>ERZ772993.9-NODE-9-length-150819-cov-15.578686_pt1 | contig 150819 bp, 114 predicted proteins | sample MGYA00580670_ERZ772993 | MGnify/ENA primary metagenome ERZ772993 (study PRJEB29015, sample SAMEA2737936) | human oral metagenome | biome: human oral; feature: human-associated habitat; material: dental | place: China | collected 2136 ... | reverse complement strand
TTTTGATCAAAAAAAGAAGCTTGCTACTGGAACAAAGGTTATTGATGTATCGGCAAAAAGTTTAGCGAAGGTTCTTATTCCTATTCCCCCGCTAGAAGTGCAGCGAGAAATCGTGAAGATACTTGATAAATTCACGGAGCTGGAGGCGGAGCTGGAGGCGGAGCTGGAGGCGGAGCTGGAGGCGCGCCGCAAACAGTACGAATATTACCGTGACATGCTTCTGACGTTTGACGGGCGCGCAGATAGCGCAAGCAAGCAAGCAAGCAATTATAATGGCTCTCGGTGAGGTGGGGTATTTCGTGCGTGGTACTGGAATACAGAAATCCGATTTCAGAGAGAAGGGGGTTGGTTGCATTCATTACGGCCAGGTTCATACTCACTACGGTACATGGGCGAATAAAACGAAGTCTTTTGTCGATTCAGAATTTGCGCAAAGGCTGCGGAACGCGCAGAAGGGTGATTTGGTCATTGCTACCACGAGTGAGGATGACGATGCGGTGGCCAAGGCCGTCGCATGGCTAGGTGAAGAAGATGTGGTTGTTAGTACTGACGCCTATATATTTAGACATTCGCTAAACCCAAAGTACGTTTCCTACTTCTTTCAGACAGAACAGTTCCATAAACAGAAGAGACCCTATATCACCGGAACTAAGGTACGCCGCATTTCGGGCGAAAACCTTGCAAAGATTCTTATTCCAGTTCCGGCCAGAGAAGAACAGGATCGAATTGTCGCTATTTTGGATAAATTCGACGTTCTGACAAATTCCATCGCCGAAGGCTTGCCACGCGAAATTGAATTACGCCGCAAGCAATATGAATACTACCGCGACAAGTTGCTAAGTTTTGTGCCATTGGGAAAGACTGCGTAGCATGGGCAAGACACTGAGAGAAATCGCCGAACAACTTCGAGACTCCGAGAAGAAGGTGCAGTTGATCTATGCCTTCAATGGAACAGGAAAAACTCGCCTCTCACGTGAGTTCAAGCGGCTTGTTGCGCCCAAAGTCGACGATGTTGGGGATGGGTCTGATATCTCATCAATCCCGTCGTGCGGCAAAATTCTCTACTACAGCGCCTTCACTGAAGACCTGTTCTATTGGGATAATGACTTGGTACTGGATACCAATCCAAGGATGCGTATCCAGCCCAACTCGTTCACGGACTGGCTGCTCCGGTTGCTTCGGGAACTTGGTCAGGATGGGAATATTGTTACCCATTTTCAGCGGTATTCAAACGAAAAGCTGACCCCTCATTTCAGCGAAGATCTTGCTGAAGTCACCTTCTCTCTGGAACGAGGCGATGATGCAGTTTCCGGAAATCTGAAAATATCACAATCTGAAGAGAGTAGCTTTGTCTGGAGCATATTTTACACGCTGATGGATCAAGCCATTCTCATGCATAATCAGGCGGAGGTAGAAGATCGCGAGACAAGGGAGTTCGATCATCTTGAGTACGTGTTCATCGATGATCCGGTCAGTTCTCTGGATGAGAATCACCTGATCGAGTTGGCTGTGGATCTTGCAGAAATTTTGCGGAATAGCAGGTCAGGTCTGAGGTTTGTTATTACTACCCATAATTCATTGTTTTACAATGTTTTGTATAACGAGCTCGGCGTAAAATGTGGCTATTTTTTGGAGAGGCTTGCTGACGGAACTTTTGAGCTGTTTGATAGCAGAGGGGATTCTAATAGAGGATTTTCATATCATTTGCATATAAAGAAAATAATTGAGCAGGCAATTGCTGAAAATAAGATTGAGCGTTATCACTTCACGCTGCTGCGTAACCTCTATGAGAAGACCGCAAGTTTCTTGGGGTATCAGAAGTGGTCAGATCTGTTGCCCGGAGATAGGCAAGCGTATTTGAATCGCATCATCCAGTTTACCAGTCACAGCACCTTGTCCAATGAGGCCGTTGCGGACCCAAGTCCGCAAGAGAAACAGACCGTAAGGTTTCTTTTGGATAATCTAGTGAACACATGCGGGTACTGGCGTCAGAAGGACGATCAAAATGGTTGAACAAATAAAGCCTATTGTCGAGTCCAGCAATTTCATAGTCCTTGATAGGTACAACAAGCCGCATAGGGTCGCCGATAGCTACCAAAGCGAGCATGAGCTGGAGAGCGAGTTCATTCTTGATCTCGTTAGCCAGGGGTATGAACAGTTGAAGGGTATAAAGTCTCAGGGAGACTTGTTGGTAAACCTGCGTGCGCAGCTACAGTCCCTGAATAACGTGCAATTTTCTGATGATGAATGGCGACGCTTTGTGGAAACGTGGTTGGATGCGCAAAACGATGGAGTTGTTGAAAAGGCAAGAAGGGTCCACGACGATTACGTCCATGACTTCACCTTTGATGATGGTCGCATTCAGAACATATACTTGATGGACAAGAAAAACCTTGCGCGCAACAAGGTTCAGGTCATTAGGCAGTTCGAGCAGGTGGGTAGTCATGCCAATCGCTATGACGTGACAATTCTTGTCAACGGACTACCGATGGTGCAGGTGGAGTTGAAGAAGCGTGGTGTAGCCATTCGAGAGGCCTTCAATCAGGTGCACCGCTACAGCAAGGAGAGCTTCAATAGCAAGCACTCTCTGTTCAAATACCTGCAAATCTTCGTCATTTCCAACGGGACTGATACGCGCTATTTCGCGAACACCACAGAACGCAACAAGAATACCTTTGACTTCACCATGAATTGGGCTCAGGCAAACAATAGCCCAATCAAGGATCTGAAAGATTTCGCTGCAACGTTCTTTCAGAAGAATATTCTGCTGAGCGTGTTGTTGACCTATTCCGTATTGGATGTTGACGACAACCTTCTGATAATGCGTCCCTATCAGATTGCAGCGACCGAGCGAATTCTGTGGAAGATCAAGAGTGCCTGGCAAGCCAAGAGCTGGAGTAGTACTGAGGGCGGTGGCTATGTCTGGCACACGACCGGATCGGGTAAGACGTTGACCAGCTTCAAGGCCGCACGCCTGGCAACGGAGTTGGACTTCATTGATAAGGTGTTCTTTGTGGTGGACCGCAAGGATCTGGACTACCAGACCATGAGGGAGTACCAACGCTTTTCACCGGACAGTGTGAACGGGTCTGATAGTACGGCCGGACTGAAACGCAATCTGGAGAAGGATGATGACAAGATCATTGTCACCACCATCCAGAAGCTCAACAATCTGATGAAGAGCGAGAGCAATCTGCCGATCTACGAAAAGCAGGTTGTCTTCATTTTCGACGAGTGTCATCGAAGCCAGTTTGGCGAGGCACAGAAGAACCTTAAGAGAAGGTTCAAGACGTTCTATCAGTTTGGTTTTACGGGCACCCCCATCTTTCCGAAGAACGCGGTGGGTGCGGAAACTACCGCCGGCGTATTTGGTAGGGAACTGCACTCTTATGTCATTACGGATGCAATCCGTGATGAGAAGGTGCTTAAGTTCAAGGTGGACTACAACGACGTGCGTCCGAAGTTCAAGGCTCTTGAAACGGAGAAAGACGACAAAAAGCTTAGCGCGGCGGAGAACCGGCAAGCTTTGTTGCACCCTGATCGAATACATGAAGTCACCCAGTACATTCTGCGCAGCTTCCGGCAAAAGACACACCGGTTGCTTCCCCGTTCCAAGGGGTTCAACGCCATGTTTGCAGTTAGCAGCGTGGACGCAGCCAAGCTGTACTACGATGCCTTCAAGGCGGCACAGAAGGATAGTGAAACGCCTTTGAAAGTCGCCACCATTTTCTCTTTCGCTGCCAACGAAGAACAGGACGCTGTGGGAGAAATCTCGGACGAGAGCTTCGAGGTCTCCGCCATGGATAGGACAGCGAAAGAGTTTCTGGAGGGAGCAGTTGCTGACTACAACGCGCTCTTTAAGTCAAAGTTTAGTGTCGATAGTAAGGGCTTTCAGAATTACTATCGTGACTTGGCCAAGCGCATGAAAGATCAGGAGATTGACTTGCTGATCGTGGTTGGCATGTTCCTTACTGGCTTCGATGCCCCCAGGTTGAATACCTTGTACGTTGACAAGAATCTGCGTTTTCATGGACTGATTCAAGCATTTTCGCGTACCAACCGCATTTTTGACTCAACCAAGACCTTTGGTAACATCATCACTTTCCGTGATCTAGAACAGGCAACCGTCGACGCCATTACCCTGTTCGGTGACAAGAATACCCGGAATGTGGTGCTTGAGAAGAGCTACGCCGAGTACATGGAGGGCTTCACGGATGCTCTGACAGGTGAGGCACGAAGAGGCTACAAGGATGTGGTCAGTGACTTGCTACGACGTTTTCCTGATCCTGAGGAAATAGACAAGGAGTCTGACAAGAAAGCGTTCGTCAAGCTGTTTGGCGAGTATCTGCGTGTCGAGAACATTCTGCAGAACTACGACGAATTCGCCAGCTTGAAGGCCTTGCAGAAGATTGACAAGAACGACCCTCAGGCTGTGGAGGAGTTCAAAGCCAAGCATCACCTGACTGATGACGACATGGTAGCATTGCAAGGCATTCAGGTTCTTAGTGATCGGAAGGTCCAGGACTACCGTTCCACCTACAACGACATCCGTGATTGGTTGCGAAGGCAGAAAGCGGGGGCGGAGGTTGATAAATCTCGTATCGACTGGAGTGATGTGGTCTTTGAAGTTGATCTGCTCAAGTCACAGGAGATTAATCTGGATTACATCCTGGAGTTGATCTTCGAGAAGAACAAGAAAACCAAAGACAAGGTTGCTCTGGTAGAGGACATCAGGCGGGTGATTCGTGCCAGCGTGGATAGTCGTGCCAAAGAGAGTCTGGTCGTGGATTTCATCAATCAGACTGACCTAGAGAGCTTGGGTGACAAGACCAGTGTCATCGAGGCATTCTTCCGTTTCGCTCAAGATGAACAGAAACGAGAAGCAGAGGAGCTGATCAATGATGAAGCGTTGAATGCTGACGAGGCAAGGAGATACATTCTAACGTCGCTAAGGCGAGAGTTTGCCAGCCAGAACGGTACTGAACTCAATGCCATCTTGCCAAAAATGAGCCCACTCAATCCCAGCTATTTGAAGAAGAAGCAGAGCGTCTTCCAGAAAGTCTCAGAGTTCGTTGAGAAGTTCAAAGGGGTGGGTGGGGATGTCTGACCGGGAAAGTCCTGGGCATGTACAGCGCAGGGGATACATTGCCCAAGGATTTACGGGGTTTTGGCCGTTGTAGTCGATCAGCCAGGTATCGGCCTGCTCCGCTCCCTGATGGGAAGCTGTTCCATCTGGCTGGAACGTTGATCAAAAGAGGTATGGATGCCGCGCCTTGAAGACAGCCATCTGAACTTGCGTCCCGCCTGGCGGGACATGCTGGAAAGCCTGCTTCGCACCCACGTGCCCCAGGCGGACGTCTGGGCCTACGGAAGCCGGGTCACCGGCGGCGCCCATGACGCCAGCGACCTGGACATCGTGCTGCGCAATCCGGCAGACATGTCCAGGCCCATCAGGGCGGCATCCGCGCTCAGGCAGGCGTTGTCCGACAGCATGTTGCCCATCATGGTCGATGTGCATGACTGGGCTCATCTGCCCGAGTATTTCCACGAGGAGATCCTGCAGGCCTACGTCGTGCTGAGACAGGGCGATCCCCGCACCGTCGACGATCCGCAGCCTACGGACACGTTGGCTGCGCGCGCTTGACCCCCATCCGTACCGGAGAATCGGGAGAATCGCCGCGCCGGGTGTGGTGAAATGGACGACGATCCCCGTCACCCGTGAAGCTTGGCGTCAGGGGGCATTGGGCATGATTCGACGCCATTGAATGCCTGCGTGCCCCACAACGTGACGCACGCATCGCCGGATCCTTCGCCATGTCCTCTTCACTGCACAGGTTCATCCCCCTTGATCTGCCTTCTGACCCGGCGCTTTCCCGGGCGCAGAAGCGCTTCAGCAGCCTGCTGAAGAAGATCGATCGGCAGCGTGCCGAGCTGCAGGCGTGGGAGACGAAGGAGGCGGTCTTTGCGCGGGGGTGGGCCCGGCATGTTGCTCCCTTCCGGGCCCAGCAGGCGGCGGGTGTGGTGGAGGTCATCGACCGACTGGACGCGCTGGCTGGGCGACAGGCGCTGTCCGAGCTGGACCTGGCCACGCTCGAATCCGAGCTGTGCGACATGGTGGAGACGGTGCTGGCCGAAGGCGTGCTGGATGAGGACGAGTGCCAGCGGCTGGAGGCCCTGTTCGACCATTACAGCGGGGTGTCGCTGCAGGCCATCCACGCCGAGGAAGAGGCCGATTTCAAGGCGCAGGTGCTGGATGAGGTGGGGCTGGATCTGGGGGACGAGGACATCGACCTGAATGATCCGGGTGTATTGCTGGAACAGGTGCTGCGCAAGCTGGAAGAGCAGGACTGGGAAGCGGTTGACCAGGATGTGACCCATCCGTCCGAGCCGCATGGCTGGCCGGACGAGGTGGTCTGGCCATCCTTCGATGTCGAGTCTTCTGGTGGTGGTTCGTCACAGCCGGTATCGGCCGGCGCAGAGTCAGACGTCAAACCCATGCCCACGCAGGGGCCCCATGGCTTCGCGTCCGCGACAGCTCATGTTCCGGATCGCAGGGCCCCCACGGATCCGGCTGACAAGGCTGCACGGAGAAACGCACGTCGCCGTGCGGCGGCTGCCGAGAAGCGACGTCAGGCCGAGGAAATGGCACAGCAGCAGGCCAGCCATGCGGTGCAGACCGTCTTCCGGCATCTGGCCAGCGTGCTGCATCCGGACCGGGAGACGGATCCGGCTGAGCGGGAACGCAAGACGGCGCTGATGCAGCGGGTCACGCTGGCCTACCACGCCCATCGGCTGGTGGACCTGCTGGAGATTCAACGGGAAGTGGCCCATGCGGACATGGGCGACATGGCCAGCCTGAGTGAAGAACAGCTGCAGAGCTATATCCGTGTGCTGAAACAGCAGAGTGAAGAGCTGGCGCATGAGCTGCAGCAGCGCGAGATGTGGCTGAGGGCGCGCTATCCGCTCAATCGCTTCCAGAAGGCCATCCGCCCCCGCGATCTTGCCCGGATCCTGCGGGAGGTGCGTGCCGGGGTGAAGCAGCAGCTGCAGCAGCTGGATGCACTGAAGGCCCGGCTGGCAACCGAGCAGGGCGTGCGGGCCTGGCTGAAATCGCTGCGGCAGCAGGCAGCGGCGCAGATGCGGATGCAGGAACACATGGCTTCGCTGGTGGGCGGCCTCATCCGGCATCCATCGGAGAACGGCTTCTGATGAAGCCGGATGGCACGGGATGACGGGCGAAGCCTGGCGGCTGCAGTGAGATGGTCTACTGAAAACAGGTATAACGCAGGGGCATGTCGGCGATGGACTGTCCATATCGAATTCGCTATAGTCGGCGCGATTCCTCCAGGCACAGACCATGAACGACAGTCATCAAGAAGTCCCTCATCTCCGAAACAATCCCTACAAGGTTGCCATTGCCTCGATGGTGGGAACCGCCATCGAGTTCTACGACTATTACATCTACGCTGCTGCCGCAGTGCTGGTCTTCAATACCCAGTTCTTCGACAAGAGCGATGAACATGTGGCGGTGCTGCTGTCGCTGTCCACGCTGGCGCTGGCCTTCCTGGCGCGTCCCATCGGTTCGGCGCTGTTCGGGCACTTTGGTGACCGCATCGGCCGCAAGAAGACGCTGGTGGCCTCGCTGCTGCTGATGGGGCTTTCCACCGTTGCCATCGGCCTGCTGCCCAACTATCAGAGCATCGGCCTCTGGGCGCCGCTGCTGCTGTGCATCTTCCGCATCGGACAGGGTCTGGGGCTGGGCGGTGAATGGGGAGGCGCCGCACTGGTGGCCACCGAGAATGCACCGGACGGAAAGCGTGCCTGGTTCGGCACCTTCCCGCAACTGGGTGCACCGCTGGGACTGCTGCTGGCCAACGGTGCCTTCTTTGCCGTCAGCTCTTCATTCGGTCCCGAAGCATTGGTGGAATGGGCCTGGCGCATTCCTTTCGTTGCTTCCATCGTGATGGTGGCGGTGGGCCTCTACATGCGGCTGACCCTGCATGAAAGCCACGTCTTCCGTCAGGCCGAGCAGCGCAACCAGAAGGTGAGTGCTCCGGTCAAGGAAGTGGTGCTGCACTACTGGAAGCCCATCGTGCAGGGCACCTTCATCATGACGGCCACCTATGTGCTGTTCTACGTGATGACGGCCTTCGTGCAGGTCTTCTCCAAGAGCCCGGCGGTGATGTCGGCGGCCGGCCACCCCATGGGCCTGGGCATTCCGGCCAACACCTTCACGGGCTTCCTGATGATCGGTGCCGTGGTCTTCGGCATCTTCACCAGCCTCTCGGGCATCGTGGCTGACCGCATCGGGCGCCGCCGCTGGCTCATCTGGGTCACGGTGGCCATCATTGCCTTCGGCCTGCTCATGCCGCAGTTCCTGCTGAACGGCACGCCCACCTCGGTGCTGGCCTTCGTGCTGGTGGGCATGGTGCTGATGGGCTGCACCTTCGGCCCTATGGCGGCGCTGCTGCCCGAACTGTTCCCCACCAAGGTGCGCTACTCGGGTTCTTCGCTGGCCTACAACCTGGCGGCCATCGTCGGCGCCTCGCTGGCCACCATCGTTGCCATCGAGCTGAATGCCCACTACGGGCTGATCGGCGTCGGTGCCTACCTGGCGTTCAACGGCGTGCTGTCGCTGCTGGCGCTCATCAGCATCCACGAGACCAAGGACGAGAGCCTGCTGGAAGACCCGGTGGCCTGATCCGGGTGATCCATGTCGATCTCTTCCTTGAACGGGCAGACCGCGCACGCCTGGCTGCTGGCGCACGAGGGCTACTGGGTGCTGGGAACCCTGGCGCTGTTCGTGGTGGGCCTCGTGCTGCTGGGGCGGCCGAAGCCCGAGAAGCCCTGGCGGGTGCGGTCGCGGCCGCTGCTGACCGAGAACGAGCTGGAATTCTGTCATCGGCTGGAAGATGCACTGCCCGAGTTCCGGGTGATGGTGCAGGTGTCGATGGGCGCCATTCTGGAGCCGGACATGGACGAGGAAGACGATGCCGAGCCGGGGCGCTTCCTGTCCATCCGTGGCCGCTTTGCCCAGAAGGTGGTGGATTTTGCGATCGTCGATGACGAGTATCGGATCGTGGCGCTGGTGGAGCTGGATGACAGCACGCACTATGCCGACCGGGATGCCGAGCGCGACCGCATGACCGGCATGGCCGGCTACCTGACCATCCGCTATGACAGCCGCGACAAGCCCGAGCCCGAGGAGATCCGCGAGGACTTCTGGCGCGAGGGTCTGCTGGACTGAACCCTGGCAGTGTGCGGGTGATGTTGAAAGACGCTGCGTGCAGGCAGAATAAGGTCATGGACAGGAACAAGGATGGAATCCAGGAACTGGATGGGGCGCTGCGGGACCGATTCCTGCGCCTGATGGAGAGTGAGTCGCTGGCGGACTGCATCATGGTCAAGGCACGGGTGGAGCATGGGATCCGTTCGGTGGACATCCTGCGAACCGGGCTGGCTGTCCCGCTGGAGGGGGAGAAGGACGTCCGCTGCCCCGATGGGGAATGGGTGCTGCGACCGGGGCTTCTGAACGTGATGTGTGCAGGCACCCGGATGGACGTGGTGAGCCGGCCGGATCCGGTCACGGGCCGCTATCTGACGCTGCTGGTGCCGCTGTGCGAGGAGGTGCTGGCCGCAGCACGCCTGCTGTGGGGAACGCCGGTTGCCGGTTCTGCGGCCGGCCCCATGCTTCGCTGTGTGGCAGTGAAGGATTTCTCCGAGGAGATGGCAGCCTGGTCGGAGGCGCTGCTGCGGGACGACCACGCGGGCGCACGGGTGGCGCTGGTATCGCTGGTCATCGGGCTGGCGCGGCAGGGCATGACGCGTCTTCTGTTTCCGCCTGCAGAAACCCTGGCGCAGCGGATACGTCGGCACGTCATGGATGCTCCGGACAGGGACTGGCAGTCACGCGATCTGGAGGCGCTGCTGGGCATGTCGGGGGCCACGCTGCGGCGTCATCTGGCGGCTGAGGACACCTCGCTGCGCGAGCTGCTCATCGATGTGCGCATGGGCATTGCATTGAACCTGCTGTACGGCACGCAGCTGCCGCTGAAAACGGTGGCGGCCCGTGTCGGCTATCGATCCCCGGATGGCTTTGCTCGTGCGTTCCGGGCGCGCTATGGCCTGGAGCCCTCGCAGCTGGGTCGCGACGACGCCTGAGCGTTTCGGGCGGAATCCTGAGCGAATCGGTCCCGGCAACGGAGATATCTTCATCCGCCTTGAAAACAGGAGGTGTGATGATGAAATCCCGATATCGGAATATCGCCATGGCGATTGCTGCTGCATGGTTCGGCATGGCCATGACCTCGGTGCAGGCCCGCGAGGCTGCGCAGCTGCCTGATCGTGCGGCTGGTGTCCCGTCCGAGCAGACAGTGGCGAATCCGGCCGGACAGCATGAAGGCACCGCTGCACAGGGGGTGACGGGCGCTTTGGCGGCATACCAGGCTGATGGCGCTTTCATGCAGGTGCCGGGGGTCTATCGGCAGCGAATCGGCAACCTGCGCGTGACGGCGTTGCTGGACGGATTCCTGCCGCTGCCTTTCGGCACCGCCAAGGGCATCGATACCCGGTCCCTGGAAGCCGCGCTGCGACAGGCTCATGTTCCCCGGATGGGAGACGGCATCCAGACGGCCGTCAACGTGTTCCTGGTGGAGCGGGGTGACCGGCGCATGCTGGTGGATACCGGGGCGGGCAGCTGTTTGGGTCAGACCGCCGGGAAGCTGACGGATGCGCTGAAAAGCGCAGGCATCGATCCCGCCACGGTGACGGATGTGCTGCTGACCCACGCGCACCCGGATCACGTCTGTGGTCTGTTGCGGCCGGACGGCACCGAGGCCTACCCGAAGGCGACGGTATGGATTCCGGACGCCGAGGCGGCCTACTGGCTGGACGCCAGGAACGCGGAAACGCTTCCTGAAGAGTTCAAGAAGGCCTTCTTCGAGGCCTCCGCAGCGCTGGCCCCTTACGTGAAGGACGGGCGCATGCAGCGGGTGAAGGGTAGTCATGCCGGTGGCAAGCCGACAGAAGTCCTGCCGGGCGTCCGGATGGTGGCGGCGAACGGCCATACGCCGGGGCACGTTGGCTGGCTGGTGGATGATCGTCTGCTGCTGTGGGGCGACATCGTTCACTTCCACGCGGTGCAGTTTGCCAGACCGCAGGTCTACCTCGTCTTTGACAGCAATGCGCCGGCTGCCATTGCATCGCGCAAGCGCCTCTTTGCCGAGGCAGCCCGCCATGACTGGTGGGTGGGCGGTGCACACCTGCCGTTCCCGGGTCTGGGCCATGTGGTGCCCTACGGGAAGAAAAGCTACCACTGGGTGCGTGGCGAGTTCAGCCCGCTGCCCTGAGCGCGTGCGTCCCCGGAAGTCTGCCCCGGTCAGGCAGGTGTCCGCACCTGCCTGACCGGCAGGGATGCCGTTCGGCAGAAGGACCAGGCCTTTCACGTCCCCGGAAGGCCCGGTCGTCGCCTTCCCGGAGCTCCAGTTCTCCTCTGTCGGAAGGCATGACAATTTTCCTTCCTGTATTGACGCTCCCGACGCGATAATCCGCTCACTCGACTCTTCGTTTCAGGAGCATTGCGATGGGCAAGGCGGTATCGGTGACAGGGGGTGTGGTGGTGCTGGCGCTGGCCTATGTGGGCAGCAGCTGGTGGCTGGGCCAGCAGGCCGAGAAGCACTACCAGACGGATTTCGACAAGATCGTGAAGCGGATGGGCTTTGACGAGGTGAAGCGGGTCGGTTACACCCGCGGGATCTTCGAGTCCCAGGCCACCGACATCCTCACGCTGGTGCTGCCCCGCCCGCCGCAGGGCATGGGTGACGACGATCAGGACGATTCGGGCGAGGACATCACGTTGCGCCTGTATCTGGTGCAGACCATCAAGCACGGTCCCTTCGTGGGCGGTCGGCTGGCTGCGGCCAGGATTGAGACACGGCTGGACAAGGTGGAAGGTGTTCCCGAGGGTCTGAAGCAGGCGCTGGCCAAGGCCAGTGCACCGACGGCCAGCACGCTGGTGGGCTTCGATGGCTCGATGGACGGTCAGGCCGTGCTGCCTGCCGGCGAGATGGTGCCGCCCGGCAGCGAGCCGGACAACCGGATGACCTGGAAGCAGCTGACCTATGACTACATGGTGAGCGGCGACCGTCTGCAGGTGCTGGCCCAGCTGCAATGGCCGGAGCTGACGTGGTCGGTCACGCCGGGCGCCTTTGGCCCCGACAAGCCGGGTATGCATCTGGTGATGTCGGGCCTGTCGGCCAATATCCAGCAGACGGGCACGAACCCCGACCACTGGCTGATGGTGCCCGGCCATTACACGCTGCGCCTGAACGATTTCCAGCTGAAGACGGTCTCGAAAGACGGCAAGCAGCCCTCCACGCTGTTCTCGGTGAACGGCTGGGAGAGCCAGGGCAGGATCACGTCGTCCGGCAAGCTGCTGGCCAGCGAGGAAAATGGTGCCGGCAAGGCCGTGGTGATGGATGTGCCGCTGGAGAAGCTGGGCTATACGGCATCGATCTCGAACATCGATGAAGCGGTGCTGGTGCCGTTGCAGGATATCGTGCAGGAGATGGGCAAGGCGACGGACCCCGCTGATGCCATGCCTGACGAAGCCAGGCTGCGTCCGGTGGTGACCACGCTGGCGGCCAGTTCGCCGGCGCTGGGCATGCGGCTGGATGGCACGCTGCAAGGCAAGACGGCCTATGTGGATACCAGGGTGGTGCTGAATCCGCTGCAAGGCAGCGCATCCGTTCCGCTGGGTCCGCAGATGCTGCAGACGCTGAAGGCCGATGTGAACGTGTATCTGCCCAAGGCCATCACGGCCGAGGTGAACCGCCGTCTGGAGCAGTCCTTCGGCAAGGGCGCCAACGGTTGCAACCTGGATTGCCAGCTGCGTCAGCAGGGCATTGCCCGTGAACAGGCTGACGCCTGGGAGACCAAGGTGCAGTTTGCCGGTGGCCAGTTGATGCTGAACGGCCAGCGGATCTTCTGAACGCCTTCGGGCGTTGCTTTCCAGCCGTCGGGCAGCAGCCGGTACGATACCGGCTGTTGCTTTTGCACCATATGCCGCACGTGCGTGGGCACAGTTGCGGGGATGGTGACAATGAGCAGGATGACGGTGGTGGCAGGCAGCGTGATGGCGCTGGGTGTGGCCTACGTGGGCAGCAGCTGGTTGCTGGGACACGTGGCGCAGCAGAAATATCAGACGGAATTCGAGCGGGTCGCCCGGCTGCTTGGGGCGGATTCGGTGGAGATGGTGGAGGTCGAGAAAGGCCTCTTCCATTCCCGGACGATGGCCGTGCTGACATTCGAACGCAGAAGTCCGGCATCCGGGGCGGATGACGAAGTGGATGCTTCGGATGACGAGGACAGCGACCACGGTGACGACAGCGAAGACAGCGACGAGCCTTCGCTGAAGGGACTGTTCGACGACGAGGACATCCCGGATGAGGATGTCGAGGATGATTCGGAGTCGGATGATTCGGATGAGGTGACGGCCCGCAAGGTGGTGGCTGATGTCAGCCCTCCCAAGGTGGAGGAAGTCAGCCCGCCCAAGGTGGAGGAAGCACCGCGTCCTCCTTTGAAGATCCACCTGGTGCAGGACATCCGTCATGGGCCCTTTGTGGATGGTCGCCTGGCAGCTTCCGTGATCGAGACGCGGCTTGACCATGTGGAAGGTCTGGCCGATGAGGAACGCAAGGGCCTGGATGAGGTGAAGTCGCCAGAGCTGCGCATCGTGGCCGGGCTGATGGGCGATGTGGATGGGCGCTTCCTGATGCCGGCAGGCAGGGTGATGCCGCCCGCCCCTGAGGAAGGCAAGCTGGAATGGAAGTCCTTCACCTATGACTTCCGGCTGAGTGCCGATCGCAAGCAGATGTCCGGTGAGATCGACTGGCCCGGCCTGGTGTTTCACATTCCGGCCGGGAAGGTGGCAGGAACTGGTCTGGACAATGCCATGGCTTCGGAGTCGAAGGATCGGGAGGGGCTTTACCTGGAGGTGAAGGCGCTGGCCGGCAAGTATGAATATCGCCGCAACCATGCCGATGACTGGCTGATGGTCCCGAGCACCTACGCGATGAGTCTGGACAGGCTGGAGGCAAGGACGCTGCCGCGCGAAGGCAGTACGTCGACCCAGAAGGTCCTTCTGGACATGCGTGACTGGAAGGGGGGCGGACAGGTCACGTCTTCCGGTGGGCTGCTGTCCGATGAGGCCGAGATGCGCGGGAAACTGACGGTGATGGGAACGACCTTCGACAGTATGGGCTACCGGGCGCGGCTCTCCAACATCGATGCCGGCAGTCTGCGCAAGGTTCAGGATCTGGCCATGACGTTCCATAAGCAGCAGAAGGACGTGCTGGAAGGGCGTCAGCTGGTCGGGATGCCCTCTGAGCGGGATGCCGAGGCGCTGCTGCGGTCGCTGACATCCGGATCGCCCACGATTGACCTGCAGCTGGACGGCAGCCTGGAAGGGAAGGTGGCTCGCGCCGATATTGGCGTGACGATCAAGCCTTTGCTCGCAGACGACGAGGAGCCGGTGCTGATGGGGGCGATGCGGTCCGTGAAGGCCCGGGCCAAGGTGCAGCTTCCGCAGGCCTGGGTGACGCTGGCACAACAGAAGCTGGATGCGGTTGAAAAGGACGAGGATGTCGACTGTGACCTGACATGCCGTCTGGAAAGCCTGCCTTTCGTGCGCCGTCAGGGTGACACGTGGGAGGTGGATGCCCACTATGACGCGCAGCATCTGGTGGTGAACGGCGAGCAGCTGTTCTGATCGGTCTTTGCTCCGGGTCGGGGTACAGGAGGCGCTGCGCGACGCCTGTACGCGGCTCTTGTACCGCATGCGTGAAGGACGGATGCGCGTTGCATGGCGAACCGGGTCTGGAACAGGGTACGGTTTCGTTCATTGCATGGCAGGCCGGCTGCTGGCATGATGCCTGCTGGCCGCAAGGTACCCGGGCTGCCAAGGCCCCGGGGCGGCTGCCATGTGGTGTGTGTACTTCCGGACGGTACCGGACCGTCCGGAGCAGTGATGACGGGGCTGGCCCTTCTGCCTGCCCTTGACGGGGAATGAGCATGGACCGACTGTTCAACATCATCCGAAACCAGTTCATCGATGTCATCGAATGGACGGACGACTCGCGTGACACGCTGTCGTTTCGCTGGCCGGACGAGGACAAGGAGATCAAGAACGGTGCGCAGCTGATCGTCCGTGAATCGCAGCTGGTGCAGTTCGTGGCAGCGGGGCAGTTTGCCGATCTGTTCGGGCCCGGCAAGTACACGCTCACCACCGAGAACATCCCGATCCTGTCCACCATCCTGGGCTGGAAATACGGCTTCCAGTCGCCGTTCAAGTGTGATGTCTACTACCTGAACACACGGCTCTTCACGGGCAACAAGTGGGGAACGGCCAATCCGGTGATGATGCGGGACCCGGATTTTGGTGTGGTGCGGCTGCGGGCCTTTGGTACCTATGATTTCCGCATCGTCGATGCGCCGCTGTTCCTGAAGGAAGTGGCGGGCACCGACCAGCATTTCCGGCTGGATGAATTCCAGGACACGATGCGTTCGCGTATCGTGAGCGTGTTCACCGATGCGCTGGCGCGCGCCCATGTGCCGGTGCTGGATGTGGCGGGTCGCTATGCCGAGATGGGTGAGGCGCTCCTGCCCATCATCAATCCGAGCGTGCGCGAGAAGTATGGTCTGGAGATTTCCAGCTTCATTCTGGAAAATGTGTCGGTGCCGGCCGAGGTCGAGCAGGCCATCGACAAGCAGAGCAGCATGCGCGCCATCGGCAACCTCAACGACTATGTGAAGTACCAGATGGGCCTGTCGATGGGGCAGGGGGGCGAAGGCGGTGCGGCCGCGGCCATGCCGGCCCAGATGGCCATGGGTTTTGCCATGGCGCAGGACATGATGCGGGGCATGGGGGCGGGTGCGCCGGCGTCGGGTGCGTCGGGGACGGCCAGTGGCACGGCGTCGGTTCCGGGCGCCGTGTCCGGACAGGGCATGGCACCTGTGCAGGGCGCGTCGGGTGGATATTCCGCTGTAGCCGGCCATTCAGCATCGGTGGCGGCGCTGGAAGTGCTCACGCCCGAGCAGGCGGCGCAGCTGCTGAGCGTATCGGTGGAGGATGTGCTGGCCAGCATCCAGTCGGGCGAGCTGAAGGCGCGGCGCATTGGCACGGCCTATCGCATTGCACGGTCGGCCCTGGACGAGTTCCTGCGTGGCTGAGGCATCGCAATCGGCATCTCCGGCGGGCACGGCCGACGGTCGGCCCTGCCCGGAATGTGGGGGGCACCTGGAATGGAGTGCCGCCCGCCAGGCCCTGGCATGCCCCTATTGCGGCACCGTGATGGCGACGGTTTCCGGACAGGGTCGAGTGGATGGCAGAAGGAGTGACAGGGCAGGGGATGCCAGGGATGAACGAGGGGGGGAAAACCCCTCTCATGCGGGTGATGGCGAGCGTGCTGCCGGTGCGACGGAAGCTGCGGGGAATGTGGGCGCAGCGGGTATGTCGACCGAGGACAGGTCGCTGGTGCAGGAAGCCGAGGCGTTGTTCGGTCGCGGGGTCCCGGATCATCACGCGCTGTACGAGCAGGATCTGGAAGCGGCCCTGCGCAATCCTGCCAATCTGCGCAACTGGGGGGCGGCGCGGCACGAGGTGAAGTGCCAGAACTGTCATGCCATCTCGGTCTTCGTGAATGGCAAGGTGGCCGATCGCTGCGATTTCTGCGGGTCGCCAGCCATCGTGACGCATGAGGACATGCGCGATGCGATCACGCCGCAGAGCCTGCTGCCGTTTCGCATCAGCGAAAGTCAGGTGCGTGATGTGCTGCGCACCTGGTATCGGTCCCGCTGGTTTGCACCGAACCGCTTGAAGCGGGCGGCTGCAACCGACACGCTGAAGGGCATCTATCTGCCGTACTGGACCTTTGATGCCCGGGCGCATTCACGCTGGCAGGCGGAATCAGGGCGCTATTACTACACCACCGAAATGGTGCGTGGCACGGACGGTCGTATGGAGACGCGTCGCGTGCAGCATGTGCAATGGACACCATCCTTCGGTGAACTGGAACACTGGTTCGATGACGAACTGGTTCCAGGTACGGTGGGCATCCATGGAAAGCTGCTGAAGCGCATCGAGCCCTTTCCGACGACGACCGATCTGAAGGCCTATTCACCGGACTATGTCCGCGGCTGGACGGTGGAGCGCTATCAGGTGGATCTGCGCGAGGCCACCACGCAGGGACGCCAGCAGATGCAGCTGAGCATGGAAGCGTTGTGCAGCCGCGAGGTGCCGGGTGACACCCATCGCAATCTGCGGGTGGAGACGCGTTTTGACGACTGCACCTTCAAGCATGTGCTGGTGCCGATCTGGCTGGTGCGCTACGACTATGGCGCCCGCAATTTTCAGGTGCTGGTGAATGGCTACACCGGCAAGGTGGCGGGTGAGCAGCCCTGGAGCTGGGTGAAGATAGCGCTCACGGTGCTGCTGGTGCTGGCCGTTCTGGCGGGACTCTCGATGCTGCATCGCTGAATGGACTGAGCCATACGGCCAGTCATTTTCAGAGTGGTTCCCGATCCTGGGGCGGGTCCTGGTCCCGGTTTTCCAGGGCTTCAATGAAGGATTCATCGAAGCCAGAGAACAGATCCAGGAAAAGAAGACCCACGTCCCGGGTGTCCGTGCCTTCCTGTGGAGCAATCATCAGGCCGCCTTGTCCAGCGTGGCCATGTCGATGACGAAGCGGTACTTCACGTCGCTCCTGAGCATGCGCTCGTAGGCGTCGTTGATGCTGGCCATGTCGATGATCTCCACGTCGGCGGTGATGTTGTGCTCACCGCAGAAATCCAGCAGTTCCTGGGTTTCCTTGATGCCGCCGATGATGGAACCTGCCACAGAGCGCCGCCCCATGATCAGCGGAACGGTGTTGATCATGGATTCCAGGTTGCCCAGAAGACCGACGAAGACCAGCGTGCCATCCAGCTTGAGCGTGGGGATGTAGGGCTGGATGTCGTGGGTGTACGGCACCGTGTCGATGATCAGGTCGAACTGGTAGGCCGCCCCTTTCATCTGTTCTTCATCGGTGGAGATGATGACGTGGTGCGCACCCAGGCGGTGGGCATCGTCGATCTTGCCAGGCGAGCGCGAGAACAGGGTGACTTCGGCACCCAGGGCCTTGGCCAGCTTGATGGCCATGTGGCCCAGACCACCCAGACCCACCACGGCGACCTTGCTGCCCTTGCCCACGTTCCAGTGACGCAGTGGCGACCATGTGGTGATGCCGGCGCACAGGATGGGCGGCACACCCTTCGTGTCGAGGTTATCGGGCACGCGCAGCACGAAGGCATCGCTCACGGTGATGCTGTTGGAGTAGCCGCCGTAGGTGGGCATGCCGTCGTGGCGGTCCTTGCTGTCGTAGGTGAAGGTGGGGCGGTTCTCGCAGTACTGCTCCAGGTCATGGTGGCAGGGTTCGCACTCTCGGCACGAATCCACCATGCAGCCCACACCGACCAGATCGCCCGGCCTGAAGCGGGTGACATCCTTGCCGACGCTGCGCACGCGGCCGACGATCTCGTGGCCCGGCACGACGGGGTAGGTGGTGCCGCCCCAGTCGTTGCGGGCGGTGTGCAGGTCACTGTGGCAGACGCCGGAGTAGAGGATGTCGATGACGACATCGTCCGGCCGGGGATCGCGGCGCTCGAAGCGGAAGGGGACCAGGGGCTTGTCGGCTGCGTGGGCGGCATAGCCGTGGACGTGCTGGGTCATGGACGTTCTCTCCTGGGGGGTTGGCTACAGTCGTTCCCACGTCTGTGGTCCCGACACCCAGAACATGGTACCGCCTTCGCTCGGATCGACCGGGGAATAGTATCTGCGTTCGTCCTGTATCTCGACGCGGTCGAAATTCAGGGCCTTGCCGAAAGCCCAGGTGACGGGGACATGCCAGACCTGGCAGATTGTGCGGTCGACGTAAGCGACCTTGTTTTCCCAGCAGAGCTTGATCTGTCGGGGCTCTGCGCCTTTTCGGACGCTGAGTTCGTAGCGACCGTCACTGCTGTAATAGGTCTGTATGGCGGCATCGAATGGCACGGTATCCGTGCGGGCGATGGGCCGGGCGGATGCGGCTTCGAGTTCGTATTCCCTGGGGCCCCCGAGGGAGGTGTCCTGCTCGACATGCATCATGTTGCCGAGGACGATGCCAGTATCGTTCACCTGGATGGGCACGGAGGCATAGCTGGCCATGAAGCCGGCTGGGATGCGGCCCTCGGGCAGGTTGGGGTTGAAGCCCCGCAGGTCGGATTGGAGGCTGTACTGGAAGTCGCTGCGTGCCAGCAGGAAATGGCCATCCGGTGTCCGGTCGGTGTTTTGGCCATTGGCCGTCCGGTGGTCCTGAAAGGCGGAGATAACCGGCCAGGCGGGGTCCGGATTTTCCTGACGTTTCCAGGTGGTCATGTAGGCGGGGTATGCGTCAGAGACTTCCGGCAGGGGGACGTTGCCGTTGGCATTCGGCATGGAGAGTCCCAGCAGGGTGTGCATCAGTTCGCCGCTGATGCCCTGATCGGACAGGGGTTGTCCGGTCGTTGTGGTGTTGCCCGGGGGTTCTGTTGCCGTCTGGCCATCCGTCGTGGAGATGATGCTCTGGGCAAGGACGCTGCTGGCCGCCAACCCGATGGCCACGGCAAGGACATGACGGAAGGAACGAAGGAAAATGCCCGACAAGGCCGGTCGTGATGCGGATGCACTCTGGTTCATGGTGTCTTTCCTGGTGGGGCACAGTTGCCCGTGTTGAGGAAAGCTTGCGCAAGTCTTCGCGGTCATCGCATTGCCGGAATGGGCGCATGACGGCAAATGTCGCCTTTTCCTGAACCCCGTTCCGTGGTGCGTTGCTTGGGGGGACTTGTTCGGACTTTCCTCGGGAATGCTAAGGAAAGACATCGGGGGGTCATGTGTCGGGCATGTTCGGCATGGGCCGGAACCTGTCATCGTGTGAACGGTCATGTGCCGACCCACCAGAATGGGCAGTGAAGCGAGGTGCTTCTGTAACGCGAGGGTTGAAGATCGTTACTCAGGGCGAGAGCCGTTCGCGGATCCAGTTGCCGTTTTCCAGCCGGTACTGGATGCGGTCGTGCAGGCGGCTGGGACGGCCCTGCCAGAATTCCACCAGGCGGGGCGTGACGACGTAGCCACCCCAGTGCGGGGGGCGGGGAACGTGCAGCGGGTGCCGGGCGCCGACCAGGGCGGCACGGGCCATCAGGTCGGCCTTGCTGGAGAGGACCTCGCTCTGGTGGCTGGCCCAGGCGCCGATGCGGCTGGTGTAGGGGCGGGAATCGAAGTAGGCGTCGGATTCGGCTTCGGGAAGCTTGTCGATGCTGCCTTCGACACGCACCTGGCGCTCCAGTTCGGGCCAGAAGAAGGTAAGGGCGACGTAGGGGTGCAGGGCGATGGCACGGCCCTTGCGGCTCTGATAGTTGGTGAAGAAGACGAAGCCCTGGTCGTTGACTTCCTTCAGCAGCACGATGCGGGCGTTGGGGTGGCCGTGTTCGTCGACGGTGGCGACGTTCATGGCGGTGGGTTCATGGACCTGGGCATGCATGGCGGCATCCAGCCAGGTGCGGAACTGTTCCAGCGGCTGGCTGGCGCAGTCGGTCTCGGACAGTTCCTGCCGGCAGTAGTCCTGGCGGATGTCGTGCAGATCCAGTTTGCTCATGGAAGGTCTCCTTGATGGCAGGCCAATATTCTGCCCTGAACGGGCGTCTGCGTCCGCCTGTCCGGATGCGCGGTGCATGAAGAAGGCCGGCCGTGAGGGTGTCTCCTCACGGCCGGCCTGTTCCCGAGGGCGCCGCCCCGAAGGGCGGTCGCATCGGTTTCCTGCAGGGATGTGCTTCTGTGTGGCCTCAGCGCTCCAGGTGCAGGAACTGCATGTGGCGCTCGTACTGGTTCAGGATGTCGCCGATGATCTGATCGCGGGTGTAGCCGACCAGATCGTATTCCTGGCTGCCTTCGCGCAGGAAGACCTCGGCACGCCAGTAGCGCTCGTGGTGCTTGTCGGAATCCAGGTTGCTGGCCTGGTTCATGGCAAACACCGGCATCAGGGCCGAGACGGGTTTCACCTGATAGAGGAAGTCCACTTCCTCGCCATGCAGCACCTCGAAGGTGAGGCTCTGGTCTTCCTCGTTGCGGATGACGGTGGTCTGCACGCCCTGCTTGTTCAGTTCGGCGCAGACATCCTGCATGGCGGGCTCCAGCGTGCCGCTCATGAAGCGCAGCACCGCCTTGCGCGTGGGGAAGTTCAGGATGCGGTTCAGGCGGTCACGCCAGCTGTGCTGCGGGTTCAGCGCGGGCGGTGCCATGTCGAAGGTGCTGGCCTTGCGGCGGTTGCCCTCCTGGCGCAGGCTGTAGGCCATGGCCACCATGTAGATGAAGAGCACCAGCGAGAATGGCAGGCCGGCTGCGACCGAGACCGACTGCAGGGCCGAGAAACCCCCCGAGAACAGCAGCCCCAGCGTGATGAGGCCGGTGGCAGCCGCCCAGAAGAGTCGCAGCCAGATGGGGGCGTCGTCGCCCGACGAGAGTCCTTTGCTGGAGAGGTTGGCCAGCACCAGCGCCCCGGAATCGGCCGAGGTGACGAAGAAGATCAGGCCGATGATGACCGAGACGCTGGACCAGATGGCCGGATGGGCATAGTGCTCGAAGAGGGCAAAGAGGCCCATGGCGGGGGTCTCGATGGCGGTCTTGGCCAGGGCCGGATCGGTGGCGGCATGGAAGATGCCGCTGTTGCCGAAGATGGAGAACCAGGCAAAGATGAAGCCCAGCGGGATGAACATCACGCCGAAGACGAATTCGCGCAGGGTGCGGCCGCGCGAGATGCGGGCGATGAACAGCCCCACGAACGGTGCCCAGGCCACCCACCAGGCCCAGAAGAAGATGGTCCAGGTGGATTTCCAGGTGGCGCCCTTCGCGCCTTCGTAGGCGTAGGTCTCGAAGGTCTTGACCGGCAGCATCTCGAAGTAGTCGCCGATGTTCTGCACCATGGCGTTGAGCAGGAACTGCGTGGGGCCGGAGAACAGCAGGGCGATGACCAGCAGGATGGCGGTCAGCATGTTGAACTCGGACAGCCGGCGCACGCCCTTGTCGACGCCGGACATGGCCGAGGCGGCCGCCGTAACGGTGACGATGATGATGATGACGGCCTGGGTGAACTTCGTGGTCTCGATGCCGAAGACATGGGCCAGGCCGGCGTTGGCCTGCAGCACGCCGATGCCCAGGCTGGTGGCCAGGCCCAGCAGCGTGCAGACCACGCCGAAGATGTCGACGCTGTGGCCGAGCCAGCCGTCGGCCCGCTTCTGGCCGAACACGGGCACGAGCGCCGAGCGCAGCGCCAGCGGCAGGTTGTGGCGGTAGGCGAAGTAGGCCAGTGCCATGCCGATGAGCGCGTAGATGCCCCAGCCATGCAGGCCCCAGTGCAGGAAGGTCTGCGCCAGGGCGGCCCGGGCGGCCAGGGGCGTGCCGCCCTGGCCGGTGACCGGTGTGAGGTAGTGGGTCAGCGGTTCGGAGACGCCGAAGAAGAGCAGGTCGATGCCGATGCCCGCGGAGAACAGCATGGCGGCCCAGGCCAGGTACGGGAAGTCAGGCTTCTCGTGGTCCTGACCCAGCTTGATGTCGCCGTACTTGGACATGCCCACGTACAGCGAGAAGATGCCGTAGGCGGCGACGATCAGCATGTAGTACCAGCCGAAGCGGTCGGACACCCAGGCCAGGGCGTGGCCGAGCACCTTTTCGCTGAGGCCAGGAAAGGCCAGGGTGAAGCCGATCAGCGCGAGGGTGAGCAGCGCCGAGACCGTGAAGACGATGCGGTGGATGGTGGCGGGCGTGTCGGCCGTGCCGTTGATGACGGTCGTCGTGGCCGTGCTGCCGGTGTCCTGACCGGGCGGATGCTGCGCAGATGAGGAGTGCTGTTGCATGCCATGCCCTCCCTCAGGCCCGGACGGGCTTGCCGCGCACGGGGGCGCCGTTGGCCTGGTAGTAGGGGGCATCGGATGGCGGCAGGGGATCGCGGCCACGGATCCGGTCGGCGATCTTCTCGGCGATCATGATGGTGGTGGCGTTGAGGTTGCCGGTGATGATGTTCGGCATGATCGAGGCATCCACCACGCGCAGCCCTTCCAGCCCGTGGACCCGTCCCTGGCCGTCCACCACGGCGTCGTTGCCTTCGCCCATGGCACAGGTGCAGGAGGGGTGGTAGGCGGTCTCGGCGTGCTGCCGGACATAGGCGTCCAGCTCGGCGTCGCTCTGCAGGTCATCGGTGGGGGTGATGGCCTTGCCCCGGAAGCCGTCCAGCGCCGGCTGGCGGAAGATGTCGCGGGTGATGCGGATGGCGGCGCGGAACTCTTCCCAGTCCTGCGGGTGGGACATGTAGTTGAAGAGGATGCTGGGGTGTTCCTGCGGGTTGGTGCTGGTGATGCGAACGCGGCCGCGGCTGGGTGAACGCATGGAGCCGACGTGGGCCTGGAAGCTGTGGGCCTTGGAGGCGTTGCGGCCGTCGTAGCGCACCGCGATGGGCAGGAAGTGGTACTGGATGTTGGGCCAGGTGAACTTCTCATCACTGCGGATGAAACCGCCGGCCTCGAAGTGGTTGGTGGCGCCCAGGCCGGTGCCCTTGAACATCCATTCGACGCCGATGGGGGGCTTGTTGTACCAGAGGTTGGCCGGTGCGATGGACACGGGCTGCAGGCACTCGTACTGCATGTAGAGTTCGAGGTGGTCCTGCAGGTTGTTGCCCACGCCCGGCAGGTCCAGGATCTCCTTCACGCCGGCTTCCTTGAGCCATTCGCCGGGGCCCACACCCGAGCGCTGCAGGATCTGCGGCGAGGCAATGGCGCCCCCGCACAGGAGGATCTCGCGGCTGGCGTTGGCCGTCTGGAACGCGCCGCCATCGATCTGGTAGCGCACGCCCACAGCACGGGTGCCCTCGAAGACGATGGTGTCGACCAGGGCGCGGGACTGGATGACCAGGCCGCTGCGCTCACGGGCCATGTCCAGGTAGCCGCGGGCCGTGGAGGCACGCCGGCCCTGACGGGTGACGAAACGGTCCATCGGGCCGAAGCCTTCCTGCTGGTAGCCGTTGAGGTCGTCGGTGCGCGGGTAGCCGGCCTGCACACCGGCCTCGATCATGGCCTCGAAGAGCGGATTGGTGGCGGGCTTGGCCGTGGTCACTTCGATGGGGCCGTGGCCGCCGTGGTAGGCGTTGGGGCCGATGTCCCGGCATTCGGCCTTGCGGAAGTAGGGCAGCACGTCGTGGTAGCGCCAGTCGGCTAGGCCGTCCTTCTTCGCCCAGTGGTCGAAGTCCAGGGCGTTGCCACGGATGTAGCACATGCCGTTGATCAGCGACGAGCCACCCAGGCCCTTGCCCCGGCCACAGTCCATGCGGCGGTTGTCCATATGGGGCTCGGGATCGGTCTTGTAGCCCCAGTTGTAGGTGGTGCCCTGCAGCGGCATGGCCAGTGCGGCCGGCATCTGGGTCCGGAAGTCCAGGCGGTAGTCGGGCAGGCCCGCTTCCAGCAGCAGGACGCGGACATTCGCATCTTCGGTCAGGCGGGCCGCCAGGACGTTGCCGGCCGAGCCGGCACCGATGATGATGTAGTCGTAAGTGGATTGAGCCATGAAAAGAGCGTGCTAAGTCGGAAGGAATAGGCCGCATGCAGGCACAGCGAGTGCCTTGCCATTGATGAAATGCGGGCGACAGAACAAGTGAGCGCTTGCTCCTGAATTTTCTGGAGCGAGCCGGGCCAGGCCTGCGGCAGGCGTCTGCGTCACAGGCTGGCTGGAGATCCGCAGCGCGGACCTAGTTGAAGACCGACACGAAGTCGCCCAGTTCGACCTGGACCGACTTGGTCTGCGTGTAGTGCATCAGCGTCTGGAGGCCGTTCTCGCGGCCGATGCCGGACTGCTTGTAACCGCCCACCGGCATCTGGGCGGGGGATTCTCCCCAGGTGTTGAGCCAGCAGATGCCGGCTTCCAGCTGGCCGATGACGCGGTGGGCGCGTTTGAGGTCCGGCGTGACCAGGCCGGCAGCCAAGCCGTAGGGCGTGCGGTTGGCGCGCTCGATGACCTCTGCCTCGGTCTCGAAGGACAGGATGCTCATGACCGGCCCGAAGATCTCTTCCTGCACGATCTTCATGTCGTCACGGCAGTCGGTGAAGACGGTGGGGGCCACGAAGGCGCCCTGGGCCAGGGCGCCGGTCTCGATCCGGTGGCCACCACAGAGCAGGCGGGCGCCCTGTTCCTTGCCGGATTCGATGTAAGTGAGCACTTTCTTCATGTGCAGGAAACTGACCAGCGGACCGAAGTTCGTGCTGTCTTCCAGCGGGTGGCCGATCCGGATGCGGGCGACGCGGGCCAGCACGACCTCCTCGAAGCGCGCCTTGAGCGTGGCGTGGACGAAGACGCGGGTGCCGTTGGTGCAGACCTGACCACTGCTGTAGAAGTTGGCCATCATGGCGATGTCGGCCGCCAGATCGATGTCGGCGTCCTCGAAGACGATGAGCGGGGACTTGCCGCCCAGCTCCATGGTGACATCCTTGAGCGACGAGGCGGCGGCACTGGCCATCACCTTCTTGCCGGTGGCCACGCCGCCGGTGAAGGAGATCTTGGCGATGTCGGGATGTTGGCTGAGCGCCTGGCCGACCCGCCAGTCGCCCTGCACCACGTTGAAGACGCCGGCCGGCAGCCCCGCTTCCAGGAAGATCTCGGCCAGATGGGGAGCCGACAGCGGCGTGACCTCGCTGGGCTTGAAGATCATGGCGTTGCCGGCGGCCAGCGCCGGCGCCGATTTCCACATGGCGATCTGGATGGGGTAGTTCCAGGCGCCGATGCCGGCCACGACGCCCAGCGGCTCCTGGCGCGTGTAGACGAAGCTGGTGGGGCGCAGCGGGATCTGACGGCCCTCGATGGCCACGGCCAGACCGGCGTAGTACTCGATCACGTCGGCGCCGGTGACGATGTCCACGGCCCGGGTCTCGGACAGGGGCTTGCCGGTGTCGCGGCTTTCCAGCTCGGCCAGCTCGTGGTTGGCATCACGCAGCAGTTCGACGGCGCGATTGAGGATGCGGGCCCGCTCGACCGGGGTGAGGGCAGCCCAGGCCTGCTGGCCCTGCCGGGCGCTGGCCACGGCGTCGTCGATGTCGGCGTCGGTGGCCGCCTGGACTTCAGCCAGCACCTCGCCCGTGGCGGGGTCGATGGTCTCGAAGCGTTCGGCATCGGCGCGTTCGGGAACGTAACGGCCATCGATGAAGGAAGTAAGCAGAGGCATGGCAATGTCTTGAAGAACTGTTCGGGTAACGGTAATTTGCCGGCAAACAATATCAATTGCAGACAACATGCTCTCATTGTCTTTGATTTGCCTGCATCGCGCAGGATTACCCCTTCATTGCCGTCGGTTGGTCGGGGTTTGCCCGGGGGTGATCGGCCTGAAAGGGGCTCCGTCCCTGACGCGGCGGGAGGAGAAGGGCTGCGCGTCGTACAATGGCGGGTTTGCAGCGCCGCGGCACCGTGAGGGTGGCCGGGTGGTAGCCCGGATTGCCTGCCGTCGTGGCGGGTGCTCCAATCCGGGGTTTTCAGGTTTCAAGACGGGTCTCATCATGAATCTTTTGCGTTCGGTCCTGGCAGGTGTGTGTGTGGCGCTGGCGGCGTCGGGGGTCCAGGCACGGTCCTGGGCGGACATCGAGAAGAGCGGCACGCTGATCGCGGCCACCGGCGGTGATCTCAAGCCCTTCAACTACTTCGAGGGCAAGCAGCTCACCGGCTTCGAGGTGGAGCTGACCGACGCCATCGCGAAGAAGCTGGGCCTGAAGGTGGAGTGGAAGGTGCTGAGCTTCGACTCGCTGCTGGCCGGCCTGCAGCGTGACCGCTGGGATCTGGCCATCTCGTCGCACGGCATCACTGAGGAGCGCGCCAAGGTGGTGGACTTCACCAACCCGCATTACTGCGGCGGTGCCACCATCGTCTCGAAGGACGGCAAAGTGGCCAAGGCGGCCGATCTGGCCGGCAAGACCGTGGCCGTACAGACTGGCACCTCCTATCTGGAGCGGCTGCGCAAGATGGACGGCATCGGCTCGGTGCGCAACTTCCCGCTGGACCGCGATGCACGTGCAGCCACCGTCAGCGGCCGGGCCGACGCCTGGGTGACGGACAAGTTCGTGGCCATGGAGGCCATCAAGCTGGTGCCGGATTCGGGTCTGAAGCAGGGCGAGATCCTCTTCCCCGAGAAGATGGCCGGCGCTGCGAGCAAGGGCAACACCGAGCTGGTCAAGGCCTTCAACAAGGGGCTGGCCGAGGTGATGGCCGACGGCACGTACGAGAAGCTGTCGAAGAAGTACTTCGACCAGGACATCCGCTGCAAGGACTGAGCCTGTCCCCGGTACCAGGTCTCTGACTACACTCCCCCTCACCTTCTGCCGGTGTTCCCCCCATCATGATGTTCTTTCTTTCCCGGTGGCCAGCAGGCTGGTCCCGACAGAGCCGCTGTAGCCTGGCCATTGCGCTGGGTGTGGTCCTGTTGCTGCTGCTGATGTGCTTCATCGACATCCCGCTTTCCAGGATGCCGGAACCGATCGCCGAGAATGCGGAACTGTTTGCCGAAGGCAGCCGGATCACGGTCTATCTGACGCTGGTCTCCGGGGTGGCGGGCCTGGTGCTGGGGGTGCTGGGGGCACTGGGGCGGCTGTCGCGCATCCCGCCCATCCGCTGGGTCGCTTCCTTCTACATCTGGGTCATCCGCGGCACGCCGCTGCTGGTGCAGGTGCTGTTCGTCTTTCTGGCCCTGCCCGAGCTGTTGCCCTGGCTCAAGCTCGATGACTTCACCTCGGCTTGCGTGGCGCTGGCCTTCAACGCTGGAGCCTACAACGCCGAATCCATCCGCGCGGGCCTGCTGGCCGTGCCGCGCGGCCAGACCGAGGCGGCCCGTTCGCTGGGTCTGTCCAACTGGCATACCTTCTGGGATGTGATCTTCCCGCAGGCCTTCAAGATCGCCCTGCCGCCGCTGGTGAACAACTTCATCGCGCTGCTGAAGGATTCGTCGCTCGCCTATGCCATCGGCGTGGTGGAGCTGACCAACGTGGCCAACCGCATCCAGTCCTCCACCTTCCAGCCCATTCCGCCGCTGGTCACGGCAGCGGTCATCTACCTGCTGCTGACCACCGTGCTCACGCAGATTTCCACTGCCGTGGAACACCGGATGGACGTGGAGGGGCGCCAGAAATGAGCCAGGCAGACATGAACCAGGACAAGCGTGCCGGCAGCCCCCTGATCGAGGTGAGCCACGTCAGCAAGCGCTTCGGCGAGCATCAGGTGCTGACCGACGTGACGGCGGACTTCAACGCCGGCGAGGTGGCCGTGATCGTGGGGGCCTCCGGTTCAGGCAAGAGCACCTTCCTGCGGATGCTGAACCGGCTGGAGCGTCATGATGCCGGCCGCATCGTCATCGACGGCATCGAGGTCGATGATGACCGCCAGCGGCTGGAAGCCCTGCGCAAGGAAGTGGGCATGGTGTTCCAGCAGTTCAACCTGTTCTCGCACCTGTCGGTGCTGGACAACCTCACGCTGGCGCCGCGCCGTGTGCGCAAGCTCTCGCGTGAGGAGGCCCGTGACCGGGCCATGGCGCTTCTGACCCGCGTGGGCCTGGAAGACCACGCCCACAAGTATCCGCACGCGCTCTCGGGCGGTCAGCAGCAGCGCGTGGCCATTGCCCGGGCGCTGGCCATGCAGCCGCGCGTGATGCTCTTTGATGAGCCCACCTCGGCGCTGGATCCGGAGATGGTGAAGGAAGTGCTGGACGTGATGCGCCAGCTGGCCGATTCCGGCATGACCATGCTGGTGGTGACGCACGAGATGGGCTTTGCCCGTGAGGTGGCCGACCGCGTGCTGTTCTTCGATGATGGCCGCATCGCCTTCGAGGCGCCGCCCACCGACTTCTTCGGCGGCCGGCACGACAACGCCCGCGTCAAGGCTTTCCTGAGTCGCGTGGCGCACTGACAGCCGCGGGGCTGTTGGCCATTTCCGTTACCACCTGCTCGAAGGTGAGGGGCTCCCGGCCGATGAGCCGGGGCAGGTCCTGTGTGACCTGGGCCAGTTCGCCCTTGGCAATGGCCGTATAGGTGGAGACCCAGGCCTCAATCTCCCAGTCCGGGGTCTCGGGGTAGGCCGCCCGGCGGCTGGCAAAGGCCTCGGCAATGGTCTCGTTGTGAAACCGGTGGGGCTTGCCAGTGCAGGTGGTGAGGATGCGGGCAATGTCCTCCATGCTCAGTGACTGGCTGCCGGTGAGGGTGTAGGTGCGCCCTTGGTGCTGCGTGCCGCCAGCCGCGATATCGGCCATGATGTTGGCGACCGCCTGGGCAGCATCGCGCTGGGCGACACAGGCTACCCGGCCCTGTTCTGCGGGGCCGCATATCACGCCCTCGGCATCGGCCAGTCTGGCCATCAGCTCACTGTAGAAGTTGTCGCGCACGAAGGTGTGCTTCATGGTCGAGCGGCGGATGGCTTCTTCAGTGACCGCGTGGGTGCGCGCCAGCGTGAAGGTGCTGTCCGGGCGGGCCTCGGCAAAGGACAGGTACACCAGATGCTGGATGCCGGCGGCCTGGGCGGCACGCACCAGGGTGAGATGTTCCTGTTCGCGCGTGGGGCTTTCGGCGGCCGAGACCATGAAGAGCTCATCGACGCCCTGCAGGGCCTCGCGGGCCAGCTCGAAATCACCGTAGCTGAAGGGGCGCGCCTCGCAGCCGGGCAGCGTGGGGGCACGGGACGGATTGCGCAGCGGCAGGATCAGGGGCAGGCCCTGGTCGCTCAGCAGGCGGGCGACCTGTCCGCCGATATGGCCGGTGGCGCCGGTGATGGCCAGTTGCATGTCGTTTCTCCTGGATGAGCCCTGGAAGAACCATCATGCCAGAAGGAACGGGAGGACGGCAGCGAAGGCCCCCGGGCGGCCGTCAGATAGTGTCGCACTTGATGCGTGTGCGTCTCGGCCTCGGGGGCCCAATTCCCCGGGCAGCCCTCAGGCAGCGTCGCACTCGACCAGGTGCTGCCCCGCGCTCCAGTCCAGGATCTGCAGCACGCGCGAGGCATCGTCGCGGATCTGGATGGCGATGTTGGTGGAGGCATCCAGCCGGCGTAGCAGCCAGGGGGTGATCTCGGTCTCGAAGGGATCGGGCAGGATCACCTGATCGCTGAGGGTGCTGGCGGCGGTGCTGTCGTTGAGCGGGGCGATGGGCAGGGATCCCAGCTTGCGCTCGATGCGTTCGATGGCGTTTTCCAGGGCGGCGGTGGCCTCGGGCAGGTTCAGGCGGTCGCGACGCAGCACGAGAAGCGCCTTCACGGCGCTGAGCTGGGCCAGCAGCTGGTAGCAGTGCACCTGCATGTATTGCAGGGCCTCGATGGGCGGGCGAACGGCACGCGGCTCGGACAGGGAGCGCTGGGTGGCCTGCACCAGGGCCGACAGGCTGTCGAAGGCCTCGCGGCGTGCCAGGCGCCATTCCAGCTCGGGGGTGTCCTCGACGCTCTTGAGCTGTTCGGGGTCCAGTGCCAGCTTGGCGTGGCGGATCTGGGCATCGATGGTGCGCTGCACGACGGCCGGAATCTGGCCGCGTTCCCACGAGGGCAGAATGTACGAGAAGGCCCAGGCGATGGCGGCGCCCAGCAGGGTGTCGGCCATGCGCTCGAAGAGGGTGAAGGTGGCGTGGCTGCTGTCGCCGTAGGCCAGCATGTAGGCCTGGATGAGGCCCAGGGTGGTGCCGGCCACGGAGGTGACGAGGTAGCGGCGCTGGGCAAAACCGTGGGCGCCGCCCTGGGCCACCGTCATGACGATGAGCAGCACGATGCTGGCCGGATGCAGCGCCAGCAGGCCCATGGTGAGCAGGCATCCCAGCAGGGTGCCTGCCACGCGCTGGTTGCGGCGCTCCAGCGTCTGCGACAGGCTGCCTCGCAGCACGACGGCGATGGTGAGCAGGATCCAGTAGTCGTGCAGGCCGCCCCAGGGCAGATTGATGGAGACAGCATAGCCCATGCCCATGGCCAGCGCGGCGCGGATGGCGTGGCGCATCTGCGGCGTCTTCCAGCTCCAGACGGAGAAGAAGGGTGCCCACGACCAGGCGGTGGGGCTGACGAACATCTGCCAGTTGGCGCGCACGATGGCCAGGTTGGGCATCTGCTCGCCGCGGGCGGTGCGTGAAAGGCGCAGGATCTCGTCGTTGATGTGACCGATGCGGTGGGCGATGCCGCGCACCAGCATGGCCGGGGTGGGCCCCAGGCTGAAGCCGTCCTGTTCGTAGTCGTGGGTGGAGCGGATGGTGGCGATGCGGGTGCGGCGGTCGATGGCGGGGCGGGGGCGGTAGCCCAGGAAGAGCGCATCGGCCAGGGCATCCACCTCGTCGGCCAGCTCGTCGAGCACCGAGCGCATCTGGGCCAGGGCGTGGCGGTGACGCGGGTGGGTGCGCAGCCCATCCAGATCCAGCTCGCTGGCCAGCAGCTGGTCGCGGATGTCGATGACGATGACCAGCATGCCGGCGATGCGTTGGCGGAACGGGGTGCGGGGCGATTCCAGCACGATGTCGCGGGTGGCCTGCATCTGGTCGGCCAGCGCGGCCTGGGCCTTCAGCAGCTGGCCCAGCAGCGCCTCGCTTTCATCCTTGTCACAGGCGCGCTGGTGGCGGAACTGGCGTGCCTCGGTGCGGATCAGCGCGGCCAGCGAGATCAGCACGTCGGCCATGGCCAGCGCGCGGTAGCGGGCGTTGAGCGCCAGGTTGGTCAGCGTGGCCCAGATGACGTAGAGACCGGCGCCGATACTGAAATAGAGCGTGCTCTGAAGGGCATCATTGTCGGCTCCGGGCTGGTGGCTGGCGATGGAGAAGATGGCCGTGAACATCATGCCCATGGCCACCGGAATGCCCCGCTTGCCCCAGGCCATGGCCAGGAAGGCCATGAATGAGAAGAACGAGAGGAAGATGCCCAGTTCCAGGTGCCGGTCGTTGAGCAGCTGGACAATGTAGAACACGGGCACACCGGCGATGAAGGGCAGCATCATCGTGCGCAGCTTGCCTCGGCGGGGCGCGGCCACGTCCGGCGGCGTGACGGCGATGACGCCGACGGTGGCGAGCGAGGCCGCATAGGCGCCCAGCCAGTTCTCGACGATGAGCGATATCACCAGCAGTCCCAGACAGGCGGTGATGCCATTGGTGATGTAGTGGCTGAGCAGGACGCGCAGGAAGGCGCGGGTGCGGGGGGAGAACTTCAGGGGACGCATGGTGAACTTCAGGGCCGGCCGCTGGGGCAGTCGGAGCATGCGGGCGGCAGCGTTGCCGTCGCAGGCAGGAATGGCACCTTATTCTGCATGGTGCGCGGCCTGGCGCCAACCGGCGGGAGATGGTCGGCATGCGGGCGTGGTGCCCGGCGAAAGAGTCGGATAGGGTGCCGGTGGTTGGACTGCCCTGTTGCTTTTACGGAGGCGACGCCATCTGTGCGCAATGTGCTGCCGTTGTGGCAGCATGACGGCTTTTCCACTTGCCACGGGAAGACATCATGGCCATTGCCCATATCCTCAAGCCGGCGCCGGAAGGCGGCGCTGCCCAGCTGTTCCTGCTGTTCTGTGATGCCGGCCAGTCCTGGCAGGAGATGACGCCTCTGGGCGAGGCGCTGGGCAAGGCCTTTGGTTCAGCGGCCATCGTGGTGCTGCAGGGACCGCACGCTGTGGGGGAAGACAGTTGCTGGCTGGTACCGGCTGGTGAGACGCAGGCCGGGGCGACCGACACGCCTCTGGAAGGCCGTGCGCTGCTGACGGCCTGGGAAGACGAGGCGCTGGCAGGTGCCGTGGAGGCAGCGCTGCCGGGCTGCATCGGCAGCATCCGCAACTGGCAGGCGCAGATGAAAGTGCTGCCCGAGGCCACGGCACTGATCGGTGTGGGCGAAGGGGCCACGATGGCGCTGGCGGCTGCGATGGCGTCGGCTGGTGACGGACATCCGGTCTGTGGTCGCGTGAGTACCGTGGGCGGGCGTTTCGGGCCGGTGCCCGATGCGGTGTCGCCGACGCTGGTGCTACATCTGGTGCATGGCAAGGCGGACCAGAGCGTGCATTTCCGTCATTCGGTGAAGGCGGCCGAGGACCTGGTGAAGCGCGATGCCGACGTGATGGCCGATATCGTGCCGCATGAAGGCCATGCCCTGAGTGACGAGCTGGTGGGCTGGCTGGTGGACCGTCTGCAATCACGGGTACCGCGCCATCTGTGGCAGGCTGCCATGCGCGTGCAGGGTGCCGAGCCGGGTGGGGACAGCTGCGGCTGAGGGGTTGGCGAAAGGGCCAGTCATTGGTGTGATGGATGATCTGGCCCCTGGATTGGAGAGAACGTTCCGTTGACGATGCGGCCTGCTCCGGAAATTTCGAGAATGCGTTCTTCTTTTGCGTCCGGCAAGGCGGTTGTGGCGTGTCCGGTCGATGCGGCTGGGCCATTCGACGGAAGCCCGCGTATCCGGGACATGTGAACGGTGGCTTTCGCTTTCATGGTGTCATGAATGGCGAAGCTCATGTCAGGGTAGTCGTGCGCTGGGGATGTCTGGATATTGGTGACAATGATCTGGACACCATCCGTCATGTGACGGGGTAACTGAAGCCGGGTGCCATGGGGTAACGTCCGATCCATGCCGGTGGTCGGGTTGTAATGGAGATACTGGCCATCGTTGTGCAGCGGTGTGAGCGTTGTATCGGCACTGTCCAGTTTCAGGCAGGGGGAGCCCTGGCAGGAGGTCTGGGCGTTCAGTCCGATGAAGATGCGTGCACCAGGCAGGATGGAAAACAGGCGCACCGGCCGGGCCAGCGCCAGTGACTGCATCTCGGTGCCGCCCTGCTGTCCACGGTGCTCGGATCGCAGCGTGATCCGGTTGATTTCGATGATGGAGGTCTCTTCGATGTCCGGGATGGCCGGTAGCGTAGCGGTGCCGATCAGGGAGGCTTCGCCCTGTGTGTTGTCTTTCAGGGTTTGTCGTGACGCCGACAAGGTGATGGGGTGACAGGTGTCGTTGCGGCAGATCTGAAGCTGCTGGAGCAGGGACAGGTCACTGGGTACGCTGCCCACGTCGGCCGCGTAGACGTCCACGATGAACGAGCGATTCAGGTGCTTCTGCGTGGTGCTTTCGGGGCCGCCGGCTTCCATCGGTGGGGAACCGATGACGGTGGGCGGTGTTCCCTTGCCCTGCGGGGACAGGGATTGCTGCATTTCCCGGATGAAGGACCGTTCCCGGTCGGTGGGCCTGGCGCCGTACAGCGGTGAGGCCGTGTGCCCTGTGGTTGCTGCTGTTGGGTGGATGGGTTGGGACCCGGGGGGCTCTGCATGCAGGTTGGTCGTGGCCAGCACGGAGCATGCAAGGGCCATGAACGGTTTCAGGGGAAACATGAGGCAGTTCTCCATGAAGCATGACCGATACCCAGGCTGACAGCCTGAGCCTTCCATGAAGAGGGTCTTGTCGGAAACCGGAGTCCTGGTGTGCTGAAGCCGGCAGCAAGGAAGGCTGAATGAGGGGCGCTGCTGACCAGCGTGCAGGAGGCTGGTCAGCAGCGGGCGGCCGGGTGGGCCGCAATGGACGCGTTAGCCGTGCTCGCGCACGTCGGTTTCCACTTCGTCGAAGGTCTGGCGGATGCTGGCCGAGGGGGGCGGCGAGATCAGGCTGAAGATGACGACGGCGAGGGCCGAGAGCAGGAAGCCCGGGATGATCTCGTAGACGGTATCGAACACGGGCATGCCCAGGGCGGCCCAGCTGGTCTTCTTCCAGATGATGACGGTGAGGGCACCGACGATCATGCCAGCCAGTGCGCCGTTGCGGGTCATGCGCGGCCACATCAGCGACAGCAGCACGACGGGGCCGAAGGCGGCACCGAAGCCGGCCCAGGCGTAGCTGACCAGGCCCAGCACTTCGCTGTTGGGGTCGGAGGCCAGCCAGATGGCGACGACCGAGACCAGCAGCACCATGGCACGACCGACCCAGACCAGTTCATGGTCGGAGGCACCGCGGCGCAGGAAGGTCTTGTAGAGGTCCTGGGTGAGAGCGCTGGAGCAGACGAGCAGTTGGCAGGACAGGGTGCTCATGACGGCAGCCAGGATGGCGGCCAGCAGCAGGCCGGCGATCCAGGGGTTGAACAGCAGCCGCGAGATCTCGACGAAGACGGTCTCGTTGTTGGCGGCCACGGTGTTGGGGATTTCGGGGTGGCTGCCGAAGTAGGCGATGCCGAAGAAGCCGACGCCGACTGAGCCGAACAGGCACAGGAACATCCAGATCATGCCGATGCGGCGAGCGTTGGGGATGGTGTGGAGCGATTCGGCGGCCATGAAGCGCACGAGGATGTGCGGCTGGCCGAAGTAGCCCAGGCCCCAGGCGGCCAGCGAGAGGATGGCCAGGGTGTCGAGGTCGCCCATGAGGTTGGTGGCACCGGGCTTGAGCTGTTCGACGAGCTGGATGCTCTCGGTGACACCGCCCTGGTTGTAGATGACCATCAGCGGGGCGAGGATCAGTGCGCCGATCATCAGCGACGCCTGGATGGTGTCGGTCCAGCTGACGGCCAGGAAGCCGCCGATGAAGACGTAGGCGATGGTGCACAGGGCGCCGACCCAGAGGGCGATGCTGTAGGGCATGCCGAACATGCTCTCGAAGAGGCGGGCGCCGGCCACGACGCCGGAGGCGCAGTACAGCGTGAAGAAGACGAGGATGACGATGGCCGTGAAGATGCGCAGCAGGTTGCTGTGGTCCTCGAAGCGGTTGGTGAAGTAGTCGGGCATGGTGAGGGCGTTGCCGACCTTCTCGGTGTAGACGCGCAGGCGCCCGGCCACCAGGTACCAGTTGAGCCAGGCGCCGATGCACAGGCCGATGGCGATCCATGATTCGGACAGGCCGCTGGCGTAGACGGCGCCGGGCAGGCCCATCAGCAGCCAGCCGCTCATGTCGGAGGCGCCGGCCGAGAGGGCGGTGACGAAGCTGCCCAGGCTGCGTCCGCCCAGGATGTAGTCGGACAGGTTGCTGGTGGCCCGGTAGCCCAGCCAGCCGATCAGCAGCATGGCAACCAGGTAGATGGCAAACATGATGGTGGTTGCCGTATCTGCGGGGGTCATGGTCATGGACCGTCTCCTTGTATCGGATGGATAGATGCCGGCGGAAAGGCCGGGCAGATCCGGAGGGTCGGCCGCTGGGTGGGGCCGTAGGGATCTGCCGGATTGTCGTCAGGATGGACAGGGGAGGGCATCCTGCACGAAAACGCTGGCAAGGTGGCGGATTCTACGCGCAAGGTGTCATGGGACCACTGATGGAATGGTTATTGATTGCAGGGGCATTGACCTTCCCACGATGGGAAGGTTTATGCTTGGAGGCTCCAGCAAGGCCGTGAAACGGCAAGGAAATGGATCATGAATGAACCGAATCCGGTTGTGTCCGGCACCGGGCTGCAGAAGGCGGCCCAGACTCTTGTGCTGCCCATTGAGGGCATGAGCTGCGCGTCGTGCGTGCGGCGGGTGGAGATGGCATTGGGCAAGGTGCCCGGGGTGGCGTCGGTGAACGTGAACCTGGCCACCGAGCGGGCTACCGTGATGCTGGCTGAGCCGGTGGAGGCCCAGCAGCTGGTGCAGGCGGTGCAGAAGATGGGCTACGACGTGCCCGAGAGCACCGTGGTGCTCCAAGTGGACGAGATGAGTTGCGCCTCGTGCGTGGGCCGGGTGGAGCGGGCGCTGAAGGCGGTGCCGGGCGTGCGTTCGGCCAGCGTGAACCTGGCCACGGAACGGGCGACGGTGAGCGGACTGGCGCCGGTGGCAGCGCTGCTGGCGGCTGCCGAGAAGGCCGGGTATCCGGCACGCGTGGTGGACGGTGGCGAGGATGCCGGCTTGACCCCGGGCGCTGCGGGTGATGCCGCTGATACGCATGGCACTGGAGTTTCAGCGAAAGCGGGTGCTCACTCTGTTGTGGATCGCAAGGCGGCCGAGCAGCAGGCGCTGTGGCGTGACCTGTGGCTGGCGGCCGCGCTGGCTCTGCCGGTGTTCCTGCTGGAGATGGGGGGGCACATGGTGCCGGCCTTCCATCACTGGGTGGCGCACACCATCGGCACGCAGAACAGCTGGTACCTGCAGTTCGTGCTGACGACGCTGGTGCTGTTCGTGCCGGGGCTGCGCTTCTATCGCAAGGGCATTCCGGCGCTGCTGCGCGGGGCGCCCGACATGAATTCGCTGGTGGCAGTGGGCACGCTGGCGGCCTGGGGCTTCTCCACGGTGGCCACCTTCCTGCCGTCGGTGCTGCCGGCAGGCTCGGTGAACGTGTACTTCGAGTCGGCGGCGGTGATCGTGGTGCTGATCCTGGTGGGGCGCTTCCTGGAGGCGCGGGCCAAGGGGCGCACGTCGGAGGCGATCCAGCGGCTGGCGGGCCTGCAGGCCCGCACGGCCCATGTACGGCGTGACGGCCAGGTGGTGGACGTGCCGCTGGCCCAGGTGCGGGCGCAGGATGTGGTGGAGGTGCGCCCCGGCGAGCGGGTGCCGGTGGATGGCGAGGTGATCGAGGGCGACAGCTATGTGGACGAGTCGATGATCACCGGCGAGCCGGTACCGGTGGCCAAGACGGCAGGCAGCCCGGTGGTGGGGGGCACGGTGAACCAGACCGGCGCCTTCACGCTGCGGGCCACGGCCGTGGGCGGCCAGACGGTGCTGGCGCAGATCATCCGGATGGTGGAGCAGGCGCAGGGTTCCAAGCTGCCCATCCAGACGCTGGTGGATCGGGTGACGATGTGGTTCGTGCCGGCCGTGATGACGGCCGCGCTCATCACCTTCGCCATCTGGATGGTGTTCGGGCCGACACCGGCGCTGGGCTTTGCGCTGGTCAACGCGGTGGCGGTGCTGATCATCGCCTGCCCGTGCGCGATGGGGCTGGCCACGCCGACCTCGATCATGGTGGGCATCGGCCGCGGGGCCGAGCTGGGCGTGCTGTTCCGCAAGGGCGAGGCGCTGCAGCTTCTGAAGGATGCGAAGGTGGTGGCGGTGGACAAGACCGGCACGCTGACCGAGGGCCGGCCGGCGCTGACCGACCTGGAAGTGCGTCCGGGCTTTGCGCGTGCCACGGTGCTGGCCCAGGTGGCGGCGCTGGAGTCGCGTTCCGAGCATCCGATTGCGCGGGCGCTGGTGGCGGCCGCCGAGGCCGAGGGGCTGGCGCTGCCGGCGGTGCGGGACTTCGAGTCGCTGACGGGGCTGGGCGTGCACGCACGGGTGCAGGATGCTTCGAAAGTGGGCACTGACTCTGCGGAACCTGCTGGGGTGCCGGTGGCCGTGGGGGCCGACCGCTACATGCAGTCGCTGGGGGTGGATGTGAGCCCCTTTGCCGAGGTGGCGCAGCGCCTGGGGGGCGAGGGCAAGTCGCCGCTCTATGTGGCCGTGGACGGCAAGCTGGCCGCCATCGTGGCGGTGTCGGATCCGATCAAGGCGACGACGCCTGCGGCCATTGCGGCGTTGCACGCGCAGGGGCTGAAGGTGGCGATGATCACCGGCGACAACGCCCGGACCGCGCAGGCCATTGCCCGGAAACTGGGCATCGACGAGGTGGTGGCCGAGGTGCTGCCGGCCGGCAAGGTGGAGGCGGTGAAGCGCCTTCAGGCCACCCATGGGGCGCTGGCCTATGTGGGTGACGGCATCAACGATGCGCCGGCGCTGGCGCAGGCCGAGGTGGGCATGGCCATCGGCACCGGTACCGACGTGGCCATCGAGGCGGCCGACGTGGTCCTGATGTCGGGCAACCTGCAGGGCGTGGCCAAGGCAATCGGGCTGTCGCGGGCCACCATCCGCAACATCCACGAGAACCTGTTCTGGGCCTTCGCCTACAACACGGCGCTGATCCCGCTGGCGGCCGGTGCGCTCTATCCGGCCTTCGGCATCCTGCTGTCCCCGATGCTGGGGGCTGGTGCCATGGCGCTGTCCAGCGTGTTCGTGCTGGGCAACGCGCTGCGGCTGCGGCATTTTGGGCGGGGGGAGAATGCTTGAGCTGATGGTCAGGGACGGTCTCTGGATGGCTAGGCCAGACATGTCTGGTCCATACCGCTTTGGCGGAATATCGGGCGTGTGCTTGCCCGTGTTCGAGGGCCATTCAGGCCATGACGGGAGGGGGCGATGAACATCGGTGAAGCGGCCCGGGCCTCGGGCGTGTCGGCCAAAATGATCCGCTACTACGAGCAGGTGGGGCTGATCCCGGCCCCCCTGCGGCTGGCGTCGGGCTACCGGGCGTATTCAGAGAAGGATGTGCACCGCCTGCGCTTCGTGCGGCGCGCGCGTGACCTGGGCTTTGCGGTGGACGAGATCCAGACGCTGCTGGACCTGTGGAACGACCGCTCCCGCCACAGTGCGGACGTGAAGCGGATTGCCCGCGGGCACATCGAGGACCTGCAGCAGCGCATTGCCAGCCTGCAGCAGATGGTGGACACGCTGCAGACGCTGATGGATTGCTGCGCGGGGGACGAGCGGCCGGATTGTCCGATTCTGGTGGGGTTGGAGAGGGGGGCGTGAGGGGAAGCAGGTTGCTTGGCAGTTGATGGCGCCTTTCTGGGGATGTCGTCCGTATTGTGCTCGTCCTGGGCTTGCAGGCTTTCCCGAGCGCTTGGGGGCGATCCTGCCCTAGGTTCGAGCAGTCATCAGGTCTGGTGGTGTTTTGGCCCACGTCGAATTGCTGAAGTCAAGTCGATAAAGTAGAGTGCAGTGCATTCACGGTGCTTTCTAGATTCTGCAGAGGCTATGGTGGTAACCAAGGCTGCTGCGCTTACTTTTGGCATCGACCCGAAGCTCAAGGAAGCGCTTCGCTTTGTAGCTGATTAGGAACATTGAACCATTGCGAACAAGCGGGATGTCACATGGTGTTTCGTATTATGAAAGACTAGAATAAGGTAACGGAGTGCGTTCATGATTAAGACGGTCAAGCAAGCCTGTCGGTTCAACCCCATCATCCGCGACTACCGGATGAGCCAGGGGATTGAGAACCTCGCAGACCTCATCAATGACGCGGGCGACGGCAGCGAGTTCTTTTCGCGCAACTTCGTTACCCATGGCATGGAGCAGCTTTTCCGCGAAGGTCTGTTGCGTCTGTCTGGCAAGTCAGATCAGGCGGTGTTTGAACTGACTCAGGCGATGGGAGGCGGTAAGACGCACATGATGATCGCGCTGGGCCTTCTGGCACGCCATCCGCATCTGCGCAAGAACGTTCTGCCAGCCGACTTGGCTTCACGCGTAGATTTTGGGCAAGCGCGTATTGCCGCGTTCAACGGCCGTAACAACCCCGATAACTTTATCTGGGGCGAGATTGCTACCCAGCTAGGTGAAGCCGAGGCCATCAAGCCCTACTGGGCGAATGGCCCCAAGGCTGTCGATCAACGTCAGTGGAAGGAAATCATTGGCGACGAGCCGACGCTGATCCTGCTTGACGAACTGCCGCCCTATCTCGACAACGCTAGTACCCAGGTATTCGGTCAGGGCACGCTGGCCAACATGGCGGTCTACAGCCTCTCCAGCCTGATGAGCGCAGCGCTAGATCTACCCAACTGCGCCATCGTGGTCGCCAACCTGTCGGGCAGCTATAAGGCCCAGACTAAGGCGTTGGCCGACGCTATCTCCAACCTGCAGCAGGAAACCCGCCGCCAGGCGATGACCATCACGCCGGTGCAACTGGCGGGCAACGAAATCTACGAAATTCTGAAGAAGCGCCTCATCGACGAACTTCCGGGTGAGCGAGTCATCTCTGATATTGCCGAGGAGTACGCGCAGCAGATCAAGAAAGCCGAGGATGGCGGCTACATCGACGCCAGCAGCATCGAGCAGATTGCCGAGCAGGTGCGGGAAACCTATCCCTTCCATCCTTCGTTCAAGCACCTCGTCGCGCTTTTCAAGGAGAACGAAGGCTTCCGCCAGACCCGTGGCTTGATGCAGTTCACTGCGCGACTGCTCAAGAGTGTCGACGAGCGCACAGCAGACGACGTGTTTCTGATCGGCACACAGCATCTCAACTTGAACGACGCGCAGGTCAAGGATGAGATCGAGCGTATTGCACCCAAGCTGATGCCAGCGGTAACGCGCGATATCGCCGATGCGGGCAACGCCATTGCAGAGCACATCGACGCCGACCTGGCGGGCGATGCTGCACAGCAGCTCATGACGTTGCTGCTGTCATCCAGCCTATCCCGCGCGGTTGGGGGGCGTGTCGGGCTGACGGAAAGCGAACTGATCGAGTTCCTGGCTGCGCCCCAGCGCAAGCCCGACGAATTTCTTCAGGCCATGCAGCGCCTGCGCGAGTCGGCGTGGTACCTCCACCGTGAAGAGCAACGCTTCTTCATCAAGGAAACGGAGAACCTGTCGCGCCAAATCGAGCGCAACGCTAAAGAAATTCCACAACCAAAGGTCGATCAGGCGCTCATCAATCGACTCTTGGGCATTCTTGCACCGGTCAGCAAGATCGCCTATCAGGACGTGCAGGTGCTGCCCCGGCTGGATGAACTCAAGCTGGGTGGCCCACGCACGTTGATCGTCATCAAGCCTGATGGCAAAGTGCCGCCCAGTGAATTGCAAAATTTCTTTGACTACCAACAGGATAAGAACAACCTGCTGGTGTTGAGCGGTCAGGACAGCCTACTGGCCGACGCGGTCGAAGAGCGATTGCGCGAGCTGTACGCCATCGAGCAGATCCACAAGCGTCTCAAATCTGGCGACACCTTGTTTGAGGAAGCCCGGGATCGCTTTGAAGAAGCGGAAGATCGCTTCGGCAAGGCACTGTCGGCGGCCTACAACCGCCTGTACTTCCCTGCAAACGATCCAGTGGACGGGCGCGACGTGCTGGCCGGGGTCACCATCGACCAAGGGTTGAAGCTCGGCCAAGGCGATCAGTCTGCCGAGACGCAAATTGAAAGACTGCTGGCCAGCCCGCGCGCCGATTACAAGCTCGTGGCACAGCTGGGTAAGGACAACTTCGACGAATGCTTCGCGCAGGCCGAGGAGTACTTGTGGCCGTCTGGCAAGGACAACCGTCGCACCCCTTGGAAAGACGTCGCTACCCGCGCCAGGTGCTCGCCTATCTGGCCGTGGATGCCAGGTGCCAGTGGGCTGGATACGCTTAAAACCGAGGCTCTGAAACAAGGTCGCTGGCGCTTGGGCGCAGACGGCTACATCGAGAAGGGGCCCTTCCCCAAGGACAAGGCTACCGTCAACGTGTCCGTCATCAACGTCAAGCCGGACACCGGCGAGACGGTGTTGAGTCTCACGCCGCGCCACGCAGGTGACAGTCCGGTCGTCTATTGGTCGACTAAGGCCGACGTTTCCGACAAAGATAACAAGGTTGAGGACTTGGACAACTTCAGCTCGACCGAAGGTACCTTGTACTTCTGGGTCAAGGACACCACTGGCCAGCACGAAAGTGCAGCGGCTACTCGCTGGCTTGCCGACCTCAAGATCCGTCATCAGGTCGAACCAGTCGCTGACAAGCGCCGTGTCACCCTCGCCGCCACACCGCATGCTGACATCTACTACACCCTGGACGGCTCCAACCCCAAAGACGGCACCCGCTACGACGCGCCGTTTGAGATCGGCTCAGCAAGTTGCCGCCTGCTGGTGTTCGCCCGCGCACGCGAGGCTAACAAGACAGCGGATTTCCAGATTCCTGCCAGCGGCGACAAGACAGTGCAGATCGTCGACAGTAAGCCCGCGCGCCTGCAAAGCAAGCGTGTTGCTCTCGACACGACCGACCGCGTCTTCAGTGTCATCAACCGTTTCCGCGATCAGCCGGGTACGCGCTTCAAGGGTGTGCGCGTCGAAATCGGTGAGGGCGAGAACACCGTAACCGTGCGTTTCCAGGAGCGCGAAGTCACCGCCGCCATCATCGAAGGCGTCGTCAACAGCCTGCGCGATGTGCTCAAGGAGCCCGATGCACAGCTCAACATTGCCATTGCCGACGGCATCGCCTTCGATACCGGCTTTGCACTCAAAGAGTTCGCCAAGCTGGCCGGCATTGAGATCAAGCCGGGCGACATCAATCAGGAGGAGTGAGGATGGCTAAAGCTGCAGGTAACACACCATCGCCCAAGGCGCGTGCGCAAGTGCTGCACACGCTGGGTTTTGGCGTGCCTGCGACTTCCGATCCTCATCACTTCAAGGTCGTCATTCCCAAGGCCAGCACGGGCAAAGTTCAGATCAGCGAACACCTCGGCTTGCAGTCTGCAAGCAACGACAACGCAGTGATCGACCGCGTTCTGTTGGATCGCCCGCGCTGGACCTCCATCCGCGCCGAAGTGCAACGAGCCTTTAACGCTCGTCTGGCAGCGCACGGCATCAAGCGTGGTACGTGGAAGGTCGGCGACAACCCGGTGGATCGCTTGCTCGGCAAGGAATTGTGCGTACTGGCCTGGGCCGTCGAGCAGATGGAGATGGAGAAGATTCCAGTCGCCGTGCGAAACTGGTTGGCGCTGCGCCCGGAGGAACGCTGGTGGCTGTTTGGCATGACGGCCATGAGCACCGGCGGGGTGATGGATGCGGGCAAGGGCTGGCGCGCAGCGCTCAAACACGCCTTGGGCGATGTGGCACAGAGCGAACTGCTCGCTCCCCATGCCAGACGCGGCATGCCGGAACAGGAAGTTGCCCAGGCCTCTTTAGGGCTGTTCGGAGACGAAGCGCCATGAACGCCGTGCCCCCGCAGCCAAAGATCTACCACATTGCCCACGTGGATCGTCTGCCATCGATCGTGGCAACAGGTGGTCTCTTGTCGGACGCAATGGTGCAAGCGCAGGCGCTGGGCGGAACGATGATTGGGATGAACCACATCAAGCAGCGTCGTTTGACTGAGCTTCAGCTTGCATGTCATCCCGGCTTGTTCGTCGGTGCCTGCGTGCCGTTTTACTTCTGCCCGCGATCCGTGATGCTTTATTTGATCCACCGACGCAACGCAGAACTGGCTTACCAAGGTGGGCAAGCGTCCATCATCCACTTGCAGGCGGATTTGGGCGCAGTTGTGGCCTGGGCCAACGCGCAACCCGCTCGCTGGGCCTTTACGCTATCAAACGCCGGATCGTCTTATTTTGAAGACCGCAATGACTTGGCGCGTCTTGGTGAAATCAACTGGGCGGCGGTGCAGGCGAACAACTGGAGTGGCGGCCTGAAAGAAGGCAAGCAAGCCGAGTTCCTGTTGGAGAAACATTTTCCGTGGCACCTGATCGAACGCATCGGCGTGCAATCGGTCACGGTCTATCGACAAGTCGTCAACGCCCTTCCGGCGCACGGACACCGGCCTCCGGTCGAAGTGCGCCCGGACTGGTATTACTGAATGAGAGGAGCGCAGCCATGATCGAGTACACCTCGGGCGACATCCTCCAGTGCGAGGCCGACGCACTGGTCAACACCGTCAATTGCGTCGGCGTGATGGGGCGTGGCATCGCCTTGCAGTTCAAGAACGTCTTCCCCGAAAACTTTAAGGCTTATGAGGCCGCCTGCAAACGCGAAGCCGTGCAACCTGGTCGCATGTTCGTTTTTGAAACGGGGCAGCTAACGTTGCCGCGCTTCATCATCAACTTCCCGACCAAGCGCCACTGGCGCGGCAAGAGCCGTATTGAGGACATCGATGCGGGCCTTGTCGATCTGGTCAATGTCATCCGCGACAAGGGCATCCGCTCCATAGCCATCCCGCCGCTGGGCGCAGGACTGGGCGGGCTGGATTGGAACCAGGTGCGCCCACGCATTGAGCGCGTACTGGCAGAGCTTGCCGAAGTACGCGTGTTGGTGTTTGAGCCCAAGGGAGCCCCGGCCAACGACAAGATGGCGCACGTGCGCGAGGTACCCAAGATGACGGCGGGCCGCGCCGCCTTGGTGGAACTGATGCAGCGCTATCTTGCCGGTCTGCTTGACCCCTTTGTCACCCTGCTTGAGGTCCACAAGCTGATGTACTTCATGCAGGAGGCAGGTGAGCCGCTGCGTCTCCGGTACGTCAAGCATCACTATGGCCCTTATGCCGAGAACTTGCGCCATGTGCTGAATAGAATTGAGGGGCATCAGATCGCGGGTTATGCCGATGGTGGTGATGATCCGGAGAAATCACTCACTTTGGTACCTGGTGCCGTCGAAGATGCAAAGAAATTTTTGGACCAAAATGACACGAGCCGTTCCCGTTTCGAGCGCGTTACAAAGCTGGTCGAAGGATTTGAGTCACCCTATGGGCTGGAGCTGTTGTCCACAGTGCACTGGGTCATGTGCCATGAAGGGGCTGTGCAGATTGAAGCCGTAGAGCGTCAGGTCTATAGCTGGAATGAACGTAAACAGCAGTTCACCCCGCGCCAGATTGCGATTGCCGAAGAGCGCTTGCGCTCCCAAGGCTGGTTGTCAGATAACGTGGCCTCCACCCGTTGAGGATTCATCAGGGTATGCCGGAAGAAAATGTTGTGCTCACGCCCTTCGCTCTGAAAGATGCGCCTGTGCTGATCGAGACGGTCTTTCCAGCACAGAAAGTGTCGTTTGAGGCACAGAGCGAGCGTAAGGCTGTAGCGGGCCAGACCTTGACTGGGCTTGGTTCTTATTGGAAAGGCCGCAAGCCGCTGATCTTGGTGCGTGCTATCGTGCTGGGTTGCTTGTTGCCGGCAACGGACGATGGGAAAGCCGATCTTGCAATCTTTGAGAAGTTAATGGCCTTCGACGATGAAGGCTTGGCACGCCGCGCGCTGGCCGCAAATGCTTATTCTGCCGCTAAGTTGCGGGGCTTGGTCCCGATTGTCGACTCGGAGCGCTACTTTGTCGGCCACGGCTGGCGACGGGACATTACAAATGATGACAAGTTGCCGCTTTATCGTCAGGCGTTGGCTACGCTGCCCAGTTATGAACACAAAGCGAGCATCGGCAAGCGTCCGGAAGAGGTCAGTCAAGACTGGCTTTATGCTCCAGTGTGGCCGGAGGTTAACCGCTACTACGCCCATTTGGGCATAAACGTGCAGTCCTTCTCGGAGTTGATCGAGCAATTTGGCATCTTACGCTACGGCCATCGTCTACACGTGGGCGACGCTTTTAGTGGTGGAGGCTCCATTCCATTTGAGGCTGCGCGCATCGGGTGTCACGCCTACGCATCAGATATCAATCCCGTTGCCTGCATGTTGACTTGGGGGGCACTTAATGTAATAGGTGCTTCTGTCGAGAAACGCGCCATCTTGGAGGATGCTCAGCAGCAGGTCTTTGCGGATGTTGACCGTGAATTGGTCCAACTCAAGGTAGAGCATGATGCCAAGGGCAATCGTGCCAAAGCCTATCTCTACTGTCTTGAAGTGCGTTGTCCTGAAACTGGCTGGATGGTGCCCCTTGCTCCAAGTTGGGTTATTTCGCCGAAGCAAGGAGCGATCGCAAAATTGGTGCCAGACCACAAGCGTAAGCGGTTTGAAATCGAAATCATCAGTGGTGCATCGGCTAAAGCACTGGAGGCGGCGGCGTCTGGGACAATACAAGACGGTGACATGGTCTATCAGCTTGATGGGCGAACATATCGTACACCTATCAAGACGTTGCGCGGTGACTACCGGTTACCTGATGGGTCGATAGGTAACCGGTTGCGTCGTTGGGCGAGGAGTGAATTCAAACCGCGCATCGACGACATCTTCCAAGAGCGATTGTATGCGATTCAATGGGTCACTAAGGGTGCTTTGGATAGAGGGCGTCAGGAAATCTATTTTGCTGCACCAACTAGTACTGATTTGGAACGTGAGCAAGTTGTGGAGGATATCGTTGGCAAGAACCTGAGGCGCTGGCAAGAGGATGGCTTGATGCCAGATATGCCCATTGAGCCGGGTGAAAAGACCGACGAGCCCATTCGGACGCGCGGTTGGACACATTGGCACCATCTCTACAACGCGCGGCAGTTGCTGTTGAAGGCGTTAATACTCAAGTACTGGCGCGCGTCCAGTGCTGCTCCCTTGGGCTGGCTCAACGTTGCGAAGGCAGCGGATTTCAACTCGAAGCTATGTCGCTGGAAGCCGAGTCAGGGTGGTGGACTGGGTGGGCCAGTAGGCGTATTTTCTAACCAGGCTCTCAATACTTTCTATAACTACGCGACGCGCGCATGGTTGGGCTTTGGTTCTTCATCCTTCAAGATGGCAGTAGTACCCCTACCCGATGTGTCGCGATTTGTCGTATCGGAGACTGCAGATAAGCCCGCTCAGGACTGTGACCTATGGATAACCGATCCACCGTATGCCGATGCGGTGAACTATCACGAGATTACGGAGTTCTTTATTGCTTGGCTTCGAAAAAACCCGCCCAAGCCCTTTGACGAATGGGTGTGGGACTCGCGACGAGCCCTCGCTATCAAAGGGTCAGGTGAGGACTTCAGGCGCGGAATGGTTGCTGCTTACAAGGCAATGGCGGAGCACATGCCTGATAACGGCATGCAGTGCGTGATGTTTACCCATCAAGACACCGCTGTCTGGGGTGATCTGATCGGTATTTTTTGGGCTGCTGGTTTGCAAGTGATCTCTGCTTGGTACATCGCTACCGAAACTACATCTGAGCTCAAGAAAGGTGGCTACGTACAGGGAACTGTTATTCTGATGCTCAAGAAGCGTGCAGCTGGTGAGCGTAAAGCTTTCAAGCAGCGTCTGCTTCCTGCTGTGCGTGCAGAGGTCGAGCGCCAGATTCAAGCCATGATGCACTTGAATGATAGAGTAGCGAAAAATCACGGCGAACCGGCATGGAACGATTCTGATTTGCAGATGGCCGGATACGCGGCAGCGCTCAAGGTGCTGACGGCCTACACGCGTATCGGTGATGAAGACGTTACTACCTTTGCCCTGCGTCCGCGTGCGCGGGGCGAGGTCACGGTGGTGGATGAGATCGTTCAGCAGGCAGCAGAAACCGCATCCAATCTACTTGTACCTGAGGGCCTCAGCGCCGACGCGTGGGCACGCCTCACAGGCATCGAGCGCTTTGTGTTGCGGATGATGGACATGGAAGCGGCGGGCGGGGTTAAACTGGATAACTATCAGAACTTCGCCAAGGCCTTTCGAGTAGCGGATTACACTCGTGTGATGGGCAGTACGCGCCCAAATAGCGCGCGTCTGAAGCGCGTCAGCGAGTACGTTTCTCGTGATTTGACGGATGCCACGGAGATTGGTGGGACGCGGCTGGGCCGGCTCATCATTGCTCTGCAGCAGCTACTCAACGACACTGAGGTGCAAATCATCGTCGAACAATTGCGGGCCGAGATGGCGGATTTCTTGGAAGTCAGGCCTCTATTGGTAGACGTGCTGGCTTTCATTGAGCGCAAGGCGCTCGAATCCGAAGTGCGCTCTGCTGCCGAGGTACTGGGTGCACGTCTGAAGAATCTGCGCTTTGGCGACTGAAGTCTTGATCCATGGGTATCCGGCGCTTTTCTTCACGTACCCACCGATTGGATGCTAGCTTCTTGATGCAGCATCTGGCCGGTGCGCGGAGCTACAAGCGCATAGCAGGCTACTTCACCAGCTCGTTGTTTGAGGTGGCTGGAGAGGCACTTGAGCATATTCAAGAGGTCAAGATTGTCTGCAATGTTGACATCCACCCAGACGACCTGAAAGTAGCGCAGCTTCGTGAGAGCAAGATGCTTGGTCGCTGGAACGAGCGTGGTTTGGAGGCTGAAGCGCTGTTGAACCGCGAGCGTTATCGGCGTCTGGACGCTTTCCTGGCCAAACATGGGCAGGCAGTCCGGGTTGCGCCAGATGAAATTTGCGGGTTTGTGCACGGCAAAGCCGGTGTGATCACCCTGGCGGATGGCAGTAGGTTGGGCTTTATTGGATCGATGAATGAGACGCGCAGCGGCTGGCAGCGCCACTACGAAATCCTGTGGGAAGACGAATCCCCGGAGGGTGTGGCGTGGATTGAGGAAGAATTCGACTTTCTCTGGAACGCCGCCAAGCCCCTTCCGAAGGCCGTAATCCGCGAGGTACATCGGCGTGGCTACCGGCGTGAGATCGAGTTCATTGAGATCGATGATGATGAGAGCCTTGCGCCTGCAGCCCTGATTGAATCGCCTCTATACCGAGAAGGTCAACAGCTCCAGCCGTGGCAGCAGGGCTTTCTGACCGAGTGCCTACGCCATCAGCGTCTGTACGGCACGGTGCGACTGCTGTTGGCCGACGAAGTAGGTCTGGGTAAGACGCTGTCGCTGGCTGCCGCCGCATTGACGTTGTGCCTGCTGGCGGATAAAGAAAATGGCCCACGCCGTCCGGTGGTAATCTTCGCTCCCGCCACACTGACCGAGCAGTGGCAGACCGAAATGCTGGACAAGCTGGGCATCCCGACCTCCCGTTGGGATACCGTTGGCAAAGTATGGTTAGACGCTAACGAGCGAGTGCTGTCGCCTGTTGGGCGCGAGCAGATTGCCCATTGCCCGTTGCGCATCGGCATTGTTTCCACTGGCTTGATGATGCGCGACTCGCTGGAGAAGCAGCACCTGCTCGGTATGCGATTTGGGATAGTGATTCTCGACGAAGCGCATAAAGCCAGAACTCGCCAGGGTTTTGGCAGGGAAGCCGGAATGCCGAATGAGCTGCTGGCGTTCATGCGAGAGATTGCTGCTCGTGCCGATCATGTGCTGCTGGGCACGGCCACACCGATTCAGACCAATCCTTCTGATCTGTGGGACTTGCTGGGCATCCTGCACCAAGGTGCGGGACGTTTCGTACTTGGTCACGACCTGGCGCCGTGGCACCGACCCGCTGAAGTTCTCGATATTTTGGCAGGCCGGGTGGAGGTGGAGTCTCTCACTCATGCGTGGGAGCTATTGCGCTCGCCGCTTCCATGTATGGAGTCAACCGGTGAGCCCCGCGCGCGACGGTTATTCTCCGCTATCCGGCAAGACTTGGGATTGCACAATGGGGAGTGGCAAACCAACCGTGCGCTGGCCGATTTGACGGAAGAAACGCGGGAGATTCTGGAAGAGGAGCTGGAGCGCCGCATATCGGGTGCGACGTTATTTCAACGCGAAAATCCTCTAGTCCGTCATGTGGTGCTACGCAAGCGCCAACAGCTTGAAGATGCGCATCTTCTGGCTCGTGTTGGGGTGGACGTGCATCCGGAACGCGAGAAAGTATCGGAGCAACGCTTCTTTGATGCCTTGTTTGAGGGCAAGGCGCTGCGCACTTCGGAGGATTTTCGACAGGCCTATGGAGAAGCCCGTGCTTTCGGTAAGGCGCTGGCCAAACGCGGTAAAGGTAGTGGCTTCATGAAAAACCTTATGGAGCAGCGCATTTGCTCCAGCGTCCACGCAGGTTTGGCGACGGCCCGGCGTTTGCTGCAAGGTGATGCCGAGTACGATGAGTACGAAGAGCAAGAAGTCGATCTTAAAGTCGAGGTAGGTGAAGAGCGGGAGGTTTTGCAACGACTGATAACCCGACTCGAACGGTTACAGGTTGATCCTAAGATGGAGGCTGTCGTCCACTTTCTTGACAAGGAGAAATGGCTGGGATTAGGTGTCATCATCTTCAGCCAGTACTACGACACCGCGAAATGGCTGGCGGACTCACTGGCGGCGCGCTACCCGGAAGAGGCCGTTGGGCTTTATGCGGGAGCGGGTCGAAGTCGTCTGTACCAGGGCAGTGACAGCGTGAGTGTGGAGCGCGAAACCTTGAAGCGGATGGTGGCCGAGCACCAGATTCGAGTGATGGTGGCTACCGATGCTGCCTGCGAAGGATTGAACCTACAGACGTTGGGAACGCTGATCAACGTCGATCTGCCCTGGAACCCGACGCGTCTTGAACAGCGGATTGGCCGCATCAAACGCTTCGGACAGCGGCGGGGAAGCGTTGATATGCTGAACTTAGTGTTCGAGCAGACTGTGGATGAAAAGATCTACGAGCGCCTATCCGAACGCATGAAGAATCGGTATGATCTCTTTGGGTCTCTGCCGGATACCATCAAGGACGAGTGGATCGATGACATTGAAAAACTTGGTGAGCGCTTGGACGAGTATATCAATGCTCAGAAAAAAGCGACGGGTTTTGATCTGCGCTATACCAGCACTATGATGCCGCCTGATCGGGATTGGCGTGAGTTTACAGAAGTTCTGTCTAGGCGTGATATTGTTGATCTGATGAATGCATCTTGGGGATAATTCGTTTACTCCTCGGACTGAGGTATATTCGATGCAATAGACTCCAATCTGAGGAACCCCAGATGACCCATATCGTTGTCAAGATAGGGACGGAAGAAGAGTTCTTCGCTAGAGGCCATAAACTGGCCCGTAGTGCTGATCGTGGCGAGCCGTTGCCTGAACAGCACGTTCTGAGTTTCGAGGATCCCGAGGAACTGAAGAAGTTTCTGGTCTCGAACCGCGATCGACCTTTCAGCGCAGCAGATTGATTAGCGCCTTCCCCCGTGCATCCCGATAGATATCGAAGTCGGCATCGATGCTGATGATGCGGTGGATGCCGAGCAGTGCGGCGGCTTCGGTGACGGGGATATTGGTCAGATGGCGGCAGCAATGGGGTGGCGGGTCGGCTGGGGTTTGTACTCAGCCAGTTATGTCGGAGTAGTTGATGTTCCTGTCGGCGGAAAACACGGCAACGATGATGATTGAATCCTTGGTTCCAACCGGGTGGAATCTGTAAACGATCGTGTTTTTCCCGGTCGTGCTTATTTTTCTATAAATTGACCCGTCTTCAATGACGGGGAACAGGTAATGAAATTTTCATCTTCGTCGGCTTTTCGGAAAATCTCTTCCAGTGTCGTTTCCCCGCCGACCTCTTCGGCCAGGGCGACCTGTTCCATCATGAACTCTTCAAATGGCCGATTGTCATCGGCGGGCTGAAAAGCTTTGGCTTTTGCAAGCAACGGATGACGCATTTTGAACCTCTGTCAATGGTCGTTTCTCAACCCGGCGCGGGTACGCATTACAGGGCAACCCGACGTTGATGGTCTGCTGAGTGTAGCACCGGCACCTGGCGGCGGAGCCGCTGGCCGAAAGCGACGATCCATCGCCTTTCAGCGCAGCAGATTGACCAGCGCCTTCCCCCGCGCGTCCCGGTAGACATCGAAGTCTGCATCGATGCTGATGATGCGGTGAATGCCCAGCCGTGCTGCGGCTTCCGCGATGGAGGCGTCGGCCAGGTCCAGGGGAAGGCTGGCGAAACGCTGGGCGATGCGGTGGACGGCTGGCAGGCTGGTGTCGGTGGGGATGTCCACCTGGACGGCGCCGCGTTCGATCCACAGCAGGAAGTCCAGGGCGGCCTGGTTATGGATGCGTCGGGCCAGCAGGGCGCAGACTTCGGTCAGTACAGGCCAGGTGGTGATGAGGCGGGCACCGGGATGCGTTTCCAGCCAGTGTCTCACGGGCAGGTGCCAGTGGTCCGCTGCGTTGAACAGGGCCAGCAGGGGGCCTGAGTCGACCAGGACGGGGCCCTCGACGGGGGCTGGCCACCGAAATGGGGGCTCGGCGACTTTCTGTTCTGACATCTTCATTGCCCCTTGCGATGTTTCTCTTCCCAGGCGTCGGCCAGATGGCGGCGGCGTTCGGTGGACAGATCGGCCGGGCCGGCATGGCGGCCAAACAGGTCTGCGCCCAGGCTGAAGGCGGAGGCCCTGGGGGGCGGTACGTTCTGCAGGTAGGCGCTGAGGGCATCGCGCATCAGCTCGCTGATGGAGCGGCCTTCCTGGGTGCTGCGCTGGCGCAGCTGATGTTCCAGTTCTGGGGGCAGCTTGACGGTGGTGGTCATGACAGCATGGATTCAGATGGAGTAATACGAATGGTATTACCATGATTGCCCGAATACAAGAGGATCTCGCTCCCGGCCGATATGCGTGGATCCTGCGTCCGGCAGGCTGCAAATGAACAGGGCCGGCCCCTTCATGGTTGAAGGAACCGGCCCTGTGTCCGAGGGGGCCGTCATTGGAAACGGCCCCATCAACGGTCGCCTTGCTTACCGCGGCGAGTACGACACGCCCAGCATCACGGTGCGCGGCTGCTGGTTGTAGTAGCGCCAGCTGGCGTTGCGGCGGTTGCCGAGGTTGTAGACGTCGGCGTGGGCCGTCAGCTCGGGGGAAACGCGCCAGGATGAGCGCAGATTGACGAGCAAGGCGCCACCGACGCGCCGCTGGTTGCCTTCGTCGGAGAAGTGGCGGTTGTTCAGCACCACGTCGGCGCCTACGCTGTACTCATCGAAGTTGTAGTCCACCTGGCCGCTGAGGGTGCGCTTGGCGACGTGCGGAAGCACGCGGCCGGTGGCGCTGTTCTTGGGATTGACCAGGTCGAGGTTGGCCTGCCAGCGCGGTCCCTCGATGAGCTGGCCGGGGGCGTTTTCCTGGCCGAGGGAGAAGGCGACGCCGGTGATGGTGGCACGGCCGACGTTGGTGATGGCGCAGTCGGCTGCACCGGTGCAGTCGCCGATGGCGGTGAGGCGGTCACGCACGCGGCTGCGGTAGACGATGGCCTTGGCGTAGGTGGCCTGGTCAGGCTGCCAGTAGGCGCCGGCGTCGACGGTCTGGTTGCGCTGCTGTTTCAGGCGGGCATTTTCCGGGCTGGCGTAGTAGTCGGCCAGGTCGGGCATGCGGTAGCCGGTGTTGAGGTTGCCCACGACGCGCAGGTTGTCGGCCAGCCGGTAGCCATAGCCCACCTGGTGGCTGAGGGTCTTCTTGTAGCGGTTGCTGTCGTCCAGCCGCAGGGCCACGTTGAGCTGGTGCGGGCCGTATTCGCCCACGGCGTTGCCGGTAAGCGCATGGGTGGTGCGGGTGGGCGAAGAGAGGCCGGTGGTGTCGTAGCTTTCTTCCAGCCGTTCGACGCCGACGCGGGCTTGTACTTCGGGGGTGACCTGCTGGGAGGCACCCAGGCCGTATTCACGCAGGCGGGTCTTGTCCCAGGTGGCGACGTTGTTGGTGTAGTTCCAGGTGTTGCTGATGCTGCTCTGGCCGAACTTGGCGTCCAGTCGGGTGTTCGGGCTGAGCTGGTGGTCGGCGCGCACGCCAGTCAGTTCCAGGCGCTTCTTGGCGGCCAGGGCAGTGTTGCCGCCATAGATGCCGTCGAAGTCGGCGTTGACGGTGTTGCGCATGGCCACGACGGTGACGTTCGTGGCGGTGGAGAGGCGGGCGTCGAGGCGGCCGGAGAGGTTGTCGCGCTTCCAGTTGTCCTGGTCGTCCTGGTGGCCGGGGTAGTCACGGGCGGTGGCGTCGAAGCCGTCGCCGCGTTCGCGGCCCACGTCGAGGGTGCCGGTGATCTGTTCATTGCCGCCGGAAACGCGGCCGCGCATCTGCATGTAGCCACGGCCGCCGATGCCGGCTTCGCCGCTGACCCGGGTCTTGGGACCGGCACGGTCGGACAGGTATTGCACCACGCCGCCGCCGGCATTCTGGCCGTAGATGCCCGAGCCGGGACCGCGCAGGATTTCGGTGCGGCTGCCATAGGCCATGGGCAGCAGCGAGAAGTCGGCGCCACTGGCCGGGCTGACGCGGAAACCGTCGATCAGGACGAGGGTGTCCTGCAGGGCGTTGCCGCGGATGGCCAGACCGCCGAAGGATCCGGGGGTGCCTTGCGAGCGGGGCTGGATGCTGCCCAGGGCCTCGAAGGGCGTGAGCTGGCTGGCGTTGCGCTGGGCGTGGTAGGTGGGCAGGACGACGACATCGCTGGTCAGCGTGTCGATGGCGGTGGGCATGTTGGCCGCCGTGACCATCTGGGCGCCGTGGCGCGGGGCGGCCGGTTTTGCTGCAACCCTGGATACCGGTGCAGCCTGCGGGGTGTTGCGTTGCAGGTTGTAGTGACGTCCCTGGGGGTTCTGCTGGCCGGCGTGGGCGGGGCGAGCGGTACGGGCGTGGTCCTGGGCAGTTTGCGCCATGGCGGCCGGGATGGCTGCCAGGGAGAAGGCTGCGGCAACGGCCGCGGCACAGGTGCTTCGCTTGAACATGGGTTTCTCCGAAAGGCGCAGCCGGCGGGGTGAACGTCGCCGGGGCGCAACAGTGTCGTTTCGCTTGCAGTTTAGGCCGCCGTCTGTCGGCCGACAAACGGCGGGCCACAATGTGTGGCTTTGAGGGCAACGGCCTGCCGCGTTGTTTTGCGGGATGCGGCGGGATGTAACGGCGTTGTTCGAGGCCGAAAACGGGCAGGCGCGCGGCCGCAGGGTCAGCCCTGGCGGGCGGCCGCGATGGCCTGGTGCACCTGTTGCAGGACGGTGTCCACCTCGGGCCAGGGGTGGTGCTGGATGACGGTGACGTGAGGGCCGAGGGCGCGGTAGCGGCTGGCGTCGGTGGGCCCCAGGACGGAGACGAGGCGGGCGCCGACGGCGGCGGCCAGGTGACCGGGGCCCGTGTCGTTGGCCACGACCACGCTGCTGTAGGCCAGCAGGGCGGCATAGACATCCAGGGGGACGCCGGCCAGGGTCTGGGCATCGGGGTAGTCGGTGCGGGCCTGGATGGTTTCCGGCCCCGGGCCGGGCATGAGCAGCACGGGCAGTTCGGGGACAAGTTGCCGGCACAGGGCGGGAAAGCCGGGCCAGGCCTTGCTGGCGCCTTTCAGGGTGCCGGTGGCAAAGGGCACCAGGCAGGCGTAGGGCAGGATACGTGGCTGGCCGTCGGCGGTGTCCTGCACCAGGCCCTGCTGGCGCAGCAGTTTCAGGGCGGCGGCCCGGGCGTCATCGGTCAGGGGCAGCGAAGGCCAGTCCATGGGGGTGGCCTGGGCAGGCGAGGCCTGTCGTGTGGCCGGGGCGGCGCTTCCGTTCGGGGTGGGGTGCCCATCGGCCGCCGGATGGGCGGATGGCAAGGCGCTGGACGGGTGAGCGGCCGTGCGGGCATCCAGGCCATCGGGCCGGCCGGAGGTGAGGGGGCGGGCGACGTTCCAGAAGCGCTGGCTTTCATGCAGCGGCTGCGTGGGCTGGGCAACGGGGTGGGTGAGGAACCAGCCTCGGCCGTCCTGGCGGTAGCCGACGGTGTTGAGTCCGGCCAGCCAGGCATCCAGGGCGCTGGAGAACGAGTTGGTGAGCAGCAGGGTGTTGAGGCGCTTGTCGAAATCTGCGTCGAGTGTGCGGACATCCCGAGCCAGGCCGCGCAGCAGGCGGGCCCGTTCGCGCAGGGTGGCGGGCAGGGTGTGCACGGGCCAGCCGCAGCCGGCCAGCAGGGGGACTGCCCAGCGCTTGCCCACCAGTTGCAGTGCATAGCCGTGATGATGCAGGTGCCAGAGGGTGGGCAGGCTCATGACGACATCGCCGACCCAGTTCGGCAGACGAACGATGAGTGGTCGCATTTGTGGATAATTCAGTGATCTTCCACCGATTATGGAGTGAAACGAGATGCAGGGTGCAGACAACCAGAGTCGTCGGGTGCTGAACGGTGCAGCGGTGATTGCCTTCCACCAGCAGTGCCTGGCGCTGCCGGGCTGGCCCAAGGCGGGCGTGGCGCCGGACGGCCATGCGCTGGGCCAGGCGCCGGCCACGGACGATACGCAGGTGCTGCTGTGGCACTGGGTGGGCAACAACCATCGCTTCAACAGCCTGCTGTGGGACGAGGAGGATCTGGCGCGGCGTACCCGCGTCTCGGCCGAGGAGATCGCCGGCAACAAGCGGGCCATCGACGGCTACAACCAGGCGCGCAATGACGCCACCGAGCGGGTGGACGAGCTGCTGCTGCTGGGGCTGGGTCTGGTGGATCCGTCGTCGGTGGGCGGTGATTCGCCGGTGAGTCTGGCGGGCCAGGGGGCGCGGATGAACAGCGAGACGGCCGGCAGCATCATCGACCGGATGTCGATCATGGCGCTGAAGGTGCGGGCGATGAAGGCGCAGACCGAGCGTACCGACGTGGATGAGGCGCACCGTGAGGCCTCGCGGGTCCGGCTGGCGCGGCTGGAGACGCAGCGTGACGATCTGGGCCGCTGCCTGGACGAGCTGATGGCCGACTGCCGTGCCGGCAGGGCCTATTTCAAGGTGTACCGCCAGTTCAAGATGTACAACGACCCGGCGTTCAACCCGGCGCTGGTGGCCGAGCGCGGCGCCTGAGCGGAGACGATCATGGCTTCATCGGATACGAAACCGGCGTCGGAAGGGACTTCGATGCCGCAGGTGCATGCGGAGCGGGCCGGGCATCCGGCGCGGGAGGATCGGCCCACGACCACACCGCATGCGACCCTCAATGCGCCGCGCCGTCGCCGTATCCGGGTGCGGCTGGTGGACATGGCCATCGCTTCGGTGGCCTGCCTCTTCCTGCTGGTGCAGTTCCTGCCCGGGGTGAGGTCTAAGGGCTGAGAAACGGGCGTAGCGCCGAGAGCCAGCGCTCACTTTTCTGGTCCAGGTTCAGGCTGGCGTAGGCCGGGCTGGTGGAGGGCAGTACCACGGTCTGGTAGCCCAGTGACTGAAAGAATGCCTGCTGGCGACCTGCATGCTGGCCGTTGAAGCCGATCAGCTGCAGGTGGGGCAGGCGTGCCAGCAGGGGCTGGAATTCGTTGCCCAGGGCCTCGCGAATGGCGCTGTCCAGGCTGCCCTGGCGGTGGCAGCGGCCCACCGTGTCCCAGAGGGCGATGCGGTGGCGGCGCAGCAGGGCCAGTCGCGCGTCGTAGGGCAGCTCGGCCGTGGGCTCGCCCGTCAGCCGGCCCATGATGGGCCAGAACTGGTTGCGTGGGTGCGCGTAGTAGGCCCGGGCCGCCAGGGAGGCATTGCCGGGAAAGCTGCCCAGCAGCAGGATGCGTGCGTCTTCACGCCAGACCGGGGGCAGGCCCTGGTGGGGTGGGGCGGCCGTGTCGTCGCTGCGCCTTGCCCCTGCCGGGGCGGGGGTGGGTAGGCTGTCGGGGTTGGAGCCTGGCCCGTGAGAGGGTGCCGATGGCGGTGCAGGCGTGTTGCTCATGCGCGGATTATCGCGCCTGACAAGCCTGTGGGCTGATGAAGACTTGTGCGGGCTTCGGGTTGCGGGTCGGGGGTCGCGGGTCGCGGCGGCGCTTGAGCGTGGCCAGTTTTCTTTTGTGGGCATCTGTTGCCTTGGGGTGCGCATGGCTGGCCTGACGGGGGGCCGACGGTAGAATGAGAGCGGGCCCGGCTGTGGGCCAGGTAACTACTGGATCGATTGCATGTTTGACAAGGTGGTCTTTGCGGGTGGTGGGCATCGTTGCTGGTGGCAGGCAGGCTTCTGGGAAGTCCTGCGCGCCGAGATCGAGCTGCGCCCGCGTGTCATCGGGGCAACCTCGATGGGCGCCTTCATGGCTTGCCTGGTCCATGCCAATGACAGCCGCCGGGCGCTGGCCTGGTACGAGCGCGAGCTGGCCGGGGTGCGCACCAACATGGCCTGGCTCAATCTCTTTCGCAAGGATGCGCCGCTGTTCCGTCAGGGGGGCATCTACCGAAAGTCCATGCGGGCGGTGCTGGGGGGTGAGCATTTCCGGCAGCTGCTGTGGGCGGCGCCCGAGATCCGCATTGGCTACGTGCTGCCGCCGCCCACGCTGACCGAGCGCCAGCTGCAGAGACTGAGCTGGCGCGAATACCGGCGTGACGCACGGTTGATGCCGGCCGCTCTGCATGTCCGCTCCGAGCGCACGGCGATGTTCGTGCCGCATGTGAAGCGTCTGCAGGACTGCCGTACCGAGCGGGAACTGTTCGATCTGCTGCAGGCCGCCAGCGCCTTGCCGCCGCTGGTGCAGCCGGTGGAGCTGGATGGCGTGCCGGCCTGCTCGGGCAGTCTGGTGGATCCGGTGCCGGTGGATCTGGTGGCCGATGTGCCGGGCCAGACGCTGGTGCTGACCACGCGCACCTACAACCGCAAGACGCCGGTCTTTGCGCTGGAAGGCCGGCTCTACGTGCAGCCGTCCGTGCCGCTGCCGGTGGGCAGCTGGGATTTCACGTCACCCCAGCGTTTTCTGAAGGCCTACGAGCAGGGGCGGGTGGATGCCGAGTCCTTCCTGAAGCTGTTCGGCCTGGGGGCTTACCGCGCCGAGGCGCAGTTTGGCGGGGCGCTGCTGGTAGGGGCCGACTGGGCGGATGCGCCAGGCGCCGAAGAAGATGCCGAAACGACGGAGAAAGGCGAGGCGGCCGAGGGGGCAACGGCCGGCGGCGAAGCTGCTGCTGAAGGTGCTACTGACGCGGATGCGGCCACCGAGCCGGGCACGGCGGCGATCGACGAGGCTGGAGCGGACAATGCGCCGCCGGCAGGGCGCGCCGACCGAGCCAAGGCCGATGAGCCGACGTGGTCGCCGGATGAAGGAGCCGACCTGCCGGTGGGGATCGGTAATGACCGGGAGTCGCAGGCGGCTGTCCAAGCCGTCTGGGAAGACGAGATCGATGATGATCCGCTCACGTTGAGCGACGATCGCACCGTGGGCGAGCCTCACGACAAGCTTTTCGAGCGTGCCCGGCGGGCACGGGAAGAGGGGCGGTAGGCGGCGCCCTGAGGGGCGGGATCAGTCGGCGCGGCGGGCGGCCACCAGCATGCCGCCGCCCAGCAGCATGAGCAGCCAGGCCAGCAGGGTGCCGGCGATGGAGGAGCGTACGATGGCGGAGGCCGAAACCAAGGCACCGGCGGCCAGCAGGCAGCGGGCGGTGGTGAGGGTACGCTGGGCAGGGGTGGATGCGGACATGAAGGCCCCACCAAGAAGGGGAAGTGGCGCGCCCGGCACGAATCGAACGTGCGACCCTTGGCTTCGGAGGCCAATACTCTATCCCCTGAGCTACGGGCGCGCTGAGCTTTGAAAGAATACTGCTTTTCCGGGCGGGCGTCCAGTTCTGGCGGTACGGTCCGCGAACTGGATCTGGTCTTTCCAGAGGATCTGGCCGTTTCTGGGAGCGGGGGGCTCGGTGGTGTGCCGGGCTGTCAGCGCGTTTTTACGGTCCTGCCGGCGGGTGCCATGCCGTCTGGCGGGCCGCTCTGGCCGGGAGCTGATCCTGATCAACACTGACAGTAGGGGTTTGCTCTATAAAAGCGCGATTCATCATGGGTGCCGGCCCTGATCGACCTGCTGCAGGCAGGAATGCGGTGCCGTGCCCGGATACCTGGAATCTATCGAAAGCAGCGCGGAGCATTCATGGCCAATAACACCCCTGCCGGCAAGCAGACCGGCGAGAAGATGCGGTTCTTCAAGTCGAACACCCAGCTGGTCGTGGTGGTGACGACGGCACTGGTCCTGCCGGTCGTCATCATTTCGGCGATGATCGGGGCGTCCGGCAGCCGCCCGCGTGCGACCGACGAGATGTCCTCTGAAGTCATCGAGGCACGCATCCGTCCGGTGGCCGGCTTCGAGCTGCAGGAAATGAAGAAGGGCGGCCCGGCCCGGACCGGTGAGGAAGTGTTCAAGGGCGTGTGCACAGGCTGCCATACCGCGGGCGTTTCGGGCGCACCCAAGTTCGGTGACAAGGCTGCCTGGGCGCCGCGCATCGCACAGGGCCTGGACACGCTGCTGCAGTCGGCCACGAAGGGCAAGAACGCCATGCCGCCGCAGGCGGGTGGCGAGTACTCCGACCAGGAGGTCGCCAACGCGGTGGTCTACATGGCCAACGAGGGTGGCGCCAACTTCGAGGCACCCAAGCTGGAAGAGAAGAAGGAAGGCGACGAGTAAGCGCCCGCTTTCTTTTCAGCGCCCCATTCGTGCAGGTTCCGGCCTGCAGGAATGGGGCGTTTTCCTTTCAGCTGGGAACGGCGCCCCGCTGTTCCAGCATGGCGCGCAGCGCCGCCAGCTTCTTGCGGGCCTCGTCGGCCGATACGGGGACGTTGCGCGTCCCTTCGGCTTCCAGCTGCATCTCGGTGATGAAGCGCGAGGGCTGGCAGTCCACCATCTCGCGAGCGCGCTTGCGCTGCCGGCACCATGAGAGCGTGAGGCTCTTGCGGGCGCGGGTGATGGCGACATACATCAGCCGCCGCTCTTCCTCCAGGCGTTCGGCGTCGATCTTTTCGCGGTCCACGGGCGAGCCGTTCACGTCGTCCAGGCCGTCATCCTCGCGGCCGGCGTGGGGCATGATGCCTTCTTCCACGCCGATCAGGAAGACGTGCGGGTACTCCAGCCCCTTGCTGGCGTGGACGGTGGACAGGCGCACGGCGTCACCGTCCTCGTCGCGGCCTTCCAGGCGGGTCACCAGCGAGATGTGCTGGGCCATGTCCACCAGCGTCTTGCCGTCATCGTCGGCGCGCTTGCCGATCCAGTCGCGGAACTCGCAGACGTACTGCCAGCGGGTGGTGGCGCTGCGCTCGTCGCCCTGTTCGGACAGGTAGGCCTGGTAGTCGATGGCGCTGATCAGCGCATCCAGCACGGTGGAGGCCGGTTCGCGCTCGGCACGCCATTTCAGGCGGTTGATGAAGTCGCCAAAGACGCGCAGCGGATGCAGCTGCCGATCGGACAGGCGGCTTTCCACGCCGGCCTCGAACATGGCCTGGAACAGGCTGATGTCGCGCTCGCCGGCGTATTCGCCCAGCAGCTTGAGGGTCTGCGGACCGATGCCGCGTCGGGGCGTGGTGGCGGCGCGGATGAAGGCCGGATCGTCGTCGTCGTTGGCCAGCAGGCGCAGGTAGGCGCACAGGTCCTTGATCTCGGCACGGTCGAAGAACGACTGGCCGCCGGAGATCTGATAGGGGATGTGCTCTTTGCGAAGCATCTGCTCGATGACCCGCGCCTGGTGGTTGCCGCGGTAGAGCACGGCGAAGTCCGACCATTTCAGGCGCTTCTCGAAGCGGGCTGCCTGGATGCGCTTGACGACGGTTTCGGCCTCGTCCTCGTCGTCGTCGCAGGGCAGCACCTTGAGCGGATCGCCCTCGCCCAGGGCCGACCACAGCGTCTTGGTGTAGAGCTTGGGGTTCTTGGCGATGAGGGTGTTGGCCGCGTGCAGGATGGTGCGGGTGGAGCGGTAGTTCTGCTCCAGCTTGATGACGGTGAGGTTGGGAAAGTCCTGTCCCAGACGCTTGAGGTTCTCCAGCGAGGCGCCGCGCCAGCCGTAGATGGACTGGTCGTCGTCGCCCACGGCGGTGAGGCCCGTGCGGTTGCCCACCAGCTCCTTCAGAAGCGCGTATTGCGCCACGTTGGTGTCCTGGTATTCGTCCACCAGGAAGTACCGGAGCTTTTCCTGCCAGAGGCGGCGGGCTTCCTCGTCCTGGCGCAGCAGCTTGAGCGGCAGGCGGATCAGGTCGTCGAAGTCCACCGCCTGGTAGCCTTCCAGCGTGGCCTGGTACTCCATGTAGGCACGGGCGATGCGCAGCTCGCTCTCGCCCCGGGCTTCCTTGAGCGCTGTCTCGGGCTCGATCATGGCGTTCTTCCACAGCGAGATGCGCGTGGCGGCCAGCCGGATGAGCTTGCGGTCGGTGGTCTGCAAAAGCTGCGCCAGCAGGCCGGCGCAGTCGTCGCTGTCGAAGATCGAGAACGAGGGCTTGAGTCCGATGCCCCGGCCGCTGGTGCGCAGCATCTTCATGCCCAGCGAGTGGAAGGTGGAGATGGTCGGGCGCTCGGAGGCGGGGAGCTTGCGCTGCTGGGCGAAGCGCTCGGCCATTTCGGCCGCCGCCTTGTTGGTGAAGGTGATGGCCGCAATGGCCCGGCCGGTGAAACCGGCATCGATCAGGTGCAGGAGCTTGGCGGTGATGACGCGGGTCTTGCCCGAGCCGGCGCCGGCAATGACCAGGCTGGGGCCATCCAGGTGCTTGACGGCCTGGGCCTGTGCGGGATTGAGTTCAGCCACGGTTGAGGAATGAGGACAGCAGGCAGGTCGGGCAGGACGGAAGGACAGGGCAGGGAATGCCGAGGTGCATGATTGCAAGTGAGTGCTCACGTGCAAGATGCAGGAGGCCCGGAAGCCTGGTTCGGCGGGGCCGGTGTCCGCGTCTTCGTCCGACGGGAAGGGGGGCTATTATCGGACGAATCGGCAGCGGACGTCTGTCGCAATGGTGAGTTCATGCAACGGGTGTTGCGGCTGCGGCTTCGTCAGATCTCCTGCGGGTCGATGATCAGTTGCCAGCGCACGCCCTTGTGGTGGTGGGCCGCGCTGCCGGCCACGCCGGTGGCGTGGTCGCTCGCTCCCACCGAGACCTGCCAGCTGGCCAGCAGGGCGTGCAGGCTGGAACGGTGGTTGCTCTCGATGAGGAGCTGCGCACGGAAGACCTTGTTGACCTGCGCCAGGGGCATGGGGACGGGGTCGCAGATTTCCACCTGGGCGTCGGGGTGGATGGCGGGTCCTTGGTATCCTGCTGAAATTCCAGCGTTATCAATAATTCTGCTAGACGTGACGGATCCGGTTTCCTGGCCTATGGATGCTGGGGGGATTCCAGGGGCTTGAAGGACCGATTGTTCGTCCAAGCTAGTGTCATGCGTAATTACGGAGCCTACCGATGCCTGGGCCTTCGGTGTTTTTGCGCCGTAATTTGTAATTCTGTCTGTGTGCTGTGCTGCGCCTGAGTGCGCGCTGAAGGCCTCGGATGGGCCCGAGCCGTGCCCGGACGTATTGGGCCGTTGCGGTTGGGCACGGGCCGTTTGGACGGCCTGCAACAGGTACTGGCGTGCGTCCTGGAGGAAGGCCAGGGCGCTGTCCAGGTCGCGGGCCTGGGCCTGCAGCAGGGCCTGGAAGCCAAAGGGCGGCAGGGCACCGGCCTGCCGGTCGGCCAGCTGGGCCACCGCAAAGCTGGGGTAGTCGTGACGCCGCAGGGACTCGAAGAGCGGGTGCTCAGGGTGGCGGGTCTGGATGAGGGTTCGGGCATGTTCACTGCGATGGCGGCCAGCCCGACCGGCCACCTGCATCAGGGTGGCGAAGAGACGCTCGGGGGCGCGGAAGTCGGTCGTGAACAGGCCGGCGTCGGCATCGACCACCACCACCAGCGTCAGGCGGTCGAAATCGTGTCCCTTGGCCAGCATCTGCGTGCCCACCAGCAGATTGGTGCGCCCGGCGTGCACGTCGTCCAGGAAGGCCTGGGTTGCGCCCTTGCGTCGTGCCACGTCACGGTCCAGGCGGCCGATGTGCGCACTGGGAAAAAGCGTTGCCAGCGCGTCTTCCAGTTTCTGGGTGCCGCGCCCCAGGGGGGCCAGGTCCTGGTTGCCGCAGGCGGGGCAGGCACGGGGCACGGTCTGCGTGGTGGCGCAGTGATGGCAGACCAGCCGATAGCGCGGAGGACGCTGATCGCCATTCCCTTTCGCTTCATCCAGAGGAAGGATGCCCAGGGACGGCTCGTCCCCGGTGCCCGGCGGGTTGCCTGGGGTTCCGGATGGGGGGCGAGAGGCGGCTCGGGCCGCGGACGCTTTTGTCTTGCGCTCTCCGGCACCGGGCGAGAGGCGGTGCAGCACGCGATAGGCGTCGCACCGGTTGCAGCGCGACAGCCAGCCGCAGGCATCACACCCGAGTACCGGGGCGAAGCCCCGCCGATTCAGGAAAAGCAGCGCCTGCTCGCCGCGGGCCAGGGTCTCGCGGATGGCCTGCAGGCTTTCCTCGGCCAGGCCTTCCTGGGTCTTGGCACCTCGCAAGGCCACGGTCTTCACCTTGGGCAGGGCCGCCTGGCTGCGGGCCCGATGGCGCAGGCGCAGCAGCCGATAGCGGCCCAGCTGCGCGTTGTGCCAGCTCTCCAGCGAGGGCGTGGCCGAGCCCAGCAGCACCGGGATCCGGGCCAGACGCCCCCGGGCGACGGCCATGTCGCGTGCCGAGTAGCGCAGACCCTCCTGCTGCTTGTAGGAAGGGTCGTGTTCCTCGTCGACGATGATGGCGCCCAGGCGAGGGAGCGGGGCCAGAACGGCCAGGCGCGTGCCCAGGATGATGCGTGCCCAGCCGCTGGCTGCCGCCAGCCAGTGGCTGGCCCGCGCGGCATCGGTCATCTCGCTGTGCAGGACGGCAATGGGCTCGCCGGGAAAGCGGCGCTGCAGCTGCATCTGCAAGGCAGGCGTCAGTCCGATTTCCGGCACCATCAAGAGCACCTGAACATCTGGCTGTGAGGCCAGAAGGCGCTCCATCCAGTGCAGATAGACCTCGGTCTTGCCGCTGCCGGTGATGCCGTGCAGCAGCCATGGACGGGGGGCTGGCTGGGAGGCCCCCGATGTGAGGGGTGGGTCGGCCTCGGTGCGAGCCCGCGAGGGGAGGGGAGTCCCGTTCGCGGCAGGGGTTGCAGCGGGGGTGGTTGCCAGGGAGCCGGGGGATACTTCCGGGGACGGCATGGCCGGGGCAGATCCGTCTGGTCTCGCGCCTTGCCATGCGCACAGTTCAGCCAGCACGGCCTGCTGTTCGGCGTTCAGTTCGGGGGCGGTGGACGGCGCATCGTGCCCGCTATCCAGGGTGGCCGAGAAGTCTTCCAGCCGCGCGACGGCGTCCTTGCGGCTGCGTGCGGTGGGTGGGGTGCGCAGCAGCTTGGGCAGATTGCCTACGGCCAGGTCGGCCAGGCTGCCGTGGTAATAGCGGGCCACGAAACGAAGAAAGGCCAGCCATTCGGGGGAAGGAGCGGGCAGATCCTCGCGGACAGCCTCGATGGGCTTGATGTCTTGGGCTTTCAATCCGGCCGGCAGGGTGCTGGCGTCGTGGCGTTGCAGGGCCAGCCCCGTGCGTCTTCCCTTGCCCCAAGGCACGGTCACCCAGTGGCCCGCAGGCTCTGGCCCCTCGGTCGGACAGCGATAGCTGAAGCAACCGGCCAGCGGCCCGTCGATCAGGACCTGGAGATAGGGAGCAGACACGGCAGAAGGTCGGACGAGAGGGGGAGAGGGTGGGCGGCTCGCTGCGCCGTCCGGAAGGCCCGGGCGTGCAGGATTGGGGTGTCGATATTGTGCCGCAGGGGCGGAGGGGCTGCGGGTGCGGGCCTGCATGTGGGAGCGCTCGCGGGATTGTCTGTTCGGGTGTCTGTGGGGTGTCTCGACGGGAAGACACCCCGGATTCGGCAGGCAGACGCCCCAGCTCACGGGGGAGCGATGAGCAATATCGGAATTGCCACGTCGAGATCAGGTGTTTTTCTGAAGTTGATTGAAGAAATACGCCGTAACTTATTGATATATAAGAGTATCAATATTTATGCACAAAAACTGTGGATAACTCTGTGAGAAAAGTGGGGCAATCGCCCCCAAACCCGCATGGCGCCTAGGAAAGGGGTTCCTTGCCCAGAAATACACCAAAGAAAAAAGTCTTTTGAATCAATGAGTTGAAGAAATGCCTCCTCGATTTGCACAACAGCCATGGGTTGTGGCAGCACGATCGCCGTTCTGTGCATAACCACGAAAAACCGGCCTTCGCAGGTTAGGGAGCACTCGCCTACGCGCCAAGGCTCTACCCTTCTACTGCTATCGAGAATGGAAAGCCGATTGGCTATGAGCGGTGGATGCATGGCGACGAACGGCGCCGCGGCTGAAAAAGCAAGTTCGGCGACATGCCCCGGAAATGGGGGCGATGTCTGGCGGCTCGCACGCAACAGTGGCGCATTCCGGGTGGTGTGGTTGAGGGGGCGGATCGGGGGGCTTCGGTGAGCCGTGTTCACGAGGGACCGGCATGCCATTCATCGGTACACGGGTACGGCCCTGCGCGGATACGTCCCTGCGCAAAGGGTGAGGCGCTTGTATTCATGCCATTAAACAGGAATTGTTCCCTGCCTGTTGACAAGTCCATCGACTTGGCGGCTCCTGAAGCCGACATGGAGGGATGCAAACGTGACAGGCCGGTTACCGTTCATCGGTCAGGAGATGTGCGCTTTTTCACAGAATCAGTGGATAAGTATGTGAACTCGGCCCAGGCAAGCTGGGAAGATCCAGTGTTCATGCGGGTCTTGAGGGTGTTGCCTAAATTTTGACCTGGGGAGATGGCATGCCCGACAGGCGGTCGGCCGGCGTGAGTTTTTGTTACGAAAAGCGCGTGAAATAGGCCCGAAGTTGTGCACAAAAACAGTGGATAACTCTGTGGGATCTCCATTCGCAACCGGCGCAAGCCCACTGTTGATGCGGGTTTTCCGGGATTGCCGTTTTTTTGGACGGCCTTGGCAACTGTGCCATCCAGGGCAAGGGTGAAGCCGACCAGTGGTCGACGGCTGTCGCTTGAACGGTAGACAGGAGACCCGTCAACGGTCGCCGGACGTGGGTTATTTCACAGAATCAGTGGATAAGTGTGTGGGAAGGGGAAGGGTAAGCTCGTCGAGGCCTGTATCCATGCGGGATGGGCAGGGGGTGCCTGAAATTTAGGCATATGGATTTCTCCCGCTCATGGCCCGGAGAACGCGTTGTCTGGAGGATACAGTGAGCCCAGGTCGTGCAGATCAGGGGAGTTTTCTGTGGATAACTTTGTGAGGACAAATCCCGGCGGACTTGTCAAATCGAAGGGCTGTCATCTTTTCCAGCGATGCAGCAAGCCAACAATGGAAATAAGGCCTTGCAAAACAATGGGATAGCTTCCTTTCGGCGGCTGGTGGCTGACAACCCCCCAGCAACTGCCCAGGGTGTCTTTCTGTGGATAACTTTATGGATAAGTGAGAAAGACCCCGCGCTGCAAAGGCTGCCGTCACGTGGGGGCGCCCGTGGGGAAAGTCGTCTCCGCGCTCAAAGAGCAAAAAAATGGGCGGCTGTTGCCGCCCGATGCCTGGTCTGAGGTGAGCCAGGCGCTATAGGGGTGTCCTGAGCTGGCGGAAGGCCCTCGCAAGGCGCTTTCCGTCGGCTGATGGGGTGTTTTTCCTGCAAGGGCTTCCGTCAGCCGGTCAGGATGGTCTTCTCAGCCGCGTTTCATCAGTCCTTCACACGGTGACCGAACAGGCCGAAGTAGACGATGTAGCAGTAGCACGCTGCCGCCACCCAGAACGAGGGCAGCAGACCCACCGTGTCAGCCACGACGCCCTGGAACAGCGGCACGATGGCGCCCCCGACGATGGCCGTGGCGAGCATGCCCGAGGCCTGGCTGGTGTGCCGCCCCAGGCCACGCGTGGCCAGCGAGAAGATGGTCGGGAACATGATGGAGTTGAAGAAGCCGCAGGCCAGCAGGCTGTACATGGCCACGTGCCCGCCCTGTGCGATGGCCAGCGAGATCAGCAGCACGTTCATCATGGCGTTGAACGACAGGTAGATGCCCGGCTGGATGATGTTGAGCAGGTAGCTGCCCAGGAAGCGCCCCACCATTGCGCCGCCCCAGTAGTAGGTCAGATAGTGGGCTGCGGTGGCTTCCTTCAGGCCCGCCACTTCCGGCAGACCCATCACGCTCACCAGCAGGCTGCCGATGGCCACTTCGGCGCCCACATAGCAGAAGATGCCCACCGTACCCAGCTTCAGATGGTGGTAATGCCAGGCACTGCTGCGGTCGTCATGCGCGTGGGCCGAGACTTCCTGTGCGATCTTCTCGGCCGCCGGCAGCCGGATGAAGAACACGGTGACGGCCAGCAGGATCAGGATGCCCGCCAGAATCAGGTACGGCTCCTGTACGGATGCCGCTTGTCCTGCCTGGTACTTGGCCAGGTCAGCCGCACTCATCGCCTTCTGCTGGTCCGCCGAGATGATCTCGGTGCTGAGGATGAAGAGGGCTCCGATGGAGGGGGCCACGGTGGTGCCCAGCGAGTTGAAGGCCTGCACCAGGGTCAGCGTGCGGGCTTCCTTGCCCGGTGGGCTCAGCAGCGTCACGTAGGGGTTGCCGGACACCTGCAGCAGCGTCACACCGCTGGCCAGGATGAAAAGGGCACCCAGAAAGATGGGATAGGACTTGGAGCCTGCGGCCGGATAGAACAGGAGGCAGCCGGTTGCGGCGATCAGAAAGCCGCCGATCACCCCGTTCTTGTAGCCCAGGCGCGAGATGAACTTGCCGAAGGGGATGGAGGTGATGGCGTAGGCGGTGAAGAAGCAGAACTGAACCAGCAGCGCTTGCGCGTAGTTCAGCGAGAAGACTTCCTTCAGGTGAGGCACCAGGATGTCGTTCATGCAGGTGATGAAACCCATCATGAAGAACAGACTGGTGAGGACGGTGAGGGCCTGGTTATTGTTCTGATGCGTGCCTGCTGGTGGCGCCGCAGTGGGAATGGTTGCCATGGACGGATCCTCGGTTGGTGGGCGGGGGAGGGACGGGGCTCCGAGGATCCCTTCAGGATGAACAGGATCCCCGGATGCCAGCCCTCAATCAGGCGTCGACCTGATTGGACAGGGCGACGGCAGCACCGATCAGACCCGGGTTCTGGGCCAGCACGATGTAGACCGGAATGACGGCCAGGTAGCCTTCGAAACGGCCTTTGCTCTCGAAGCGGTTGCGGAACGGCGAGGTGACGAAATAGTCGATGAATCGACGGATGATGCCGCCGCACAGATAGACGCCGCCCCGTGCACCCAGCGTCAGGGCCAGGTTGGACGAGACGGTGCCCAGCATGGCGCAGAAGATGTCCAGGCTCAGGCGGGCGAGCGGCGAAGAGCCGCTGAGCGCCTGCTTGCTGATCTCTGCCGCACTCAGCGGCGGGCGCTCGATGCCTTCGCGGTCGGCCAGCGCTTCATAGATGAGGGACAGGCCCGCGCCCGACAGGAAGCGTTCGGCCGAGACGTGGCCGTGCTTGCGGTTGGCGTACTGCCAGATGTGGATCTCGGTGTGATCGAACGGGCTGAAGCTGACGTGGCCCCCTTCGCCCGCCAGCGCGGTATATCCGCCCCGGCCGTTGGGGATGAGGCCCGAGACGCCCAGACCGGTGCCCGGACCGATGACGGCGATGGGGGCGTCTTCCACGGGGGCAGCTCCGCCCACCTGCAGCAGCTCGCGCTTGGGCAGGTGAGGAATGGCCAGCGCCTGTGCCGTGAAGTCGTTCAGCAGGATCAGAGTGTCCAGTTCCAGCGCCTGCCGGGTCGTCTCGATGGAGAACGCCCAGTGATGGTTGGTCATCTGCACCCAGTCGCCGATGATGGGGTTGGCGATGGCAATGGCCGCGTGCTTGATGAGGGGCTGACCGGCCTTCTCCAGATAGGCGCGGATGGCAGCGTGCAGGCTGTCATAGTCCTTGGTGGGCAGGGTCTCGATGTGCTCCAGCTCAAGCGGGGAAACTTCCAGTGCAAATCGGGCGTTGGTACCACCGACATCGGCAACCAGGCGGGGCCAGTTGCCGTCTTTCTTGCTGGGTTTGGAAGTGGCCATGAGAACGCTCCTTGTTTCTTCTGTGCGCGAGGTTTCGGGAGGGCGCGGCAGCCATCGGGCCGCAATGCCTGCGGGTTGCGGTGGGCGGCCCGTGAGGAAAGAGGGGTAACGGGCAGCACGCAGGTCTGCCGTCTGTCGGTCGCCAGGCCCCGGGGGGCGCAAGCCGATTGACAGTCGGTTACGTCCCATTATGCGGCAGTTTCATATTGATCGCGCTGCTATTCCGCACAGAAAGATTGGCGTTAGAAAGTGGCGTCTGCCGAGGTGCGCGGACGTCCCGGACGGTGGGGTCTGGTTGGGTCAGGCGACAGCGCGTTGTGAGGGCGGGCGGGGCTGCCGGGGGCGCAATGGGTGGCCAGGAGGGCGAGCTCAGGGAGCATTCAGGAGGCCATGGTGGTTTGATGGGTACGAGGTGCATGGGGGGCCGTGCCCGGGATCGATGGGGGGTACTCTGGAGCGGGGAGGCCATTCCCCGCTTCACCCGCAGGTGTTGACACATGCGGTACCCACGCAATGGTGGAATGACAGGAGAGAGTCAGAGAAGATGGAACCGGTGGGGCGTGGTACCCCACGCGATGGTGGAATGGCAGGCATGAAAAAGCCCGCGTTGCGCGGGCTTTCTGGGGGATGCGAGGGCGGATCAGGCGAAGGGCGAGCGACGCAGCTTGCGGCTGTGCTCGTGAACCGTCTCGACCAGCACCGAGACGTGCTCGGGCGGCGTGAACTGCGAGATGCCATGTCCCAGGTTGAAGACGTGGCCCCGGCCCGTGTTGGCCGCACCGTAGCTGTCCAGCGTGCGGATGGCCTGTTCACGCACCTGTTCGGGCGAGGTGAGCAGCGCCATGGGGTCGAGGTTGCCCTGCAGCACGCAGGTGGGGCCCACACGCTTGCGCGCCGTGGCCAAGTTCATCGTCCAGTCGATGCCGATGGCATTCGCGCCGCTGGCGGCCAGGGCCTCCAGCCAGGGGGCGCCACCCTTGGTGAACAGGATGGTGGGCACGCTTTCCAGCACCGTCTCGCCTTTCTCGTTGCGCTCCTTGCGGTACGGGGTGAGCTCGGACAGGATGCGGCGCATGTAGGCCAGCGAAAAGCGCTGGTACGGTCCGTCGGCCAGGATGCCACCCCAGGTGTCGAAGATCATGACCGCCTGGGCGCCGGCTTCGATCTGGGCATTCAGGTAGTTCGTGACGGCCCGTGTATTGATTTCCAGCACCCGGTGTAGCAGGTCGGGGCGCTGGTACATCATCGTCTTGATGGTGTGGAAGTCGGTGCCGCCCCGGCCTTCCACCATGTAGCAGGCCAGCGTCCAGGGGCTACCGGCAAAACCGATCAGCGGAACGCGGTCATCCAGGGCCTGGCGGATGGTGCGGACGGCGTCCAGCACATAGCCCAGCTCCTGGGCCGGATCCGGCGCGAAGAGCGCCTTCACGTCGTCCTCGTGCCGGATGGTCTTCTCGAAACGGGGACCTTCCCCCTGCTGGAAGCTCAGTCCCAGGTTCATCGCATCCGGAATGGTCAGGATGTCGGAGAACAGGATGGCGGCATCCAGCGGGAAGCGCTCCAAGGGCTGCAGCGTCACCTCGCAGGCCAGCTCGGGCGTCTTGCACAGCGCCATGAAGCTGCCCGCCCGGGCACGCGTGGCGTTGTACTCGGGCAGGTAGCGCCCGGCCTGACGCATGAGCCACACCGGCGTGTAGTCGGTGACCTGGCCCCGCAGGGCGCGAAGGAAGGTGTCGTTCTTCGTGGACAAAATCAGCGTGACCGATATCTGCGAATGGTTTGGATCTGGGCGGTGACCGCCGCCAGTTCGGAGTGGGCACGTGCCAGGTCCATCTTGGACTTGGCGTTGGTGAGTGCTTCCTCAGCCGCACGACGGGCCTCGTTGGCACGCGCCTCGTCGAGGTCGTTGCCGCGGATGGCGGTGTCGGCCAGGACGGTGACCAGGTTCGGCTGGATCTCCAGGATGCCGCCGGCAACGAAGATCAGCTCGTCGCGGTTCTCGCCCGGCACCCGGATGCGCACCGCACCGGCCTTGATGCGGGTGATCAGCGGGGTATGGTTGGGATAGACACCAAGCTCACCGACCTCGCCGGGCAGCACGACGAATTCGGCTGCCCCGGAAAAGATCGACTCCTCGGCGCTGACCACTTCGACTTGAATCGTGTTCATGACGTATGGGTTCTCGCGGGTCAGGTGGGACGATGCGGCTGATGGCATGAAGGATCTTTCGGTTCGCCCCGAAGGCCAGCCTGTGAAGGCCAGGTCTTCGGTGGTGTCATTCGAAGCATCCGTTGCGTGCCAGATTCAGCCGACATCGCCGTTTTCATCGAAGTGGCTGCTTACTTGGCGAGTTTCTTCGCCTTCTCGAACGCCTCGTCGATGCTGCCCACCATGTAGAACGCACCTTCCGGCAGCTCGTCGCATTCGCCGTCGATGATCATCTTGAAGCCGCGGATGGTTTCCTTCAGCGGCACGTACTTGCCAGGTGCACCGGTGAAGACCTCGGCCACGTGGAACGGCTGCGACAGGAAGCGCTGGATCTTACGGGCACGAGCCACGGCCAGCTTGTCCTCGGGCGACAGCTCGTCCATGCCCAGCAGGGCGATGATGTCACGCAGTTCCTTGTAGCGCTGCAGGGTGGCCTGCACGCCGCGGGTGACGTTGTAGTGCTCTTCGCCGATGATGTTGGGGTCGATCTGGCGCGAGGTGGAGTCCAGCGGGTCCACGGCGGGGTAGATACCCAGCGAGGCGATGTCCCGGGACAGCACCACGGTGGCGTCCAGGTGGCCGAAGGTGGTGGCCGGCGACGGGTCGGTCAGGTCATCGGCAGGCACGTACACGGCCTGGATGGAGGTGATCGAGCCGGTCTTGGTGGAGGTGATCCGCTCCTGCAGGCGGCCCATCTCCTCGGCCAGCGTCGGCTGGTAACCCACGGCGGACGGCATCCGGCCCAGCAGAGCGGACACCTCGGTACCGGCCAGGGTGTAGCGGTAGATGTTGTCGACGAAGAAGAGGATGTCACGGCCTTCGTCACGGAAGCGCTCGGCCATGGTCAGGCCGGTCAGCGCCACGCGCAGACGGTTGCCCGGGGGTTCGTTCATCTGACCGAACACCATCGCCACTTTCGACTGCGACAGGTCGTCCTGCACGATGACCTTGGCATCCGACATCTCGTGGTAGAAGTCGTTACCCTCACGAGTACGCTCACCCACGCCAGCGAACACGGACAGACCTGAGTGCTCCTTGGCGATGTTGTTGATCAGTTCGAGCATGTTCACGGTCTTGCCCACGCCGGCGCCACCGAACAGGCCGATCTTGCCGCCCTTGGCAAACGGACAGATCAGGTCGATCACCTTGATGCCGGTTTCCAGCAGCTCCACCGACGGCGACAGCTCGTCGAACTTGGGTGCCGGCTGGTGAATGCCGCGATGCTCTTCGGTCTGGATCGGACCACGCTCGTCGATCGGGCGGCCCAGCACGTCCATCACGCGGCCCAGCACGGCGGGGCCTACGGGCACCTGGATGTTGGCGCCGGTGTTCTTCACCGGCATGCCACGACGCAGGCCGTCAGACGAGCCCATGGCGATGGTACGGACAATACCGTCGCCCAGTTGCTGTTGAACTTCGAAGGTGAGGCCCTTCTCGGCGAGCGAGTCGCCGGATTCCTCCAGGACGAGCGCGTCGTAGACCTTGGGCATGGCATCGCGCGGGAACTGGATGTCGACGACGGCGCCGATGCACTGAACGATATGACCTTGTGCCATGGGGATTCCTTTGAATACTGTACGTTGATCGGTCGGGGACGTCGTCGGTCAGACGGCCGCAGCGCCGCCGACGATTTCACTGAGTTCCTGCGTGATGGCTGCCTGCCGCGCCTTGTTGTAGGACAGCTGCAGCTCGTTGATGATCTTCTTGGCGTTGTCCGAGGCAGCCTTCATGGCCACCACCCGGGCGCTGTGCTCGGATGCCATGTTCTCGGCCAGCGCCTGGTAGATCAGTGCCTCGATGTAGCGCACCATCAGTTCGTCCAGCACCGCCTTCGGGTTGGGCTCGTAGAGATAGTCCCAGGAGTAGCCCGGATCGGGACGGTCGAGCTTGCCCTCGGGCAGCGGCAGCAGCTGCTCCACGACCGGCGTCTGCGTCATGGTGTTCACGAAGCGGGTGTAGGCCAGGTACACCGCGTCGATCTCGCCTTTCAGGAAGTCGTCGATCTGGACCTTGATGATCGGGACCAGCTTCTCGATGCGCGGCGTGTCGCCGGGCTGCACAAGCTGCGAGACGATCTTCACCCCGGCGCGGTACATGAAGCCCATGCCCTTGGAGCCGATGGTGGTGGCCTGCACGCCGGCACCCTGGTCGTGAAGCTCCTGCATCTTGTGGGTCACTGCCCGGAAGATGTTGGTGTTCAGACCGCCGCACAGCCCCTTGTCGCTGGTCACCAGAATGATGCCGGCCTTCTTCACCTTCTCACGCTTCTGCATGAACGGGTGGACGTACTCGGGGTTGGCGTTGGACAGGTGCGCCGTGATGTCGCGGATCTTCTCTGCGTAGGGCCGGGCCTGCCGCATCCGGTCCTGTGCCTTGCGCATTTTCGATACCGAGACCATTTCCATGGCCTTTGTGATCTTTTGCGTGTTCTTGACGCTCTTGATCTGGTTTCGGATCTCTTTGCTGCTTGCCATAGTGGAGAAACTCGTTGGCGCGCCGCTTGCGCGGCGCGCGGTTCAGCCCGCAGGCTGGGGGACGAAGACGTTCTTCAGAATGCGCCGTTCTGCTTGAAGTCCTTCAGGACTTCGTGCATCTTGGCCTCGACATCCTTGTTGAATGCCTTGTCGCGTTCCAGCTGGGCCACGAAGTCGGGGTACTTCGTCTGCACGTAGTCGTGCATGGCCTTGTCGGCGGCCAGCACCTTCTCCACGGGGATGTCTTCGTAGTAGTGGTTGTCGGCGGCGAACAGCGTCAGCGCCTGCTGCCAGACCTGCAGCGGGGCGTACTGGGCCTGCTTCATCAGCTCGGTCACCAGACGGCCATGGTCCAGCTGCTTGCGGGTGCTCTCTTCCAGATCGGAAGCGAACTGCGCGAACGCGGCCAGCTCACGATACTGGGCCAGCGCAATACGCGAACCACCAGCCAGCTTCTTGATGAGGCCGGTCTGAGCGGCACCACCCACCCGCGACACCGAGATACCCGGGTTCACGGCAGGACGGATACCGGCGTTGAACAGGTCGGTTTCCAGGAAGATCTGGCCGTCGGTAATGGAGATGACGTTGGTGGGCACGAAGGCCGACACGTCACCCGCCTGGGTCTCGATGATCGGCAGGGCCGTCAGCGAGCCGGTCTTGCCTTTCACTTCACCTTTGGTGAAGTTCTCGACGTATTCCTCGTTCACGCGGGCAGCGCGCTCGAGCAGACGCGAGTGCAGGTAGAAGACGTCACCCGGGTAGGCTTCGCGACCCGGCGGGCGGCGCAGCAGCAGCGACACCTGACGATAGGCCCAGGCCTGCTTGGTCAGGTCATCATAGATGATCAGGGCATCTTGGCCACGGTCGCGGAAGTACTCACCCATCGTGCAGCCGGCGTAGGGAGCCAGGTACTGCATGGCAGCGGACTCGGAGGCGGTCGCGGCCACGACGATGGTGTATTCCATCGCGCCGAACTCTTCCAGCTTGCGCACCACGTTGGCGATGGTGGAGGCCTTCTGGCCGATCGCCACGTAGATGCAGATCAGGTCCTTGCCCTTCTGGTTGATGATGGTGTCGATGGCCACGGCCGTCTTGCCGGTCTGGCGGTCGCCGATGATCAGCTCACGCTGGCCCCGGCCGATGGGCACCATGGCGTCGATGGACTTCAGACCGGTCTGCACCGGCTGCGACACCGACTGACGGGCGATGACGCCAGGCGCCACCTTCTCGATCACGTCGGTTTCCTTGGCGTTGATCGGGCCCTTGCCGTCGATGGGCTGGCCCAGCGTGTTCACCACGCGGCCGATCAGCTCGGGGCCGACGGGCACTTCCAGAATGCGGCCGGTGGTCTTGACGACGTCGCCTTCGGAGATGCTCTCGTATTCACCGAGGATCACCGCGCCGACCGAGTCGCGCTCCAGGTTCAGCGCCAGGCCGTAGATGTTGCCCGGGAACTCGATCATCTCGCCCTGCATCACGTTGGAGAGACCGTGGATCCGGCAGATGCCGTCGGTGACCGAGATGACCGTGCCCTGGTTCCGGGAGTCAGCCGAGACCTCAAGGTTCTGGATCTTGCTTTTGAGCAGTTCGCTGATTTCAGCGGGATTGAGCTGCATGAAGGGAACTCCTTATTTCGTCAGGGACGCGGCCAGCTGGGAGAGCTTGCCACGCACGGATGCGTCAATGACTTCGTCGCCTATCTGGATGGAGACGCCGCCAATCAATTCGGGGTTTACGGTGGTGGTGGCCTTGATACCCTTGCCGAAACGCTTCTTGAGCGTGTCGACGATGGCGGCCTTCTGGGCGTCGGTCAGCTCGAAGGCCGACTCGATGGTCGCCTCCAGCACGTTCTCGTGCCGGTCACGGCTCTGTTCGAACAGGGCGGCGATGTCGGGCAGCTGGGCAAGACGGCCGTTGTCGGCCAGGACCTGCACGAAGTTCTTCTGATGCTTGTCCAGCTTGCCGGCGGCTTCGGAAACGATGGCGGCAGCCTGGGCGCGGTCGATGTTGGGATTATCCAGAAGCTCGTTGGCGACGTCGGCCTTCATGACGGTGGCCAAGCGCGAGAGTGCGCCCGACCATTCCTTCACTTTCTTGGTTTCTGCCGCGAGCTTGAATGCCGCCTCCGCATAGGGACGGGCAATGGTCAGTGCTTCCGCCATGGTTCTTGGGCTTAGCGCAGCTCGTTTTTCAGGTTGGACAACAGATCGGCGTGTTGCTTGGCGTCGATCTCCCGCTTGAGGATGCGCTCGGCACCGCTGACGGCCAGTTGGGCGACCTGATCACGCAGCTGGTCGCGGGCACGCTCGGCAGCCAGGGTGGCTTCCTCGGCGGCGGACTTCTGGGCGGCGGCAATGATGCGAGCAGCCTCGGCACGTGCCTGGTCGATGAGTTCGGCAGCCTGCTTGTCGGCGCTGGCGCGAACTTCGACAGCCGTGGCGCGAGCCTTCTGCATTTCCTGTTCGACCCGTTTCTCGGTGGCCTGCAGCTCCGCCTTGGCCTGGTCGGCAGCTGCCAGACCGGCTGCGATCTTCTTGCTGCGTTCATCCAGTGCCGCAGTGATGGGCGGCCAGATGAACTTGGCGGTGAACCACCAGAGCGCCAGGAAGATGAAGCATTGAACGATGATCGTGGCGTTGATGTACACGCGAGATTCTCCGTATCAACTATTGATACCTAAAGCGGCATGGTGGCTGCCTCATGGCAGCCACCGTCTGCCTGCTTCTCTCAATCTACCGTTCCGATGGTGTCAGGCGGCGAAGGGGTTGCCGAAGGCGAACAGCATGGCGACACCCACGCCGATCAGGAAGGCCGCGTCGATCAGGCCGGCCAGAACGAACATGGAGGTCTGCAGTTTGCCCATCAGTTCAGGCTGGCGGGCGGAGCCTTCCAGGAACTTGCCACCCATCAGGGCGATACCGATCGAAGCGCCGAGAGCACCCAGGCCCACGATGATGCCGCAGGCGATTGCGACGTATGCTGCATTGGTCATGAAAGACTCCTCAGTCGAGACAGACAAAGAAAGGTTGAGAGAGACAGAAAAGAACCTGCGCGAGGCAGGGGACTGGGGTGTGCGGCGGGCCGGGCCTGGCGCGCACCCCGGTTCACTTTACACGCCGCTCAGTGAGCGTCGTGGGCCTGACCCAGGTAGATCAGGGTGAGCATCATGAAGATGAAGCCCTGAAGCACGATGATCAGGATGTGGAAGATGGCCCAGATGAGGCCCAGCACGAAGTGCAGGCCGGCACCCCACCAGGTGGCCAGGGCGCCCAGTAGGGCCAGCAGCATGAACACCATCTCGCCGGCAAACATGTTGCCGAACAACCGCATGCCGAGCGACACGGTCTTGGAGAGGTACTCGATGATCTGCATGGCGAAGTTGCAGACCCAGAGGATGGGCTTGAAGATGAGGCCGATGCCGCTGTTGCCGCCCGAGCCGAACGGGGCGGAGACCAGCTCACCGAAGAAGTGGGCCTTCTTGATCTTGACGCCGTAGTAGAGCGAGGCCAGCAGCACGACGATGGACATGGCCAGCGTGGCGTTCAGGTCCGCCGTGGGCAGGATGCGCTGATAGTGGGAGATGCCCAGGCCGGAGACGATGGCGGGCACCAGGTCAACAGGAACCAGGTCCAGGGTGTTCATGAAGACGATCCAGACGAAGACCGTCAGCGCCAGCGGGGCGATGTAGCGGATGTCGCCGTGGATGATGGAGCGGGCCTGTTCGTTGACGTATTCGACCAGGAACTCGATGGCCCCCACGAAGCGGTTGGGCACGCCGCTGTTGACGCGGCGGGCGACCATCCACATCAGGCCGCAGGCCAGGACACCCATCAGGACGGACCAGAAGATGGTGTCGTAGTTGATGATGGAGAAGTCGACGATGGCCCTCTGCGGATGACCCGAAGAGTTGGCACTACCGAGGTGGTGAACGATGTATTCGGCCGCGTTTGCGGGGCCATGTGTGCCTTCTGTCGCCATCTTGGTGTGGGGGTAAGTGTTTCAGGAACCAGGCCTGGTGTCGCTCTGGACACCCTGCTCGGCATGGATTCGATTCTCGCGGCGTCGGGAAAGGGCCATCAGCCACGGGGCATGCAAGGCGGTGATGATACCCAACAGCAATGCTTCCCAATGCGCCGGCGTCAGCCATCTGACGATAGCCATCAGGCAAAACAATGTCAAGGCAAGCTTGAGGAACTCCCCCAGCAGGAAGGCCGCAACGAATGCCTGCGACGACTGTCGTCCTGCCCGTGCAAGCAGACGGGCAAACAGCACATTGGGAACCGCGCAGGCCAGCCCACCAAGCAGGATGTCCCGGGCGCCCGGAGTGCCCCAGTACAGACTGCCGAGCGCAGCGACCACGATCACCAGCACGATCTGCAGGCTGACGGTTTTCAGCATTCTACCCAGCCCCTTCGAAGATCGGGAAACGCCTCCTCTGCGTTCCCCGGTGCGCCCGCGCATTGACGGACCGAGCTGCCTTGCCCGATTCGCGCCGCGACGAGGATGCGTGGGTGTGCGCCCGCCTGCGAACGAACGAAGAAGCTGCATTCCCTAATGCCTGCACGAGTATAGGGGGTACCACGATGCCGGTCAAAACGGCAGTGTATCGAGCTGGATGAGGGTTTTCCCGAGGGGCGTTCATGGCGTCATTCATAACACTGAATTACGAACGCCCGTGGAGGACGCCAGGCTGCCGTTACTGGGGCGTGTTTTCTACGAACTCTGTCGATAACGACAACGAGTCCGTAATTACGTGATTCAGCGACGTTTGTGTGCGCTCACTCCTGGGTTACGGTGTCCAGCCGCAGCCGCTCCAGAAGGCCCGAGAACGCGTCGTTGCTGGAGAAATGGATGACCAGCTTGCCGCGGCCGTTGGCCTTGCTGATGATCTCGACCGTCGTGTTCAGGTGGTCGGCAATGCGCTCGCGCAGACGGGCCACGTCGCGGTCGGTCACGGCATCGGCGGCACGCTTCTGGTTGGCCTTGGCTAGACCCTTGCTCTCCTCCAGCTTCTGGCTCACCAGCCGTTCCGTCTCACGCACGGAAAGGCGGCGCTGCACCACCAGGTGCGCCATCAGGATCTGCTCGGCCCTGTCCAGCGAGAGCAGGGCGCGGGCGTGGCCCATCTCGATGTCACCCGCCAGCAGCATGGTCTGCACCGTGTCGGCCAGGTTCAGCAGACGCAGCAGGTTGGAGGTGGCGCTGCGGGAACGGCCAATGGCCTGGGCGGCCTGCTCGTGGGTGTAGTCGAACTCGTCGATGAGACGCTGGATGGCGCTGGCCTCCTCCAGAGGGTTCAGGTCCTCGCGCTGGATGTTCTCGATCAGGGCCAGGGCCAGGGCGTTCTCGTCACTGACTTCCTTGATGATGACAGGTACCGTCTCCAGCTGGGCGAGCGCCGCGGCGCGGAAACGCCGTTCGCCGGCGATGATCTCGTAGCGCCCGTTGTCGATGGGACGGATCACCAGGGGTTGCAGCAGGCCATGCTCATGGATCGAGTCCGCCAGCTCCTGCAAGGCGGATTCGTCCATGCGGGTGCGGGGCTGGTAGCGCCCGGCCTGCAGCAGGTTCAGGGGGATCTCGCGGATGCCTTCCTCGGCGGGGGCTGTCGGGCTGACGGAGACCGCGGCCGGTTGGGGGGCAACCGGAGCAGGGGTCTCATCCAGCATCGGGCCATCGCCCCCCAGCAGTGAATCCAGACCGCGACCGAGGCCGCCCTTGGCTTTCTTGCTCATGCCTTGCTTTCCTTGGAATGTTCTCGTGTGTTCTGGGCACCAGGCGTCGGGGCATGGGGTGCGCCCGGCCTGGCTTCAAGGTTCTTGTGTGGAATCAGCCGGCGTTGGCCTGGCTCTCTTCGGTGTGACTGTCGGCAGGGGTTTCGCTGGCATGGCCCGACGCGCTTCCGTCCGTGATGGACGGGTTCTGCGCCTCGGCGGTCTCATCCGCCTGAGTGGGGGCGTTCGTGGATCCGGCCGGTACATGAGATGCGTCCCGCGCCTGGGGAGCTGCCTGCTGTCCGGCGCGTGCCTGCGCAGCCGACTTCATCTGGGCCACATAGGCGGGAGTGCGCTCGATCAGCTCGGAGGCAAAATCCAGATAGCCCAGCGCACCGCGCGAACCCGGGTCGAAGCGAACGCCCGGCAGTCCATGGCTGGGGGCTTCGGCCAGACGGATGTTGCGCGGGATGACCGCCTTGAACACCTTCTCCTTGAAGTGCTCTTCCAGCTGGGCCGAGACCTGCTGCGCCAGCGTGATCCGGCTGTCGTACATCACGCGCAGGATGCCCATGATCTTGATCTCCGGATTGAAGTTGGCGTGCACTTTCCGGATGGTTCCCACCAGGTCGCTCAGACCCTCCAGCGCGTAGTACTCGCACTGCATCGGGATGATCACGCCCTGGGCAGCGCACAGGCCGTTCAGGGTCAGCAGCGACAGTGACGGCGGCGAATCGATCAGGATGTAATCGTAGTCAGCGCTTACTTGGTCCAGCGCGTCCCGAAGACGACGCTCGCGCCGGTCCAGCTCGACCAGTTCCACTTCGGCGCCTGCCAGTTCGCGGTTGGCAGGCAGCAGGTAGTAGCCGCCGGCGTCCGAGCGCTGACGGGCCTCGGTCACGGTGGCTTCCCCGATCAGCACGTCATAGACGGACAGGGACAGGCGGCGCTTGTCGATGCCGCTACCCATGGTGGCGTTGCCCTGGGGGTCCAGGTCGACCAGCAGGGTCCGTTTGCCCAGCTGGGAGAGGGCGGCAGCCAGGTTCACCGAGGTCGTCGTCTTGCCGACCCCGCCTTTCTGGTTCGCAATGGTCAGAATGAGCGTCACTGGGGTCTCCGTCGGTTGGGTTGTGCGGATGGGGGCAGGGAAGTGGATGAGGGGGTGCCAGTTGCAGGCAAATCGCTGGCTGTCGGTGACGTGGTCTGCGTCAGCGGGCTTGCCGTGGTAGCGGAGCCTGGATGGCTGGGATGGGTAGCGGCTGCCGGTTGTGCAGCGTCTGGCGCAGGCGTGTTTCCGGCCAGGCTCAGGATGGCCAGATTGCGCTGCACGCCCAGGTCGATCGTCGGCAGCGGTTCCACAGCCTGCAGCATGATGCTGTCCGGAAGCGCCTGCTGTTCCTCGGAAAGCCGCAGCGACTTCATGGCAAACAGAAGTGAGTCCTTGCTCATGTAGGGCTCGCACAGCGCGGCGAAACGGCCTAGCGCGGTGAAGGCCCTGCAGATGAAGTGCGGCGGGCGGATCAGGCTGCGCAGTGTCGGGTGGCCTGCAGCGCTCTCTGTTGGCGCTGAGAGCGCAGTGAAGGTTGCTACTGGGCTCGACGCCTCAGCACCAGCCTGGGGCGTCGAGGAGGCTTCGTCCCTGCCCTTCCGAAAGGCCGGGTCTGCCCGTAGCAGGCTTTCCAGGTCCTCGATCTTGCCGGCCAACACGGTGGCGTTCCTTAAGCCGAGTGTGAGCACTGACTGACGAAGGAAGGCAACCTTCTTGCCCACCGGTTCCACCAGATAGATGGGACGCTGGGGCTGGACGATGGCCAGCAGGATGCCGGGAAAGCCGGCCCCCGTGCCCACGTCCACAAGCGCTTCCTCGGCCCGTGGCAGGTAGCGCTCCAGCACCGGCACGATGGCCAGGCTGTCCAGTAGATGCTCGTCGATGAGATGGGCACTGTCGCTGTTGCCCAGCAGGTTGAAGGTGCGGTTCCACTGCTTCAGCAGCCTGGCCCATTGCACCACCTTGGCAAAGGCGGTCTCGTCCAGCGTCACGGACAGGCGCTGAAGGCCCTCCTGCAGGCGCTGCGTGTCAGCGTCTGTCCAGGTGGTGTCCGAACGTTGGGCGGGGGCGCGGCGCTTCATGCCGGGTCTCCCTGGGGCTGGGAAGCGGCTGCCTCAGACGTGGGCACTTCAGGCTGGGTTGGCGCGCGCTGTTCCATGGCGCTCGCGACCTTTCGGCGCTTCTTCAGATGCACCAGCAGCAGGGACACGGCCGCCGGCGTCATGCCGGGAATGCGTCCAGCCTGTCCAATGGTCTGTGGCCGTTGGGCGATGAGCTTCTGGCGCACCTCGTTCGAGAGGCCGGAGATCTGTGTGTAGTCCAGATCAGGCGGAATTGGGGTCGCCTCCTGCTGGGCCATGCGCTGCACTTCGAGCTTCTGCCGATCGATGTAGCCCTGGTACTTGATCTGGATCTCGACCTGTTCGGCCACGCGGGGATCTGCCTGAACCTCGGCAAACTCCTCCGGCATCAGGCTTGCCAGCTGGGCCAGCGAGACATCCGGACGCTTCAGAAGGTCATGAAGTGAGTGTTTACTTGCGTAATTCTGGCCTTGGGAGGCGGAAGGCGCGTCTTGTGCTGCTGGCGTGGCGCCTTGGGCCTCCTCCGCGACCTGCGTCGTGTCATGGGGCGTCTGCAGGCGCGCCAGAACTTGAGGGTTTGCGAGCGTGGCGCGCATGCGGGCAATTTCGCGCTCGATGGCTTCCTGCTTGGAAGTGAACGCTTGCCAACGAACATCGTCCACGCAGCCCATCTGCCGTCCCAGCTCGGTCAGGCGCAGATCGGCATTGTCCTCGCGCAGGCTCAGGCGATACTCGGCTCGGCTGGTGAACATCCGATAGGGTTCCTGCACGCCCTGGGTCAGCAGATCGTCCAGCATCACGCCCATGTAGGCCTGATCGCGGCGGGGCACCCAGGGCTCCTTGCCTTGAACCTGGCGTGCGGCATTCAGCCCTGCCAGTAGACCCTGTGCAGCGGCTTCCTCGTAACCGGTCGTGCCGTTGATCTGGCCCGCGAAGAACAGACCCTGAATCTGCCGGGTTTCCAGGCCGGGCTTCAGCCCGCGAGGATCGAAGTAGTCGTACTCGATGGCGTAGCCGGGGCGCAAGATGTGCGCCTTCTCCAAGCCAACCATGGAGTGCACCACGGCCAGCTGCGTGTCGAAAGGCAGGCTGGTGGAGATGCCGTTGGGGTAGATCTCGTGGGTCTGGAGCCCTTCGGGCTCCAGGTAGATCTGGTGGGAATCCTTGTCCGCGAAGCGGTGGATCTTGTCCTCGATGGAGGGGCAATAGCGCGGCCCCACACCTTCGATGACGCCCGTGAAGAGCGGCGAACGATCCAGCGCCTGGCGGATGATCTCGTGCGTGCGCGCGTTGGTGTGCGTGATCCAGCACGGCAGCTGCCGAGGATGCTGGTCTGCGCGCCCGATGAACGAAAACACAGGCACTGGATCCAGATCACCCGGCTGGATGCCCAGCCGGCTGTAGTCGATGGTCTTGCCATCGATACGAGGAGGCGTGCCGGTCTTGAGACGCCCCTGCGGCAACGCCAGTTTCCGCAGACGAGCCGCCAGCGTCTTGGCTGATGGATCAGCCGCGCGCCCGGCCTCATAATTATCCAGCCCCACATGCACCTTGCCATTCAGGAAAGTGCCCGCGGTGAGCACGACGGCCTTCGCCCTGAATCGGATGCCCAGTTGCGTGATGACGCCCACTACCCGGTCACCCTCCAGCAGCAGGTCATCCACCGCCTGCTGGAAGAGGGTGAGATTGGGCTGGTTCTCCAACGCCTGTCGAATGGCCTGACGATACAGGACACGGTCTGCCTGGGCGCGCGTGGCTCGAACCGCGGGGCCCTTGCTGGCATTGAGAATTCGGAACTGGATACCGGCGTGATCGGTGGCAACAGCCATGACGCCACCCAGCGCATCGACTTCCTTGACGAGATGTCCCTTACCAATGCCGCCAATGGACGGATTGCAGGACATCTGGCCCAGGGTGTCCAGATTGTGGCTTAAAAGCAACGTTTTTGCGCCAATGCGCGCCGCGACCAGGCTGGCTTCCGTTCCAGCGTGGCCCCCGCCAACGACGATGACGTCGAAGATTTCAGGGTGAGTGCTCATGCGCCATTATAGATCGCCCGCCCTCAATTTGTGCCTGGTTTCGTGCGTTGTTTCACGTGAAACAGCGATTTTTCTACAGTTTCACAGCTGCGTGGGCACAAGATTTGCGAGGAAGGGTCTTGTGCTGATGAATCTGCCTGCACACCCTGGGGGAGTAGGTATCCGATGGCGAACCTATCAGGATAGCGGCCTAGCCGATTTCGAACGGATGGATAGTTGAGCAAATTTAGGGTCGCTATGGAGAAAGCCTTTGACCAGGATGGATAGCCTGCCGGCCAGGCCGAGGCTTCTACAGAAGCTTACCCCGCCGGAATGTCCTGCATCCGGCGTAACGAGAGACCCTGGTAAGAAGGAGACGCGCAATCCCGACCTGGATGTGGAGCCCACGTAAGCACCACTAGCCGGCGACGCCCCTGAACCGCTGAGACCTCTTTCGCCACGACGAGGCTAGCAAGAGCATCATGCGCGCCTACGGATGGCGAAGATCGAGTCTTGGATCCACGTTGGGTCATTCTTTGTGACGGGGGGGTACGCCTGCATTATGGGATGCGCTCAGAAAGATCAATGAACAACAGTATCCGGCATTCCTTTCCTGCTTCTGGCTTCTGGCTTCCAGCATTCGGCGATCGGATATCGGCTTCCACTGCGCGGTGCGTGTTCGTGTTCGTGCCACGGAGTCCGGAGGTAGGCGTGGTGCTTCTGTCGCAAAGCAGATCAGAACGGGATAACGGAGAGCTGCGACAGAGGTCCGAGAGCCTGTGGATAGTTACGGAACGACGATGAGCGGCTCGAGCAGTGGAAAGATGAATGCGGCCCAGGATATAAGGGAGGAAGGGTGATGTGGAACAGGGTAAAGGGGAACCAGAGTAAAGGAGAGCAGAGGCACAGGAATACTGCCAACGTGTACCGTCACCAGGAATTGAGATTAGGGGCACCCGGGAATGGATGCGTGGGTAAGCATCGTCCTTCGGAACGACGCCGGACCAAGTTTATGAAAAGGCGAGTTGTATCGAGTATCGCGGCGGCTTCGACTACCGCTGAAGCCAGGATACAAAAGTATTTTGCGAGAGGAACCAATTTGCCCGAGACTTGGCGCAGGGTGCGTGGTCGGACGAGGTCAATACCCAAGCATTAAACCCCGTTTGCTATTCATGCGGCTCGTTTGGAAGGTCTCGCATGCGTTTAATAAGGGGTCGGAAAAGACCAAAAGTCGTGAGCCGTGACTCCTGGTCCGTTGGAGTCGGCTCTGAGCGTGTGAACCGGATAGTATCTGGCGCCTGGCAGGGAAAGGAGAGAACCCTTGGCACGTGGAGGGCGATGGCCGCAGTAGATGGGTTGCTGGATATGCCCCATCTTCTGATCCTCGAATAGGGGCGTATGGAATGCCTTTGTTATCCTGATACTCGCTGTTCATGGATCAATTAGCGAGCTACTTGCCGGAAGTGGCGGCCTACCTCATGTGGGTAGGCCTCAATCACTTAGAGGGTTGTCTCGGCGGCATCACTACTCACTATTTCGCCGTTTGCTTCGCTGCCCGTGCAGCCTTCTGCGCGGCAAATATCCCGAACAGGTATAGCGCAACGCCTACCCATACCCAGACATATCCGATGAAGCGCGAGAGCTGAAAGCTTTCATGGAACACCAGCAGTCCCAGCAGGAACTGCATGGTGGGGGACATGTACTGGATCATTCCAAGATTGCTGAGGCTGATGCGACGGGCCGCGGCCGCAAAGAAAAGCAAAGGTATGGTTGTCGCTGCCCCGGAACCAATCATTACCGCCAACGGAAGTGTCGAAAGGTCTTCCAAGGAAACGAGTTGATTCAAATGTCCCTGATAAATCAGGTAGATAGCAGCAATCGGCAGCATCAGAAGGGTTTCCATGGCCATCCCGGTCAATGCATCCAACGGTGCCAGCTTCCTGATGAGACCATAAGCGCCAAAGCTCAGCGTCAGAAGAATGGCGACCCATGGAATGGAGCCGGCCGGAATGGCAAGCCATAGGATGCCAACCAGAACTAGGACTACAGCGCCCATCTGAGGCTTGTTCAGTCGCTCGCTGAAGAAGATGCGGCCCAGCAAGACGTTGAACAGGGGGGATATGAAATACCCCAAACTCGCATCCAACACGTGCCCATTCGTCACGGCCCACAAATAGACCAACCAGTTGACAGATATGGATGCTGCCGAGCCCACCAGCATGAACAGAAGGCGAGGGTTACCAAACACTGAATGCAGGTTCTTCAGCTTCCCGGTGCCAACGACAAGAACTGCGGAGAACAGCGCCGACCAGACTATTCGTTGTGCCAGGAGCTGATCAGCGGGGATAAGTCCTTTTAGCGGCGACCAGTAAAGAGGGAATATTCCCCAGATCAGGTAACAGGCAACGGCATATAGTGTGCCTTTCTGGGTAGAAGAAAGCTGTTCCAACGACATATTTATCTGAATAGCTGGATCAAGAAGGACGTACCAATGTAGGTGACCTAGTATATGCCTCTCTAGTGATCGTCGCGGCATATGAGTAGAGCACGGCCTTCTGAGTCCCATGCTCTGTGTTTTATGTGGAACAGGGAGTTATCAAGGCAGTATGGCCCGTTTCGTATAGGTCGCGAACGAGGCTTTGCATCTGGCGGTGTTCCACGTGAAACAGGTTCGTTTTATTCCTGGAGCAGGCATGTTTCACGTGAAACACTCGTTGGGAGAGCCATGAAGACCACGACTAGTGCTTATGTTCCACGTGGAACATGGAGAGAAGTGCTTTATCACCCCGGTTTACGGCATTGGCGGAACAACGGAGTACCAGCATACGACGGAACAAGCATTTCTTGGCGCAGCACTGTCATTGCAAGATAGGATTCCTTGCTAAGGTTGAGCTCGCTGCTGATGAGAACAGAAGAGGTTCCGAGAGGTCGCGTTGCCTTCTTCTGAGGTGAACGGAATGGGCGCTTAGTTTTCGTATGCCTTGGCGGTGGAGAGACCGTCGTCGCATGAGCTTCTAAGCAGAAAGTCGGCTCCAGATATACTTGCGGAGCGCCGAATCTGGGGCCTTTTGCTCAAATATCCGCGATCAGGCCTTCTTCGAACCAGAGAGATACTGTCCGATCCTGCCTTCGTTGGCATTCCCAGGGGAGGACACCTGGATCGATGTTTCACGTGGAACAGAGTAGGGCGAGTTTGAACAGGCTGTGTTGAGCGTTGTACGCTGCCGATCTTGTTCGTTTGGCCTAGCCGCGTACATGAATCGTAGGTCCTTTGCGTTGATGGGGCTGTCTGAAAGGTTAGAAAGATGGGCGTCGATGCGTTCGCCAGAGGGATGGTGCGAGGGACTTCCGGTTCTATCGACCCGATATGCGTTCTGGATTACTGTGGCCTTGAATGCTGTCCTCTACAGTCAGCAGGGCACGCTCGCTCACAACAGGAAGATATGCTGCTTCCGTATCAGACCAGAGTTCCCAAAATTGTCGTATTGGGGGCCCCTTCAGTAGCGGTGGTCTACATGGGGCTCAGGTTTTACTGCGAAAGTAACATGGACTTGGGGAGTGTTTGATTGAGGCGTTAGATGGTGTTCACGATAGTAAGGTATTGACGAGGCACTACGAGATATTGGCGAGGTATTGGCGGAGATACTGACGCTGTGGGGGCGAAATATGGATACGAGTAGCGTTGTACTAGCTTGAAACTATCTAGTATTGCGGCCTATTGGGTAGGGATCGTGGTTGTTGGACCAGGGGGCGTAGGCAACGTTGGGTGAATCCGCACCTTGCCCGCGGGAGATACTGAGCAGTCTGAACATCAGTTCTTGTCTTCTCTTCTTGTCTGCCGCAAGCGCTGAAGTCCAGAACAGGCGCCAACATGTACACGGCAGAGGCTCTCGATCATAGCGGTGCTTGCCATCCGGGATCTATAGACTTGAAAGATCGCGCTTCATGGGCTGATCATCGGCAACCGAGTTCCGAGGTGCTTCGGGTGTAGGCCGTTCTCCAGCACAAGTAGGGGTGAAGGCGTCTTTCATTCGGAGATATCCGGGGTGACAGGAGTTGTAGAAGCCTCGCTCTTGAGTTGCTGGATCATGAATCGACACGGCGCTAGTCAGACCGGGCATGCGTGGCGGGTTTAGGGAATCAAATCGGGTTTCCGGCACGGAGAGATAACACGGCAGGATTAGGGGCAGGGATTTGCCGCACCCGAATGGGGAGATAGGAGTGCTTTCGGGTTTCGCCTTTACGTTGCCTTTCTGGAATCATGGGTGACGTGAGAGAGGTCCGTGACTAGATGTTGGTAGGGGTACGCTCTATGGCAGCTTGGGGTTTGCTTCGTGTGCACTCAACACGATCACTATGCTTCTCTGGGTAGAGGCTGTTCGTGATCATAGGTCTTAACCGTTGGTTTCATCGTCGATTATCGCTGAGTTGGGTATATGGACCCTGTTCATGCCGGCTTTGCAGCGATCGTTCGTCTGGCCTGTCTCCGGCGCACCCTCCCGCGGTCGGTTGCCATCTGGATCTGAACGCTAACGGTGTCCTTCGGCAGATTCTGGTAAGGGTTCTCGTCAAGGCCTGAGTTTGACGCTTGTTTCACGTGGAACAAAAAGGCATCTGCTCATCCTTGCCGTGCCCAGTGAGAGGGCGGCGCAAGTACACGCCTATAGCCTGGCACACGGGAACATTTATGATGGCGGTACATGACGGCGATTCCCAGTCCTGGGTGGGTGATGGTTCGATAGTCCAGTCCTGGTGGAGAGTTCTACATATTGCCATCCTGGGTCTGATTACGGAGTGAGCTACGCGGAATAGTCGTGATGGACTATATGGAAGCCTGAGCCCTGAGGCCCGAAGCCCCGCCTATCACGTGTCTCATGCCAGGCGATAAGCGGGGAGAAAAGCTGACCAGAAGAAGGACAGGCGGATGCGCTGATTCGAGACCAGTGCAACGGCGTGCTGCAGGAGCAGAATCTGGAGAAGCTGGCAATTCCCTGCCGGGTGATTGAGGGATCTGGAGACTAGCAAGTCGCAAGGCGTGCTGCTTCTCTGATGTCCCATGCGTTGGCGCAGCGAACAGCTCAACACCAACGTCCCTCGATCAAGCAGGACATTCCTCACTGCTTCGCCCTTCAATCAGCCGCCTTTCCATCAGACGGGCAATCGCGTAATTGGGCAATCGGGCACATAGGTGAACGGCTGAACGGCAATCCGTTTACCCACCCAAAACCCGGAGGGCCTGCGCCCAGAGTCAGCCACGTGTCTGGCTTCCCGTAAAGCCAGTTTCTGCTCCAAGACTCCGTGAGTCCTGACAACAACATCTGTAATGCCAGTCTCGCCTTCCTGCTGCCCATGCGCTCCTGGCTGACACGTCCCTGTCGAAGCGGGTCAGCCATGAAACGTCAGCGCGAAGGCATCGAGCGATGATCCGGCTTGGCTTGTGCCCGGGATGCTCAGGTCACTCAAGGGGAAGATGGACGCTGCACCATTCGGCACCTGGCACTCCTCTCGACACTTCGCAACCACGAACACGGCAGCGACAGCAGAGCGTTTCATTGCCACTATTCATTGAGCGGCCGAGCCGGATGGAATGGAGCGTGACGCGATGATCCAGAAGCAGATGAAACGGTGGGCCCATGATGCGATGGTTCCAGCAGATCGATGAACCAGTGGTTCCATGATGCGGCGATTCAGGCAAGTCGATGTGCTGCCAAGCACTTGACGTGTAATGCTGGAAGCTGCTGGGCTGAACAGCATCAACTAGCCTGTGCAAAGGCTTTCAGGAAGGAGCCGTTATCAACGAGGCAGAAGTCGGATGCTTCATACAGCTTGCGCGTCCCTTCTCCTTGATGAGAACAGATATGAATGTGCTCACGTCATGAGCGCTGCACGTCGCATCTATTGACTATTGGGTGCGCTGTAGTTACCCAGCCGCCCCTCCCATGACGACGGGCGACGGGCTATCGCCCAATACCCCGAATCTCATCTATAAGTAAGTGAGTATTCACATTAATATTGTGCTCCCGAAGAGACTATCATGGTCGCCCACCATGTCGGGCTGATGCCGGAGCGAGAACCGGCAGAGCCACCTGTGCGGGACATGCCGTCAACGCGACACGCGAGGTGCCTTGATGATGAGAACGTCTGTGGACTCCCAGGAATCGAATCGGACGCTGAGCCAGGAAGGGGCTCAGGGGCAGATTCGGAAGCCGATTGCCATCACGATGGGGGATCCGGCGGGCATTGGGCCGGAGATCATTCTGCGAACCCTTGCCAGAGCCCCGGAAACGGGCCTGGAAGGCCCTTTTGTCGTTTATGGCTGTCCTGGGTGGATGAAGGCAGTTGCGAGGCGTCTGGGGCTGAATACGGGCCTTCTGGAGGTGGTGCCGTGTGCAGAGGTGCCCGAGGATCTTCCGGTGGGCCAGGTTTCGGCGGCAGGCGGTGAGGCAGCCTTCCAGTCGGTGTACCGGGCGGCGCAGGATGCAATGGCGGGCAAGGTACGGGCTGTGGTGACGGCGCCGCTCAGCAAGGCAGCGATGAACCTGGCGGGCCACGTGTATCCGGGGCATACGGAGATTCTGGCGGAAGTCGGGGGGAATGTGCCGGTGCGGATGATGCTGGCCAACGAGGAACTGCGCACGGTGCTGGTGAGCATCCATGTACCGTTGAAGGTGGCGGTGAGCAGTCTGTCGACGGGGGGCATCGTGGAGACGATCCGGCTGACGGATGCGTTCCTGCGCATGACGGGCATTCAGGCACCCCGGATCGCCGTGGCGGGCATCAACCCGCATGCGGGAGAGGATGGGCTGCTGGGGGACGAGGAGATCCGTGTGATCGGTCCTGCGGTGCAGGCGGCCCGTGCGCAGGGAATCGATGCGAGCGGTCCCTGGCCGCCGGATGCCGTTTTCATGCGGGCAAGGGGCTTTGCCGAGTTTGACGTGGTGATTGCCATGTACCACGACCAGGGGCTGATTCCGGTGAAGTACCTGGGGGTGGATGAGGGGGTGAACCTGACGGTGGGGCTGCCGTTTGTGCGAACGAGTCCGGACCACGGCACGGCCTTCGACATCGCCGGCAAGGGCATTGCGCAGCCGAACAGTCTGCTGGCGGCCATGCGGATGGCCGAACGGTTGTCGGGAAAGGCCAAGGACCCGAGGCTGATCGAGGGGTGAAAGGAGCGTGAAAGGGGCGTGAAAGGGGCGTGAAAGGGGCGTGAAAGGAGGCGGAGATCGTGCCCCAAAGCAAGTCCGATGCCCGGCCAGGCCTGACGCTCGGCCCAGCCTGGCGCCCAGCCAAGTCTGAGGCCCGGCCAAGTCTGAGGCCCGGCCAGGAGCGGCTTCCTGAATGTGCCGATCGGATCCCCCGAAAAGCAAAACGCCCGAAGGAGTCGTCGACTCGATCGGGCGTTTTCTTCATCTCCCTTCAGGTTTTCAGGCCTTCAGGAAGAGAGTAGTCACTGACTTCAGGCTTTCTTGTCCAGCCGCTCTTCCAGTGCCTTGCGCGTTTCACGCAGGGTGGCGGGCAGGCGCTCGCCCAGGCGCTCGAAGAGTTCGTCGTGGTGCTTGAACTCGGCACGGACTTCGTCGGGCTTGATGGAGATGACTTTCTCGAAGTCGGCTTCGCTGAAGTCCAGGCCCTCCCAGCGCAGGTCCGTGTACTTCGGCGAGGTGCCGAGGACGTGTTGGGTGCCGTCCTGGGCCTTGCCTTCGATGCGGTCCAGCATCCACTTCAGCACGCGCATGTTGTTGCCGAAACCGGGCCAGATGAAGTGGCCCTGGTCGTCGGTGCGGAACCAGTTGACGTTGAAGATCGGCAGGACCTTGGCACCTTTTGCCTTCAGCCATTGGCCCAGATTGAGCCAGTGCTGGAAGTAGTCGCCCATGTTGTAGCCGCAGAAGGGCAGCATGGCGAACGGGTCGCGGCGCACCACGCCCTGTTTGCCGCCGGCGGCTGCGGTGGTCTGAGAGCCCATGGTGGCGGCCAGGTAGACGCCTTCGACCCAGCTGCGGGCCTCGGTGACCAGCGGGATGGTGTCGGAGCGGCGGCCGCCGAAGATGAAGGCGTCCAGCGGCACGCCGGCAGGATCATCCCAGGCCGGATCCACAGCCGGGTTGTTGGTGGCGGCGACGGTGAAGCGCGAGTTCGGGTGCGCTGCCTTGCGGCCGTTCTTGCCGTCGGCCGGGGTCCAGTCGTTGCCCTGCCAGTCGATCAGGTGTGCCGGCGGCTCGCTCAGGCCTTCCCACCACACGTCACCGTCGTCGGTCAGGGCGACGTTGGTGAACAGCACGTTCTTGTCGAGTGCTGCCATGCAGTTGGGATTGCTCTTGGAGTTGGTACCCGGGGCCACGCCGAAGTAGCCGGCTTCGGGGTTGATGGCCAGCAGGCGGCCGTTGGCGTCGGGCTTGATCCAGGCAATGTCATCGCCCACCGTGGTGACTTTCCAGCCCTCGAAGCCCTTGGGCGGGATCAGCATGGCAAAGTTGGTCTTGCCACAGGCCGACGGGAAGGCGGCTGCCACGTGGTACTTCTTGCCTTCGGGCGAAGTGACGCCCAGGATGAGCATGTGCTCGGCCAGCCAGCCCGGCTGGCCGTCGCGTGCTGCGGCGTGACCCATCGACGAGGCGATGCGCAGCGCCAGGCATTTCTTGCCCAGCAGGGCATTGCCGCCGTAGCCGGAGCCATAGGACCAGATCTCGCGGGTTTCCGGGAAGTGGACAATGTACTTCTCGGCATTGCAGGGCCAGGGGACTTCCTGGACGCCTTCGAGCAGCGGCATGCCGACGCTGTGAACGGCAGGCACGAAGGCACCGTCAGTACCCAGCACGTCCCACACGGGCTTGCCCATGCGGGTCATGATGCGCATGCTGGCGACCACATAGGGCGAGTCGGTCAGCTCGATGCCGATCTGCGAGATCTCGCCGCCCAGCGGGCCCATGGAGAAGGGCACGACGTACATGGTGCGGCCCTGCATGCAGCCCTTGAAGAGCTGCTTGAGCGTGGCGCGCATCTTGGCCGGCTCGACCCAGTTGTTGGTGGGGCCAGCGTCGATTTCCTTCTCGCTGCAGATGAAGGTGCGGTCTTCGACCCGGGCCACGTCGGACGGGTCGGAACGGGCGAGGAACGAACCGGGGCGCTTGGCGGGGTTGAGCTTGATGAGCGTGCCCCGGTCGACCATCTCGCTACACAGACGGTCATATTCTTCCTGGCTGCCGTCGGCCCAGACCACGTGGGCGGGCTCAGTCAGCTCGACGATCTGTCGAACCCAATCGACGACGCCGGTATGCCGCACTTCAGGCGGGACGTTGCCGATATCGACTGCCGTTGATGTCTTCGTCATGGAATTTTCCTTGTTGTGAAGTTGAAAAAACACCAGAAGCGGGTTCGCGGTGAACGACGGTCGGCCTCCTCGCAGTTGCCATCATCCGGGCCGTGCCCCCGAAGAAGGGATGGGCACTTGGCACCTTGAAGCACCAGGCGGGCACCGGAATCTGACTGACCGTGGACCGTTCACGGATGTCTCCAGAGCGTGCTATGAACTCGGTGGGCCAAGCTCATAGCGCGCGCAGGAAGACACGTTTTTTCTCACTTATGATCCTATGCCTTTTGCGGCTTTTTCGCCAACGGTCCCTGCGGCAAAAGCAGGGAATCGTTCCGGCCGGCGACAGGAACAGGGCTGTTTCCACCGCGCGGTGACGGGCTCCTGGGCGGGGCAGGGGAGGGGACCAGACCCCGTTTTATGTGCGTGAGCGAGCGCCTACTATGGCGGTAACGCGCGTGTGGCGGTGGGGGATGCGAAAGGATGGAGCCACCCTGACAGGCGGAAACGCCGGATCGGCAGGAATCCGGCTGATGATGGGTTGCCTGCCTGAACGGGTTTTGCAAGCCTGTCCTGCGCTTTCCTGAAGTCGACTTCCGTGGACGGGTATGGCGGGCTGGTGGCACGAAAACAGTGGCGCGCAAAGCACAGAATCCGGATGGTGGCGCCAGCCTCCATCATGCGGAATTCAGGGGGTCGGCAGTCTGAGGGCTGACTGGGGCCGACGGAAGCATTTCTGACAGAATGGACCCCCTGCGCATCGAAGGGATTCCGAGTTCCTGGCACGCTTCATGTGGCCCGCCTTCCATCGACGCTTTCCGACCCCGGACCATCTGCCCGAACGATGCCTGTCCGGGGCAGGGGAGGGCGTCCAGTGCATGGAATACTTCGAATGCTCGAAGAGTGTGCGCTTACTTTTTTGGTTGCCGTCGCTGCCGTGAAGGCGCGATGGTGCATCTGTGCATAGGGAGTTTCGTCGTGACAGACAAGCAATCTGCCGGGGCCACCGGTTCCAGACAGGGTACGGAAGAACATCAGGCGTCGGCCTCGCAAGGGGGGCACCCGAGGGTGCCGGGCTGTGAGCCGATCCAGGCAGGCCGTGGCATCAGCCGCCCCATCAAGGTGGTCAATCCGCCCGTGGTCCGGGCATCCAGCGTGATCTTCGATTCGGTGCAGGCAGCCATCGAGGCCGGCCGGCGCACGGACCGGGGCGAGCTGCACCATTCCACTTACGCCACCGCCGGCACCGAGACAACCTATGCGCTGATGGATGCCGTGGCCGAGCTGGAGGGAGCGCCCCATGCCGTGCGGGCTGCCCTGATGCCTTCCGGCCTGGCTGCCATCTCTACGGTGATGTGGGCATTCACTTCGCCGGGTGATGAGATCCTGATGAGCGATTCGGTCTACGGGCCGGCACGCACCTTTGCCGATACGCTGCTGGCCAAGTTCGGGGTGCGCACCATCTACTTCGACCCGCTGGCCACGCCGGCAGATCTGGAGAAGTTGGCAAGCGCTCACACCCGGATGATCTATCTGGAAAGCCCGGGCAGCTACACCTTCGAGATCCAGGATGTGCCGGCCATCTGCGCCTGGGCGCGCCAGCGCGGCATCCTGACGGCCATCGACAATACCTACGCCTCGCCCCGGCTGGCGCGGCCGTTCGACTGGGGGGTGGACATCTCCATCCCGGCGCTGACCAAGTACTGGTGTGGCCATGCGGACGTGCTGATGGGCGCCGCGGTGGTGCGCGAGCCGCTGTGGCAGCAGCTGTGGACGACAGTGCGGCAGCTGGGCATCTGCGTGGGCGGTGACGATGCCTGGCTGGTCCTGCGGGGCATCCGCACGGTCGATGCGCGGCTGCGCATGCACGAGCAGACGGCACTGGCGGTGGCCCGCTGGCTGGAGACGCAGCCGGATGTGGTTCGGGTGCTGCACCCCGGGCTGGAGAGCCATCCGCAGCATGCGCTCTTCAAGCGCGACTTCCTGGGCAGCAACGGCCTCTTTGCCTTCGAGCTGAAGCAACCGATGTCCCCGGCAGCGATCATGGCACTATGCAATGGACGGCGTCATTTCGCGCTGGGCTTCTCGTGGGGCGGCTTCGAGAGCCTGATCATGCCTGCACACCTGGACGGCTGCCGCAGTGTCCAGCCCTGGAAAGGGGGGCAGCTGATCCGCATCCACTGCGGGCTGGAGCCGGCCGAGGCGCTGATCGCCGACCTGGATGAAGGCCTGAAGGCCATGCGGGCGGCCAACGCGTCCTGAGACGGTGGTGGCGTCCTGTGACGCCTCATGCGCCGCCGGGAAGGCCGGGGATGGAGGCAGGTGCTTGCCGCTCATCCCCGGCCTGTTGTTTTTTCGTCGGGACGCACCTGCTCCCATGCCAACTATTTACACGCGAGCGCCGGATAAATTGACGATAATCCTCGGAACGATCCCGGTGCGTCCGGCTGGCCTGCGGGCCGTCGAAGGCGACAGCGGCGGGACCGGTCCAGGAACAGGGCCGGTCAGCGCTTCTCCCGCAGGGGCGCCCGGGTCGGCCAATCACGAAACGAGTCAGTGCTTACTTACGGGGTAAACTCGATGACAACGCCTTCTGGTCTGCTTCCCATTGACCAATTGATCAACCAGGATCTGGACGACCTGATCCGCAAGGCCCGTCCGCAGTTCGAGGCGCTGGCTGGCAACCATGTGTGGCTGACGGGGGGCGCTGGCTTCCTGGGCTACTACCTGGTGCTGTCGATGGGCCACTGGAACAAAACGGCGGCACCCGGCAAGAAGATCCGCCTGACGGTGCTGGACAACTACGTGCGCGGCGTGCCGGCCTGGCTGGAAGGCGCGAAGTCGGAAGAGATCAAGCTGCGCAAGCATGACGTGACGCACCCGATCCCGACCGATCTGGAGCCGGCCAATTTCATCATCCACGCGGCCTCCATCGCCTCGCCGATGTACTACCGCAAGTATCCGCTGGAGACCATCGACGCCAACGTCAATGGCCTGCGCCTGATGCTGGACTACGCCGCCGAGCGCAACCAGAAGGAACCGGGCTCGATGAAGGGCTTCCTGTTCTTCTCCACCAGCGAGATTTACGGCGACCCGACGCCCGATGCCATCCCCACGCCCGAGACCTATCGTGGTCTGGTGTCGTGCACCGGCCCGCGTGCCTGCTATGACGAGTCCAAGCGGGTAGGCGAGACGCTGTGCGTGCTGTATGCCCAGAACAAGGGCGTGCCTGTTTCGCAGGCACGGCCGTTCAACAACTATGGCCCGGGCCTGAAGATCACCGACGGCCGTGTGCTGCCTGACTTCGCCCGCGACGTGCTGGCCGGCCGCGACATCGTGATGCTGTCCGACGGTTCGCCGACCCGCACCTTCTGCTACATCACCGACGCCCTGTCGGGCTACCTGCGCGTGCTGGTCAACGGCCGCCGGGGCGAGCCCTACAACATCGGCATCGAGACGCCCGAGATCACCATGCGCGAGCTGGCCGAGCGGGTGCAGAAGCTGGCGAAGGAACTGTGGGGCTACGAAGGCAAGGTCATTCACAAGCTGTCCAGCGAGGGTGAGGTCTATCTGAAGGACAACCCCAACCGGCGCTGCCCGATCATCACCAAGGCACGCACCGAGCTGGGCTATGCGCCGGAAGTGGATGTGGACACGGGTCTGCGCCGCATCCTCAACTGGTATTACTTCAATCGTGATGCAGAGGCTGCATGATGAAACTGTGTGTGGTGGGAACCGGCTACGTCGGTCTGGTGTCGGGAACGTGCCTGGCTTCGGTCGGGCACGAGGTGGCCTGCGTCGACGTGGATGCAGCCAAGGTCGAGCGCATCAATCGGGGTGAGCCGCCGATCCATGAGGACGGTCTGGAAGCACTGCTGAAGGCCAACGTCGGTACACGTCTGCGAGCGACCACTTCGCTGGCAGACGCGATGGATGGCGCCGATGTCGCCCTGATCTGCGTGGGTACGCCCTTCGATGGCAAGACCATCGACCTGAGCTACGTGCTGCAGGTCTCGCGCGAGATCGGCAAGGTGCTGAAGGATCAGGCCGCAGCCGCGAAAGCCGCCGGCAAGCAGCCGCATTACTGCGTGGTGACGGTCAAGAGCACGGTGGTCCCGGGCACGACCGACACGGTGGTGCGCAAGGCCATCGAGGAAGCCTCGGGCCTGGTGGCCGGCAAGGACTTCGGCCTGGGCATGAACCCCGAGTTCCTGGCCGAAGGCGTGGCCGTGAAGGACTTCCAGGAGCCGGACCGGATCGTGGTGGGCGGCATTGATGCGCGCAGCACGGCGCAGCTGGCCGAGATGTACGCGATGTTCCGGAACACGCCGATCATCCAGACCACGCCGCGCACGGCCGAGATGATCAAGTACACCTCCAATGCCTTCATGGCCACGATGATCTCGTTCTCGAACGAGATCGCGCGGATCTGCGACGGCATCGGTGAACTGGATGCGGCCGAGGTGTTCAAGGGACTGCACCTGATGAAGCACCTGATCTATCGCGACGGCGAGGGCAAGCTGAAGACGGCGGGTGCCACCTCCTTCCTGTGGGCGGGCTGCGGCTTTGGCGGCAGCTGCTTCCCGAAGGACGTGAAGGCCATCACGGCGCATGCCCAGCACCGTGGCGTGGACACGCCGATGCTGGACGCGGTGCTCTCGACCAACAAGACGCAGCCCGAGCAGATGCTGCGCCTGTTGAAGGAGCAGGTGGGCAACGACCTGAAGGGCAAGCGCGTGACCGTGCTGGGCGTGGCCTTCAAGCCGGGTACCGACGACGTGCGCGAATCGCCGGCGCTGCCGATCATCGCTGCGCTGGTGAAGGAAGGCGCGAAAGTGACCGCTCACGATCCGATCGCGGTTCAGACCGGCAAGAAGGCGCTGGCCGACTTCGGTGTCCCGGAAAGCGCCTATCAGTTCCAGCCCAAGCTGGATGATGCCCTGGCGCAGGCCGAGGCCGTGCTGCTGGTGACGAGCTGGCCCGACTACAAGGCCGTGCCGGAGCTGCAGCAGAAGGCGGGTCGCGCTGCGGTTCCGCTGATCGATGGCCGTCGCTACATCGCGCGCGACGCGCTGCCGGCATACAGCGGCATCGGCCTGTCGGTGAGCGCTCACTGACGGCAATGTTCCGAAGCAGTCTCGAATGCTGCTTCGGAATGTTCTGAAGGCCAGGTGGTCAGTATGACTTTTCAGCCAAGGGGCTTCATTGTTGGATGAAGCGCTGACCAGGCCTTCGATGGGGCGGCAGGTGTCTCTGGATGCCTGCCGCCTTTTTATTTCTGGATGAGCCGATCAGTCTGTCAGGCCCAGCACGCTTTCAAAGACCTGCGCACAGATGAGGTCTTCCCGGGCGCCCCATTGGGCGATGAGGTTGCGTCGGGGAACGGCTGAAAGGTTGTTGCCGGCACCATGGACAATACGGGATCCCAGCACGACGACGCTGCCGGGTGGGCAGGTGACGGCATGGCCTGTTTCATCCCATGGATGCTCCTCCTGCTTCCAGATGTTGAACTGCTGGTCGTTCCAATGCTGGCTGCCGCGGATGACGCGTGTGGCGCCTTGTTCTGCCTGCATGCCGTCCAGGCAGATGAGAATGCGCAGCTGGCGACCGGTATGTGTGGTGCAGTAGCTGTTGGGCCAGTCCCGATGCCAATTGCAGGCGCAGCCACCGTTGGCAGAACGGATGGTGGCATTGCTGAAGTGGCAGACGCTTTCGGTTTGCAGGAGCGCTTCGGCGATGCGACGGCAACGTTCATCAAGGACCATCCGACGCAAGACGGCGCTGTGAGAGGCCAGATCGCCGATGATGTAGGGTTGCGTCGCTGCAGCGGCTCGGAGCGCCTGTGGAATCCCTGTCAGCTGTCTTTCCGGCACATCCGATTGCCATACAACGTGTTCCTGCCATCGCAGGGGATGAGTCCGGATGTCATCGATGAGTGCATCCAGCGCATCAATCGCCTGCTGAATTTCGTCCTTTGTCCAGATATCGGGAATGACCGCGTAGTCATCACCCTGGAACTGACGTCTGGCCGCGTCCAATGAGTCGGGAGCTTCCATGGAAAGCGAGATGTCCGGGATTCAACAGGGCGGCCGCAATGGGTGAGCCGTTCCCTGACGGGGAGCCTTGAGCGGCCAAAGCTGAAACAGCCCGCTGGCAGGCCAGCGGGCTGTCGGAAGTGATCGGGCCATGGCCCTGAACGGGCCACGGCCAAGTCTGGGATCAGACCGCGTCTTCTTCCGGATTGCGCACGACCAGCAGGTCGATCTTGGCGTTGCTGATGAGGCGGCGGGTGGCGCTGCCCAGCAGCAGGGCGCTGAGGCCGCCGCGACCGTGGGAGGCAACGACGATCACGTCGGCCTTCTTGTCGTGGGCGATCTTGATGATGCCGTCGGCGGGCTCATCGGCGATCTCGAAGCCGGTCTCATACTGCAGCCCGGCCGCCTTGGCCTTGGCGCATGCCTGGTCGAGGATCTCCTGGCCGCTGGCGCGCACTTTCTCGTCGTGCTCGTTGGCGGTGAGGTAGTTGTTGGGCACCAGGTCGCCGGCGTAGAGGGGCGGTGCATACGGCGCACCGACGGTGGCGATGATCACGGAAGCCTTCAGGGCAGTGGCCAGGTTGATACCAGTATCGACGGCCCGTTCGGACAGCGGGGAACCATCCGTGGCGATGAGAACGCGGTTGTACATGAGACAGGTCTCCTTTCGAGAGGCAGGCCAAGGCACGGGCTGCCCGGCCCAATTGGGATCCTGTTTCAAGGATAGACCAGAACGCGACATAGGGGGGCGCTTGACCCCGCAAGAAGTGCAACCTGTTGCGTCAGGTTAAATCCGGGCGATATAAATGCAGGCGCCCGTGGCGGTGTCATGCGGGCGCGCGCGGCCGTGTCGAGCCAGGGTAGGGAAAAGGTGCGAGCCTTCGCTTGGCGGGACTTCAGGCCGGAATGTTCAAGCCGGCAGGGGCAGGCTGGAATCGGGTGTCGGTGTGCAGGCGGGCGCGCAGGTCGGCGGCGCTGAGCGGTGGGCAGAACAGGTTGCCCTGCAGGGTGCAGTCGGGCAGGTTCTGCTGGATGCAGGCAAACTCGTCGGGACGTTCGATGCCCTCGGCCACGGCTTCCAGCCTGAGTCCCTTGGCCAGTGCCAGGATGGCGTTGACGATGGCGCGGGAGACGGCCTGCTGGGGCAGCCCCTGAATGAAGCTGCGGTCGATCTTGATCTCGTCAAACGGCAGGGTGTGCAGGTAGGTGAGGGAGGAGTAGCCGGTACCGAAGTCGTCCAGCGACAGTTTCAGGCCCAGCTGCTTGAGCTGGGTGATGAGGCAGCGGGCCTGATCGCCGCTTTCGATCAGCAGGGTCTCGGTCAGTTCCAGGATGAGCTGCTCGGGGGGCAGGCCACTGTCGTGCAGGGCCTGGCGGACGGTGTCGACCAGATTGCCGCGCTGGGTCTGGGCAGCCGAGACGTTGACGGCCATCTTGAGGGGAGGCAGGCCTTCGTCCAGCCAGGCGCGGGCCTGGCGGCAGGCTTCGTTCAGGGCCCAGGCACCAATGTCGGCAATGAGTCCGCTGCGTTCGGCAATGGGCACGAAGTGCTCGGGCAGGATGAGGCCGAGTTCGCGGTGATGCCAGCGGATGAGGGCTTCGACGCCGGTGATCTGCAGGGTGCGGCTGCAGATCTTGGGCTGATAGAAGAGCCGCAGTTCCTGGTGGCGGATGGCATGCCGCAGGTGGTTCTCCAGCGTCAGTGCATCCAGGCGGGCCTGTTTCTGGGTGGGATCGAAATACTCGATGCGATGGCCGCCGCGACGCTTGGCCAGGGCCATGGCCTGCTCGGCATGGCGGGTGAGCTGAGTGTGGTCGGTGGCGTGATCGGGGAAGACAGCCATGCCCACGCTGGCCGAGATGAACAGTTCCTTGCCCTCGATGTGCAGCGGCAGGCCCAGTATCCGATGCAGCTCTTCCAGACAGGCGGTGTGCTCGGGATCGCCGGGACGACCGGGCAGCAGGGCCATGAAGCGGTCGGCGCCGGTACGCGCCAGCCAGGGGCTGGTGGTTCGGAGGCGGCGGCGGCGCTCGGGGCCAGTATGGCGGCTGACCAGATCGTCCAGTCGCTGGCTGACGGCTTTCAGGAAGGCATCGCCAATGGCATGGCCCAGACCATCGTTGAGCTGCCGGAAACGGTCCAGGTCCAGCAGCATGAGCGTGCAGGCGCGGGGCGTGGAGCGCAGCACGGATTCCAGCCGGCGCATGAAGCCGGTGTGATTGGTCAGGCCGGTCAGCAAATCCTGACGCAGCAGACGGTCCCGATAGAGTTTCAACCCCAGGCACTGGCGCAGCTTCAGCAGCAGGGCGGATTCGTCCAGGGGCTTGACCAGCACGTCGGTCAGGTTCAGGGCCAGCGCCTCGCGCCACAGGAGGCGGGGATCACCCGTGGTGAGCAGGATGACGGACAGGCGCTGCCAGGCCGCGTTCTTGAGCTGCTCGCGCAGCCAGTTCAGGCGGGGATCTTCGGGCCCGTCCAGATGCACGAACAGCAACGAAGGTGTGCGCTCACTCTCGATGATTTCCTCGGCTTCGCGCGGATTCTGAATGACGCAGAGCGAGCCCAGCCGATGGGCATCCAGCAACCCGGACACGAGCTGGCGCACGGCTGGATCCGCATCGAACAGCAGGACGGTGTTCTGCTTCTGGATCAGCGCGTCTTCGCTGCGATTGGCCGCGTTGCCGCCAATGCTGAGGGGAACCTCGAAATTCACCGGGAGAAGGGTTGAAGATGTATGAAAGTGTCAGTGTGACAGGCGGAGATTACCGCATTTGTGAACGTTGGTTTCAAAATGCACCCCCAGATGTGAGGGGTGGTCCGCCCAGGATGGCCTGCTTGAAGCGGGCCGAAGGCGGTCCGGAACAGGAGGCTTCGTGGCGTCTGCCTGTCACAGGCCGCGCCACGCGCCATCAAGACCCATCCCCTGTCTGATTCCCCGCGCTTCAGATGTGCTGTCAGGCGTCCAGCGAGGCCTCCTCGTCGTGGGTCTGCTGCACGGCGGGCTGAACCGGGCGTGCCATGGTCGGATGCATGCCGGAGTGGGCGCCTGCTTCCCTGTAAGTGGGCGTCGATGCACCACCTTGCGAACCGGTGTGCGCACTGCCTGCCGGTTGGGAGAGGCTCGGCGCTTCGGTCGTGGCGGCGGCGTTGGGGGCCGTGGCAGCCGACGTGGCCGGTGCGGTGGTGGCGATGTCCGCGCCTTGTGCCGTTGCTTCCTGGGCGGCAGCGCTTTCCTGGGCCTGCTGCTGCAGGATGCGCCAGGCGCGTTGCTGGGCCATGGCCTGCAGGTAGACGATCTGCTCGGCGGCGTCGGCGTCTCCCCGGTGGATGGCCTTCATCAGCGTGCGGTATTCGGCCATGGACTGGCGCAGCCGGTTCTCGGGCAGCGGCATCAGGGTGCGCACCATCTGCAGGAAACGCCCCAGGTCGGTGATGGAGCGGGTGAGCCAGGGATTGGCCGCCATGGCCTGCAGGCGCTCGTGGAAACCATCCACGGCACGGTAGTAGTCGGCCAGGCGATGTCCGGTGACGGCGTTTTCCAGGCTGGCCAGCAGGGCATCCAGCGCCACGATGTCCTCGGGGGTCTGGCGGCGCACCGCCTCGGCGGCACATCGGCTCTGCAGCAGACCCAGCACGGGGAAGAGGCTTTCGGCCTCGCTGGCGCTCAGTTCGACGACGAAGGCGCCCCGTCCCGGCACCAGGCGGACCAGCCCTTCGTGGGCCAGCACCTTCAGGGCCTCGCGCAGCGGGGTGCGGGAGGTGCCCAGGCGGGCGGACAGCCCCAGTTCGTCGATGCGCTCACCGGGCGGCAGGCTGCGTTCATAGATCATCTCGCGCAGTCGATCGGTGACTTCAACGTGCAGGGACGAGCGGGAGATCTTGTAGTTGGCGTCCATGGATAGGGGAAGCGGGCTGTCGAGGAAAAATGTAACGGCGGTATTGTAACGATCCGCGCATGCTGAATGCAGAACGCAGTGTCTGTCTTTGTATGCACCCGCAAATCCGTCAAGGATCCGAGACAGGGTCGGGGCTGGCGCAGAAGCAGGTGCTGCCCGGGTGCCACGCCGGAACCTGAGTCCCGCCCTCTCAGCGATTCGGGCGGGGCGCGACGCGAGCGGGTGCGGCCAGGCGCCGGCTGTCGGCCAGCCGCGTCAGGGGCAGCCCACAGCGGCCGCCCAAAATGGCGTGCAGGCTCTAGAATCCGGGGATGCTTCCAACACAATTGAATGAATTGCGCCAGCTTCTGGCGCACACGATGCAGGCCATCGGGGTCGAGGCCGAGCTGGCGGCGTCGGTGACGCCTTCGCTTGAGCGCCCCCGGCAGGCCGACCATGGGGATCTGGCCACCAACCTGGCCATGCAGCTGGCCCGTCCGCTGAAGAAGTCGCCGCGTGCGGTGGCCGAGCAGCTGGTGGACGTGCTGATGGAACAACCCGGTGCGACCGATCTCATTGCCCAGGCCGAGATCGCCGGCCCGGGCTTCATCAACTTCCGGCTCACGCCCGCCGCCCACCAGCGCGTGGTGCACGAGGTGCTGGCCCAGGGTGAACAGTTCGGGCAGCAGCCGTCCAACGGCCAGCAGGTGATGCTGGAGTTCGTCTCGGCCAACCCCACCGGCCCGCTGCACGTGGGCCATGGCCGCCAGGCGGCACTGGGTGACGTGCTGGGCAACCTTCTGGCCTCGCAAGGCTGGAAGGTTCACCGCGAGTTCTATTACAACGACGCCGGCGCGCAGATCCACAACCTGGCACTGTCCGTGCAGGCACGTGGGCGCGGCATTTCGCCGGATGATCCGTCCTTCCCGGCCGATGGCTACCGCGGCGACTACATCGCCGAGATCGCCCGGGCCTTCGTGGCCCGCGAGACGGTGCAGGTGGGCGACCAGCCGCCCGAGACGGCCACGGGTGACCTGGACGATCTGGATGCGGTGCGCCGCTTTGCGGTGGCCTGCCTGCGTCGTGAGCAGGACCTGGACCTGGCGGCCTTCGGCGTGTCGTTCGACCGTTACTACCTGGAGTCGTCGCTCTACACCGACGGCAAGGTGGAAGAGGCCGTGGCGCGTCTGGTGGCCGGCGGCCACACCTTCGAGCAGGATGGCGCGCTGTGGCTGCGCACCACCGACTACGGTGACGACAAGGACCGCGTGATGCGCAAGTCCGAAGGCGGCTACACCTATTTCGTGCCGGACGTGGCCTATCACCTGGGCAAGTGGCAGCGGGGCTTCACGCAGGCCATCAACATCCAGGGTTCGGATCACCACGGCACGGTGGCGCGGGTTCGTGCCGGGCTGCAGGCGCTGGACATGGGCATCCCGAAGGGCTACCCGGACTACGTGCTGCACAAGATGGTGCGCGTGATGCGCAACGGCGAGGAGGTGAAGATCTCCAAGCGTGCGGGCAGCTACGTCACGCTGCGTGACCTGATCGAGTGGTCGGGCGGCGGGGACGAGACCCGGGGCCGTGATGCCGTGCGCTTCTTCCTGATTTCCCGCAAGGGCGACACCGAATTCACCTTCGACGTGGACCTGGCGCTGTCGCGCTCGGACGAGAACCCCGTCTATTACGTCCAGTATGCCCATGCCCGGATCTGCTCGATCCTGGCGCAGGCGGCGGAGCGTGGTGGCCAGTCGGCTGGCGCGGAGGGACGCGGGGCGCACATCGACCGGCTGACGGCACCGACCGAATACGCGCTGATGGCACGCATGGCGGCTTTCCCGGCCATGCTGACCGAGGCTGCGCGTGAACTGGCGCCGCATCAGCTGGCCTATTATCTGAAGGATCTGGCCGCCGACTTCCATGCGTTCTACAACGCCGAACGCGTGCTGGTGGACGATGCCGAACTGCAGTCGGCTCGGATGGCGCTGCTGGAGGCCGTGCGGACGGTCCTGCGGCGCGGCATGGCGCTGATCGGCGTGTCGGCGCCGGAACGGCTGTGAACGGCCACGGCCGGGAGGTTTGATGCAGATCGACGATCCAATGATGCGGATGAACCGGGATGATGTCCCGATGACGCAGACGACTGCCCGGACGGCAGCGGCCCGGGTGAACACGGCATGGTGGTCCGCAGACCTGGGTGATGCAGGCCGTGCAGGCGACTCCCGGCCCGGCTTCGTGGCACGCACGCCGCTGGCGCGCCAGCGGGGCGGCACGATGCTCGGGCTGCTGCTGGGTCTGCTGATTGGCACCGGTGCGGCCGCAGGCGTGGCCTGGTACATCTACCGCTCGCCGCTGCCCTTCATCACGCCGGTCGTGCAGGAGGGCAACCCGTCGGGACTGAAGCCGGCGCCCGAGGTACCCAATCCCGTGCCCAGCGTGCAACCCCAGGCCGGGCAGCTGCCCGATCCCAACCAGGGCGCTTCCCGCCAGCAGGTGATGCCGCAGCCGGATCCGCGTTCCAACCTGCAGCCGCAGGGGGTGTCCACGGTGGATGTGACGGGCGATGCCAGCGGACAGCCAACGGATGAGCTACCCACCATGCCGCCGCAGCAGCCTGCCATGGTGGGCGGTGGCTACATGCTGCAGGCCGGTTCCTTCCGGCGCGTGGCCGATGCCGAGCGTCTGAAGGGCAACCTGGCGCTGCGGGGTCTGGAAGCGCGGGTGGAATCGGGCAATGTGAATGGTCAGACGGTGTATCGGGTCCGGATCGGACCGTATCCGTCGCTGCAGGATACCAACCAGGTGCGCGCCGATCTGGCCGACGAGGGCATCGAAGCGGCCGTGGTGCGCGGGCGCTGATCCCGGCGGGCTCCGTCCGGGAGCCCGCCCTGCCGCCGATCGGTTGCGAACTGCCACCGAGGGTTGGCGAGGTGTAACGGTCTGATGCAGGGTAAACCGGCTCGACGCGTCCTTCGTTGCTGCGGATGGCCTTCGGCCCCCGGGCCGGATGCTCCTTTGCCGGGAACCTTTACGGTTCCCCCAGTTTTTCACGATGTCCGGACAGGCTTTCCGGACATCGCCTTTTTCAGGATGGGTCTCATGAATCGCAAACAGTTCCTCTCGACGCTTTCCGCAGCTGGCCTGGCTCTGGCGCTGATGCCGGCTGGTGCCGCCCTGGCGCAGCAGCAGTCGATCAGCAGCAAGGATTTCCAAGCGCTGTCGGGGCATGTGCCCACCGAGGCCGCGCCGGGCAAGATCGAGGTGGTGGAGTTCTTCTGGTATGGCTGCCCCCACTGCTATGCCTTCGATCCGACCATCTCGGCCTGGAGCAAGCGCAAGCCCGAGGACGTGGTTTTCCGCCGCGTGCACGTGCCCTTCTTCAGCCGTCCGCACCAGCAGATGTTCTACGCACTGCAGGCCATCGGCCGTGAGGACGATGACACCCGCAACGTGATCTTCGACGCCATCCAGAAGCAGCGCAAGCCCATGCAGCAGCTGGACGAGATGAAGGAAGTTCTGGCCGCCGCCAAGGTGGATCCGAAGGCCTTCGAGAATGCCTACAACTCGTTCGGCGTGAAGACGCAGATCCAGCGCGCCAACAAGCTGACCACCGCGTATGGCATCGACGGCGTGCCGACGCTGGGCATCAATGGCCGCTACACCACCAGCCCGTCGGTGGCCGGCAGCAACGAACGGGCCATCGTGGTGCTGGATGAGCTGATCCAGCGCGAACGCGGCCAAAAAGGCGCCGACGGCGCGGGCAAGTGAGTTGATGGCGGCCAGCCGCGACAGCGCCGCATCGTCCCCGGTGCGACGCATCGTCATCACGGGCGCATCCAGCGGCCTGGGGCGGGCGCTGGCCACCGAGCTGGCCCTGCGCTTTCCCGGCAGCACGATGCTGCTGCTGGCCCGCCGTGCCGACCGGCTGGCCGAGCTGGCGGCCGACCTGCCGCAGGTGCAGTGCGTCTGCGAAACGGTGGACATCACCGACCACGAACGGCTTTCCGGCATCTGCCGGCGTTTCGTGACCGAGCACGGTGCGCCCGACATCGTGATTGCCAACGCCGGCATCAGTGTGGGCACACTCACCGACGAGCCCGAGGATCGGGCCGTCTTTGCCCGCATCCTGGCCGTGAACGTGCAGGGCGTCTTCGACAGTTTCGCCCCCTTCCTGGAAGCCATGAAGGCGGCCCGCCAGGGCACGCTGGTGGGCATCGCCAGCGTGGCCGGCGTGCGGGGCCTGCCCGGATCGGGCGCCTACAGCGCCAGCAAGGCGGCTGTGGCCGTCTATCTGGAAAGCCTGCGGCTGGAAACGCGGCCGTTTGGCGTGTCCGTTGTGACCATCTCGCCGGGGTTCATCGACACCGACATGACCCGGATCAACCCCTATCACATGCCCTTCCTGATGCCGGCCCCGCGCTTTGCGCAGGTGGCGGTGGATGCCATTCTGGCGCGCCGGCGCCGGATCGTGATCCCCTGGCAGATGGGATGGGTGGCCAGGCTGCTGCGCATCCTGCCGGCCTGGCTCTATGACCGCCTGTTTGCCAACAGTCTGCGCAAGCCGCGTCAGGGAGAGATTCCGCCGTCCGGTACGGGCGGAGCCGACAGCCCGCGCAATTGACGGACCGGAAGGTTCCGGGGAGTATCGAACGAGTGTCTACAGTGAAGAACCGGCCGGGCTGGTGGGTGTCGGTGAGTATGGCCGCCCTGCTGGGTTGCCTGTCCTCAGGCTGCGCCAGCGGCAACCCGTCGGGGGGCGGCTACTATCTGGATGACGGTCCCGGCAAACCGGACCCGCAGCGGGTGGCCCGCCTGATGCGCGAGCCCGACCCGGTGCCGAAACATGAACCACTGCTGGCCCGGGCCAACCGCCCCTATCGGGTGATGGGGCAGGACTTTGCGCCCATGACCGAACGCAAGCCCTACAAGCAACAGGGCGTGGCCTCCTGGTATGGGCAGCGCTTTCATGGCAAGCCCACGTCCACGGGCGAAACCTACGACATGTACCAGATGACGGCCGCCCACCCGACGCTGCCGCTGCCCAGCTACGCGCGCGTCACGCGACTGGACAATGGACGTTCGGTGGTCGTGCGCGTCAACGATCGGGGGCCGTTCCTGCGCGGGCGGCTGATCGACCTGTCCTACCTGGCGGCCAGCAAGCTGGGCTATGTGGGGCAGGGCCACGCCAAGGTCGAGGTGGAACTGCTGAATCCCGCCGATGCCGCCAAGGGGCGCACGCTGACTGCCCAGCCAGCCGTCAAGGCGGTTCCCGTTCAGGCCCGGACGCTGCCGGCGGTCTCGCTCGCAACCGCCGAACTGGACCTGCCGGGGGATGAAGGCGCCCCTGCGGACAAGGAGCTTGCGCCGGCGGAAGCACCCCGGGCGGATGGACGCGCCGGTGCGGCGGGCAGCAACAGCGGGGATCCAGGAACTTTCACCCTGACGGCGGACAACGGCGGCCAAGGGGGTGACGCCTTCCCGACAGCGGAAGCGATGGCATCCGAGAGCCGGCGGGCTGCCCCTGGGGGGCAGGGGGCAGACCTGACTCCGAACCGGCCTTCGGCCAGGACGCAGACCGCCCCCTCGGCGCCAGTCCGAGCCCGTCGTGCCGCCGAAGGCGACAGCGGCTGGTTCCTGCAGCTGGGCGTGTTCCGTCAGCTGGACAATGCCCTGCGCGTGCAGCGCGAGCAGATGGCGCGGTCCACCCCGTCCGACCCACCGGTGGAGCTGGTGCAGCGGGGCGACCAGTACCGCGTGCTGCTGGGGCCCTATGCCGATGAGGCCGATGCACGCGCTGTGGCCGCCGACATCGGTGAGCGCACCGGACACAAGCCCGGGGTCTCGCGCCAATAGCAGGGCGCTCGTCGTGAGTGCTTACTTGTCCTTGAGGGCGCTCTGATACAGCCTGTCTGCCTTGTCGCCACTGATGCGTGCCGCCAGCTTGGCGGCCTGGCGTGGCGGCATCGTCTCGCTCAGCACCTGCATGGCCTTCAGCCCCAGCGCGCTGGGTGCTGACTCGGCAGTCTCGTCACTTTCCGGCCGAGCTGGCGGGCCAAAGACCAGCAGTGCAAACTCGCCCCGGCAATGGTTGGCATCGGCCTGCAGCCAGTCAGGCAGTGCAGCCAGCGGCATGCGCACGATCTGTTCGAAGCGCTTGGTGAGTTCCCGTCCCATCACAACCTCGCGTTCGGGCTCCAGTGCCTGGAGCAGTTCCGCCGCCAACGCCTCGATGCGGTGCGGTGCCTCGAAGAGCATGAAAGCCTGCCCGCTGGCCGCCAGCGCCTGCAGCCGTTCCTGGCGCAGGCGGGTACGGGTGGGCAGGAAGCCCTCGAAGAAGTAGCGCCCGCCGGGCAGGCCGGCTGCGCTGAGCAGCGTGGTGGAGGCGCTGGCGCCCGGGACGGGCACGACGGTGATGCTGGCCGCGTGGGCGGCGGCCACCAGCAGGGCGCCGGGATCGCTGATGCCGGGGGTGCCGGCATCGGTGATCAGCGCCACCGATTCACCGCCCCGGATGCGATCCAGCACGCGTTCGGCCTGGCTTTCCTCATTGTGGGCGTGCAGCGCCAGGCAGCGGGCGTGGCCGATGCCCAGCGACTGCAGCAGCGGTCGGCTGCTGCGGGTGTCCTCGGCGGCAATCCATGCAGCAGCCCGCAGCGTCCGTGCGGCGCGCGAGCTGATATCTTCGAGGTTTCCGATGGGCGTGGCCACTACATATAATGCAGCGGCAAGCGCCGGAGAGGTTTCTGCTGGCGCAGGGACGGTCCCTTCGGGGGCGGGCCCGCCGGCAAACTGGCATGAGGGCATGATGCAGCGTCGAGATTGGATGAAAGGAACCCTGCTGACCGCAGGGGCGACCATGGGAGCAGTCGCCGGATGGCCGGGGCTGGCCCGCGCCGCGTCGGTGGAGCGGATCGGTCTATTGTTACCCAAGTCCGGGCAGATCTATGGTCGCGCCGCGGCCGCGCTGAAGGCCGGCATCGAATCAGCCTTCCGCCGCCTGCCCAAGGGCTTTGCCATCGACATTTACGAAACCGACGAATCGGCCAAGCAGCTCACGGCTGCCTATCAGGGCATGCTGAGCCGGGGCACGTCGCTCGTCATCGGCCCGCTCACGCGCAACGGCACGGCCGCGCTGGCCAGTTTCGGTGAAGTACCCATCACCACGCTGGCCCTGAACCAGTTCGAGGGCGACGGCAGCGTGCCCTGGAACGTGCTGGTCTTCTCCATCGGCGTCGAACAGGAGGCCGTGCAGGTGGCCGACATGGCCTTCCAGGCCATGCGTCGCAAGGCCAGCAACCCGAAGGCGCCGCGCGCCATCATCATCACTGCGGCCAACCAGGTGGGACGTCGCGCCGCCTCGGTCTTCCATGGCCAGTGGCAAGCCCTGGGGGGCGAAGCCGACCTGCCCATCGAGCTGGAGGAAAGCGCGCTCTACAAGTTCCGCGAAGTCGCCAAGAAGGAACAGGGCGACCTCTACTTCCTTTCCATGGCCTCGCACCTGGCGCGGCCGGTCCGGATGATCACGGGCCGGAACCAGCCGGCCTTCGGCACCTCGCAGATCTCCATCGGCGGGCCGGACGCCAAGACGCCCATTGGCGAACTGGATGGCATCCGGCTGGTGGAAATGCCGGCCATCATCCAGCCGCAGAGCTATGGTGCCCAGGGCTTCGAGGCTCCGCCCGAAGACTTCAGCCTGGAGATGCAGCGCCTCTACGCGCTGGGTATTGACGCGCTGCGCATCGGGCGCGAGATGTTCTCCGGGGCCACCACGCTGGACCTGAACGGCCTGACGGGCAAGCTGCGCTACGACGGCAGCTACCCGGTCATCGAGCGCACGCTGCTGCCGGCCGAGTATCGCAACGGAGTGCCTGTCGCCGTCTGAGCCCCAATTTTTAGGGGGTTTCCGGCGAAGCAGGCGCTCACCAACCAAATGATGGGCTGCGATGGACGACACACCGCGCCTGACACCGCGCCAGCGGATCGGCAACGAGGCCGAGCAGCAAGCCCGCGAGCATCTGCAGCAGGCCGGCCTGCGCCTTGTCGCGGCCAACGTCCGCTACAAGGTGGGCGAGATCGACCTGATCATGCGGGACGGCCAGACCGTGGTCTTCGTCGAAGTGCGCAGTCGCCGCTCCATGGCCTGGGGCGGTGCAGCAGCCAGCGTGGACTTCCGCAAGCAGCAGCGCATCCAGCGTGCCGCCCAGTGCTGGCTGCAATCACGCTTTGCCGGCCGTGGCTGGCCCGAGTGTCGCTTCGACGTGGTCGCCATCGAGGGCGGGCAGCTGACCTGGATCCGTCAGGCGTTCTGAGCGTCTGAAGGTGCCAGCCGCATCACAGCCCCCCTGAAAAGTCCATGGAGCCGCCGTTACCGTCAGCAGTTTGTAACGTTTCGATGCGTGGGCCACAACAGCAGCCGACGAACGGGCGAAATCCGGCCGGCCTTTCTATAATCGGGCCAACGCTATCAGGAGAGTTCGGATGAGCCAGCCCAGCGCCTTCGCGCGTCGTATCGTATCGTCTGCCGTGCTTGCAGCCACCCTGGGGCTGAGCGGCTGCTTTGGACTGGCCGTCACCGGCGCCGCCATCGGTACGGTGGCCGTGCTGGATCGTCGTTCCATCGGGGCCCAGACCGAGGACGAGACCATCGAGCTGCGCGGTGCCCGCGTGCTCAACGAGAGCGTCAACAAGGACCCGATGGCTTCGGTGGCCATCACCAGCTTCAACCGGCGTGCGCTGCTGACCGGTCAGGTGCCCACCGAAGAGATGCGTGCCCAGGCCGAAGAGATCGTGCGTACCCGGGTGCCCAACATCAAGGACATCTACAACGAGGTCGAGATCAAGCCGGTGGAAGACTTCGCCGCCAGCGCCCGGGATTCTTCCCTGACGGCGCGGGTGAAGGCCGGTCTGGTGCGTGAGCGCAACGTCACCGCCAGCGCCATCAAGGTGGTGACCGAGCGCAACGTCGTCTACCTGATGGGCGTGGTCACGCACGAGGAAGGCCAGCGTGCCGCCATCGTCGCCTCGCAGGTTTCGGGCGTCAGCAAGGTCGTCACCCTGTTCGAATACGTCACCGATGCCGAGCTGTCGCGCATTCTGGGGACCGATCGGCCCGAGAATCAGAAAGGCCAGGGCAAGTAAGCAGGCAAGTCAGACAAGCTCTGAAATAAATGAGCGGTTGGGCGTGACGCTGGGCGCTTGACGCCCACGTCCCGGGTGTACCGCTTGAGCCCCGGGTTTACCGCTGGCACCATCACGCTGCCGAGACGATCAGTCCGTCCAGACGATCATGAGCCGGGACATGCGCCAAGCCATGTTCCCATCCGGACCGTTCCGCCTTCACGCCGCCGGCAGCGTCACCTCCGCCCGCAGACCGTGGGCGTGGCCCACGGCATCATCCAGTCGCAACCGGCCCTTCAGGTTGCCCACCAGCGTGTCCACGATGGAAAGCCCCAGCCCCGAGCCGCTCTCACCCGTGCCCAGCACCCGGTAGAACGGATCGACGACCCGCGCACGCTCCTCGGCCGGAATGCCGGGGCCGTCGTCCTGCACGGCCATCACCACCTCGGTACCGCGCTGGTCCACCCACAGATCGATCTGGCCACCCGCCGGCGTGTAGCGGATGGCGTTGTCCACCAGGTTGCGCAGCAGCGTGTACAGCGCCATCTCGTCGGCGGCAACCCGAATCCGCTCATCCACCTCGGCATCGTGGGTGACGCCGGGGGCTGCGCTGATGCCCAGATTGAGCCCCTTCTGATCCGCCAGTGGCAGCAGGTCTTCCAGCACGCGGCGCATGACCGGCAGGACGGCCACGACGGCAGGGGCGGAAGCTGCCGTGGCCGCGGCCTGCCCCTGAACCCAGCGCGCGTTCTGTGCCCGCGCCAGCAGCAGAAGCTGCTCCAGCAGATGCCGACTGCGCCGGATGCCCGCCTGCAACGTTTCCAGGCGCTCGGTGGCCTCCGGGGACATCGGGGCTGCATGCAGCCGTTCGGCCTGCAACGACAGGGCGGCCAGCGGAGAGCGCAGCTCGTGTGCGGCGTCGGCGACGAAGCGGCGCTGGCTTTCCATGGCCGCACCGGTACGGCCCAGCAGTCCGTTGATGGCGTTCACGAAGGGCTGAAGCTCCGTGGGCAGATCGGTCTTCGGCAGCGGCTTCAGGTCATGCTCCTGACGGGCATCGACGGTGCGGGACAGCTCCGCCAGCGGTCGCAGCATCAGTCGGATCAGCATCAGCATCACCGCCAGCAGAACGGGCACCAGCAACAGCAGGGGCAGCGTGGCGTAGAGGGCGCTCTGGCGGGCAATCTGATCACGGATGCGGGTTTCCTGCGAGACGGCAATGCGGCTGCCATCGCGCAGGCGATGCACGTAGACGCGGTAGTCCAGGTTCTGATGCCGGAAGGCATGAAAGCCGTTCTTCAGCGTGGCCGGCAGCGGCAGGCAGCGGGCCTCGTCGTCATCGTCATCCTTGTCACGCGAAGCGGAAGAACGTGTCGCATCCGAACTCCCGGAAGATGCTGCTGGCTCGTCATTTGTCAGCGAATCTTTCGTGACGGTATCAGTAGTGGAAGGTTGTTTTCCGTCTTTTCCGTCCTGGCTGCCCTTCGGCAGGGCCGGAAGCCGCTGGATGATCAGCCCTTCCTCGTCGTCATCGGTCTGCAGACAGCCCTGCACTGGCAGCGATGCGGTGGCCTGCCCGGATTCCGGTCCCAGCAGCTCGGCGGCCTGCTCCAGAATCTCGTCCTGAAATTCATGCACCTCGTGCAGCGTGGCTCGAAACGACAGGATGCCTGCCACGGTGGCCATGGCGGCCACGGCCAGCGAGATGGCGCGTGCCAGCCGGAACTGCAGCGACTGGCTCAGGCCTGCTTGCTCACCATCCATCCGGCGCCCCGTATGTTCCTGATGGCTTCGCTGCCCAGCTTCTTGCGCAGGCTGTGAATGAGGTACTCGATGGCGTTGCTTTCCACTTCCTCGCCCCAGCCATACACGCGGTCTTCCAGGTCGGCGCGGGAAAGGATTGCACCTGGGCGCTGCATCAGCGCATGCAGCAGCGCAAACTCGCGGTTGGAGAGCTGCACCGGCGGTTGGCCGTGGGCGCTGGCCTCGCGCGTGGCCGGATCCAGCGTCAGCAGGGCGCTGGTGAGCACCGGGGTGGCCACGCCGCCATGGCGTCGCAGCACCGCCCGCATGCGGGCCAGCAGCTCACTGATCTCGAAGGGCTTGAGGATGTAGTCGTCGGCACCGGCATCCAGCCCGGCCACGCGGTCATCCACCGCATCGCGGGCCGTCACCACCAGCACCGGCAGGGCACTTTCGCGGCTGCGCAGCGTGCGCAGCACATCCAGACCGTCGCGGCCTGGCAGGCCCAGATCCAGCAGCACCAGGTCATAGTGCTGGGCGGCCAGCGCGGTGAGGGCCGCGCTGCCGTCCTTGACCCAGTCTGCTGCGTAAGACGCGTCCTTCAGCGCGGCCTGCACCGCGCTGCCGATCATCGGGTCGTCTTCGACGAGCAGGACGCGCATGGGAGGGAGGGATCAGTCGTCGTGATCTTCGCGGTTTTCCAGCACGTTGCCGTTCACGGCATCGATGCGGATGTCGTAGATGCGCTTGTCGGTGGTCATCACTTCCACCTCATACTCGGCGCGGTCACGACGCATGTCGATCTCGGCGCTCAGCGCACGGCTGCCGGAATGCTGCTGCTGGGCGCGCTCGATGGCCTGCTCCAGCGTGATCTTGGCCTGTTCCATCGCACGGATGTCCGACTTGTCATAGGCGAGTGCCGAGCCGGTGGCCGTTCCCAGGCCCAGGGCAGCGATGATGGCGAGCAACGGTTTGCGGTTCATGGTGTTTCTCCTGTTTGGAAGATGGGAGACAAAGGCCATGGGTCGGAGGGAGGTGTGCCGTCCAGGCGCATGGCATCGTGTTTCATGCGGCCTGTCAGGCGGCCCGAAGGCTTTGATCCTCCAACCCGGCATCACCCTTCATCGGGCGATGGAAGTGATGATCCTCTCGCAAACTTAGGACAGCATTAGGAGGCTGCCACCCGGTGTCCAGTTCGCTCAGGCGTATTCCGGACAGGGGCGGCCCTCACGCTGCCTTGGGCCACCCAGTTCAGCATTCAGCTCAGCCAGGTGCCGCTTCAGTTCGCCTTGGCGCTGGCGTGCCGCGATGCCTCTTCTGCCTGCATGTCCGCATGGTACGACGAGCGCACCATGGCGCCCACGGCGGCGTGCTGGAAGCCCATCTCGTAGGCCTTTTCTTCGAACATCTTGAAGGTCTCGGGCGTGACGTAGCGCTCCACCGGCAGGTGGTGCCGGGTGGGGGCCAGGTACTGGCCGATGGTGAGGCGGTCTATGTCGTGCGCGCGCATGTCGCGCATCACCTGCAGGATTTCCTCATCGGTCTCGCCCAGACCGACCATCAGGCCGGACTTGCTGGGTACGTCAGGCTTGCGGGCCTTGAAGTCCTTCAGCAGCTTCAGCGAGTGCTCGTAGTTGGCGCCCGGCCGTGCCTGCTTGTACAGGCGCGGCACGGTCTCCAGGTTGTGGTTCATCACGTCCGGCGGCGTGGCTTCCAGGATGTCCAGCGCCTTGTCCAGGCGGCCGCGGAAGTCGGGCACCAGCACCTCGATCTGGGTGCTGGGCGAGTGCTCGCGGATCATGCGGATGCAGTCGGCATAGTGGCCGGCACCGCCGTCGCGCAGGTCATCGCGGTCGACGGAGGTGATGACCACGTACTTGAGGCGCAGCGCCTTCACGCTCATGGCCAGGTTGTGGGGCTCCTCGGTGTCCAGCGGATCGGGGCGGCCATGGCCCACGTCACAGAACGGACAGCGCCGGGTGCACTTGTCGCCCATGATCATGAACGATGCGGTGCCCTTGCCGAAGCATTCGCCGATGTTCGGGCAGGAGGCTTCCTCGCAGACCGTGTGCAGCTTGTGGTCGCGCAGGATCTCCTTCATCTCGTAGAAGCGGCTGCCCAGCTTGGGCGCCGGTTTGCGGATCCAGTCCGGCTTTCGCAGCATGTCCTTGATCGGAATGATCTTGATGGGAATGCGCGAGGTCTTGGCTTCGCCCTTCTGCTTCTGGCGCGGGTCGATGGCCGGGGCGGCTGCGCCCTGGTTGGCGGCGGCGCGGGCGGTGATGCCGGAGGCCGAGGCCGTCGTGCCCTGGGGGGCGGCATCCCGGGTCGTGATGGGAGGCTGCGACGCGGTGTCGGTCTGCGAGGGCGCGGCAGGGGCCGGGGCGGAACGGGCGGTCAGTGAGCTGTCGACGAGATCCATGGGCGAATTATCCTTCAATGGCGGCGGCCAGTGCCTTGCCCAGGGCAAGCGCCAGCGCATCGAGATCGAGGTCCTGGGAAAGGGCTGCCTGCCGATGGATATCGGTCATCTGCAGGTTGCGGAATCCGCAGGGGTTGATTCTATGGAAAGGTGAAAGGTCCATCTGCCCGTTCAGCGCCAGTCCGTGATAGGAAAAGCCGTGGCTGGTCTTCAGGCCGATGGAGGCGATCTTGGCCACGTCTGCGGCCGGCCGGGCATGGCGCGCGTGGACGTGGTGCTGTCCGGACACGGGGGGCGTGATGGTGCCGGCGGGCCATTGTGCCGCGCCATCGGCTGGCTGTACAGGGCCGTTCTGTCCGGGCAGGACGTAGATGCCGGGTGCCCCTTCCTGCCGGAAGGCGGTGATGCCGTACTGGCCCAGGCAATCGATCAGCGCATCCTCGATGCGTTCGACCAGGGTGCGGATGCCCAGTCGGCGGGCGCGCAGGTCCAGCATCAGGTAGGCCATGATCTGGCCGGGGCCGTGATAGGTGATCTGACCGCCGCGCTCGGTGGGCACCACCGGGATGTCGCCGGCATTGAGCAGGTGCTCGGGCTGGCTGTTCATGCCCAGCGTGAACACGGGCGGATGCTGCATCAGCCAGATCTCGTCGCCGGCCGTGGCGGCCTCGGCCAGGTCCGGCCAGTCGCGCCGCAGGGATGCTTCTCCGGTACTGGGCACGATGGCGGGTGCAGCAGCAGGTGGGGCCTCGCCCGCCAGGGCCGCCTTGCGCGCTGCCTGCCGTGCCGCCGTCCACTCCCGCATGCGCGTCAGGGCGTCCGTGTAGGGCACGGTGCCCAGCAGGCGCAGGCGGATGGGAGGGAGGGCATGGGAGCGGGCGTCCGTCATCGGGGCGGTGGCAATGGGAAGGTCAGGCGGGGGAATGTCGGGCGACGGCATCGCCCAGGCGTAGGGGTCAGATCAGGTATGAGACCTGGGGCAGGGCCGACAGTTCGCGGTACAGGTCGTCCAGCTGCTTGCGCGAATGGGCGGTGAAGGTGGCCGTGAGCGACAGATAGTTGCCGCCCTTGGAATGGCGCACGTCCATGGTCTTGGGGTCGAAGTCGGCAATGTGCCGGCCCAGGACGTCGGCGATGGTCTCCGTGAAGCCGGGCTCGTTCTTGCCCATGACCTTCAGCGGAAACTCCATGGGGAACTGCAGCGGGTCGACGGCAGACGGCTCGGCCGGGACGGCTTCGTTGGTCAGGTGCTCGGGGTGCTCGGGGTGCTTGGGATCGGTCATTTCGGGCTCGCCATGAATGGGGAAAGGGAGAGTTTGCCACCTTCGGCATGCACCCGGGCGGATGTGAAGGGCTGGTCAGGGGCTTGATGAGCCAACCCGAACCGCAGGCCCAGTCGGATGTGCGGTCCGGCGCATGGCTGGCACATGGTCAGACGCAGTGCCGGGTGGCCTGCTCAGGTGCAAGATCAGGCAGAGCCGGTCAGTCAGCCCGGCGCGGGACGCCTCGGGGCGATGGACGCAGGAACGTCCCGCGTGCACCGGTCTCAGCGCTGTGCCTTGGCTTCCTGATAAGCGGCAAACAGCTTGTGGAAGATGGGGCCGGGAACGCCTTTTCCAACCGGCTGGCCGTCCAGACGGGTGATGGGCTTCACTTCCTTGGTGGCGGCCGTCAGCAGCAGCTCGTCGGCGTTGCGCACCTCGTCCTGGCTGATGCGGCGGGCCTCGAAGGGGATGCCGCTGCGCCTGGCCAGCTCTTCCATCAGCTCGTAGCGGATGCCTTCCAGAATGAGATTGTCGTGCGGCGGAGCCAGCAGTTTGCCGTCCTTCACGACCCAGATGTTGGAAGACGCCCCTTCGGTGAGGTAGCCGTCACGGAACAATACCGCCTCGATGGCCCCGGCTTCCACGGCCGTCTGGCGCGCCAGGATGTTGCCCAGCAGCGAGATGGACTTGATGTCGCAGTGCAGCCAGCGCTCGTCCGGCACGCTGATGACCGACAGGCCTTCGCCGATGGATTCGAGCGTGGGCGGCGTGAACGGGTTCGTCATGGCGAACACCGTGGGAGTGGCGTTTTCCGGGAAGGCGTGGTCACGCTTGGCCACGCCCCGGGTGATGTGCATGTAGACGACCTGGTTGGGCCATTGCGGGTGGCGTCGCACCAGTTCGTCGATCAGCTGCGTCCAGCCGGCATCATCCATGGGGTTGGTGATGCGGATCTTGGCCAGGCTGCGCTTGAGGCGCTTGAGGTGGTGGGCCAGCCGGAAGGGGCGACCCTCATAGACCGGCACCACTTCGTAGATGCCGTCCCCGAAGATGAAACCCCGGTCCAGGACCGGGATGCGGGCTTCGGAAAGCGGCATGTAGCTGCCGTTCAGGTAGACGATCTGTGTCGAGAAATCGGATGCTTCAGCCAAGGTGGGCTCCTGTCGTCGGGCGCGCGTCATGAACGGTCAGGCCCGCCCGAAAGGCATCCCGGGCGTCGGGGGTGTCATGGTCCGGAAGGCAGGGGCAGTGGTGCGGACACGGTGATCCGGCACCGGCGGCTCATGCCATGGCCCGGGCTTCCAGACCTTCGGGCTGGTCGGCAGGGCGGGCGCGCGTCGTCGTCCCGGCCTGCGTCGTCATCATTTGATCCAGAGGCGGATGGTATCCCACGTGCTCTTGAACCACCCGGCGCTCTCCACCGTTTCCAGTGCGACCAGCGGGCGCTCGGCAATCACGGTGTCACCCAGCCGGATGCGCAGGGTGCCAATGCGCTGACCGGCGTGGATGGGCGCCACCAGCGGTTCGGTGCGCTCGATCTCGCCCTTGATGTTGGCGATCTGCGCGCGGGGGGCAGTGATCAGCACGTCGTCGGCGAAACCGGCGGCCACGGTGGCTTGCTGGCCCTTCCAGACCGGCGGGTGCTGGCCGACGGGCTGGTTCTTCCGGTAGAGCTGCAGGGCCTCGAAGTTCTGGAAGCCGTAGTTGAGCAGCTTCTGGGATTCGGTGGCGCGGGTGGCGTCGCTCGACGCGCCCATCAGTACCGACAGGAGGCGGCGCGAGAACGGGCCGCCATTCGGATCGGCGGCGTTGCGCTGCTCACGGTGGGCCGAGGCCACCAGACAGTAGCCGGCCGCGTCGGTGTGGCCGGTCTTCATGCCGTCCACGGAAGGGTCGATGTACAGCAGCCGGTTGCGGTTGGGTTGGCGCACGCCGTTGAAGGTGTATTCCTTCTCGGAGTACATCCGGTAGTAGTCCGGAAACTCCTTGATGATGCGTGTGGCCAGCAGCGCTATGTCGCGCGCGGTGGAATGGTGTTCGGGGGCAGGCAGGCCGGAGGCGTTGACGAAGTGCGAGTTCTTCATGCCGATGCGGCGTGCCTCGGCGTTCATCTGCTGGGCAAACGCCTCCTCGCTGCCCGAGACGGCCTCGGCCAGGATGATGGCGGCGTCATTGCCGGACTGGATGATCAGCCCGTGCAGCAGCTCGTCCACGGTGGCAGGCTTGCGTGGGTCGACGAACATCCGTGAACCGATGGCCTTGTAGGCCGCCTGCGAGACGGGCGGGCGGGTGTCCAGGTTCAGCGTGCCGTCACGCAGCGCCTCGAACACCACATAGGCCGTCATCAGCTTGGTGAGCGAGGCGGGTTCCACCCGTTCGTCCGGTGCCTGGCTGTAGAGCACCGTGTTGGTGCTCACATCGAAGAGGAACCACGAGCGGCCGCCGATGTCGGGCGGTGGCAGCGACTGGGCCATGGCCGCCGGGGCTGCCAGACCCAGCGAGGTGGCCAGCATCAGGGCAGACAGGCGCTGGCGCAGCAGTCGGGGCAGGGAAGCGGACACGGAATGAGACGCGGACATGTCGACGGAAACCCCCATGAATCAGGGCTTTTTTTGCAAGGAACCGCGCGGATTATGCCACCCGACCGGGTGGCTTCCGTCGATGCAGGACGGCCCATGAACAAAAGCGCCCCGGATCGGCCCGCAAGTGTGGTCAGAACGGTACTGCGGGACACATGTTCACAGTTGGACGGCGCGATGAGCGGGGGGAGAGGGCTTCAGAGCGGCCCGTGGCGACGCACCCGGGTGGCGATGCGATGGGCGGCGGCCGGGTTCTTGCGCTGGCCCACCAGGTTGATGAGTTCACGCAGCACATGGCGCAGCACGTGCAGGTTCACGCAGTCCTGCACGCGGGCCTCCAGCACCGAGGCATCAGGCCCCAGCTCGGCCTCGAAGGCGCCGGAGAGGGCGCGCTTGATGGCCTGCAGCTTCAGTTCGGACTGCGGGTCGGTGGGGGCGGCATCGTGACGGGCAATGCCGGTCAGCGCGATCATGTCGCGCGAGATGAGTTCCTTCAGTGCCTCGGGCAGGTCGGACGGGCGGACGATGGCGGGCATCTCGCCCAGCGAGCGCCGGCCGTCCAGCAGCCCCAGCAGGCGGCGCGCCGGCGTGGACATGATGCGGCGCGGATTGTTCACCGTCTCCATGCCGGTCTCGGTCAGCGAGAACACCATGCGCGGATTGGGCTGATCCCGCCCGTCACCCAGCGCCAGATGGATGGCCCGCAGCCGCGCCGACGGGATGCGCGAAGCCGTCCAGGAGCGGGGAGGCTCCCAGCTGTCGGGGTCTGTATGGCGGACCGGGTCGAGTCTGGCGATCTTGGGTGCGGGCATCGTCACCTTTCGGGCCGGGCGGATGAAACCCCAATGATAACGTGCCCGCCCCGGCGAAGGTTCGCCGGGTGTGCTTGCCAGGCTGCAGGTTTCAGGCGGCGCGCGCCACCTGATCCCCCGGCGCGGAGGTGGCCAGCAGGTCGGCGAAGGCGGGCGTCAGGCGCTGCAGCTCGGCTTCGGACTGGCAGGACTCGATGCGGTCGATCATCAGCGTGCTGAGGCGGCCGATCTGCTGCAGGAACAGGATGCGGGCCTGGGCGCGCTGGCGGGCCAGGCGCACAGCAGCCTCGCGGGCTGCATCGGGTTGCCGGGTCAGGGTCAGCGTGGGTTCGCTGGCGGCAGCGGGCGCGGCGGGCTGGGCCGGTACCGGGCGCACCACGTTCTCGCGGCGCACCAGCTTGCGGCGCTCCAGCTCGATCAGGGCCTCGGGCAGCCAGGGCTCGTCGATGATGCGGCGCAGCTCGTCGATGGTCTGCGGCTCCTCGAAGAGCATCAGCAGCCGCGTGGCCTGCGGTGACAGCATGACCGAAGGCTGCTTGAGCTGGGCACTGCCGATGGCCGTGCGCGCAAAGCACAGGACCGGGCGGTTGGCCACGGCAGGTGCGGCGGTCGAGGCCGGTGCAGGGGCTCCGGCAACCTTGGCGGCGGTGGAGGAGGGGGCTGCGCCGGCGGTGGCCGGACGCTCGATCAGCGTGGTGTCAGACATGTGTTCCTGCCATGTGTCGCAGAATCAGCGTTTTCAGTTGGGGCAGGCGGCCATGGAAGAAGTGGCCCACCCCGGGAACGACGACCACGGGAAGCTGCTGCGGGCGTGCCCAGTCGAGCACGCTCGCCAGCGGCACCACGTCGTCCTCCTCGCCGTGCACGACCAGCGTGTCGGCGGGCACCTCGGCCACATCGAAGCGCGAGACGGCAGGCCCGACGAACACCATCGGTCGGTGCTCGACCGGGTATCCGTCCAGCCGCTGCATCAGCCGGGACTGCACGAAGGTGCCGAAGGAGAAACCGCCCAGCACCAGCGGCACCGGACGCGGCAGGCTGGCCGCGCTCTCGTGCGCCAGTGCAAACTTCAGCACGGCTTCCAGGTCGTCGGTTTCTCCCTGACCTGCATCGAATTCCCCCGCACTGGCGCCCACGCCCCGGAAGTTCGGCCGCCAGCAGATGGCACCTTGCTGCAACAGCGCCCGTGCAATCGTCTGGGCCACCTTGTTGTTCATGGTGCCCCCCTGCAGCGGGTGCGGGTGCGCGATCAGTGCCAGCATGCGCGGCTCGACCGGGCAATCGAGCGAGCACTCGATGGCACCGACGGGACCGGGAATGGACAGGATGCGAGTGAATGGATTCATGGCAAGTCAGGGTCGGAAAGCAGTCGGTTCAGGACCGCCCCCGTGAAGACCATTGTCGGATTCAGTGTCCGGCAGGGGCCTCATCGACCGCTGACCGGAGCCGTCCGGCCGATGAGTTGGGGGCTTCTATGGCAAAAAAATACAGGGCGGCCAGTGGCCACCAGCAGGCGATGGTACGCAGCAGACCCCGGAAGCCCGGGGTGGCCAGCCGCATGTAGGTGGTCATCGTTTTCTTCAGCAGCGGCTGAAGCGCCGGCTCGGGCGGAATCAGCCAGGCCAGCGCCACCGTCAGCGGGATGAGACCCAGCGCCACCCGACGCTGCATGCTGTCCGGCCAGCGGGCCAGCGGGTGACACAGCGCCAGGGCCAGCGCCAGCCCGGCCGCCAGGATCGGCAGGTCGGTCAGCAGCCGATCGGTACGAATGTAGATGTGCAGGGCGCCTCCCAGCCGAAGGCCCACGGCCGTCCCCAGCAACAGCAGCCACAGGGCCAGCTGATTCCTCGGGGTCTCCACGCAGCGCATCACCAGCAGGGCGGGCAGCAGGGCGCTGGCCGCCGTCAGCAGCACGCTGGCCGGGGTGACGGCCCAGGCGGGGAGGGCGCCCACCAGCGGCAGGGGCGGCAGCAGATCCTGGCCTGGCCACGGAGAGAGGGGGCCCACCGACATCAGCAGCTGCTGGGGGACAATCTGGCCGGCGACCCACAGGATGAGCAGTACCGCGGCAAAGCGGCGATGTCGGTGCTCACTTTCATGCCCCAGGGCCAGCTGACTGATCCGGGTGCGCATGCGCTGCAGGCGGGGGGAGTATGTCAGCGCCACCACCAGGACAGCTCCCAGCAAGGCCCCCAGACCGTTCGTGATCAGATCCAGCAGCGAGGGGACACGGCGCGGCAGGTAGGACTGGATGGACTCCATGCTGAACGACAGCAGGCAGCCACCCACCGATGCCACCAGCACCGCACCCCACAGACCCAGCCGCTGCTGGAACTGGCGCACCGTCAGATAGCCGAAGCCGGCATAGGCTCCCACGTTGACGATCAGATCACCCCAGGAATAGAAGCGGGGTAACTTCATGGAGAGCCATGCCCAGGGACTGGGGCGACGCAGCCCCCAGTCGGCAAACGGATACAGCGACAGGTACAGAATGGCGGCAAAGGCCATCAGCCACAGGACCGGATGGGCCGAAGCGCGCGGGGCAGAGGAGGTGTTGGAGTCCATGGTGGGCGTTATAACATGGATGCTGCGCTGCGACGGCGGGTGCGCCCGCCCCAGGGGCAGCCCGTTCGGCACGCCGCGACATCGATTTCCGACCCTTCACCATGAACCCCGTTCCGCTTCCCGAGCAATCCCTGCGTCCTGAAGATTACGTGCCCGGCCGCTTCGAAGGCCGTCTGTGGGTGGAGTGGCATGACCGTCTGGATTCCACCAACCTGGAGCTGATGCGTCGCCCGTCACTGCATGAAAGTGAGCACCCGCTGTCGCCGGTATGGCTGATGGCCGGCGAACAGACGGCCGGCCGGGGGCGGCGCGGCAAGGCCTGGAAGGCGCAGCCGGGTCATGCCCTGACGGCCTCGCTGGGCTGCGAGCTGCCCCCCGATCGTCTGGCCGATGTGGGCGCCGTGCCGCTGGTGGCAGGCATCGTCATTGCCGAATACCTGGCCACGCTGGGCGTGGACGTGATGGTGAAATGGCCCAACGACCTGTGCCGGGTGCTGCCGGGGCCACGTCGCACGCTGGCCAAGGTCGGCGGTATCCTGTGTGAAATGCGCAGCCGCAGTCAGGGCAGTCGCCTCGTCATCGGCTGCGGTCTCAACCTGCAGGCCCTGCCGGAGGGGCTGGTGACGGACCAGCCGGTGGCAGCGCTGTTCGACACGCTGTCCGGGCCGCAGTCGCTCGCGCTGGCGCTGGGGGTTGGACAAGTGTTGCTGGCGGGCGTCGAACAGCTTCTGGCCGAGGGCTTCGGTGTATTCTCCGCCCGCTGGCAGCATGTCGATGTATTGGCGGGGCGGCCGGTGCGCGTGCATCACGCCCAGGGTCCACGTGACGCCACGGCCCTGGGGATTGATGCCCAGGGGGCTCTACAGGTCTGCTATGACGATGCCCCAGGGCATCTGGCCGTGGTGACGGCCGAGCAGGTCAGCATCCGGCCACGGGCTGACTGAGGCGCAGACGCTGGTTCGTGGCCGCCCGAATCGCCGCAGTGGCCCGTGCCCCTCGGCGAAGAAGACGACAGATACCTCCCTCCTCATGCACCACGAATCCTACGCATCCAGCAAGAAAGGCAAGACCGGCATCAGGCGCATCATCAATGCCTGTGGCTACTCCATGGACGGCCTTGCCGCCGCCTACCGCCATGAAAGCGCGTTCCGCCAGCTGTGCTGGCTCAACCTGGGACTGATCATCCTGGCGTTCATCCTCGACTTCGAGCTGTCCGTCCGGGTGCTGCTGATCATCGCATCCTTCGTCTCGCTGATCGTCGAGCTGTTCAACACCTCCATCGAGGCTGCCGTCGATCACACCTCCACCGCAGAACACGAGCTGGCCAAGCGCGCCAAGGACGCCGGTTCTGCTGCCCAGCTTGCCGCGCTGGTCATGCTCTCGGCCGTATGGGTGTCGGCCCTGTGGCATGTCTACCTGTAACGGTTCGGACATCTGATTGTCCGGCGTTGAAGGGGTGAGCACGCCCCTTCATGCAGCCCATCGTGATCTCCCCGATGTCTGACGGAAAAGTGCTTCGGACCGTCCGCCAGGCGGTCGGGTTGCGCCTGCGAACGCCCACGCCGGCGTGGTTGGCGGCAGCGCAAGCGCGGCGTGATGCAGGCAGTGTCAGTCTGCTGCATCACTATTACCAGGTTGCTAAGTATTCCCTAAATGTTTCACTATACTGTCGCGCCTTTCAAAATGCAAAATAATAAAGTTATGCGACGCACTTGCCTTCATGGCTCTTCCGCAGCGCTTATCGCGGTGGTGTCCCTCTACTTCACCGTCGTCTTCAACATTGCCTTCTACAAGAAAGTCATCGAGCTCAATGGGGGCGCGGACTGGTTCGTGTACTCGCTGCCGGTGCTGCTCTTCTTCCTGCTGAATGGTGTCTTCCAGCTGCTGGCGGCGCCCTTGCTGCACAAGGTGATCATCCCGGTGCTGCTGGTGATCGGGGCCGCGATTTCCTACCAGTCGCTGTTCTTCAACATCTACTTCGACAAGCACATGCTCACCAATGTGCTGATCACCGGCTGGGCAGAAAGCAGTCGCCTGATGACGCCGGCGTACCTGGGGTGGATTGCGGGCCTGGGTGTCGTGCCGGCGCTGTTGTACCTCATGGTGAAGGTGGACTACCGTCGCTGGTACAAGGAGATCGCGCAGCGGGTTGCCCTGATCGCGCTGTCCGTCCTGGTGATCGGCGGGATGGCCCGGTTCTTCTATCAGGATTACGCCTCGTTCTTCCGCAACAACCGGGACGTGACGCACCTGATCGTGCCGTCCAATCTCATCGTGGCCGGCGGGTCCCGACTGCGAAGCTGGCACCGGGCACGCATGCCGTACATGCAGCTGGATCTGGCCGTGACGCAGGCCAAGCCCGACAATCACCGCCATTTCGTCGTGCTGATCGTGGGTGAGACCACCCGTGCCCAGAACTGGGGGCTGAACGGCTACGCGCGGCAGACCACGCCGCTGCTGGCCAGGCGGGGCGATCAGGTCATCAACTTCCACGACATGAGCAGTTGTGGCACGTCGACGGCGCATTCCGTGCCCTGCATGTTCTCCAACATGAACCGCACGAACTACAACGACGCCCGGGCCGCACGCCAGGACAACCTGCTGGACATCCTGCAGCGCGCGGGCGTGGACATCACCTGGCTGGACAACGACACGGGCTGCAAGGGGGTGTGCAAGAACGTGGCGACCGTGGACCTGACCGCGCTGAACCTGCCGGAATTCTGCCGTGATGGCGAGTGTCTGGATGACATCCTGCTGCCGGCCTTCGATGAGATCCTGAACCGGGAAAGCGGCAAGGACACGCTGGTGGTGCTGCACACCATGGGCAGCCACGGACCGACCTATTACGAGCGTTACACGGATCAGGACCGCACCTTCACGCCCACCTGCGACACCAACGAGATCAACCGGTGCAGCAAGGAACAGCTGGTGAACACCTACGACAACACCATCGTCTACGTGGACCGGTTCATCGATCGGGTCATCGGCCGGCTGGAGAAGCGGGACGATCTGGAAAGCGCCGTGCTGTACGTGTCCGACCATGGCGAAAGTCTGGGTGAGAACGGCGTGTATCTGCACGGCACGCCCTATGGCATCGCCACGAAGGAGCAGACCCGAGTGCCGATGGTCATGTGGTTCTCGAAGGCCTTCCGCCAGAACGAGGGCGTCGACTTCCAGTGCCTGGCCGAGCATGCCCGGAAGAACACCTACTCCCATGACCATTACTTCAGCACCGTGTTCGGGATGATGGACATGGCGTTGCCGCTGAGCGAGACGTACCGGCAGGACATGGACATCCTGGCGCCCTGCCGGACCCCAAGGCCGCAGGCGCCGGGCAAGGATGGCCGGACAGAGCGCCATCCGGCCGCGAAAAGGTGAATCCTGCTCTGGCGCCGCGTTTCATGGGATGATCGGGGCACGGGGCCTTTCGCCCCGGATCAGACCGGATGCCGTCAACAGCACGAAGATCTGCAGGCCCGGGCGTATCCGGCCACGGCATTCATTCCCGCAGAGAGGAGACAGGACACATGACGATCAGGACACTGGGCGTGATCGGCGCCGGCACGATGGGCAACGGCATTGCCCAGGCAGCGGCCCAGGCCGGTCTGGACGTGGTGATGCAGGACATCATGCCCGAGGCCGTCGAACGTGGACTGGCGGCCATCGGCACGTCGCTGGACCGGCTCATCAGGAAGGAGAAGCTGGATGAGGCCGGCAAGGCAGCCGCGATGGCGCGCATCCGCGGCACCACTGACATGGCAGCGCTCAAGGATGCCGACCTGGTGATCGAGGCCGCCACCGAACGGGAGAGCGTCAAGGCGCAGGTGCTGCGCAACGTGGAGGCCGTGGTGCGTCCCGAGGCCATTCTGGCCACCAACACCTCCTCCATCTCCATCACCCGCCTGGCTGCGTCGCTGAAGGATCCGTCCCGCTTTGTGGGCATGCACTTCTTCAACCCCGTGCCGATGATGGCGCTGGTGGAGATCATCAGCGGCCTGCAGACCTCGCAGGCCACCTTCGACGCCGTGACCGGGCTGGCGCGGAAGCTGGGAAAGACGCCCATCAGCGTGCGCAATGCACCGGGCTTCGTCGTCAACCGCCTGCTGTGCCCGATGATCAACGAGGCCGTCTTCACGCTGCAGGACGGCGTGGCCGGCGCGACCGAGATTGACGAGGGCATGAAGCTGGGCTGCAACCATCCTATCGGGCCGCTGGCGCTGGCCGACCTGATCGGCCTGGATGTGGTACTGGCCATCATGGAAGTGCTGCACGATAGCTTCAGCGATCCCAAGTACCGGCCCGCACCGCTGCTGCGCGAGATGGTCGATGCCGGCCGCCTAGGCCGCAAGACGGGCCGAGGCTTCTTCGAGTATTCGTGATCCCGGCGCCGGGCTGTCGTCACAGCTGCCACGACGGCGGCCGCCTGGGCGGGCGGCCTTGAAGGGCATGGGCCGATCCGCTATTCTCGGGCGATTCTGCCGCCCGTCGGTGCGGGGACTGCACCTTCTGGCCGCCACGGTCCGGTTGGCTGCACCGGCCCTTTCGGCCGTCCTGCCCCGCGCACCGCACCTATCCATTTCCCCATCATGTCCTCCCTGCTCGAAGACCCTCCCATGCCCACCCGCTCGCGGGACTGGGGCCATTACCTGCTGCCGGCGCTGGTGCTGCTCAACGTGCTGCTCATGCTGTCGCTGCTGGGCGTGCTGCCGCCGGTCTTCGGGGATCAGCCTGATCCCGGGCGCCTGAGCCGGCAGATCGACGCCGACCGGGTGCGCGTGGTGCCGGGTGGGGCAGCGGCAGCCGAAGCCGCTTCGTCGGCAGACAGTGCTGCGGCTGCTCGGGAGGGTGACAAACAGGCGGACGCGGCACCGCAGGGCACCGCTTCCGGTAATGTGCAGAATGCTTCGGCCCGGTCGGCGGCCCAGGACGAGCGCCCGCCCGCATCGGCCAGCGCCCCGGACAGGAATGCATCGGACCGGCAGGGGGCTTCCGCACGGACGGCAGATCGGCAGCATGCCGCCCCGTCGAGCGCGTCCCGCTACAGCACATCGGGCGCCGCCTCGGCACGCCCCCGGCAGGACGCCAACCGTCGTCAGGATCAGCAGGCCGGCAGCAACCGCAGCACCAACTGAACGCGGGGCCTGCCTCCTGACGGTTCAGCCCACGAACAGCGTCAGCAGCCCGGCGTGGGTGTGGCGCACGTTGCGGTGCACCTCGGCTTCGCTGCAGTAGCCCACCAGCGGAAAGTCTCCCAGCGCCTCGCGGATCATCCGCAGCTCGCTGCCCGGCTCCTGGAACATCGCGTGGGGACGGGTCATGTCCGTGACGTAGATGCCGCCGCGGATCGTCAGCTGCTGGGTCGTGATCTCGTCGCGCAGCTCGGTCAGCATCCGCGCCATGTCGGCACGGGCCGCCTTGGCATCAGGCACGCAGAAGCGCAGTCGCGTATCCGTCTGCATCTCCTGGGTCATGCACAGGTTGCCGCCGCTCGGGTCGATGTCTTCCAGCGCGACCAGATCCAGGTCGGCCAGATAGTCCATGTTCTGCCGGTTGTTCCGGCTGATGGCCGCGTGCGCCGTGCGATACACCCCCATGTCCACCAGTACCGCCGGCAGATCCAGCAGGCTCACGTGGGGCGGCATCGGAATGGGGTGGTGGTCGAAGAACTCGTCGTCCAGCACGTCCAGCGCGCGCTTGCCATCCAGCTCCACGATCACGTTGTCGTGCGCCAGCGTGATCTGATGCAGGCCACCCAGGGGCTTCAGCGCCTGGGTCATGCGCACCTGCAGCAGCACGTGGTCACGGAAGGCCACGCCGGCCAGGGAGCCATCGTGCAGCACGCCATCACCCACGAACGTGGGCAGAGCATGCTGCTTGGCACCCTGGGTCAGGCCACCAAAGACGAATCCGCTGCGCACCAGACCGGCCACCTCGTCCAGCTGCGCAGGCAGCTCGCCCCGTTGCGAATCGCCATACACCAGCGCCGTCCACCAGGGCGAAGGCATGTCGGACAGTGCCCGGGGCAGCGGATCCTCCGCAGTAAAGAAGCGAGCACTTCCTTTCGGGAAAACGCCCACCATGGCGCAGATGGCAGGTTCCAGGCGATAGTCGGCATCCAGGCTCATCACGCCATTGGCTACCACACCTGCCCAGCGCTGAACCCCGGTACGCTGCTGAAGCGTCTCCAGAATCCGGTCTGCCACGTGGTAGAGCGCATTGCCCAGAAACAGGAAACCCAGCTCCTCGGCATCCGGCGCCAGGGGCGCGACAGGGGGGGCTTTCAGGCCGGCAATCACCTTTTCCAGACTGTCCTGCCAGGACAGGTCGGAAGCGTGAGCATGGCGGAAGGGATGCGCATGAGCGGACATGGTGGTCATGGCTCCTGGGGCTTGGGCCCGGTAGAGCGTCGGAGAGGACGGGAATGTGAGCGGGTGGATGCCTTGGCGGAAGCGGCCGCCCTGGCATCGTGTTCGGAAGGGGTGGACGCGTCTTTCGGCGTGCCGGCTGCGGCGGGGGCAGCAGCACCCGGCTGCAGCCCGGTCATGCCGGACAGCTGCGCCAGCTGGGCCTGAAGCACGTCCCACCACTGCTTCGAGAGCTGCTGGGCCGTGTCCATGGCCCCGATGGCGGAATCCGGACCCGCAGCGGCATGCCCCGGGCTGGATCTCATGGCGGCCTGCGCAGCATCGGGGGACATCAGCGCCGACAGACTGCTCAGTGCCTGCAGCGTGCCCTTCTGCACTTCCAGCGTCTGTATGGAGGTGCGCAGCATGCCCAGGTTCAGGTTCAGCCACTGTTCCACGGTCCGCAGCTCGGCAATGCGCTTCTCCAGCTCCGCCACGCTCATCGTGGGCGGCAGGGGCGATGCGCCCTGCATCGTGCGCCACGCCTGGTTGAAGCTTTCCAGAGGATTGAACATGTTGCCGGGAACGTTGAAGGCAGACAGCGGGTCCGAGGGCTGTGCGGCACTGCCCGGAATGTCCTTCATTCTGGTCATGGGGTCTCCTCCTGCAAAGAGCCCGGCCAGGTGGGCCGGGCAAATGGATGATGCCGACAGACAGGCGGATGAGTCCGCCGTATTCCTAGGCAACCACCTGCTGCTCGATGGCGCCGAACAGCGAATGGCCCCGTGCGTCTGCCATGTCGATCCGGATGCGGTCACCCGGCTGCATGAAGGCCGGGCCGGGCTGGGACGATTCCTCGATGATCCGCCGCGCGCGAGCCTCCAGCAGCGAGGTCCAGCCACTGTCCGGATCGGCGTTGGCCACCGGACCCGTGCAGAGGAGGGCGCCCGCATTCACGGGGGCCTGCCGTGACAGGACCTGCAGCAGCTGCCGGAAGTCGAAGCGCATGTCGGCGGCTGCGTCGATCTTGCCGGTGGAACGGCCATTGAAACGGCAATGCAGCGGCCGGTGGATGCGGCCCGCCCGCCAGTCCTCGCCCAGCTCGTCGGGGGTCACCAGCACGGGGGCCAGGGTCAGCCCCCGGTCACGGCCTCGACCGGCCGGGTCGCCCGTCACATGCAGGCGCCAGGCATTGGCCAGCCCCAGCAACAGCAGATGGCGCTCGGCCTCGTCTTCCGTCAGGTTCAGCGGCAGATCGTTGCAGATGGCCACCAGCTGCGCACTGAAATCCAGCCCGCCCCGAGCCGCCGCCTTGCGTGCCGCGGCCTCGCGTACGGCAGCATCCTGAACGGGCACCGTGCGGTGTGCGCCCGGCGCTGCAGCCTTGGCGTGTTCGTCGACCTCCTCCGCCTCCCTCTCGTCCGCGAAGTCGTCCGGATCGGTCTCCTGGGTGCTGACCGGGCGACCGCCACTGTCCGTGCGCAGGTCCGGGTAGCCCATCGAGACCGGCCCCCGGGGTGACAGCAGCGCATGCGAGGGCGCGATCTTCAGCGGCACCATGTCCTCGGGCAGCGGCGCGTCGGCCACCAGCCGGGCCTTCTGCAGGCGCTTCTCGTAGGCGGGGTAGGCCCCGGCCTCGATGCGCTGGAAGGCACGCGGCAACGGTGACAGATACTCGTCCGGGTCGAAGGGGAAGCTGTCGGGCGCGCGCCCGTGGTTCAGCTCGTCGTACAGATCCTGCAGCTGTGGCGCCATGAACGCCCAGTCGTCCAGGGCACGCTGCAAGGTGCCGGTGATCCGCGAGGCCATCACGGCATGTTTCAGGTCACGCGAGACGACGACCAGCTGGCCGTCGCGGGAATCGTCCTTGCGGGTGGCGAGTTTCATGACGTTACATCTTTCCGTTCTGAAAGGTGTATTTTGTCGCAGACGCTCCCGGCATGGCGATGTTGCATCGTCGTCGCATGGGGCAAACCCCGGGGATCCCCGCAGATCCCCCGACAGGACCCGCCGCCCGCCCGGGTCGCCCGGCATGCGCAGGCCTGACCGGCGCAAGGCCCCGCGCAGACCCTCCGCGCTGCAGCGGGTACCATTGGACCACTCCGCAACAACCCCCGGCGTCTTCGCCGTTCGAGTGCCATGGCATTTCCCAAAGGACCTCCCAAGCCCTCCTCCGGCCTTTTCTTCTGGCTGGTCATTGCTGTCGTGTCGTCATTGCTGCTGCTCCTGTGGGGCTGGCAGGCCGGCATGCTGGGCAAGGCCGGCAGCTTCCTGTCCGGCCTGATCTCGCCCGCACAGTACGCCGGCTACGGCAAGCAGACTGCCGACAATGACGGCACCGGCCGGCCAGCCCTGCGGGCCGAGGAAGAAGCGGCCCGCCACCGTGCTGATGCTGAACGCAAGGCGCGTGAAGACGCAGCCGATACCAGCGCCCAGACGGCTGAGAAGGAAGCTGCCGACAAGGCGGCCGCCGAGAAAGCCGCTGCCGACAAGGCCGAGGCCGAGCGCCTGGCCGCCGAGAAGGCGCAGGCCGAAAAAGAGGAAGCCGAACGTCTGGCTGCCGCCGAGGCCGAGAAGAAGGCCGCCGAAGAGGAAGCGGCCCGCAAGGCCGAAGTCGAGGCCCAGAAAAAGGCCGCTGCCGAGCAGCTGGCTGCCGCCGATCAGGCGGGTGCCCAGGCCGGCAAGCGTCGCGTCCAGGTGGCCCCGGCCGATGTTGGCGAGGCGACCGTCAACAAGGAGCTGGCCAGGAACTGGCCCCTGGCCCAGCTGCGCAAGTACTTCAACCTGCAGGAACAGGCACGCCGCCTGGTCATCACCGTCGACAACCTGCCGCGCGAGCACGTGCCGTCGCAGCTGCGCATCACCCGGGGCGTGCCCGAGCTGCTGCGCGTGCAGAAGGACGGCGAGACCATCACGCTGGATCCGTCCAACTACGAGCGCTATGACCGCATCATCGGCTACGTCGAGAAGATGGATGCGCGCAAGATCGGCCGGCTGTACGCCAAGTTCTATCCACTCCTGCAGCGCACCTACGAGGAAACCGGCTTCCCCGAGGAGCGTTTCCACGACCGCGTGCTGGCCGCGCTGGACGACATGATGGATGCGCCGCGCCCCACCGGTCCCATCCGGCTGGTGCAGCCCAAGGTGCTCTACCGCTTCGAGGATGATCACTTGGAGAACCTGTCGGCAGGCCAGAAGATCATGATCCGTGTCGGCCCCGACAACGCTGCCCGCCTGCGCAAGGTGCTGGCCCGCGTGCGGGCTGCCATTGCGGCACGGGACCCCGACGAGCAGGAATGATGCCTGGCGGGTCTGAGCCCGCTTCCTGACGTTCCCACGGCGCCCTTCACGGGCGCCGTTTCGTTTCAGGCCACCGGATCCGGCCAGTGATGATCCGGCCAACGATGTCAGGCCCACGACACTCGGATCAGGCCACCGACGACGCCCCCAGCTGCCGCAGAAAGTCCGTGCAGGCATTCAGCTGCTCGATGCTCACGTATTCGTCGGGCCGGTGCGCCTGGGCAATGTGTCCCGGCCCGCAGACGATGGCCGGATAGCCGGCATTCTGGAACTGTCCGGCCTCGGTGCCATAGGCCACCTTGGTGACGGTCTCGTCGCGTGTCAGTGCCCGGGCCAGTCGGGTGATGGCCTCCTGCTCGGCCGCTTCCAGTGCCGGCACTCCCGCCGCCTTTGCCGAGATGTCGATGCGCGCCTCGGGGCATTCCGCACGCATGCGTGGCAGCAGCACCTGTTCCACATAGTCGGTGATCCGCGCCTGAATCGCCTGGGGCGACATGCCGGGCAGATTGCGGAACTCATAGGTGAACTCGCAGCTGTCCGGAATGGTGTTCACCGCAATGCCGCCCGAGATCAGATTGGTCGTGATCGTGGAAAACGGTACGTCGAAAGCCCGGTCATAGGGGCCTTCCGAGCGGAACCGCTCGGCCAGATCACGGATATGGCAGATCAGCCGCGCCGCATGCTCGATGGCATTGCAGCCCTGCGGTGTCAGCGACGAATGCGCCGCCTTGCCATGCACCCGGCAACGGAACAGGCTGATGCCCTTGTGTGCCACCACCACCCGCATTCCCGTAGGCTCGCCCACCACACAGCCGTCGGCCCGCAGACCACGCCGGTTCAGCCCGGCCAGCATCAGCGGCGCTCCCACGCAACCCACCTCCTCGTCGTAGGAAAACGCCAGATGCAGCGGCTGGGTGCGCTTCATGGCCAGAAACTCCGGCACCAGGGCCAGCGCCGCCGCCAGAAAGCCCTTCATGTCCGCCGTGCCCCGGCCATGCAGCAGCCCATCGCGCTCGGTCAGCACAAAAGGATCCGACTGCCAGTCCTGCCCATCCACCGGCACCACGTCGGTATGCCCCGACAGGATGATGCCGCCCTGCGTACCTCCATCCTGTGCCGGCAGCGTCACGAAGAGATTGGCCTTGTCACCCTCGGGCGAATGAAAAAGCTCGGGTTTCAGACCCTGCCCCTGCAGGGCATCACGCACCGTCTCGATCAGCGCCAGATTGGAATTGCGGCTGGTGGTATCGAACGCCACCAGCGTCTTCAGCCAGTCGCGGGCGTGGCATTCGGGGGCTGGGGAAGGGGGCGTCATGGAGGATCTCCTGTAGCAGTGAAGCTGGGGTGGAGGCCATCGAAGCGTCCGCGGCCACGATGCGCAGCGGCGCCTCGATGTCCGGTGGTGTCTCGATGCCAGGTGGTGCTTCGATGACCGATGCCATGCCATGAGGAAACACGGGTGTCCTGGCGGCAAGGCGTCGAAGTCAGTCGTGATGATCGATGTGCGGATCATGTGCGCGTTCGCGCACCATGAACGAGGCTATCGCACCCAGCGCCACGCCGAACATCACGTAGTAAGCCGCCGACATCGGCGAGCCGGTGGCGCGGATCAGCCACGTCACGATGAACTGGGCAAAGCCGCCGAAGATCATCACCGCCAGGTTGTAGGCCATCGACATGCCCAGCGAGCGGACATTGGCCGGGAACAGCTCTGCCATCACCGTGGAAACGACCCCGAAGAAAGCCGCCACGAACACCGAGATCACCAGCTGCACCGTCAGCAGCCGATCGATGCCCGGATCGCTCACCAGCCAGGAATAGAGCGGATGGATCACCACCAGATAACCCAGCAACGACCCGATCAGGATCGGCCGCCGCCCGATGCGGTCGGAGGCCGCACCCACGAAGGGCATCAGCACCAGCATCAGAAAGGCGCTGGCCAGCTGCACCATGAACGTCTCGCGCAGCGGCAGCTTCAGCGTCACCGTCGAGAACGTCACCAGATACGTGAAACTGATGTAGACGGCCACCGTTCCGGCCACGATCAGCCCCATGCCCGTCAGCGTCTCGCGGCCATGCGTGCGCAGCATCTCCAGCAGTCCCACCTGGCGCACCGTGCCCGCCGCCCGTGCCGCAGCCAGCCGCCGGAAAGTCTCCGGCTCCTCGACATGCCGACGGATATAGATCGCCACCGGCACGATCAGCAGCCCGAAGGCGAATGGCAGCCGCCAGGCCCAGCCCTCCAGCGCCTCCTGGCTGAAGATCTCCGTGATGAAGGTGCCTGCCAGCGCCCCCAGCAGCAGCGCCAGCATCTGCCCCGCCATCTGCCACGAACCATAGAAGCCCCGCCTGCCCGGTGGCGCCAGCTCGATCAGCAGCGCCGTCGACGTGCCGAACTCACCGCCTGCCGCAAAGCCCTGCAGCAGCCGCGCCAGCACGATGATGAGCGGCGCCAGCACCCCGACCGCCTCGTAGGTGGGCGCCAGCGTGATGAGCGTGATGGCCACCGCCATCAGCCCCGTCACCGTCACCATGGCCGCCTTGCGGCCCCGACGGTCGCCGAAGATGCCCATCACGATGCCGCCCACCGGCCGCATGAAGAAACCCACCCCGAAAACCGCCGTCGTCAGCAGGATCTGGTTCAGCCCATCGTTGGGGTCGCTCGGATTGCTGGGAAAGAACAGCCTGGCGATGATCGGCGTCATGAACGCGAACACCAGGAAGTCATACCACTCCAGCGCGTTGCCGATCACCGCAGCCAGAATGCTGCGGATCGGGGCCGGGGCAGCCTTGTCCTGCTCGGGGTGCTCGTCTTGCATCGTATTCTGTCTCCGGAGTCGTGAGGTGTCGCCGGATCGTCGCGCCGTTGCGACGGCTTCCGGTTCACATCGAGTATAAGTCTGGCGCTCATGCGCCTGCCGCAGATCGGACACCCGGGATGTCACTGTATTGTGCGTCGCAGCAATCTATGCAAGAATGGCCATTGTGCAGTGCAACAAAGCACGCAGAACCCAACGGTCGAGCGCTCGCATGCCAGGCCCGCCGGCCGGGGCGCCCCAGACGCTCGCCTGCCCAGACACAGGAGTTTTCTCATGTTCCCTTCCATCGACGACCTGATGAAGGCCCAGGCCGAAGCCTTCAAGACCACCAACTCCGTGGCCACCACGGCTTTTGACGGCGCCCGCAAGCTGCTGGAGCTGAACGTGCAGGCGGCCCGTGCCGGCATGGAAGAGTCCTCGGCGCAGCTCAAGGCCCTTCTGGCCGCCAGGGATGTCAGCGCCCTCAACACCCTGCTGGCCGACCTGTTCTCGCAGTTCTCCAGGCCGGAAGGCAACAAGGCCGCCGCCTACGTGAAGGATGTCTACGACATCGCCCAGCAGACCCACAGCCAGGTGGCCGAACTCATCGAGAAGCAGGTTGCCAGCAGCCAGCAGCAGTTGCTGGCCGCCGTCGATGCGCTGGCCAAGAGCGCCCCGGCCGGTTCCGAAGGGGCCGTCAAGCTGCTGCGCCAGAGCGTGGTCGAGGCCAACACCGCCTTCGAGAAAGTCCAGGCTGCCTCGCGTCAGGTGCTGGACCTGATCGACGCCAACGTCAACAACCTGGCCAAGAAGGGCGAAGCGGCTGCGAAGAAGAAGTAAGCTTGACCTCAGCCGCACCCGGAAGGCCGCAGCGCGCGATGCGCCTGCGGCCTTTTTGCGCCATGTCCTCAAGGGGATGACGTACCGGTTGCATGGCCATCATGTTGGTCCTGCCATGGTGCCGTTCTCGGGCCGCTGCCGGCACATCCGCCACCAGGGCTGCGAGGGCGCTGTGAAAGCACCGCCGACCATGCGCCTTTCGCTCCCGCCCCAACTTCGACGAAGATGGTTGGCGGAACGTCCTGAGTAACCTGCTTCATCCCTTCAGGCAGGGCTTCTGCAGCCCGCCCTGGCATGATCGTGTAGTGTGGGGACTGCTTGCCCGGTCAATCCGTCGGGTTCTTCCTCAGATTCAGGAGACAGCCATGGCATCGAAGCCTTCCTGCTCACGCACCGCATCGGCCCTGGCCCTGGCCGCTCTCACGCACATGACCCCACCCGCCGTTGCGGATGACGCGACGCCCCGTCTGGGCGTCTCTCCTGTCCGCGACGTGATTCAGGCCATGACCCTCGAAGAGAAAGTGGCGTTGGTGCTGGGCCAGGGCATGGCCGGCATGTCAGGGGGCATGCAGGGACCGGTCGTCGGGGTCGATGCGAACAGCCGGGTTCCCGGTGCAGCCGGCACGACCTTTCCCATTGCGCGACTGGGCATTCCCTCGATCGTTCTGGCTGATGGACCGGCCGGCCTGCGCATCGACCCGACACGGGACGACGCGCCGAATCAGACCTTCCATGCCACGGCCTTTCCCATTGCCTCGCTGCTGGCCAGCTCATGGGACGATGCGCTGGTCGAACGTGTAGGTGAGGCCATGGGGGCGGAAGCGGCAGCCTATGGCGTCGATGTCTTCCTGACGCCGGCCCTGAACCTGCATCGCTATCCGCTGGGTGGCCGAAACTTCGAGTACTACTCGGAAGATCCGCTGGTTTCCGGCAAGATGGCCGCCGCCATGATCCGCGGAATCCAGTCACAGGATGTGGGCACGTCGGCCAAGCATTACGCGGCCAACAATCATGAATGGAACCGCAACACCATCAACGTGAAGGTCAGCGAGCGTGCGCTGCGCGAGCTGTACCTGAAGGGCTTCGAGATCGCCGTCAAGGAAAGCAGTCCGTGGACGATCATGACTTCCTACAACCGGATCAACGGAACCTACACCTCGGAAAGCCCCTGGCTGCTGCAGGACGTGCTGCGTGATCAATGGGGCTTTGAGGGCGTCGTGATGACGGACTGGTTCGCCGGTGCGGATGCTGTGAAGCAGATGCAGGCAGGCAATGACCTGTTGATGCCCGGCACCCAGTCGCAGCAGCAGGCGCTGCTGAACGCAGCCAGAAAGGGTCAGCTGGATGTGCAGGTGCTGGATCGAAACATCGAGCGCATCCTCGATCTGATCATGAGGACCCGAACCTTCCGTCATGAGCCCGTCAGCAATAAACCCGATCTGGATGCCCATGCGCAGATCTCACGCAAGGCTGCCACGGAAGGCATGGTGCTGCTGAAGAACGAGCGTGACGCCCTGCCGCTTGCAGCCGGGAAGAAGCTGGCGATCTTCGGCAACAGTGCCCATGACATCATCATCGGTGGTACCGGCAGTGGTGATGTCCATGAAGCCTATTCGGTGGCATTGCCCGAGGGGCTGGAGAATGCCGGCTACGCCACCGACAAGGCGCTTTCACAGGCCTATGCCGAACACATCGAGGCGGCAAAGGCACATCGCCCGGAAACCAATCCCTTCCTGGCGCCGCCACCGCTGCCCGAGCTGGTGCCGACGGCCGAGCAGATTGGCGCTGCCGTTGCTGCCAATGATGTCGGCGTCATCACGATCGGCCGGAATTCCGGTGAATTCATCGATCGCAAGGCGAAGGATGACTTCTATCTGACGGAAGCCGAGCAGACGCTCATCAGGAATGTTTCGACCGCCTTTCACAAGGCCGGCAAGCCGGTCGTGGTGGTGCTGAACATTGGCGGTGTCATCGAGCTTGCCAGCTGGCGCGATCAGGTCGATGCCATCCTGCTGGCCTGGCAGCCCGGGCAGGAAGCGGGTCATGCCATGGCGGATGTCCTGTCCGGCAAGGTGAACCCATCCGGCAAGCTGACCGATACCTTTGCACTCGATCTGAAGGACTATCCCGCCGCCGAGAACTTCCCCGGCGTGACGCTGCTGGGTCCTGATCCGGCTGCCCGTGGCGGTATCGTCATCAACGATCGTGCTGCAGAGGTCGAGTACCGTGATGACATCCGGGTCGGCTATCGCCACTTCAACACCCGGGGTGTCGAGGTGGCCTATCCCTTCGGCTACGGCCTTTCCTACACCCGCTTCGAGTACCGGGATCTGAAGCTGACACGTGAGGATGCGGGCTTCACAGCCTCGGTCATTGTCACCAACACCGGTTGTCGTGCCGGCAAGGAAGTGGTGCAGCTCTATGTTTCGACGCCGAACAATGCTCTGGAAAAACCTCATGCCGAGCTGCGTGCCTATGCCAAGACTCGTCTGCTGCAGCCTGGGCAGTCGCAGAGGCTTGTCATGCGGGTGGATCCCCGGGGGTTAACGTCCTTTGATCCCGCTGTTCACCGGTGGGTGGCCCATCCGGGGCGCTACACCGTCAGTATCGGCGCGTCCTCACGCGACATCCGTCAGCAGGCCCACTTCGACATCAAGGATGAGCTGAGCTTCATGCCCTGATCTTCTGGCGCATGATGCGTTGAGAAGATCCTTTCGGTCGTTGTATCTCGTTCCGTGGTGCACCGGTACGTGACGCTTGTTCAGCGAAACCTGCAGACCATCGCAGGGAAGCTTGCTGAAGCACGAAAGATCGAAGAAAAAAGGCCGCAGAGCAAAGCACTCTGCGGCCTTTTTTTGTCATCACGCCATCATTCGGTGGCGTATCACTACGGTGTGTTTATTCGGCGCATCAGCGTACGGCATCAGTCCTGCGAAGGCGTCGTGTCGACACCACCGCCAGGGCGACCACCGCGTCCGCCGCGGCTGCGACGGCGATCGTTGCCGGCGCGTCCGGGCTCACCGGCGCGCGTCGTGGTGCGCTGGCTGGGGGTGCCGTTCAGGTCGCCATGGCTGCGACCATCGCGTCCTTCGCGCGGGCTGCCTGCTGCACCACGGCCGGCCGCGGGCGTACCCCTCCGTCCGTTGCCGCCCCGACGCTGGCCCGGGGGCAGCGGCGGACGGTCGTTGATGTCGTCGGTGGAATCACCCGGCTGAGCCTGCCAGCCCGTGAAGCCTTCCACTTCCACGCGCGGAATCTGACGCTTGATCAGGCGCTCGATGCCGGTGAGCAGCTTCATTTCCTCGCGGTCCACCAGTGACACGGCCGTGCCTTCGTGGCCGGCGCGGCCCGTGCGGCCGATGCGGTGCACGTAGTCTTCCGGCACGTTGGGCAGCTCGTAGTTCACCACGTGTGGCAGCTCGTCGATGTCCAGACCGCGCGCCGCGATGTCGGTGGCCACCAGCACGGGCAGGCTGCCGTCCTTGAAGCGCGACAGCGCCCGGGTGCGGGCCCCCTGGCTCTTGTTGCCGTGGATGGCCATGGCTTCGATGCCGTCCTTGCCCAGCTGCTCGGCCAGGCGGTTGGCGCCGTGCTTGGTCTTGGTGAAGACCAGCACCTGCGTCCAGCGGCGCGAGCCGATCAGGTACGACAGCAGCGCCCGCTTGCGGGTCTTGGGCACCAGGTGGGCACTCTGCGCCACCAGCTCGGAGGCCGTGTTGCGCGGGGCCACGTCCACCTCGGCCGGGCTGTCCAGCAGGCCGTGTGCCAGCGAGCGGATCTCGGGCGAGAAGGTGGCCGAGAACAGCAGGTTCTGGCGTTTGGCCGGCAGCTTGGCGATGACGCGGCGGATATCGTGGATGAAGCCCATGTCCAGCATGCGGTCGGCTTCGTCCAGCACGAAGATCTCCACGCCGGACAGGTCGACGGTGCCCTGCTGCACGTGGTCCAGCAGCCGGCCCGGCGTGGCCACCAGGATGTCCACCGGCTGGCGCAGTGCCTGGATCTGCGGATTGATGCTCACGCCCCCGAAGATCAGCACCGAGCGGATGCGTGTGTACTTGGCATAGGCCTTGACCGACTCTTCCACCTGCGCGGTGAGTTCACGCGTGGGGGTGAGGATCAGGCACCGGGGGCGGCCCGGCTTGCGGGTCTGCATGGGGTTGTCCAGCAGCCGCTGCAGGATGGGCAGCGTGAAGCCGGCGGTCTTGCCCGTGCCGGTCTGCGCGGCGGCCAGCAGGTCGCGGCCGGTCAGCACCACGGGAATGGCCTTGGCCTGGATGGGGGTGGGGTTGGTGTAGCCCACGTCGGCCAGCGCCCGCAGCAGCGGGTCGGCCAGGCCAAGGCCGGAAAAGGATGTGTCAGTGTTCAATGTCAGGCTCCAGCCCGGCAACAAGCCATCCCGGCGCCCGGAACGGGAGCGGGAACGGTCGGCGGGGCCGTGTTGAGATGAGGGAAGGAGGACAATAGGTCTTGGTTGGGTTGTCCGGGCTGATACGCCGACAGGCAGGGTGCCCTGGGGCAGTGCCTGAACGCTGTCGTGACGGTGCAGGGGCGTGCCCTGTCGAGAGAGGCCCGGGGCGGCACCATCCGGGCCGGCCTGCGGATGGCGGCCTGGTCCCCGAATGGGTCCGAAGGGTCGCATTATACGGGGTGGCCGTACGAAACACCGTGTTTCATGGCGGATCGTTGCGCGCGTCCATGCCAAAAAAGGTCAAATGGCCGCCAGGGTTGCCCAATGGCGGCCCGCACGGCCTCTCAGAACAGATAGCGGCCGTAGTTGAGCAGCACGAAGCCCAGGCCCAGCATCACCAGGATGCCCAGCACGGCCGCAAACCAGAAGAACACCTTGACCAGCTTGCGCAGTGCGCCGGTTGGCTGGGACGGTCGGGCCGCAGGGTCCATCCCCTGGGCGGCGGGGTGTCGGACAGCCGAAACAGTGGATGTGGCAGCCTGAGGCGCGTTGCCGGCATGGGCTTCGCGGGCGGGGGGCGGCCCGGCCGTGGCGCCTGCTGCCTTTTGTTCTGCTGCCGCACCGTCTGCTGCCGGGCCCTCCACGGCCACACGGTCCACTACCACATCGTCCGGGGTAGCCATCGTTTCTGCCCGGGTGGATCCGGCCACGTTGACCGATCCGGCAGGAGCCACCGAATCCTGTCGCGTGGAGCGATCCGGGCCGGCGACCTTTTCTGGCGCGGCATCGCGTCTGGCGACGGCGTGGCTGGCGGCGGCGGCCGCGTTGGTGGCCGTGGTGCGGCCGCGGCTCAGGGCGCTGGAACCACCATCCGTGCCCTCGGTGTCACCCGGAACGCCTGGCGCTCCCGATCCGTGGGGCCCATCGGACCCTTTCGTACCTCCCGTGCCTCCGGGCGTGCCGTCCGGATGCTGGCCCACATAGCCGGTCTCCACCAGCCGTCGCCAGCCCCAGCGGATCCAGCCCAACAGCGAGAACGCCAGCCACAGTGACCATGCCAGCATCATCGTCCGGTAGGCGGTCAGCGACATGGAGATGGCCCAGTCGGCGTCGGGCTGGTTCTGGAAGCGGTCCTGGTACCAGTTCAGCTCGAAGGGCGTGGAGCCGTTGCCACCCACCAGCAGGTCGGGATAGCCCAGCAGCGAACGCTGGATCGTCAGGTACAGCGCGATGGCGGCGAACAGTGTCCACAGCCCCAGCGCAAACGGCATGGTGCTGCGCGCGGCCTGCTCGTCACAGCCCAGGCGTCGCAGCTGCTGCGGCGAGGGCAGCCAGGCCAGCGCAAAGAACCAGCCCACCACGGCCAGTGCGCCCCACAGCGAGATGGGGGCCACACCCAGCAGCAGCAACAGCCAGCCCAGCATGCCCAGCGGTGTCGTGCGGTGGCGACCCAGCACCATGGATACCGCTACCAGCAGCACGAAGAAGCCCCAGAAGCGCACGGCCGGTCCGATGCCGGTGCCCCCCACCAGCAGCACGACCCGGCTTTCGGGCAGGTTCAGCTGCGTGGTGGCGTTCACCCCCGGCAGGTTCAGGGCCAGCGGCTGCGTCTCGTAGCGGTTGAAGGCGCCATCGGTGCCCTGCGGCACGCGCCAGCGCAGCGTCACGGTGTGCTCACCCGGAATCACCGGCAGCTCCAGCTGGCCGTCGCGCGCCTGCAGCGGCACTTCGTCGTTGTCCAGCCGCATGCCCAGGAGTTCCGCGCCGGACGGCAGCGTGGCGCGCTGAGTGCCGGCCAGGCTGGCGCGGAAGCGCAGCGTGGTCTCGGCCAGCGTGCTGTGTGCACCCGGGGTCAGCGTCGTGACATGGCCTTGCAGCGTCAGCGTGGGGCCGCTGACCGTGGTGGGCTGCAGTGCCTGCACCTGCAGGCGCTCGCCCGGCCACGGCTGCCACCAGGGTGCCAGCTGGCCGTCCTGCACGTAGTTTGTGGGCGCCATGCCCTCCCACCGCAGGTGCCAGGTGGTGCCGTAGCGCATCGTCCAGATCTCGATCTGGTTCATGGCCGGCAAGGCCTGCCAGACAAAGTCCGTGCTGATGGGCAACGTGCTGGCCAGCGTGATGCGCCGGGCGCTGCCCAGCTCGATCTCGGCCACACCATCGCGCACTGTCACCCGGTCGTCGTTGACCGATTCGCCGGGCAGCAGCGCAAAGCGCACCTTCACCGGCGCCTGGCTCACCGACAGCCGGGAGATGCGCGTTTCCATCTTCCAGCGCTCGTCCATCACCAGCGTGCGCTCCACCAGCGCAAAGCCGGGCAGGGCGTCGGGCACATGGGCCAGCTGCTTCGTGGTCGGCTCGTCCGCCTTGTCCAGCTTGCGGGTCAGCGTCAGCACGCCGTCATTGGGCAGTCCCTGGGCGTTCAGCGCGCCTGCTGTCCAAACGGTGCTGTCCACCTGCAGCATGCGCGGTGCCATGGGCAGCGGCAGGCGCACATGCGCCCCCTGGCCCAGCGTACCCTGCAGCTCCACCACATGGATGCCGGCAGGCATCAGTACCCACAGGTCCTGCCCGTCGCCCTGACGGCTGGCCTCGCGTCGTGTCGTGGCGGGCTGGCCGTTCAGCAGCACGCGCTCCAGCCGCCAGTTGTCCGCACCGTCATGACCGGGCAGCGGCACCTGCACCGTGGCCTGAGCATGCACCAGCAGCTGCAGAGTCAATCGTTCGGCATCGGCCTTCACGCGCGTCTGGGCCACGGCCGCGCAGTGGGGCAGGCAGCTCGGGGCCGGGTACAGATGCTCGCGGATCGCCTCCAGCTGCTCGGCCTTGTAGCCCGAGGCCGCCTGTACCGGCTGGGCCGGCCAGGCCAGGGTGAGGACCGTCAGGGCCGCCAGCATGGCGGTCGTGGCGGTGCTGGCGGTCCCCATTCCATGGCCTGGTTCCGGATCCTGGGGCCGCTTGGGCAGAAAGCCGCCCGGCAGCACCCGGTACAGCGCCCACAGGCTGCCGAACAGCACCAGCAGCCGCACGATCTTCAGGATGCGCGTGCCCCAGGGCGGCAGCAGGTGAACCGTCACCGTCTGGTCGGGCTGCACGTCACCATGCAGCTCCAGCGTGTAGGCATTCCACGACCAGCCGGGCTCGCCGGGACCGGTCTGCTCTGCACCGGCATGATGCGGCCCTGGTGGCGAACCGGTTCAGTCGCCTTGCCACGCTTCACGTCGTCGTCGTCGATCGAGTCGATCGACGACAGATCGGCCATGGCACGGCTGCGCGCCCGTTTCTGCAGGGTGGCCACTTCGCTGTCAGCGTCGGGGCGGTGAGCCTGCACGTAGTAGTAGCCGGATGTGTCACGCACCCGGGCATGTTCCAGTGACGGATAGATCAGTAGCCGCACCTCGTTCACGGCAAAGGGCGCCAGCACCAGCAGCAGGAAGAGGCACAGGATGCGGTTGCCGGCCTGCAGCCACTTCTCGGGGGCAGAGCCCTTGGGGGCCACCCGCTGGCAGGCCAGCAGCACCAGCAGCAGGATGATCAGCACCCCGGCGCCCTCCAGGTCATACCAGCTCAGCAAGGCCGCCAGCATTACCGTGGTGGCCGGCAGAGGCCGCAGCAGCCGGTACGCCGCCATGCCGATCAGCAGCATGAAGAAGAAATCGTACAGACGCCAGCGTGAGGTCCATGTTGCCGGCGTCACGTCGTCCACGCCACTGGCCGCCAGCAGCGTCCAGCCCGGGGGCAGTTGCAGCTTGGCCTCCACGCCATCCAGCACCGTGTTCCAGCCATTGGCCGGCAGCGTGTCACTGCGGGACTCCAGCCGCGCCAGCGTGGTCAGCGTCAGGTTCTGGTTGCGCAGCTCCACGCCGGGGGCCGTGTCGGCCGCGTCATGCGGTTGTTCGGATGAGGCAGCCGGTTGCAGCAGGCCGATGGGCAGCGCCGTCTCGCCCTGGCGGGCATGGCCCAGTTGTGCCGGTCCCTGCAGCTGCAGGCGCCATGGCGCCGACAGCGTGCCGGTCAGCACGTCCTTCTGCGTGATGCCCTGGCCGTCAAAATCCAGCCACCACTGCCGTTCCAGCTTCAGCGAACTGGCTTCCGGATGCTCGTTGCCGCGCGTCCTATACACCAGTTGCAGCTTGTCCTTGGCGCCCACCCGGTAGGCGGGCAACTGACGCCAGTCCTCGGGCACACGCGCCTGCTGCGCGTCCACCGCTTCCACGCCTTCCACCTGCGCCACATGCAGGTCGTTGTGCCCCTCGTAGGACCAGATCTCTTCATCGGGCGCACCGGCCGGCAGCGTCAGCTCGGTCGTGGGCTGCATCTGGCGGGCATCCACTTCCAGGTGCCAGTTGCCGGGCTTCAGTTGTACCTGCAGCCGGCCGTTCGGGTAAAGGCGCGCCGGCAGGTCGCTGCGCAGCGCCTGGGGCATGCTGTTGGCCAGCAGTGCAGCCGGCAGCTCCACCTCGCGCGGCTGGCCAGCCACGTTCAGTTCATAGTGGGTCGTCACCTGACGAGGCACCCCGTCGTCGATCCGGCGGCGGACCAGCATCGTCATCGTGTTGCTGATCACATCCGTTTCTGCGGCCGGGCGCGATGCCTTCAGCCACACATGTCGGTTGCGGTCCATCAGCGCTGCCACCGGCTTGCCATTGGCCACCACCGACAGTGTGCCCACCTGGGCCGGCACCCGCACCAGTTGCGGATCGGCCTGCCATTGCAGCGTGCCCGTCAGTACATGCTGTCCGGCCGGCAGCAGCACCTGCGGCTGATCGCTGCCGCCCGTCACCACCAGCGTCTGCCCCTGGCGGTTGCGCACCTCGGTCGGCCAGCTGCCCGCCTCGCCCGGCAGCATCACTGCCGCCGGGGCACCGTAGACCGTCACGGCCAGCGTGAAGCGTGCCTGCCGGCCGTCGATGACCACAGCCAGATGCTCGGGCCACACGCAGGCACGGCTGCCAGCCTGATCATGCCGGCTGGGGCAGGCCAGCATCTCGTGCCCCTGCATCGCCCAGGGCACCCATTCCTGCAGCTCGCGCGGCAGGCCGTCGGTGCGGGGGGCGATGGTGGGCGGGGGGACGGGCTGCGCACTGGGGGCGATAGATGAAGGGGCGGCCTGGACTGATGCTGTGGCCAGCAGGCAGCCCAGCAGCATTGGCCAGACTCGCAAGATCCCTTTGCCATGAACGGCAGGCAGGTGTCTTGATAGGGCAAATAGCGCGAATGGCATCGGGGTCCCCAGTCAGGAGCGGATGATGTACGTTCATCTTGCCCGGTTCGGCTTCCGTGTGGCGGTATGTGAATGATGGATGGTTACTGAGCGTTGCCCGGTGGCAACGGGAAAGCGCCTGTCTCCATGTGCTGCGGCCACAACAGCGTCAGGGGTTTGTTCAGGGAGATCTGTACAAGAACGCCACTTCTGCAGCGAGCATCAGGTTCGACCATGGGGCTTGCCGTGAGGGGTTCAATAAGGCGGCTCTAAGCTTGTCTGGATTGCAGGGAAGTCGTCTGAAGTAGGTTCAAAAAGTCATTTCTGGCAGTTTGGGCAGTAAAACGTCCCGCGCTGCCCCAGAACTTCCTTCTGCACCAAATCGCCGCAACGGACGCAGGGTTCGTTGTGCCTGCCGTACACCGTATATTCCTGCTGGAAATAACCACTTTTACCGTCGCTGTTGACGAAGTCGCGCAACGTGCTGCCGCCGGTTTCAATCGCACGCTGCAACACGGTCTTGATCATTTCCACCAGGACGGCGCATTCCTTTTTCTTGATCTTGTTCGCAGGGCGGTGTGGCAAGATGCCCGATCTGAACAGGCTTTCGTTCGCATAGATGTTGCCCACGCCGACCACGACGGTATTGTCCATCAGGGCCAGTTTGACTGCTCGTTTTTGCGTCTTGAATTTTTGGTAAAGATAGTCGGTGGAGAAATCGTCTGAAAGCGGTTCAGGGCCGAGTTTCTCAAGAAGCGGATGATGTTCCGCAACGCCTTCATGCCAGGAAATCGCGCCAAACCTGCGTGGATCGTGATAGCGCAACACCGTGCCGTCTGCAAACACCATGTCCACATGGTCGTGTTTGTCAGGATGTTCAATTCGTGCATCGCCACACGTAAAGATACGCAGACTGCCCGACATGCCAAGATGAATCAGCAGGATGCCCGTTGAAAAACAGATAATCAGATATTTCGCCCGCCGACGGCAGCTCAACACCTCCTGCCCCGCCAAAATCTCCGCCAACTGCGGATTGACCTGCCAGCGCAGCTTGGTTTGGCGCAACACGACATCCGCCACCTTTTTACCTTGAATATGCGGGCTGATACCGCGCAACGTCGTTTCTACCTCAGGCAATTCCGGCATTTTTCTTTATCCTCAAGCTAATACAATCAACATCGCCTTTTTCAGACGACCTGCGATTCTACCGATGCCAACGCAGCCTGACAATTTGCAACCAATCGGCTTTGCAGGCAGAAAGCAGCAAATCCAAGGCAAAATGACAAATATAGAAGAGGCTATTTTTATGGAGTCAAACCTGCCGTTTTCAAATGTTCGGCCTCAAAAGGTCGTCTGAAAACAGTCATGCCGGTTTTACCCAACACCAAATTTCTCAATCCGAAATCCGCGCCGCGCCCAAAGCCACCGTCTGCGTTCCCAATATTTTTTCAAACTCCGGCAACGGCGTAACCCCCGCCATACGTTTGACCAAAACCAAGCCGTACACCGCCGCGCACTGCGGCCACCACCTGTCCCCCGCCTTCTCCATAAAACGCCAAAACCGCAGCCCCTTTTGCGAATTCACAGCAGGCAGGTACACCATAAACTTTCCGAATTCCACTTCAAAATCCAAATCCGCCAGCCGCTGTTTCAAAGCCGGCAAAGTCAGGCAATGCTCCTTTTTAGGCAGGTGCGTTCCATCAAACCACTTGCTGAAAAACCACAAAGATTTCGGATTAAACCCCGTCAAAACCAACCGCCCTTCAGGTTTCAACACCCTGGACGCTTCATGCAGCACTTGCGTCAGCGCGACAGTTTCATGACTGTGCGGCATCAGCAGCACATCAATAGAATGACTATCCCAAGCCATAGCGTCCGCCGTCATCAATACATCACGGGGTACGGCAACCACGTTTTCAGACGACCTTAACCATTGACCGCCTTGTTGGACGACGGTTTGAACACCGCAAGGCGCAAACCGCTCCAAGTAATGCGCAAAAAACTGCTTTTCCCGCTCCGCCGTATAGCGGCCGATAATAGTCCGTTCAAACCATTCTTCCATCACCCTGCCCTTTCAAAATGCTGCAACCCGCATTATAACGGCATGATGAGGCAGACCAAACCTCCATAACTTTACTTTGTTATTGAAAAGGTAAAAGGTCGTCTGAAAACCTATTTACTCAGTTTTCAGACGACCTCTTGTCTTTATCCGCTCAACGGAAATGCTTACAACTCAATCCCTTTCAACTTCGCCACGGTATTGATGTCTTTATCGCCGCGGCCGGACAGGTTGACCAGAATCACTTGGTCTTTGCCCATTTTCGGCGCGTTGGCGACTGCCCATGCGAGGGCGTGGCTAGATTCGAGTGCGGGGATGATGCCTTCGAAGCGGCACAACAAATCAAAGGCTTCGAGTGCTTCGTCGTCTTTGGCGACGGTGTATTCGACGCGATTAATGTCGTTCAGGTGGCTGTGTTCCGGGCCGATGCCGGGGTAATCCAAGCCTGCGGACACGGAGTGCGTACCCAAGACTTGGCCGTTTTCGTCCTGCATCAGGTAGCTGCGGAAGCCGTGCAATACGCCGATGGGGGCTTTGCTGGTAATCGGCGCGGCGTGGTCGGGGGTGTCCGTGCCGCGTCCGCCGGCTTCCACGCCGACGAGGCGCACGTTTTCTTCGCCGATATACGGGTGGAACAGGCCGATGGCGTTCGAGCCGCCGCCGACGCAGGCAACGGCGACGTCAGGCTGTCTGCCGATGGCTTCCTGCATCTGCGCTTTGGCTTCGTTGCCGATAACGCATTGGAAATCGCGCACCATTTCGGGATACGGCGCGGGGCCGGCGGCGGTGCCGATGATGTAGAACGTGTCTTCCACGCGGGCAACCCATTCGCGCATGGCTTCGTTCATCGCGTCTTTCAGCGTGCGGCTGCCGCTGTCGACGCTGACCACGTTCGCACCCAATAATTTCATGCGGAACACATTGGGCATTTGACGCTGGATGTCGTCCGCGCCCATGTACACGTCGCAAGTCATGCCGAAGCGTGCGGCGACGGTGGCGGAAGCCACGCCATGCTGACCCGCACCGGTTTCGGCGATGACGCGTTTTTTGCCCATGCGGCGGGCAAGCAGTGCCTGACCGATGGTGTTGTTTACCTTGTGCGCGCCGGTGTGGTTCAAGTCTTCGCGCTTCAACCAGATTTGCGCGCCGCCCAAATGCTCGGACAATCGCGCGGCATGGTAAACGGGGCTGGGGCGGCCGACGTAGTGTTTCAAATCGCGGTGGAACTCTTCCCAAAACGACGGGTCGTTTTTCGCTGCTTTATAGGCATCCGCCAGCTCTTGCAAGGCGGGAATCAGGGTTTCGGCAACATAAAGTCCGCCGTGTTCGCCGAAAAAGCCCTTCTCGTCGGGCGCTTGGTAGTTTTTCATTATTTAAGCCTCTTGATTGAATAAGAAGTTGTTTTGCTCTGATTTTGTTCATCCGCCATCAAAATAAGCGGATGATATTCAAGCCGGAATGAAAAACGAAATTCCGGCTTGGTTCGAGCTATGGTTTGCAGCATTATTCCTTATTGCCATTACCCAACTGCGGCAATACCGAACCTTCGCCCAGCGACAGCAAACCGCTTTGCGAGTAAATACCCAGTTTGGCGCGGGTGTCGGTAATGTCGAGGTTGCGCATGGTCAGTTGGC
>ERZ772993.7-NODE-7-length-166031-cov-16.250428_pt1 | contig 166031 bp, 125 predicted proteins | sample MGYA00580670_ERZ772993 | MGnify/ENA primary metagenome ERZ772993 (study PRJEB29015, sample SAMEA2737936) | human oral metagenome | biome: human oral; feature: human-associated habitat; material: dental | place: China | collected 2136 ... | reverse complement strand
GCAACGTGCTGGCCGTGGAAGGAACCCATGCCGGCATCCTGCTGCGCCAGGGCGAGAATGCTAGCTTCATTGCGCCCAACCCCAAGGCGCTCACCCCGCCCCCGCGACAGCTGGGCAACACGCCCGCCTGGGCCGCCCATGTACAGGCCCGCAATCGCGTGCTGCTGAAGGCCCCGCTGCGACAGGCACTGGAACGCAGCGCCGGGGTACAGGCCGACCCGAACCTGAATCAGGCCGCCGGCCTGCGTGCCTCGATGGTGCAGCCGGTTGCCCCTACCCAGCCAGGTGCAGCCGAGAACCTGGCATCGGCCGCGGATCGCCATGGCACACGCCTGCTGCGCCACCGTGAAACAGCGAGCCACCGCGAAACAGCAAGCTACCGCGAACCGACGAACGAACCGGGCTTCAAAGCCCGTGGATCTCTCAAGGCCAACCGCCCTGAAGGGGCCACAGCCACCACCCCGAGCGTTGCGCCTCGCCCCGGCAAGCCGGCAGGCACCACGCCTGCCACGGCATCCGGGCCGCACAACGTCATCGTGTCATCTTCGCGCTGGACTTCGCTGCCTTTTGCCGACAACAGCGCCCAACTGGATGCCCGGCATCCGGTCATGACGCGGCTGGGCAAGAGCCTGGCCCAGGCCGATGAGGTTCGTGTCGAAGTCCTGAGCAGCGCCGAGGATGCGCTGCTGGCCCAGGCGCGCCTGGCGGCCACCCGGGTGCTGCTGCAAAGGCAGGGGGTGATCAGCAGCCGGATCCGGACCAGCACGCGCACCCTGCCGGCCGCCCGCAGCACGCAACAAGGTGCTGCGCCGGGTCAGCCGACACTGCGCATCCAGCTGCTGAAGGATGGATTGCCGCTGGAAGCGGCCTGAGCTTACAGCGAGCGCAGTGCGACGCGCGCGGCCAGCGCCTCTTCGTCCGCGTGCTGAACAGCGGTGCGCTTTCCGGCCGTGGACAACGTGCCGCCCGAAGCGTGCGTGCTCATGTTCGCAGCAGCGTGCATGCCGAACATCGACACCGGCGGCAGATTGCGCGCCACCGTGAACAGGCGCTCGTTCTCCACCCCCCGGTCACGCATGCCGTCAAAGAAACGGGCGCTCATGCGATGCGGCAGATAGCGCATCTGCATCACATAGCCCCCGTTGCGACACAGATAGGTGAAGAAGTCGGCAATGTCGTCGGAGTAGAACAGCCCCGCCGTGGGAATGAACGAGGCCAGCAGGACCCGCTTGTCGCGCAGCGCCGGGAAGTGGTCATACAGCTTCTCGATGCCGTCGGCAAACACCCGCGCCGTGGGGTGCTGCTGCTGGAAGCGGTGGGCAAACTCTTCCTCGATCTCGAAGAAGAGCGTCTCGGGCAGCAGCTGGTGCACGCGCGAGGCGACCACGCCACTGCCGATGCCGGCCAGGACCACCTGGTCATAGCCGCCAGCCAGTCGCCGAACCTCGTGCGCGGCACGCTGGCCAAAGATGGGGGAAGACGGGCACACGCTGCCCGTGACAGTAAACCGCGTCAGATAGCTCATGAGGACATCCGATGGAACAGGTCCGTCCCATCTGAATCGATTCAACAATGCCGGCACAGCAACCGCGATACCGGTACGACGGGCGGACCAACGCACGGACCGGAGCATGGCCCCCGGAAGACGCCATGCCCAGCCCCGGCCGATGAAACCCCTTGCGGCACCGACCCGTGTATCCGCCGAATGTGGCTTTTGTCACACAGCCACTGGTCGGGTCAAAGTTGCGATGGTAACGGATCATGCCCCTGCCACCCAAGAAAACCCCGCCCACACATTCAGTGGGAACCTGAAGAGCCCACTCTGCGGCCAACAATCGCGCCAGCCGGGGGTTTATTATTGGAAAGTAGAGCCCCATATACTTCGGAGCCCCTGCGCCAGGAAAGGCTCGGCCCCGCTGGCTGTCCGGCTTACGGGCAGGATGCAGGATCTGTCCAGGCCTTCCTCAGGAAGTTTCCTTCGACCCGGTGGAGTTCATGGAAAACCAACAGCCCAATCAAGAAGCGCCCGATCACGTCCTCGTCGTGGACGACGACGCAGAGATCCGCACGCTGCTGGCCGAATACCTCAGCCAGAACGGCATCCGTGTCACCGTGGCCCGCGACGCCACCGAAATGCGCCAGGTCTTCGACGAAGCCCGGCCCGACATCATCATCCTGGACCTGATGATGCCCGGCGAGGACGGCCTGACCGTCTGCCGTGAGCTGCGCTCGCGCTCCAACGTCCCGGTCATCATGCTCACCGCCCGGGCCGACGAAGTCGACCGCATCATCGGCATCGAGATGGGCGCCGACGACTACCTCGGCAAGCCCTTCAGCCCGCGAGAACTGCTGGCCCGCATCAAGGGCGTGCTGCGCCGCACCCGCACCCTGCCTCCCAGCCTGGGCGACGCCCAGCAGGTGCGCTTTGCCGGCTGGACGCTTGATTCCGGCGCACGCCACCTCATCTCGCCCGACAACGTCATCGTGCCGCTCTCGGGCGCCGAATACCGGCTGCTGTCAGTGCTCATCCAGCACCCCAACCGCGTGCTGGACCGCAACCAGCTCATGGATCTCACCCTGGGCCGCGAAGCCACCCCCTTCGACCGCAGCATCGACGTGCAGATCAGCCGGCTGCGCAACCGCCTCAACGATGACGCCCGCGAGCCGCGCATCATCAAGACCATCCGCAACGAAGGCTACATCCTGGCCGCCCATGTCGAGCGCGTGGGCTGACGCGGGTCCCCCGGGCGAACAAACCACTCACAGCCCTCCGCCCGGGCTCATGCCCGGAGACCGCCTATGAGGCTGCTGCCCGGCTCCCTCTACGGCCGCATGGTGCTGGTGCTGGCCGCCTCGCTGCTGCTGTCGCAGGGCGCCAGCCTGCTCGTCAACTTCTTCGACCGGGGCAGCTCCATCTACCGGCTCAACGCCGAACAGATGGTCAACCGCATCGCCCGCACCGCCAGCCTCATCAACCGGCTACCGCAGAACGCCCGTCAGGCCGTGGTGGCCGAACTGGGCGCCAAGAGCGACTTCCGCGTCCAGCTCGTCAACCAGCCCATCGAGATCGAGAGCGGCTTTGCCGAACTGAACCAGTACGAGAAGAACTTCGCCGCCGCCATCCGCGACGCCATGCATCCACCGCTGCTCACCACGGTGGAAATCACCCGCGCCGCCCGGGCCGAAAGCCCTGACGAAGTGGAGCCGCCCAATGCCACCGCCTTCGAGACCTGGCTGGCCCGGCGCTTCTACTTCATGCTGCCGGCCACCTTCTCGGTCGTCGCCCAGGTGGAGCTGGAAGACGGCACCTCGGCCGCCTTCTTCGTGCGCATGCCGCAAGAGCCCCTCAGCCAGCTGGAAGCCCTCGTGCCCCGCCTGCTGATGTGGGCCGCCATCATCCTGCTGATGTCGCTGCTCATCGGCCGCGTCATCACCCGGTCACTGCGCCAGCTCGACCGTGCCGTCCAGAACATCGGCAAGAACCCCGTCGGCGCCAGCGACAAGCCGGTCGTCATCCCCGACGAAGGCCCCATCGAACTGCGCCGCCTCATCGCCCGCTTCAACGAGACCCAGGAACGCATCCGCCGCTACATCATCGAGCGCTCCAGCCTGCTGGCCGCCATCTCGCACGACCTGCGCACCCCCATCACCCGCATGCGCCTGCGTGCCGAACTGCTGCCCGAGGCCCAGCGCGCCAAGTTCATCCATGACCTGAAGGAAATGGAAGACCTGGTGGGCTCGTCACTGGACCTCTTTGCCGATCTGGGCAAATCGCGCAAGCGCTACCCCGTCGACATCAATGCCCTGCTCGATGGCATCACCACCGACTGGACCGACACCGGCCACCAGGTGCTCCTCACCGGCCGCGCCCACAGCGCCTACCCCACCGAGCCCTCCATGCTGAAGCGCGCCATCAACAACCTTGTCTCCAACGGCATCCGCTACGGCAAGCAGGTCGAGATCAGCATCGTCGACAGCCCGCGCCAGCTGCGCATCTTCATCCGCGACCACGGCCCCGGCATCCCCGAGGCGGACCGCGAACGCGTCTTCGAGCCCTTCGTGCGACTGGAGCCCTCACGCAACCGTGACAGCGGCGGCTCTGGCATCGGCATGGCCATCTCGCGCAACATCGCCCGCTGGCACCAGGGCGACATCTATCTCGACAACGCCATAGACGGCGGCCTCATTGCCGAACTGCGCCTGCCGCGCCGCCCGGGTGCCAGCAACTGACCCCACGCGGGCCCGACGCCCCCTCAGCTCCTCAGCCCCTCAGCTCCTCGGCTCCCTCAGCCCCTCGGCTCCCATCCCGGGTCCCGCTCCCCGGCCCGTCAACCCGAATCGTCCTGCCGCGTTCTTCCCCATCGAGGCCTTCGCATTCCGGATGGCCTCATCGCCCGGCGCAGGCCTCCCCTGCCCGGCCCCTGCATACCCTTCCCATACCGAAGGAAAGCCATCATGGCCCTGTACAACGCCTTCCCCCTGAACATGGCGAACGCCGCATCCCGTCCTGCCAACTCGCCCCGCCACGGCTCCGGCCTGCGACGCGCCACCTACCTGCTGGCCGGTCTTCTGACAGCCGGCAGCACTGGCGCCTGGGCGGCCGGCCCCAGCGTCGACCTGGAAGCCAGCGTCAGCCAGCAGTTCCCCAACGACCAGATGCGCGTGCAGCTCGTGAAGGAAAGCCGGGGCAAGTCCATTGAGGAACTCAACACCCAGGTCATCGAGGCCATCAACCAGGCCCTGGAAAAGGCGCGAACGGCACCGACCGTCAAGGCCTACGCCAACGGCATCAACACCCATCAGGAATGGGACAGAAACGGCCGGCGTGATGGCTGGCAGGTCCGTGGCAGCCTGGTACTGGAAGGTACCGACACCGCCGCCGTCGCCCGGCTGGCCGGCCAGCTCGCCGGCAACCTGCAGGTCGATGGCGTCAATTACCAGCTCAGCACTGCACGCCGCCAGACCGAAGAGAACCGGCTCATCAAGGAAGCCGTGGAAGCCTTCCGTACCCGTGCCGCTGCCACCGCCAGCGCCTTCGGCTACAAGGGCTATGAAATCAGACAAATCCGGCTGGACACCAGCCACCGCTCCGACAGTGACTCGGGTGGTATCTACCCGCTGGCCGCCGCCGCACGCAGCGAGGTCGCCGAAAGCAGCATGCCCAGCGTACCCGGCCAGGGCGGCGACACCACCATCACCCTCACTGCCCGCGGCACCATCGAACTGCGCTGAACCAGCGCCTGAACGGCGCTGACACGGGCGGCAGCCCGGCCACGCCGGCCCTCGCGATCTTTCATAACCCCAGGGGCCCACAACCCGGGGCGACCGGGATCACCCGGCTCCCTGGGCTTGCCCCAGCGCCGTACTGTCCCGGACTCCGCGTCTCAGGCAGCGCGCCCCAGGCAGTTCACCAGATGGGCGCTCGTCTCGCGCAGCCGGTCAGACAGCAGGCTCACCAGCTTCAGCAGCACCTTGTTGCCCAGCACCGGCTCGCGCGTCAGCAGCGCCAGCAGCGCCGCACGGGTCAGCACCGCCACCCGGCATTCCGTCTGCGCCACGCAGGATGCAAAGCGCCGCTGCCCGTCCACCATCGACATCTCGCCCAGCGTCTGGCCGGGCCGCGCCACGGCAATGCGCACGGGATAGTTGTGCTCGTCACGGCGCACCACATCCACCTGGCCTTCCATCACCAGCATCATGTAGTCGCCCGTATCGCCCTCGGTGATCAGCGTCTGCCCAGCCTGCGCTGCATACACGTGCATCACCGCACCCAGCAGGCGCGATTCGGTGTGGCCCAGTCCGGCAAACAGCGGCGTGCGCATCAGAAGCCCATGCAGCTCCTCGGCAAAGCGCGCGCCCGAGCCCAGCGACTGCAGGCGACGTTCCGCCAGCCCCTCGGCCACCGGGCAGCGTGCCGGCACATGGTCACCGGCCCCCTGTTCCGGCTGAACATCCTCGCCCGCCTGTTCCAACGTCGCGACTTCCTGAATCTGCTCCATTCGCCCTGCCTTTCCGCAGCACAAAAGGGCCATATTGCCGTGACATGACGCTGTACCCACAGCTCCAGGCGCCGCGACCCGATGGCCGCCCCGGGGCCCGCGACCGAAGGCTGGCCGTGTCGCCCCCGGGCCGCACCCCAGTTGCCCCGTGTCGTGCCGGAGCCCCGCGCCAGTCACACATCAGGCGCCCCGGAACGTACCCGGAACGCCCCCCGTGACACCCCACATGAGGCTCCCCGGGAGCGCACAGGATGCCTCGACCTCGTCCTCAGCCCCGCAGCAGCGCCAGCCGCCGCTCGCTCACCCCTTCGGCCAGCGCCTCCAGCACCGTCACGCTGCTGTCCCAGTCCAGACAGCCATCCGTGATGCTGCGGCCATAAGTTGGCGTGCGCCCGGCCACCAGGTCCTCGCGTCCGCCTGCGATGTTGCTCTCCACCATCACCCCGAAGATGCGCGATTCGCCGTCGGCCAGCTGCCCGGCAATGTCCTGCGCCACCGGCACCTGGTTCTCGGGCTTCTTCTGGCTGTTGCCGTGCGAGCAGTCGATCATCAGCCGGCAGGCCAGTGCCGCATGGCCCGCCTCCACACAGGCGGCCTTCACGCTGTCACGGTCATAGTTGGGCACCTTGCCGCCGCGCAGGATGATGTGGCAGTCCTCGTTGCCCGCCGTGGACACGATGGCCGTGTTGCCGCCCTTCGTCACCGACAGGAAATGGTGTGGCTGCGACGACGCCTTGATCGCGTCCAGCGCAATACGCACGTTGCCGTCCGTCCCGTTCTTGAAGCCCACCGGACATGACAGCCCCGAAGCCAGCTCGCGGTGCACCTGCGACTCCGTCGTGCGCGCCCCGATGGCCCCCCACGAAATCAGGTCCGCAATGTACTGCGGCGTGATCATGTCCAGGAACTCGGTGCCTGCCGGCATGCCCATCGCATTGATGTCCAGCAGCAGCCCCCGGGCCAGCCGCAGCCCCTCGTTGATGTCGAAGCTGCCATCCAGCCGCGGATCGTTGATCAGCCCCTTCCAGCCCACCGTCGTGCGCGGCTTCTCGAAATACACCCGCATCACGATCTCCAGCCGGTCGCCGAAGCGCTTGCGCTGCTCCATCAGCCGCGTTGCATAGTCACGCGCAGCAGCCGGATCGTGGATCGAACAGGGCCCGATCACCACCAGCAGCCGATCATCCATGCCGTGCAGGATGCGATGGATCGTCTGGCGCGCCTTCGACACCGTGCCGGCCACCGCCGAACTCGCCGGAAACTCCTTGATCAGATGCGCCGGCGTGACCAGCTCGTCCAGGGCCAGAATGCGCAGATCATCGGTTGTCGTGGCGGTACTCATCAGCATGAACTCCTTGGAAAGGGTGCCCCATGATCGTCTTCATCCGGAAAGCCTGAAACGGAAGCAGACCATGAAGGGCCGGTACAGATTGGTTTCGGATCGTCCCGAACCCGCCGCCCTCCGCAACCGACGAAAAAAAACCGCCAGTCGCAGAACGCTGGCGGTTTCTTGGGTTGAAGCCCTCTTCGTGTTACCCGAACATGGCCTGACCTGCTATTCCGCCTGCGGAATTGCACCAGAAAAAGCCAAAATAAAATCGGGCGGCGTGGAACACGAAAACGGATCTCGAAAGCAGAACGCGAAGAAAGCTTCAGGAACGGGAGTAAAGGCCACACCATGCAGACACGCTGCCGACAGGCACGGAACCCCGTTCACAGTGTGGCCTAATGTAGGACAAAACCCCGGCCGGCGTCAAACACGGGTCAACCCTCACCCGTCAGAGCACCGGCCCGGCACCCATCAGGCCGTTCCTCCCACGGTCAGCCCCTCGATGCGCAGCGTGGGCTGCCCCACCCCCACTGGCACGCTCTGGCCATCCTTGCCGCAGACACCGATGCCCGGATCCAGACTCATGTCATTGCCGATCATCGTCACCCGCGTCAGCGCATCCGGTCCGTTGCCGATGATGGTGGCCCCCTTCACCGGATACTGGATCCTGCCGTTCTCCACCCAGTAGGCTTCCGACGCCGAGAACACGAACTTGCCATTGGTGATGTCCACCTGCCCGCCCCCGAAGTTCACGGCATACAGCCCGCGCTCCAGCGACGCCAGAATCTCGTCCGGCTCATGCTTGCCGCCCAGCATGAAGGTATTGGTCATGCGCGGCATGGGCAGATGCGCAAAGGACTCGCGCCGGCCGTTGCCCGTCACCGGCACCTTCATCAGCCGCGCATTCAGCGAATCCTGCAGATAGCCCTTCAGCACCCCGTCCTCGATCAGCACATTGCGCTGCGTGGGATTGCCCTCGTCATCGATGTTGAGCGAACCGCGCCGGTCAGGCAGCGTGCCGTCATCCAGCACCGTCACCCCCTTGGCTGCCACCCGCTCACCAATGCGCCCGGAAAACACCGACGACTTCTTGCGGTTGAAATCCCCCTCCAGCCCGTGGCCCACCGCCTCATGCAGCAGCACCCCGGGCCAGCCCGGCCCCAGCACCACGCTCAGCACGCCGCCCGGCGCCGGCCGTGCTTCCAGATTCACCAGCGCCTGCCGCACCGCCTCGTCCACATAGGCAAACACCCGTTCGTCCGAGAAATAATCCAGATCGAAACGGCCTCCGCCGCCTGCATGGCCCTGCTCGCGCCGGCCGTTCTGCTCGACGATCACCTGCACCGACACCCGAACCAGCGGTCGCACATCCGCCGCCAGCACCCCGTCCGAACGCATCACCATCACCACGTCGTGCTCGGCAGCCAGGCCTGCCATCACCTGCGTCACCCGCGGATCCTTGCGGCGCGCATAGGCCTCGATCCGCTGCAGCAGCCCCACCTTGCCGGCCGCCTCCATCGAGGCAATCGGATCATCCATCCCGTACAGCAGGCGCGGCGCCTTCCTGCGCCCACGCCGCCGGGCCGGCGCAGCCTGCGCATCACCCACCCGCGTGCGGCCCGAACGGCCACTGCGTGCAATCGTGCGCGTTGCATCCGCCGCCGACATCAGCGCCTGTGCATTGATCTCGTCCGAATACGCAAAGGCCGAACGATCACCCGAGACCGCACGGACCCCCACCCCCTGCTCGATCGCAAAGCTGCCCGACTTGACGATGCCCTCGTCCAGACTCCAGCCCTCGCTGCGGGTGTACTGGAAATACAGGTCCGCGTAATCCACCTTGTGCTCGAAGATCCGCCCGATAGCCCCGTGCAGGTCCTTTACGTCCAGACCATGCGGCTCCAGCAGGACACCCCGCGCCACCGCCAGCGGATCACCCGCCGCGTCATTCCGATTCATTGCCGTATTCGTTTCCATCAAAGTCATTCAAACATGTCTCTCGGCTTCTGCCCCTGGCCAACCACGGCCAGGACCCTGCAGGTCCGATCATCATCATTGACTTCGTAAAGCACATATCGCCCCAGCTTGATGATCCGGCGAACTCCATGCCCGTACTCAGGGACCTCTTGATACAAGCGAGGATATTTTTCCAGAAGGAGCGTTGATTGAAATATCCTGTCGCATATGCCCTGAGCCTCCTGCAAGGAAACCTCATCAAGCAGGTAAACAAGAAAACGCTCCAGATCATCAAGAGCTGCCCTGCTCCACTTGACCTCATAGGTTGCCATTGTGCAGCCGTTCCATGCGGAGCCTGAATTCCGTCATTGCCTCCTCGACCGGAACATCCGGACGAGTATCGTCCCGTGCCGCAGCAACCTTCGCACGTACCCAGTCGATGTGCTGTGCCTCTGCCAACTGCTCATCAGCCAATTTCTGCAGAAGCCGCATATGCTCTGGGCACCCATCCTCCGGGCTGATCCGGGGAAGCTTTTCGGCCAGCTCCCTAAGAAAATTGGCATTCTGATAGTGTAGATCCGGTGTCGTGTTCATGATTCCGCCCTCTCAAAGCACCCGATGCCGCAGCGCCGGCAGGCTCTCGCGCACCGAGGCCAGCCGTTCCGTATCCATCTCCGCCATCACCACGCCTTCCCCTTCGGGCAGCACCGCACACACCTCGCCCCACGGGTCCACCAGCATGGAATGCCCCCACGTCCTCCGCCCCGACGGATGCGTGCCGCCCTGGCCCGAAGCCAGCACATAGCACTGCCCCTCCACCGCGCGGGCACGCAGCAGCAGTTCCCAATGCGCCTGCCCCGTCGTGTAGGTGAAAGCCGCCGGCATCACCATCAGGTCCAGCGGTGCCATCTGCCGGTACAGCTCCGGAAAGCGCAGGTCATAGCAGACCGACAGTCCCACCCGCAGCAAGGCCCCGTCCACCGGCACGTCCGCCACCACCGGCGTGCGCCCCGGGTGAATGGCCACGGATTCGTCATACGACTCGTCGCCCCGCTGGAAGCCGAACAGGTGGATCTTGTCATAGCGCGCCAGCCGCCGCCCGTCCGGGCCATACACCAGCAGGCTGTTGCACACCTTGTTGATCTTCGGCGAGCGCATCGGCACCGTCCCGCCCAGCACCGTCATCCCGTACCGGAGGGCTGCATCCGACAGGAAGCACTGCAGGGGCACCTCCGCCTCGGCCTGCATCGGCCACTCGCCCGCATCCGGCTCCATGATGCCCAGCTTGTCGCGGTCATTGCCGCTCATCAGGCAGAAATACTCCGGCAGCAGCGCCAGCTTCGCGCCCTGCTTCGCCGCCTGCGCCAGCAGACCATCGGCCACCGCCAGGTTCCGGTCCACATCCGGTCCGGACACCATCTGCACCGCTGCCACCTTGATCTTCATAACCATTCCTCGTTGGGTCGGCCTGCATCCTAACGCAAGCGCACTAAAGCGGCAGCCCCAGATGCACCTTGATCACATCCTCCACCGCTCTCATGTCCTCGTTCGACAGCCGGCACAGCATGCTTTTCAGCCGGCGCTTGTCAGCCGTCATGATCTGGTCGGCCATGACCTTGCTGCTCTGGCCGCCTACGGACACGACCGCCTCGCAGGGGTACACCCTGCCCGTATTGCTTGTCATGGGCACCACGACCACGCGCTCGGTATAACGATTGGCCGTGTCATTGCTGACGATGACCGCTGGCCGCGTCTTGCGTATCTCGCTGCCCACCGAAGGGTCGAACTCCACCCACCAGACCTCACCGCGCAGCATCTGCCACATCTCCAGCCAGCGCGTTGCACCATTCAAGCGCTTCTGCCTCCCGCTCCCGGTCGGCCGCCATGGCCTTGTAGCCTTCGTCCAGCGACGCGCCCCCCAGTACGTGAGGGCGCAGCAGATCCTCGATGAACTGGCTCATCCGGCGTTTACCCACCGTCCGGTACAGCCCCTCGTACACCGCCTCATCCAGCGTGATCGTCATTCGCTTATGCATGGACCACCTCTATACGTATACGCATATGCACACTATATCGAATTTCCATCCTGGCGACCAGAACCGCACGACACGCCCAGGTACGCATTCCTGCCCTTCCCTCACTCGGCGCCCCCCAGCGACCGCTCGACGCCTGCCCTCTACAACGTGTTGCAGAAACTGCCACGATGACACCCGGTCGCCTGACACGGCCTTCCGGCATACCGGAACCCAGAGCCGAAAGCCATGACAGGCACCGGACCGATCGCCAACACCGGCAGACGACCATGCCAGAGACAGAACGCCACGACATGGACACGACGCCATCATCCCTTTCGTGAGACAGACTTACATGGCAACCCAGAACAACATGACCAAACAAGCGTCGCAGCCCCAGGCTGTGGCAGCCCGCGCAGCCAGCGCTCAGCCGCATGACATGGATGCGCTGGACAAGCTGGCCGCCCGCAAGGCTGCTCAGCCCCAGACCGACAAGGCCGCTGAAGTGGCCAACGCAGACGCCCAGGCCGTTGCCGAGAACGCTGCACCTGCCCAGGTGGCCAGCGCCGAAAGCACCGTGGCCGCCGACGTTGCTGCCAGTGGTGTGGCTGCCGAAGCCGGCGCAGGCACGGCCGCTGCCGGACTCAGCCCGCTGGCCATCGGTGGTGGCGTGCTGGGCCTGGCCGTCGTGGCCGCTGCAGCCGGTGGCAGCAGCAGCGGTGGCAGCAGCAGCCCCGCCAGCGCCCCCCTGGCCGTGAAACCGCCCGTCAGCAACGTTCCTGCCGACACGCAGCAACCCGCTGCACCGTCCGCCCCGGCCGCCGAGAAGCCTCCTGTTGCGGAAGCCCCCGCCACTTCCCCGGCCGCCGACACTCCGGCCGCCCACGCTCCGGCTGCTGAAACCCCGGCCAACCCGCCTGCCGCCCAGCCGGCGCCCCAGAAGCCGGCCCAGACCTTCGTGACCGGCCCCGCCGTTGCCCAGGGCGAGCCTGGCGCACCCAAGGTGGCCGAAACCGGCGAGACGAAGCTCTCCAACCTGAAGACGGTGTTCGAGAACTCCGCCGGCGAGAAAACTCCGGTCAAGTTCGTCCAGATCACCCACATCCAGGCATCCGAAAGCGAACACCCCAACGCGCGTTCCGTCCGCTACGGCGACGAAGGCCCCAAACAGACGCCCAGCGCCGATCATGACGCCGATGTCCAGGGCATCCATGCCGTTCGCCCCTTCGCCGTCCGCGCCCTGCCAGCCGAAGGCCAGCAGGCCCAGGGTGATGCTGCCAAAGGCGGCAAGACCGTGCTGACGGCCTACGAAGTCATTGAGAGCAAGACCCCGATGAGCCTGGCCGAAGCCAAGGCCCATGCCGAGAAGCTGGGCGGCAAGCTGCTGACCATCGATGACCAGAAGGAACTGGATTGGCTGAACGCGAACCTCCAGGGTCTGGGCCATCAGGGCGAGAACAACGACAACAGCAAGGCCGCCTGGATCGGCAGCAACAAGCTGCACCAGGGCAACGCCATGATCACCGTCGGCACCGATGACACCGGTCACAAGCCCGAGACCATCGCTCAGAGCGCCGAAGCCAAACTGTCCCGCTTCATCATCGAATACGACAACTACCAGGCCCCGCTGACCCTGAACGGCGAACCCGTGCAGGAAGGCCAGATCATCAAAGCCGAAGACTTCGACAAGCTGGTCTGGAACTCCACCTACAGCCAGTCCGGCGCCATCCGCTTCCAGCCCGTGGACAGCGATGACCCCAAAGCGGCCAAGCCGCTGCCCGACACCCAGCCGCACAACATCTCCATCACCGAATCGCCCGAGGTGAAACAACCCACGGCGCCGGCGCAGCCTGCCCCGACCGAGGCCGATGCAAACGCGCAGCAAGGCGGCCAGCCCACCCAGGGCGGCAACAAGCAGCCGGCCGCCGGCGACAGCGGCAAGGCCCAGCAGCCGGCAGAAGGCGAGCATGACAAGCCGGTCAAGGACGCCCATGAGGGGGGCGAGCACAAGGTCGATCCGCAACCGGCCGAACACCTGCCCCAGTACCAGGCCCAGGCCCCCGTCAAGGTGGCCCACGATGCGACCGTCAAGCTCGATGCCGCCCTCTTCAAGGGCAGCGATGCCGATCACCCGGCCGGTGCCGTGAAGATCCTGGAGGTCAAGCCGGGCACGCTGAAACTGGATGGGCAGAACGTGGAGGCCGATCAGGTCATCACCGCCGACCAGTTCGAGAAGCTGAGCTGGGATGCCAGCACTTCCAAGGGTGGTGAATTCCGCTTCATCGCGGTTCGCCCCGAAGAAGGCCACGCCCACTACAACGCTGCCAAGGTGCAGGCCCAGACCATCACCATCGACGAAGCCGCCGCTGCGCCCAAGTATCCGGACGGCAACGCCCATACCGCCAATGTTCGACAGGACATCAAGCAGACCCTGGGTGAAGCCCTCTTCAAGGGCACGGTTGCCGACGACGCCCCGGCCTTCATCCGCATCGGGAAAGTCAATGAAACGGCTGACTCCAACTCGGCAGAATCCGCCCTGTTCGTCAACAAGGGCCGTGACGCCTACACCCCGCTGAAAGAAGGCAGCGAAGTCAGCTTCGAGGACTTCAAGCACATCGCCTGGGATTCCGCCCAGAACAACGGCGGCTCCTTCACCTTCCAGGCGCTGGACCATCACAAGCAGCCCATCGCCGGCTCGCCGGTGCAGACCGTCACCGTCCATGAGACGCCCAACCGGCCCAACTACGGCAGCGACGCCAAGGAAGTGAGCGTCGCCCATAACGCCAACCATCACCTGGATGCGGCCCTCTTCAAGGGTGCCGATGGCGTGACGCCTGCCGGCGTGCGCATCCTCTACATCCATGGTGCCGATGGCAATGACGGCCCGGTGCTGAAAGTCGGCAATGACGGCCTGGCACGCACCATCGCCAAGGACGATGTCATCCGCATGGAAGATTTCGACCGCGTCTACCTGGACGCCGGCCAGTTCGAGGGCAAAGCCTCCTTCAAGTTCGTGCCCGTGGATGAACAGGGCAACAACGTGCAGGGCGCCGATGCAGCAAACCCCGTGTCGCGCGAGGTGAAGATCACCGAAGCCGCCCCGCAGGCTGAAAACAACTTGCAGCCCTCCGGCCCGAGCGCGGGTGCGGGTGCGGGTGCGGGTGCGGGTGCGGGTGTGGCCGAAGCCAGCCGGACGGAAGGCGAGAACAGCTCTTCGTCCCAACAGAGCGATTCGACCTCGGGCCAGAATCAGCCCTCCAGCCACGAGCAGACCTCTGGCACCGAAAACACGGCTAAGGGTCAGACGCAAGACCCGGTTCAGGGCCAGTCACCGTCGGGTGAGCATGCTCCGACCCCGCCGGCAGCGCCGGAAGGCACGAAGCAGGCAGACCCTGCCGTGCAGGAAGGCAACTCTCAGTCGCAGGGCGCTTCCTCCACGCAGGAAGGCGGTTCGAAGGCTCAGGAGACTTCCAGCACGCAGGAAGAAAGCGGCAAGCAGCCTCAGACCGTCTCCAACCCGCAGGAAAGCAGCGACCCGTCGCGGCAAGCTCCTGCCCCGGCGGAAGGCGAACCGGCTCCGAAGGCCCCCGCTCTGCAGGAAAGCTCCCAGAAGACCCCCCCGTCCTCTGAAGCATCAGGCACCGAGTCGCAGCAGCAGAACGAGTCGCGGAGTGAAGCTTCTGGCGAGACGTCCGCATCCGGTCCGAAAGCCCTGCCCCTGCAGCTCAAGGACCTGCTGGGCCACGAAGAACTCTTCGGTGAAGCATCGCCGACTGCAGACAACGGCCACATCAGCTACGCCCCCAGCAGCAGTCTGGTGTCGAACCTGATCGACCCGCTGCACGAGGTGCCGATGGTCTGATGCAGGCGCGCAACGCGCACGCATCTTGCCGTCATGCTGCCGGGTCCATGGGTTGCAACCCGGCAGCGCCTTCCCGCTGAAGGTCGTGCGCCTTCGGCGGGAAGGGCCTCTGGCGGAATGGTCGTCTTGTGCGTTCGGGCCATTCCGCCTTCTTTTTTCCCGCCCGATCACGGACAGCAACCTTTCGTCCGTCACCCAGCCCTGTCCATAAGCCTGCGAACGAATGGACGAAATCAGGGCGTGAACGGCAGGCGTGACTGGGGACAGACACCCCCGGTTTCACGCCGGGCAGCCCCAATCGACCGCTCGAACCCAAAGGCAAGCGGTGCCCTCAAGACCTTGCCAAGATGAGACAAAGCGCACCTTGTGACATCTGGCAACCACCCCCTTTCCGGAACTGAACGGGCCCACGGTTGCCCCACCGCCTTCGCGCGCTTGTCCCAGGCCGGGGCGCCTGACCTTCCAGGCAACTGCCGCGGCCAACGTTCATCGTGAGACTTTCAACGTTCGTAGATCGATATGGCAAATCAGAACCGCACGACAAAACCCCAGCCCACCCAAGGCAGCGCCGCTGCACGCCAGGCCGCCCAGGCACCCGCCGCTGACGCCGCCAAGATGGCCAAGCAGGCTGCCGACAAGGCCGAGCTGGACAAGATGGCCCAGGCCAAACAGGCCGAAGCCGTGAAGGAAGTGGTGGCAGAGACCACCGCCGAAGGGAGCGTGGCCACCGCCGACGCAGCCGCTGCTGCCGAAGGCTCGCTGGGCGCCGTGAGCGGTGAAGCTGCGGTTGCCGAAGCCGGTGCCGCAGGCGCTGCAGGCGCCGCCGGTACCGCCGCTGCCATCAGCCCGCTGGCCATTGGTGCCGGCGTGGTGGGCGTTGTTGCCGTGGCCGCCGCAGCCGGCGGTGGCAGCAGCGGTGGCTCCAGCAGCCAGCCGATCGCCCAGAACAACACCCAGCAAGCCGCTCAGAACCAGGGCAGCCAGAAGCCTGCTACCCCGGCCGCCGAGCAGCCTGCTCAGGACGCCAAGCCGGCTGAAGCCACCCAGCCTGCCCAGGACGCCAAACCCGCCGAACCGGCCAAGGAAGAACCTGCCAAGCCGGCCGAGCAAAAACCGGCCGAGCAGCCCAAGGTTGACCCCACCCCGGTCGAAGACCTGACCAAGCCCGCCACGGCTGGTGGTACCGCGGAACTGGCGAAGGTTGCCTCGGACGGCGTCACCAACCTGACCAAGTTTGCTGAACTCTTCAAGACCGCCGGTGCCAATGGCGGCGAAGCCGAGTTCATCAAGATCACTCGCGTCTATAGCACCGAGAGCACCAAGATCGCCGACGCCCGCGTCATCGATTATGACCACAGCCGCGCCTATGAAGTCATCGACGCCGGCAAGCCCATCACCCTGAAAGAAGCCCAGGAGATGGCCACGAAGCTGGGTGGCAAGCTTCTGAGCATCGACACTGCTGACGAGAAAGCCTGGCTGTACAAGAACCTCATCGGCCAGGTTGGCCACCAGAAAGAAGGCAACAACAGTGCCGCTGCCTGGATGAGCAGCAAGGTGGATACCGATGCCAACGCCCTGATCCGCACGGGTAGTACGATCCAGGACTTTTCGGTGTCCGCAATCGACGCCAAGGAAACACCCCTCTCCCATTTCGTCATCGAATACGAAAACTACCAGTCGCCGCTGCTGCTGGACGGCAAGCCTGTGGTCGACGGTCAGATCATCAGCAAGGACGACGCCGGCAAGCTGGCCTGGAACGCCGACCAGAGCAAGGTCGGTGAAGTCACCTACCAGGCGGTCGACAGCGATGATGCCGACAAGGCCAAGCCCGTCGCCGGCACCGAAGAGCGCTCGATGGGGGTGACCGAATCGCCTGACGTCAAGCACCCGATGACCGGATCGGCCAACCCGGGCGCCCAGGACAAACCGGCGCAGGGCAGCACGGAGGTCAAACCCGCCAACGACGCCCCGCAAGCTGACAAGACCGGTCAGGACGACCAGAACAGCGACCATCAGCCTGCCAAGCAGGAACTGCCGGCCACGGCCCAGGGTACGGCTGAGGCACCGCAGGTTGCCACCACCGGCGAGACCCAGCTGACCAACGTCGCCTCCGCATTCGAGAAGGCGGCTGGCGACGGCAAGAACGTCTTGTTCATCAAGATCGTCAATGTCGACACGTCCGAAGGTGAGGCTGGCACGCGCATCTACCGCGAGGTCGAGACCACCAGCAAGGCTACCGGCAAGGCCCCGGATGCCCCCGCTCCCGCCAAGACCACCTCCATCACCGCCTACGAGGTCATCGACGCCGGCAAGCCCATCTCGCGCACTGAAGCCGAGGAAATGGCCAAGGCACGCGGTGGCAAGCTGCTGAGCATCGACAGCGCCGACGAAGCCAAGTTCATTGGCCAGAATCTGTTCGGCAAGCTGGGCGAGTATGACGGCGAGAAGGAAGTCAATGCAAAAGCCGAAGGAAGCGAGAAGAACGCGCTGCAAGCGCAACTGAACAAGCAGCTGGCCGACAACGGTGCCTGGCTGGGCAAGGACACCACCCAGGGTGCCGTCGCCAACGCTGACGCCATCATCCGCAACGGCAATGGCAAAGACCAGCCCGCCGGCTACAAAGCCTACGACTTCACCGGCGAAAAGCTCAGCCGCTTCGTCATCGAGATCGAGAACTACAAGGCCCCGCTGACGCTGCACGGCAAACCGGTCGAGAACAACCAGATCATCCACAAGTCCGAATTCGACAAGCTGGTCTGGAACGGCGACCACAACATGGGTGGCAAGATCACCTACGTGGCCGTGCAGAGCAGCGACATCAATGCTGCCAACGTGGAAGGTGCCGAAGAAAAGACCCTGACCGTGACCGAATCGGCCGCCGTCACGCACCCGACGGCTCCGGCCACCGAAACGGATAAGAATCCGCAGCAGGATGGCACCGGCTCGCCCGAGGCTCAGGACAACAAAGGCCAGGCCGGTGGCGAAGGGCAGAAAGGCGATCAGAAAGTTCCCGAAGGCGGCAACAAGACTGGCAATCCGTCGAAAGGTGAAGAGCACAACGCCAATGGCGGCGAGCACAAAGCCGACACCTCGCAAAACAGCACGACTGGTGGCGACGCCAACAAGGGCAACACCGACGGTGGCAACTCCGGGACCGGCGGTGCCGTTGTCAAACCTAATCCTGCTGGCGAGCAGCAAACGGGTACTCCCGAGGTTCAGACGGGCGGCTCCGTCAACCAGCCAGCTCAGCCTCCGGTCAAGGCTGCGCCCTCCTACGAGCCCAACAAGTCTGTCAGCGTCGCTCATGACGCGACCGACGCCAAGATTGCCAAGGAGGTCTTCGAAGGCACGAACCCGGCCAACAAGCCCGAGGCTGTCAAGGTCACTGGCTTTGCCGCAGGCACGCTCAAGGTCAACGGTGTTGCCATCGCCGATGGCGACAAGATCACTGCCGAGAACTTCGACAAGGTGACCTGGGACGCTTCCAAGGGCGAAGGTGGTTCCTTCAAGTTCACGCCGGTTCAGGCTAACGGCGATGCACTGCAAGGTGCTACCGAGCAGACCATCACCATCAACGAGGCAGCCGCCCCGGTGGTGAATGCCGAGCCGAAGCTGGGTGTGTACGCTTCCGAGAAGAGCGTGGTCGATGTGGGACGGGATGCCGACCCCGTGAAGCTCGACTCCAAGCTCTTTGCTGGCACGGACCCCGAAAAGACCCCGGATGCAGTGAAGATCACAGTGGTTCACGGCCCCGACAACCAACCCACAAACGATGGCGTTCTGACCTACACTGTTGGCGGACAGAAACATTCGCTGACCAGTGGCTCCTTCCTGGACAAGGCCAACTTCGACAAAGTGGAATGGGATGCCAAGGCTGATACCCACAACGCAGGGACGTACAAGGTTCAGTTCAAACCTGTTACGGCCGATCACCAGGAGATCGCATCTGCCACCGAGCATAACTTCGATGTGAAGGAAGCCTCCGGTGTGCCGACCTACGAATCCTCGAAGATGACCTTCAACGTGGACACGCATGACGGAAAGCAGTTTGTTCCCGAAGCGCTGTTCAAGGGTGAGAACGCAGACACCGCCCCGCTGTATGTCTGGATCAAGGGCTCGACCGAAAAGGACGGCGGTAGCGACAGCCATGTGTTCATGCGTCTGGCCGACGGCAGCAATGGCGGCCTGGGCAAAGACCTGACCACCAACGGTGCCGAATCAGGTCCCGGTGAGGTCATCTCCTGGAGTGACCTGGGCAAGGTGCAGTGGGACGCTGCTAACAACAACGGCGGCACCATTAAATTCCGGCCGCTGGACGGTGACAAGCAGCAAATCGGTGAATGGCAGACCATCACTGTGACCGAGTCGCCGCAGGCTCTGGGCGCTGCTGATGTCCTCAACCCGCAAGGTGCTGGTGCCCAGCTGAAGTCGCTGGCCGCCTACACCCCGGCCGAGCCCAGCAGCAACCTGCTGGACGACCTGCACAACCAGATCAGCCCGCTGATCTAATGGAAGCCTGAAGGCCCGTCACCGTCACCCGGCAGCATCGGGTGACGGTCCCGCCGGCCTGCCGGCACGACAGGGCCTTCTCGTGCAGCTGCAACACCGGGTTGCACCAGCCTCCAGGGGCCGCTTTCCGCAAGGGAAGCGGCCCCTTCGCTTTTCATGCGCCGACATTGGCACGCCGATCTTCGGCAGGTGTCGACTGTCTGTCAGAAACGGTATCCGCTTCCCGAAAAACCCACATTTGCCGCACACCCGGCGGCCCCCGGAAGCCGTCCATGCGCTGCCGGTGCTGCTGCCTCGCGGTGCGCACCAAGATTCAGGTTCGAGCATCTCATGCCTCATTTTCTGGTTGGCCTATGAACACCCTGCAACCCTCCTCTGCCTCTGCAAACACGTCGGCCCCGCTGCGGGCACAGACGAACCCTGCATCCGCAGCGGGTGCGAAGACACAGGTCACGTCACCCGCCAGCCGTAACATGCAGGCAGCCGATGACAGCATGATGCAGACCCTGGAGCGCGAGTACGGCCCTCTGGGCGACTACCAGGAAGCCGTGGTGCAACAGGAAGGCGCCCACCGTGCCGCCTGGCTGCCCACCGACGGCGCTGCCGGCGCTGCAGCAGGCGATGCCACCACAACTCTGGGCGCAGTCGAAGCCACAGGTGAGGCTGCCGGTGCCGCCAGCGTCAACGGTGCAGCACAGGCTGCCCAGGTGGCAGGCGTTCAGGCAGCCGCACCGACAGCATCCGGTCTGGCCGTCACGCCGGGCGCGTTCGCCTTCAGCCCGATGGCGCTGGCGGGTGGAGCCGCCGCACTGGGCGTGCTGACAGCCACTGCATCCCGGGGCGAAGGCCCCATCAGCCAGGCCAACCGGCACGCTAACGAGCTGTCCCAGAACCTTCGGCCCTCCCCTGCCCCGCAGCCTGCCCCCGTGCCCACGCCCGCACCGGCGCCCGAACCTGCACCAACCCCTGAACCTGCGCCTGAACCTGCTCCACAACCGGCGCCACAACCTGCCCCTGCGCCGGAACCGTCGCCTGAACCCACACCGCAGCCTGCGCCCGTTCCTTCGCCTATCCCGACACCCGAACCGGCCCCGGCTCCTGAGCCCGCGCCGGAACCTGCTCCGCAACCAGCGCCACAGCCTGCTCCTGCGCCGGAGCCATCACCTGCGCCTGCCCCTCAGCCCACGCCTGAACCCGCTCCCCAACCGGCGCCACAACCTGCTCCTGCGCCGGAACCGTCACCTGCTCCCGCCCCACAGCCTGCTCCCGAACCGGCTCCTGCACCCTCACCGCGTCCCGTTGCGCCCAGCTATGACGACGCCCCCGTGACCCGTGCGGCCCGTCACAACGAGACGGTGGAGCTGCGCGCCAACACCTTCACCGGCAAGGATGCCGAACATGCCCCGTCCTACGTGCGCATTGAAGGCATTGAGGCCAAGGGCGCCCGTGCCGGATCGGCCGCACTGCAACTGCGCGCCGATGATGGATCGCTGACCCCTGTTGCCGAGAACCAGGAGATTGCCGCCGCAGATTTCGGCCACTTGGTCTGGAACAGCGTCGACAACGACGGCGGCAGCTTCCGCTTTGTGCCGCTGGACAGCGAGCGTCAGCCTTATGACGGCATCCAGCCGCAGACCGTCAACGTCTACGAATCCCCCGCCGTGCCGGACTACGCCAGCGCCCGTGAACCGCTGGCGGTTTCACACGACCAGACACTGACGCTGGGTCAGGAACTGTTTACAGGAAACACTGCCAGCAAAGCACCAGCCTTCATCCGCATCGAGAGCATCACGCCCAAGGATGGCGACGGCACGGGCGCTGCCCTGCAGCGGGATGCCGACGGCGGCACCCCGACGGCCGTGCAGCAAGGCGATGTCATCAGCGCCGCCGACTTTGGCAAGCTGAGCTGGAACACCGCCCACAATGATGGCGGCAGCTTCCGATTTGTTCCCCTGGATGCCAACCAGAAGCCCATTCTGGGCGCCTCCGCACAGACCATCACGGTCAGCGAGTCTCCGGCGGCACCGGACTATCCCGCCACCCGTGAACCGCTGTCGGTCGCACACGACCAGACGCTGACGCTGGGTCAGGAACTGTTTGCCGGCAACACCGCCAACAAGGCCCCGGCGTTCATCCGCATCGAGAAGATCACACCCCAGGGTGACACCGGCGCGGGCGCGGCCCTGCAGCGGGATGCCGACGGCGATGGTCCCGACGCGCCCACGACCGTGTCGGAAGGCGATGTCATCAGCGCCGCCGACTTTGGCAAGCTCAGTTGGAACACCGCCCACAACGACGGCGGCAGCTTCCGCTTCGTGCCGCTGGATGCCAACCGGAAACCCATTCTGGGGGCGCCGGAACAGACCATCACGGTGCACGAATCTCCCACCGCGCCTGTCTACCCGGCTGATCCGGTCATTCGCGCCGTGGCCCACGAGCAGACGGCCACCTTCCCGGAAAGCACCTTTGCCGGCACGAACCAGGACTACAAGCCGGCTGCCATCCGCATCAAGGCCATTGAGCCCAGCAGCCATGACGGTGCAAGCCCGTCCCTGCAACTGCGGGGCGACGGTACGCCCACGCCCGTCACGGTCGGCCAGACCATCACGGCCGAAAACTTCGGCAAGCTGACCTGGAACACTGTGGGCAACGAAGGCGGCAGCTTCCGCTTTGTGCCACTGGACGGCACCGGACAGCCCTACGTGGGCATTCAGCCGCAGACCGTCAGCGTCTACGAATCCCCTGCCGCGCCGGAATACCCCAGCGCACGCAGCCCGCTGGCCGTCGCGCACGACCAGACTCTGACCTTCGGCCAGGAACTGTTCGTCGGCAGCGCATCCAGCAAGGCTCCTGCCTTCATCCGCATCGAGAAGATCACCGCCAAGGATGGTGACGGCACAGGCCCATCCCTGCAGCGGGACGCCGACGGCGATGGCCCCGGCGCGCCCACGGCCGTATCGGAAGGCGATGTCATCAGCGCCGAAGACTTCGGCAAGCTCAGCTGGAATACCGCCCACAATGACGGTGGCAGCTTCCGCTTCGTGGCACTGGACGCCAACCGGAAACCCATTCTGGGGGCCGATTCACAGACCATCACGGTGAGCGAATCCCCCGCGGTGCCGGACTACCCCAGCACGCGCGACCCGCTGTCAGCTGCACACGACCAGACACTTCCCCTGGGTCAGGACCTGTTTGCCGGCAACACCGCCAACAAAGCGCCATCCTTCATCCGCATCGAGAGCATCACGCCCCAGGATGGCGACGGCACCGGCACCGCCCTGCAACGGGATGATGATGGGGCCGGTCCCGCCGCACCCACGGCCGTTCAGCAAGGCGATGTCATCAGCGCAGCAGACTTTGGCAAGCTCAGCTGGAACACTGCCCACAACAACGGTGGCAGCTTCCGCTTCGTGGCGCTGGATGCCAACCAGAAGCCCATTCTGGGTGCCTCCGCACAGACCGTCAGCGTCTACGAATCTCCGGCTGCACCGGACTACCCTGGCGTACGCAATCCGCTGACGGTGGCGCACGACCAGACGCTGGCGCTGGGTCAGGACCTGTTTGCCGGCAGCACCGCAAGCAAGGCCCCGGCCTTCATCCGCATCGAGAGCATCGACGCCAAGGATGGCGACGGCACGGGCGCTGCCCTGCAGCGGGAAGCCGACGGCGGCCCCCCCACGGCCGTGCAGCAAGGCGATGTCATCAGCGCCGCAGACTTTGGCAAGCTCAGCTGGAACACCGCCCACAATGACGGCGGCAGCTTCCGCTTCGTGGCGCTGGATGCCAACCGGAAACCCATTCTGGGTGCCGATGCACAGACCGTCACGGTGCACGAGTCACCGAAGGCCCCGGACTATGCCAGCCAGGCCCTGCAGGTGGTGGCACATGATCAGGTGCGCCAGATTGATGCCAGCATCTTCGAGGGCAACGACCCCGCACGCAAGCCGGCATTCGTCACCATCAACCAGATCTCTCCAGAAAAAGGCGTGAACCCCGCCCCGCTCTACATCCAGCGCGAAGGTGGGATCAAGGAAGCCGTGCACGAAGGCGACACCATCCTCGCCGAGGATTTCGGCAAGGTGCACTGGGATACCAGCACCAACGATGGGGGCCGCTTCACCTTCACGGCGCACGACGCCGAACGGTATGTCATCGAGGGTAGCGCACCGCGTACCGTCACCGTGCATGAATCGCCGCTGCCTCCGAACTGGAACGCCACCAGTCTGCAGCACCAGACGGCCTACGCAGCCCATGACGGATCGGCCTTCTTCAACAACGGCATGGCCTACAACGGCTACAACACGCCAGTGAAACAGCGCCCTGCCGCCATCCGCATCACCCACATCGACGAAAAGAATCCGTCCGCAACCGAACACTCGGCTCTCTACAGCTGGGATGGCGCCCACCGCACCCCGCTTTCCGTCGGCAGCGAAGTGAGATTCGGCAGCTACAGCCAGATCCGCTGGGACACGGCTCACAACGAGGGTGGCACATTCCGGTTTGTGGCCCTGGACAAGGACGGCATCGAGATTGCCGGCTCCGCCGAACAGACGATGACTGTCATCGAATCACCGGCGGCTCCTGTCTACGCCTCGAACGCGCCCAATGTCTTCACCCCCTACAACCGTTCCCTGACGCTGGACAGGTCCCTGCTGGCCGGCACCGACCCTTCAAGGGAACCCGCCGCCATCAGAATCACCAACATCCACGAAAAGGACGATACCGCCCCCGGCACTTCTGCGCTGGCCATCGACCGTGGTCATGGCCAACTCGACCCGGTCTCCAAAGACGGCCAGATCCAGGTCAGTGACCTGGACAAGCTGGTATGGCGCTCGGATGGAAACTCCGGCGGCTCGTTCACCTTCTCGATGATCGGTGCGGACGGGAAGCCCATCCTGACCACCAACCCTGCCACCCCTGGCAGCATTGCCGCCATCACCCGAACCATCTCCGTCGAGGAAGGCGTTCAGGGGCCGGCCTATGCTCAAAATGCCTCAACGCTGCGCGCCGCGTTCCAGCAGGTTCTGGAGATTGGCAAGAACCATCTGGACGAGATTCGGGGGACCGACGACAGCCGTGCCCCAGCCCGCATCGAGATCACCCGCATTGAACAGCCCAACGACCGCGACACCAGCCACTCGCCGCTGCAACTGGCCAACGATACCGATGGCTCCGGCGCCCGTCAGATCACCGAAGGCGAGACCATCGATGCCGCAGAGTTCGCCCGGCTGACCTGGGATGCCAGCAAGACCGACGGCGGCCGCTTCATCTTCAAACCGCTTGACAAGAACGGACGCCCCTTCGTGGACGACAGCGGCCAGGAAGTGGTTCGCACCGTCACCATCGACGAGCAGCCGCAGGCTGCAGGCACTCCCACCAAACCCGTCGTGGCTCCCAACGCCATCACCGGGCTGGACAAGAGCATCATCAGCAGCAACAGCCATAGTCCGGACACCGGTCTGGACGGCAGGTTCTTCAAGATCCTGAGCATCGAGGCCTATGAATCTCCCGGTGCCAAGCGCGTGTTGAACTGGGATCTTGGCGGGCGCCCCCTGCCCGGCGGCGGCCTGTCCGGGCCGACTGCCTACGAGATCATCCAGGCCGACGGCATCACCCTGGCGGAGGCACGACAGCGCGCCCAGGCCATGGGCGGCAAGCTGCTGTCCATCGACGATGCTGACGAAAATCAGTTCATCGAGTACAACGTGTTCAACATCGGCTCCGACATCTCGACCCGCTACCACTACATCAACCAGGGCAACGCTGCACACGACGCCGGCAGTGGCGCCAAGGGCTTCATCATCGAGTACGACAACTACCACCACCCGCTGAAGCTGGAGAGCGAGCACGACCCCGACTTCTCTGGCCAGGTCGAAGAAGGGCAGATCATCGTCGGCTCGGAACTGAACCAGGCCCACCTGGGCTGGGACAGCAGCAAGAACCACGGTGGCATCATCACGCTGGTGGAGGTGCAGGGTCAGGAAGTGGAAGACGGCACAGGCAAGAACCCTGCCCTGTTGGGGAACCGTACGAAACTGGGCCACCAAGTCGTAAACATCAGCGATCCGGACGTCGGCAACGAACGCTTCACCATCACCATTGCCGAGGCCGAAGACGGCAGCCCCACCTTCAGCAAGCCCAACATCAGCGGCCGCTCGGCAGGCACGTCGGGCCATCGGGAAGCCACCCACACGCTGGACGCCGCAGAACTGCTGCCCGGCACGCCCTCGGCCGGAAGTGACACGGCCACCAGGGCGCTGCCGTCCACCCTGGGCAACCTCTGGCACGGCACCGACCCGCTGCTGCACGACCCGCTGGGCCAGCATCCGCCGCTGGTCTGACCGCACGCCAGCACCCGGCGGGGGCATGGAGACGCCCCCGCCGCGCCGGTCGCTCGCTGTGGCAGCATACTAACGGTTTCTCGTGGCGGTGCACGGACGCCATTGCCGTCGAGATCACCGACTATCACTGAGAGGCTTCCGCATGCGTACGGTTCCTTATCCTCACCCCGGCGAAATTCTCCAGGAAGAGTTTCTCAAGCCCATGGGCATCAGCCAGTATCGGCTTGCCAAGGAAATCCACGTCCCTCAGCGCCGCATCGGCGAGATCGTGGCGGGCACACGCGGCATCAGCGTCGATACCGGCCTTCGGCTTTCGCGCTTCTTCGGCACGTCAGACGGCTTCTGGACCGGGCTGCAACTCGACCATGAAATGGAAATGGCCAAGGACACCCTGGCAGCCACGCTGGCCGACATCACCCCCATCTCCACCTGAGTCCCCGCCGCGGCCTACCCTATCCCCCTCGTAGTGCTACGCTTGCAAAGTCCGGCAGAGACGAGCACCAGCGAGGACAGCCACGCACGGCGTGCCCCGGGGGCGCTACCCATGCAGCCCTCTCCCAGCGAAGGCACAGACTCACGGTGTGGGGTGCTCCCTTTCGGCGCCTTCGGAGCTTGCTCCGTAAAGCCGAAAGGGAGTGCCGCGCGCCGGGAGCCTCACCACCGGGCCGCGGTCTTCATCCCTGATGAAGCCTCCTGCTCTGCATCAGCCGGTTTTCGACCATTCCCGCCCGCAGCACCCATGACAAACTACGCCGCCGACCGCCACAGCGCCTTCTTCCGCCGCAACCTGCAGGCCATCGGCACCCGCACCGAAGGCGGCCTCTCCAGCCTGGATGCCCTCATCGGCATCCCGCTCACCCCCGTGGCCATCGACGAGGCCTGGGTGCGCCACCAGATGCTGGGGCAGCCCCCCGAAGTCGCCCTGCGGCGCTTCCGCAACCTGCTGATGATGGCCCTCATCGAGCGGGACGTGCGCGGCGAGGCTCCGCTGGAAGAAGTGCTGGGCGCCATCACCCACTGGGCCGAGGTCTCCGTGCGCCATGCCCTGCAGGTGGCCGCCACCGAGCTGCAGGAACAGGGCCGCACCCTGCTGGACAGCCGGGGCCGGCCGCAGGACATGCTGGTGGTGGGCATGGGCAAGCTGGGCGGTGGCGAGCTGAATGTCTCCTCCGACATCGACCTGATCTACGTGGCGCGCGACGCGGGCGAAGAGCCGCGCTACCTGGAACGCATTGCCCGCCGGCTGAACCAACTGCTCTCCAACGTCACGGCCGACGGCTTCGTCTTTCGTGTGGACACCCGGCTGCGCCCCTATGGCGACGTGGGCCCGCTGATCGCCACCCTGCCCGCCCTGGGCAGCTACTTCCACGAACAGGGGCGCGAATGGGAGCGCTTCGCCTGGCTCAAGGGTCGGGTGATTGCCCACACGGGACTGGCCCCCTTCGACAGCACGCGCGGCGACGAGCAGCAGCTGATGCAGCAGGTGGTGCCCTTCGTGTTCCGCCCTTATCTGGATTTTCCGGCGTTCACCGCACTGGCCAAACTGCACGACCTGATCCGCTCCGAGGCCGGCAAGACCGAGAGCCGGCGCGCCCGCAGCGACAACGCCGGCTTCGACGTGAAGCTGGGACGCGGCGGCATCCGCGAGATCGAGTTCTGTGCCCAGATGTTCCAGATCGTGCGTGGTGGACAGGATCCCTCCCTGCGCGAGCGCAGCACCCCGAAGGCCCTGCAGCGGCTGGCACGCCGCCGCCTGCTGGACAAATCCGACGTGGAGCAGCTGCTCTCGGCCTGGCGGCTACTGCGTCGAACCGAGCACGCACTGCAATACCAGGAAGATGCCCAGACTCACTGGCTGTCGGACGATGCCACCCAGCACGCCGCCATCGCCGCCATGCTGGGCATGAGCGCCAGCGAGTTCGACGCCCGGCTGAACGATGCCCGCAACCATGTGGCCCAGGTCTTTGACGAGCTGCTGGCCCCGTCGCGGATGACGGGCTTCGAGGCCGCCCCGGAAAACACGGCCGCGCAGGCTTCCGGTGTGGTCACCAGTCCGTCAGCGTCCCCGGTGGAAGCCCCACCGCCCTCCCCCGAAAGCACCGACGCCCTGCCCGCCGACGCCAACCCGACAACGCAGCCCCCCGCCACCCATGATCCCGAAAGCCAGCGGCGCATCGAGGCCCTGCGCGAATCGCGTGCCTACCGCAAGGCACGCGACACCTCGCAGCAGAAGGTGGAGCATCTGCTGGGTCAGGCCCTGCACTTCCAGCCCGGCCCCGAGAGCTGCGGGCCCACTGCCCTGATCGGACGGTTGTGCGATTTTCTGGAGTCGATTGCCGGGCGCTCGGTCTACCTGGACATGCTGATCCAGCACCCCGGCGCCTTCCTGCATCTGCTGCGGATGATGGCGCAGGCACGCTGGGCCAGCGATTACCTGCGCAGCCACCCGGTGGTCATCGACGAGCTGGCCAACGGCCAGCTGCTGGAGCCGCTGGACATCCCGCACTGGACGCAGGAACTGCGCGAGCAGCTGGATGCCACCGTGCTGGCCGGCGTGCTGGATGACGACGGCCGCCCCGCCCCCGACATCGAACGCCAGATGGACGCGATGCGCGAGGCCCACCACGGTGCCGTGTTCCGTCTGCTGGGGCAGGACCTGGAAAAGCGCCTGACGGTGGAGGTGCTGAGCGACCACCTGAGCGCACTGGCCGACGCGGTGCTGGAAGTGACGCTGGAGCGCTGCTGGGCCAATCTGCCGCGCCGCCACCGGCCTGACCCGCAGTTTGCCGTCATTGCCTACGGCCGACTGGGTGGCAAGGAGCTGGGCTACTCGTCCGACCTGGACCTGGTGTTCCTCTACGACGACCCGCACGAGGACGCTCCGCGCATCTATGCCCAGCTGGCACAGCGCATGGCCGGCTGGCTGCAGACGCGCACGGCGGCCGGCACGCTCTTCGAGGTGGACCTGCGCCTGCGCCCCAACGGCAACGCCGGCCTGCTGGTGTCCAGCCAGAACGCCTTCCGGGTCTATCAGACCGAATCGGCCTGGGTGTGGGAACACCAGGCGCTGACCCGGGCACGCTACGCTGCCGGCAACCCGACCATCGGCAGCGCCTTCGAGACGCTGCGCGCCGACATCCTGGCCCGTCCGCGCGACGAGGCCGCGCTGCGCGCCGAGATCCTGTCGATGCGCCAGAAGATGCACGACGGCCACCCCAACGCGACGGGCCTCTTCGACCTGAAGCACGATGCGGGCGGCATGGTGGACATCGAGTTCATGGTGCAGTACCTGGTGCTGGCCCACAGTCACCAGCACCCGGCACTGATCGAGAACAAGGGCAACATCGAGCTGCTGCGCCGCGCGGCCAGCGCCGGGCTGATCCCGCCCGAGGCCGGCAAGGCTGTAGGCGATGCCTACCGCCGCTACCGGCGCCTGCAGCACGAGATCCGCCTGAACGACGCCGAGCGTGCCCGCGTGCCACCGGCTACCGTGGCCGTCGAGGCCGGCGCCGTGAAGGCTCTGTGGCAGCACCTGTTCGGCTGAGGGGCCTGCCCGACACGGGGCGTGTGCGCAACGATGACCCACTGCTAGAATGGTTGCCCCCTATTTGTTCAATGAACGCGCAGTGCGAAGGGAGCAGAAGGGAGCATCCGGACCGCCTGGCCGATGGAGGGGGTTGCCCATGGGGCAGCCCGGCCAGCCACCGTCCCGTGCCGCCACCTTGCCCGCCCCGCCCTGTCCTGGAGATAAACAATCATGTCAATGTCGGATCGTGATGGGAAGATCTGGTTCGATGGCCAGCTCATCGACTGGCGGGATGCGAAGATCCACGTGCTCAGCCACAGCCTGCACTACGGGCTGAGCGTCTTCGAGGGCGTGCGCGCCTACGACACCGAGCTGGGCACCGCCATCTTCCGCCTGCCCGAGCACACCCGGCGCCTGCTCAACTCCGCCAAGATCTTCCAGATGAAGGTGCCTTTCGACGCCGCCACGCTGGAAGAGGCCCAGAAGGCCGTCGTGCGCGAGAACGGCCTCAAGAGCTGCTACCTGCGCCCGCTCATCTGGCTGGGTGACGACAAGCTGGGCGTCTCGCCCCGCGGTGTGAAGGTGCACGTCATGATCGCCGCCTGGCCGTGGGGCGCCTACCTGGGCGAGGACGCCATCAACAAGGGCATCCGCGTCAAGACCTCGTCCTACACCCGCCATCACGTCAACGTCTCGATGGTGCGTGCCAAGGCCGGCGGCCACTACATCAACTCCATCCTGGCCAACAACGAGGCCCTGGCCGACGGCTACGACGAAGCCATGCTGCTGGACACCGAAGGCTACGTCTCGGAAGGCTCGGGCGAGAACCTGTTCATCGTGAAGCAGGGCAAGCTCTACACGCCTGACCTGGCCTCCTGCCTGGACGGCATCACCCGCGACTCCATCCTCACCATTGCCCGCAACCTGGGCATCGAGGCCCGTGAGAAGCGCATCACCCGCGACGAGGTGTACTGCGCCGACGAAGCCTTCTTCACCGGGACCGCGGCCGAGGTCACGCCGATCCGCGAGCTGGACAACCGCGTCATCGGCGAGGGCACGCGCGGCCCCATCACCACGAAACTGCAGACCGCCTTCTTCGATGTCGTCAAAGGCAAGGATCCGGCCTACCGTCACTGGCTGCAGCCGGTGAATGCCTGAGCCCGCCTCCGAAGAAAGCTGCGCCCTCCGTTGCCGGACGGCGTAGCATGAGGAAGGCGCTGCGCCCTGCCATGCCCGCACCTCGCCGTGCGGGCATGCCACATGCAGGACGTACCCGCTTCGGTGTGGCCAGCCCCGCAGCCCTTCCCTTTCGTTCCCTTCGTCGAACCATCTTCCGTTTCGGTGCCCCCATGAGCCAGTCGCCCACCCAGAACACGGCCGTCGAGCTGGACGCCTCCGACCTGCCGGTCTTCTGCCCCAATCCCAAGATGACACTGTGGAGCCAGCATCCGCGCGTCTACCTGGACGTGACCCATGAGGGTCAGGCCCGATGTCCGTACTGCAGCACGCTGTACCGGCTCAAGCCGGGCGTGAAGCTGCCCCACGGACACTGAACGGCCCCATCGCCCGACACGCCGCGCCGCCTCTCTTTCCTCCCTGCCTGCCCCATGACCCCAGACGCCATCCTTCACCAAAGCGCCACCCACGCCCAGGAGACCTATTACCAGGCCCTGGTCGATGCCGATCTGGACGCGCTGATGGCCATCTGGGTCGATGACGATTCGGTGCTGTGCATCCTGCCCTCCGGCGAGCGGCTCTCCGGGCTGGACGCCATCCGCGACACGCACGAGGAAGTCTTTGCGCAGGGCGGCGTGCGCGTGACCTGCCACGAATTGCAGTCCTTCGAGACAGCCACCGTCTCGGTGCATCACGTCATCGAGCAGTTCGATTTCAACCCGCCCGACGAAGCACCGCAGCGCTTCCTGGCCTATGCCACCAACGTGTTCCTGCGTACCCCGCACGGCTGGCAGCTGATGCTGCACCACGCCTCGCAGGCCGGCGACGAGATCGAACTCAGCACCCCTGCACCGACGCAGCTGCACTGACCGCGGAAGTCGCCACGACACAGGCGCCGCTGCGTCGATGCCGCATCCGCCGGGTTTCAATCATCCGGCTCCGCATTCCGGGCTATGATCGTCGGTGATGTCCATCATCCGTGCGAATGACCATGACCCGATGTTTCACCCACGCGCTGCTGGCCGGCGCTCTTCTTGCCACCTGCACCGGCTTCGCCCAGGCCGAAACCACCCTCACCATTGCGTGTGGCTCTGTCGGGCAGGACTATGACTCCTGCAAGCACGCATCTGACGAATGGGCGCGCAAGACCGGCAACCAGGTCAAGCTGCTGTCCGTTCCCGTATCCAGCACCGAGACCCTGGGCCTTTACCAGAAGATGTTCGCGGCCGGTTCATCCGACGTGGACGTGGTGATGGTGGATATGGTCTGGCCCGGCATGATCGGCCAGCATCTGCTGGACCTCACGCCTTATGCCAAGGACGAGGTGAAGAAGCATTTTCCGGCCATCATCGCCAACAACACCGTGCAGGGCCGCCTGGTGGCCATGCCCTGGTTCACGGCAGTCGGGCTGCTCTACTACCGCAAGGACCTTCTGGAAAAATACGAACTGTCCGTTCCCACCACCTGGGATGAGTTTGCCAAGGTGGCGGCTGCCATTCAGGAAGGCGAGCGCAAGGCCGGCCGGGAGGATTTTCAGGGGTTCGTCTGGCAGGGCCGCCCCGATGAGGGCCTGACCTGCAACGCGCTGGAATGGGTGCACAGCCAGGGCGGCGGCACCATCGTCAACGAGGCCGGCGAGATCACCATCGACAACGAGAAGGCCGCCCGCGCCCTGGATCGGGCTGCCGGCTGGGTCGGCACCCTCTCGCCCCAGGGTGTGCTTGGCCATGCCGAAGAAGATGCACGCAACCTCTTCCAGAACGGCAAGGCGGCCTTCATGCGCAACTGGCCCTATGCCTGGGCCCTGGTGCAGGGCGCCAACAGTCGTGTGAAGGACAAGGTGGGCGTGGCAGCCCTGCCCGCCGGCGAGAACGGCAGTACCGCCACCCTGGGCGGCTGGCAGCTGGCGGTTTCCAAGTACACGAAGCACCCTGAAGAAGCGGCCGATCTGGTGATGTACCTGACCAGCGAGAAGGTGCAGAAGCGTCGTGCCATCGAGGGTGCCTACAACCCCACCTATCCTGCCCTGTACAAGGACAAGGAAGTTCTGGCCGCCAACCCGTTCTTCGGCACGCTGTATGACGTGCTGCCCAACGCCGTATCCCGACCATCCAGCATCACCGGCCCCAAATACGACGCCGTCAGTCAGGCCTTCTGGAGCGCGGTGCATGATGTGCTGAACGGCCGTGCCAAGGGTGCCGAGGCCGTGAAGAAGCTGCAGGAACGGCTGGGTGAAGTGAAGAAAGACCAATGGCAAGAGAGGGCTAAACCATGACGACCCGCAGACCCCGCAAGGCGCCCAACAACGAATGGTGGCGCGGTGGCGTGATCTACCAGATCTATCCGCGCAGCTTTCAGGACAGCCACGGCGACGGCGTGGGTGACCTGAACGGTATCACGCAGCGGCTGGACTACGTGAAGGCACTGGGCGTGGACGCCATCTGGCTGTCGCCCTTCTTCAAGAGCCCGATGCGCGACTTCGGCTACGACGTCTCGGACTACCGGGCCGTCGATCCGATATTCGGGACACTGGACGATTTCCGCACGCTGGTGGACCGCGCACATGCGCTGGGTCTGAAAGTGATCATCGACCAGGTGCTGTCGCACACCTCCGATGAACACCCCTGGTTCATCGAAAGCCGCCAGAGCCGCAAGAATCCGAAATCCGACTGGTACGTGTGGGCCGATGCCAAGCCGGATGGTTCGCCCCCCAATAACTGGCAGTCCATCTTTGGCGGCAGTGCCTGGCGCTGGGACACGCGGCGGATGCAGTATTACCTGCACAACTTCCTGCCCAGTCAGCCGGACCTGAACTTCCACAACCGCAAGGTGCAGGATGCGCTGCTGGCCGACATGCGCTTCTGGCTGGAGCTGGGGGTGGACGGTTTCCGGCTGGATACCGTCAATTTCTACTTCCACAGCCAGACGCTGCACGACAACCCGCCCCAGTCCCACCGAGGCAAGCAGATTCCCGAGGCGGATCGGGTCAATCCCTACACCTGGCAGCGCCACCTGTACGACAAGACTCAGCCCGAGAACCTGGCGTTCCTGAAGCGGCTGCGTGCGCTGCTGGATCAGTACCCCGACACCACCACGGTGGGCGAAGTGGGGGCAGACAATGCGCTGGAGGTGATTGCCCAATACACGGCCGATGGCGACAAGCTGCACATGGCCTACAGCTTCGATCTGCTGCACGAGCACCACTCGGCCGAGTACCTGCATCAGGTGTTCGGCAAGTTCGGCCGCATCGTGAAGGACGGATGGCCGTCATGGGCCATTTCCAATCATGACTGCCCGCGCATCCGCACCCGCTGGGGTGGGCAGCAAGGAGGCGAGGCAGTCGCCCGGCTGGCGGCAGCCATGCAGATGACGCTGCGCGGCAGCCCCTGCATCTACCAGGGCGACGAGCTGGGCCTGCCTGAAGTCGAGCTGAGCTTCGAGCAGCTGCAGGACCCCTACGGCATTCGCATGTGGCCCGAGTTCAAGGGACGCGACGGCTGCCGCACGCCCTTCCCGTGGAAGAAGCGTGGTGTCAGCGCCGGGTTCTCGGATGCGCCGAAGACCTGGCTGCCCATCCCGCCCGAGCACCGCGAACTGGCCGTGGACCAGCAGACGCGCAACCCGGATTCGATGCTGAATTTCTATCGGAACCTGCTGGCCTGGCGCAAGACGCATCCGGCCCTGCTGAAAGGAAGGCTCAAGCTCCTGCCCACTGACCCGCAGCTGCTCGGCTACGAGCGCCGGCTGGACGACGATGCGCTGCTGTGCGTCTTCAACTTCAGCGGCAAGAAGGCACGGCTGCCGCTGCCGCGTGGCTGGACGGAAGGCGTCATTGATGAAGGCAGCGGGCTGACGGGTGCCGAGATCCGGCGCGGTGCGCTGGTGCTGGGGCCGTGGTCGGGAGCGGTGCTGGTTCGCGCCTGAGCGGGTTCAGCGGCGCTCCTCACCCTGCTCCTGCATCCAGGCCGCTTCGGCCTCGCGCAGCTTGGCGTCGGCGATGGAGCCGTTGTAGAAATCCAGATCGCCGGCGTTGCGCGCCAGCCGAAGCTGCTCGATGGCCGGCTGGTTGTAGCCCAGCGCCAGGTAGCCTTCGGCTGCCGCCAGGTGCGACATGCCCTTCTCGCCCTTGGCCAGGTAGGCCTCGCCCAGCATGCGCCACAGTTCGGCGTCGCTCTTGTACAGGCGCGTTTCATTGCGCAGCAGCGCAATGGATTCATCCCACTTCTTCGCGGCGTTGAGCACTTCGGCGCGCTGGCGCAGCAGCGCCCGGGAGCCGGGGAAATCCTTGGCTGCCGCGGCCGAAGCCTGCTCGGCATCGGCCACCTTGCCGGCCGCCAGCAGATTGGCAATGCGCAGCCGCACGACATACGGATGCGGCTTGTCGAGCAGCTTCTCGGTCTGCGTCAGGGCCTGTTCGGTAGCCAGGGCGTCGTGCCGCATGTAGGCCACGTTGGCCAGACCGAACCAGGCGGCGGGATCCTTCTTGCCTTCCTCGGTCTTGAGCTGCGCCTCGAAATGGCGACGCACCTCGGTCTGCTTGTCCACGCTGTCGGCGCTGACGGCGCGTGCCCGTGCACGCATCAGCCGGAAATCCACGGAATCAGCCGGGGGTCTGGCGGTGGCTGCCAGCTGCTGGATGCGCAGCTTCAGGTCGTTGATGCGCTCGGCCGTGACCGGGTGGGTGCGCAGGTAGGCGGTGGTGTCGCCGCCTTCGTTGAACCGGTTCTGCTGCTGCAGGCGGCCGAAGAAGACGGGCGCGCCGTTCACGTCGAAACCGGCCTCGCGCATCACCTGCAGGCCGATGCGGTCTGCCTCACGCTCGGCATCGCGCGAGAACGAGAGCATGGAGCGCGTGGCCATGCTCTCGCCCAGCGTGATGGCCCCCATGCCGGCATCCGGATTGTTGCGGATGGCCAGCGCCCCCAGCACCATGCCGGCCATGGCCAGCATGCTGGCCTGCTTCTGGTTCTTCAGCATGCGGGCGATGTGGTGCTGGGTGACGTGCCCCATCTCGTGCCCCAGCACGCTGGCCAGCTCGGATTCGCTGCCGGTCACGGCCAGCAGGCCCGTATGCACGCCGATGAACCCGCCCGGCAGGGCGAAGGCGTTGATGCTGTCGTCGCGCACGATGAAGAACAGGAACGGCTGGCCACGTGCCGGTTCGGTGCCGGTGAGCCGGCTGCCGAAGCGGTTGATGAAGTCGTTCATCTCGGCATCGTCGTAAACGGTGCCGTCGGAACGCAGCTGGCGCATCACCGATTCGCCCAGGCGGCGTTCGGCCGTGCCGGACAGCTCGTCACTGTCGGCCGAACCCAGGTCGGGCAGGCGTTCGATCTGGGCATGGAGCGACGTCGGCATGGCCATGGTCAGCGCCAGACCCAGCAGCCCTGCCCGGCCCAGACGACGGAATGCGCGTGCCACGGGCCCTGCAGGCCTGGCGGGCCGTGTCGCGTGTACCCGGCCTTCTGCTGCGCCGTTGCCGGCCCCCAGGTGCCCGGTCTGTTCCGGCTCGTGATGCCTCATCGACAGATTCTCTCGTGTTCGGATTGCCTGGATGGGGCTCCAGATGGCCCCACGCCATGGCGTGCTACGGTCTTCCAACGTCCGGCCCCGCCCCTGCGACGACAGGAGGGAGCCTTCCTCCTGCTATGATGGCACGATGAACGATCTGACGCATTTCGACGCCCAGGGGCAGGCTCACATGGTGGATGTGGGCGGCAAGGCCGAAACCCGCCGCACGGCCGTGGCCGAGGGCTGGATCCGCATGCAGCCGGCCACGCTGGCGCGCATTCGGGAAGGAAGTGCCGCCAAGGGCGACGTGCTGGGTGTGGCCCGACTGGCGGCCATCATGGCCGCCAAGCGCACGTCCGACCTCATTCCGCTGTGCCATCCCATCGCGCTGTCGCGCGTGGCGGCCGAGTTCACCCTGGACGAGGCAGCCAGCCGCGTGCGCTGCGAGGTGACGGCCGAATGCACGGGCCGCACCGGGGTGGAGATGGAAGCGCTGACGGCGGTGCAGGTGGGTCTGCTGACCATCTACGACATGTGCAAGGCCGTGGACCGCGGCATGGTGATGGAAGGCGTCCGGCTGCTGGAAAAGCGCGGCGGGAAGTCGGACTGGCACAGTGATTAAGAAACCGGCATGTCGGCTGTTCCGTCCTGCCCCGGATCCCCTGAATGGGCCCTATGAGCAGAGACGCGCCCGACGCATCACGACACGAGAACACCATCATGAAGACACAGATCCTGCTGGCCGCCACGCTGCTTGCCCTGACGGGCACGGCGTCGGCCGCCGGCTCCTTCACGCTGCAGGCCGATGACCTGCAGAACGGCGGCTTCACCCGCAAGCAGCTGCTGAGCGCCGAGTACGGCTTTGGCTGCACGGGGAACAACCAGTCACCGGCCCTGTCCTGGAAGAACGCCCCCGTGGGCACCCGGAGCTTCCTGCTCACCATGCATGATCCGGATGCCCCCACCGGCGGCATCGGCTGGACGCACTGGGTGGTGGCCAACATTCCAGCCAAGGTGGACCGACTGCCGGCTGGCATCAGCGTCGGTGACACGAAGCTGCCCGCGGGCGCCCTGCAGACGCGCACTGACGGCGGCAAGCCGGGCTACATGGGCGCCTGCCCTCCCACGGGTCGGGCGCATCGCTATGTGATCACGCTGACGGCCCTGAAAGTGGCCGAGCTGCCGGGCGTGACGGCCGATTCGACGCCGGCGCTGGTCGGCTTCGTGGCCCAGGCCCACGCGCTGGGCGCCTCCAGCATCACGGTGATGTACGGGCGCTGATGCTCGATATATCACACGCCGAGCTCGAAACAATGAGTCTTGCCCAGCCAGATGCCACCAGAAGGTGCCGCTGCTACCATCACCAGCCCACAGGCTTCCTGATGGTCCCCTTGCTGTCCATCAGCATATCGGGCAGCTGGCACTGTTCGAGAGCTCCCCGCCGGATAGACTTGTAGAAATCGACATGAGGCAGGATGGCACGGCTGGGATTCTTGTGTGGATTCAAAACCCCAACGGTCTTGTTCAGTTCCTGCCTGACGAGCTTGATAGGTTCCAGCAGGTCAGAGTCATTGGAAACGACGACTGCGATATCGAAGCGATTCAGATGGGCATCGTGCAGCAGATGGGTCGCCAGATTGACATCCGAACCCTTTTCTTCCGTCTTGATGATCTTGACGTAAGGGCTTCCCGAATCGGGTGAACTGGCGAGTCTTGCGCTTACGACATGGGACAGATAGTGTCCATAGATGACCGATACAGTCGGCAACGTGGAAATTGCCCTGAGATAAGCCTGCTGCCGAACAGGCTGCTGGGGATCGTTCCCACGGGCACTGACCTTTGCTGTGAAATACTTGATGGAAACGATGTCATTGCCCGGAAGATACGCACGACAGAGCGCTTCCAGATCCAGCCAGCGATAGGGAGTACGTTTCAGTGCGCCAAAATACAGATTGAACGCATCAATGTAGACGCTGGTTCTGGGTCTCTGGACTGCCATGATGGAAGATGGCTTGTGTAGAAATGCAGAAGCCTCCTTTCGGAGGCTTCGCGCCCACATGCCGAAGCCTGTGGGGATGTAAGGATGCTGGCCCCCTTTCGGGGGCCGCGCCCACGTGCCGAAGCCCGTGGGGAAGTGTCCGGTAATTCTCACATGTTCAGGAAGAATAGTCAATTAACCGGCTGACAGATGGCTCAACGGTCAGTGCGGCGCAAGAACCGCAACTTTTCCAGCCTGGGCTGCCTCCTCAGAACAACATCGCCGCCACCCCCAGGAAGATGAAGAAGGGGCACCCGATCCGGTGGCTTTGCCCGAAGCGCCGGAATTACGGTGCGCGGCAGCTTTTCTCCATGACCCCTGATCGGCCTCTCCCCGGGCGTGAAACGCCTCGCATGCTATGTTTTTTGACCATTCTTTACAGTAGCAGCCCGGAGGACACACGATGCTGATCAACAAGGACACCCAACTGTGCATGTCGCTGGCGGGGCGGCCCGGCAACTTCGGCACCACCTTCCACAACTACCTGTACGGGAAGCTGGGGCTGAACTTCATCTACAAGGCCTTCACCACCCAGGACATCGAGCACGCCGTCAAGGGTGTGCGTGCGCTGGGCATCCGTGGCTGCGCCGTCTCGATGCCCTTCAAGGAAAGCTGCATGCCCTTCCTGGACGAGATCGATGCGTCGGCGCAGGCGATCGAATCCGTCAACACCATCGTCAATGACCAAGGCTTTCTGAAGGCCTACAACACCGACTACATCGCCGTCGCCAAGCTGATCGACAAGTACGGGCTTAACCGCCAGGCCCGCGTCATCGTGCGGCAGCGGCGGCATGGCCAAGGCGGTGGTGGCAGCCTTCCGGGACGCCGGCTTTCCGCACCTGAAGGTCTTTGCCCGCAATGCCGTCACCGGCCCGCGCGTGGCTGCGCAGTACGGCTTCCGGCATGTCGATTCCCTGGACGGCGAGCAGGCCGACATTCTGGTCAATGTGACCCCGATCGGCATGAAGGGCGGCAAGGAAGAAACCATGCTGGCCTTCCCGCAGGCGATGATCGATCAGGCCAGGGTGGTTTTCGATGTGGTGGCGCTGCCGCCCGAAACCCCGCTGATCAGGGCGGCCCAGGCGGCCGGCAGGCAGGCGATCTCGGGTGCGGAAGTGATCGTGCTGCAGGCCGTAGAGCAGTTCGAGCTGTACACCGGCGTGCGTCCGGACGACACGCTGGTGGCCGAAGCGACGGCCTTTGCCCGGGCGCGCAGCTGAAGGCCCAGAGCCCGTCATTCTTTCCGGCACACCATCAGCTACTAGCCTGCGCGCCCGGTTCGCAGCCTCATGGTGACCTCCATGAGGCAAGAAACGGGCGCGGAATGAGCCCTCAGAGAGCCCTCAGAGCCGGTTTGCAGTCCGCGGATTTTCTGCCGCCCAAGCTCCCAGGGGGCAGGCGCCGCTCAGAACAGCATCGTCGCCAGCCCCAGGAAGATCAGGAAGCCCAGGCCGTCGGTAGAGAAGGTCAGCAGCACGGACGAGCCCAGGGCGGGATCGCGGCCCAGCTTGTTCAGGGTAAAAGGCACCACCACGCCCAGGGTGGCGCCGATGAGCAGGTTGAGGACAATGGCCACGCCCATGGCGATGCCCAGCAGGCGGGCGCTGTCACTGTCGTGATAGAGCAGCCAGGTGGCCAGACCCGCCACGCTGCCCCAGACCATGCCGTTGAGCAGTGCGACGGTCAGTTCCTTGCGCAGGATGCGGCCAAAGTTGCCGCCGTTGATCTGCCCCTGTGCCAGCGAGCGGATCATCAGCGCCATGGTCTGGTTGCCGGAGTTTCCGGCCAGTCCGGCCACGATGGGCATCAGGGTGGCCAGGGCCACGATCCGTTCGATGGTTTCGTCGAACAGCCCGATGACGCGTGAGGCCAGGAAGGCGGTGACCAGATTGACGGCCAGCCACAGCCAGCGGTTGCGGGCTGACTGCCAGACGGAGCCGAAAAGGTCTTCCTCTTCCTGCAGACCGGCCTGGTTCAGGGCGTCGGTCTCGCTTTCTTCACGGATGACATCCACCACCTCGTCGATGGTGAGGCGACCGATGAGCTTGTGGTGGGTATCGACAACCGGCGCGGAGATCAGGTCATAACGCTCGAAGGCCTGGGCGGCCTCGCCCACGTCGTCGTCCACGTCCAGCGACAGGATGTCGCGGTGCATGACGGCCGAGACTTCGGTGTCAGGCTCGTTGAGCAGCACCTGCTCGATGGACAGGCTGCCCGTCAGCATGCCGTTGCGGTCCACCACGAACACCTGGTCGGTGTGCTGAGGCAGCTCGTCGAAGCGGCGCAGGTAGCGCAGCACCACTTCCAGCGTCACGTCCTCGCGCACGCGCACGAACTCGAAGTCCATGCGTCCGCCCACCGAATCCTCGGGGTAGGACATGGCGGCACGCAGCTGCTCACGCTCCTCGGGGGTCAGCTCGCGCTGGATCTTCTCCACCACCGCCGGCGGCAGGTACTCGACCAGGTCGGCCACGTCGTCGGCGTCCAGCTCCTTCACCGCCGAGACCAGCTCGTCCTCGGTCATCAGGTCGATCAGGTCTTCCAGGACCGGCTCGGAAACCTCCAGCAGCACGGCGCCATCGGCTTCGCGCTTGACCGAATCCCAGACCAGCTGCCGCTCTTCCGGTGGCAGCGCTTCCAGCACGTAGGCGATGTCGGCCGGGTGCAGCTTGGCCAGGCGCTCACGCAACTGGGCAAGGTAGGGAGACTCATCGGGATTCGCCCCGACCTTCGATGCCGTCTCCGATGTCGACCCGGACTCGGGCGTCGAGACGTCATCGCCCTCCGCCGCAGCGTCCCCTTTCCGCTCGACCTCCGGCCTGGCCCCACTGTCCGACTTCGTCGCCACGTCTGCCATCAGCCCTGCGACCGCCTTCACCCGGACGTCGGCAGACTTCAGCACCCCCGTGGACGGCCCCATGCCGACGGCCGCCAGGGCGCTGTGCTGCCCCGAATGGACGTGATGGCGGATCGGCTGATGATGGGCATCCCGCTGCCCGGTGTCCGACGCCCGCTGAGGGTCGGCAAGATGCCCGGCACCAGGGGCATCCTGCGACGCAGCTGCAGACGCGCTGGTGTCGGCATCGGAGGCGTGCTGCACGTCGGCGGACGCGTCATGTGGCGTCTCGCCATGGGCATGTGCCCTGTCGTGGGACGAGGCATCCTCCTCGTCATCGGGCTCCTGCGCGGCCTGGCGCACGGTCTCGGCGTAATGACGGGCCGTTTCCTGCGCAAAGGCGTGGCGCTCCAGCAGAAGCTGCACTTCGGCCAATGCATGCTGCGCCTCTTCGGCATCGCGCGGGAGAACGCTGGTCTGAACGGCTGCGGTGGTTTCTTCCGGTGTTTCAGCCGGTTCCGAGGCAGCCACGGAGGAGACTGCCAGGTCAGAATGGGAGGACAGGCTCGTGTCGGCTGCGGTCTCTTCGGGCACGGACGATGCAGCCGAGCGGGGATCGACAGGGGAGGTATTCATGGCGCGGGCTCAGGCGAGCGGCCGTCGTCGGGGCAGGAGGCAGGTTGGTCCGGACGGCGGCAGGCAGGGAAAGGCCACGGGCACGAGGGTGGCCAGGCTTGAGCGTGCGAGGGCTGGCGGACAGCCCGCAACCTTGGACGACAGGGTCAGAGAATGCAGAAACCGGGCCTAAGCGCGCGGCCCGAACAGCGGCGCTGCATGATGGTCCCGGCTGGCAGCCTGCAGGTGTTGCGCCACCCAAGCTTTCAGCACGCGATCCGCGATGTTAGCGCAATCAGCGTGCCGTGCGCAGTGCTTCCAGCACGGGGACGACATCGGGCCGGATGCCGCGCCACAGGCGGAAGCTCTCGGCGGCCTGGCCGACCAGCATGCCCAGGCCGTCGCTGACCCGTGACACCCCGGCCGCCATGGCCTGCTGCATGAAGGGCGTGGGTCGGTCGGCATAGATGCAGTCGTAGGCCAGCTGGCAGCCCTCGAACAGCCGGGCCGGCAGCGTGGGGCCGTCGCCGTGCAGGCCGGCGGACGTGGCGTTGATGAGCACGTCAGCCGCCGGTGCATCGGCCAGCGCCACGGCCTCCACGCGCACTGGCAGCGCCTGCGCCTCAAGATGGGGATCGATGTCGGCGGCCAGCGCCTGGGCGCGGGGCTGCGTGCGGTTGGCCACCACCAGCCGGGCCACGCCGGCCTGGGCCAGCGGCAGCATCAGCCCCCGGGCTGCGCCGCCGGCGCCCAGCACCGTCACTCGCAGGCCCTGCGGCGACACGCCCAGCCGCTGCTGGATGTCGTCGACCAGACCGGCGCCATCGGTGTTGTCGGCGATGATCCGACCCTCGACGAAGCAGAGCGTGTTCGCGGCACCCGCGGCCTCGGCACGCGGGCTGCGCTCGTCGGCAAGGCGGAAGGCCGCTTCCTTGAAGGGCAGCGTGACGTTGGCGCCTCGCCCCCCTTCTTCCTGGAAGAAGTGCCGCATGGCGATATCAAAAGCCTCGGAAGGTTCGGTCTCGATCAGGCGCCGTTCGTAAAGGATGTTCTGGCCGGTCTGGGCCGCGAAGGCGGCGTGGATCTCGGGCGAGCGGCTGTGGGCAATGGGGTTGCCCACAACAAGGTAGCGGTCAGGTCCGGAAGCCATCGGCATCACCGCTTGGCCGACTTCGTCTGCAGGCTGCCGTTGGTGAAGGTCCAGGTACGGACGATCTGCAGGATGTCGCCGTCCTTGCGCATCTCGGGCGTGAACTTGTCGTAGGGCGCACCGGCCAGCACGATTTCCTTCACCTTGCGGTTGAGCACGTCGTAGCGGGACTTCTTGTTGATCAGCACGTCGACGACGTTGCCGTACTTGTCCACCTCGACGGTGACGGTGAGCGAGTCGTACATCTTGCCCCGTGCTTCCTCGGGGAAGCGCTCGGTACCGATCTTCTCGATGCGGTCAGCCCAGGCGCTGACGTAGCGGGCATAGTTGACGCCGGTGGCGTTGACGCCATAGGTGAGGCGCTTGGGCCGGCGGGCGTAGTCTTCCAGCTGGCGGTCGATCTGCGCCTGCATGCGGGCGATCTGCCGCTGCAGCTCCTGCTGCTCTCCACCGTTGGCGTCCTGCGACTGCTGCGGCTCGGCCTGCGGGGTGGGCTCGTTCTGGTTGTTCAGGGCCAGCAGGCGCTGCTGCTCGGCCTCCAGCTGGCGAATGCGGGCCTGCTGCTGCTCCATGGTCTCGCCGTCACGGGCCTGTTCCGAGGCAGGCAGCGGGGAACGCGCCCTGCCCTTGTCACGGTCACCACCGGCCTCCATGTTCACCTGCGCCAGCACCTCGGCGTTGACGGGCTTGGCACGGGTGGAGGCGTTGAGCAGCACCACTTCCAGCTGCGACTCGGCTGGCAGGAAGCGATTGGGATCAGCCGCCGAGAAGCGGATGGCCAGCATGACGGCGTGCGCTACCAGCGACACGACAATGCCGACAGTGAGCGGGTCCATCCGGTTGAAGGCACGGGCCCATGGCGTAGCAGCGGCCATTTGCAGAAATCACTCCGTATCGATCGAATCCGAGGGTGCCAGCCCGGGGTCTTCAGTCCCGGGCTCTGGCGTTGCCTCCGCCCCCACAGGGTCGGAGTCATGGGGATCGGCAACCAGCCGAACGGCACGGGCCTGGACGGTCAGGTCCAGCTCGTCCCAGTCCAGCAGGTCCACCAGCAGGGGCTGACCCGCGCTCATGGGCGGCAGGCCAGTCACCTGGAAGTACAGGGGAGCAGCGGCCAGGCGCACGGTCTCGTCGCGGATGGCCACGGCGGGGAAACGCTGCTCGGACTGCTGCGCCACCCAGCGCAGGCACCAGTAGCGCTCCATTGTCTGCTGATATTCGCCCACCGTGCCATAGCGCGCCTCAAAAGCAGACACAATTGCATACAGCGATGTGTCATTCATGGTGAAGGGCGGGACTTCTGCCTCCAGCACGGCCACCAGCTGCATCTGGTTGATGAGGTCGACGTAGCGACGCAGCGGCGAGGTGCTCCAGGCGTACTGGGGCACACCCAGCCCCTGGTGGATGGCCGGGTGGGTGGACATCTTCACGCGGCCGAAGCTCTGCGAACGGTACAGGCCCGAGACGGCGTGGTCGGCCAGCAGGCGGCCCCAGCGCGAGTTGGCCAGAATGGCCATCTCGGCCACGATGCGGTCAAAGGGTGCGTCGCGGCGGCGGGGAATGATGTCGACGTGCTCGCCGTCGATGCGGAAGGAGAAGTCGACGCGCGAGCGGACTTCAGGGCGGCCACGCACCTTGTCACGCTCGGCCGACAGCACCTGCGTGAAGCGCCACAGCAGCCGGAAGGCGTCGGCATAGGGCAGCCCGGTCAGCGGATCTTCCTCGCCGGGAGCAGGCTGCCAGTCCAGCTGCGCCTCGGTGTCGAAGGGCTCCAGTTCGTCGTGGCGGATGTTGCGCGCCACGCGGATGCGGTCCACCTGGCTGAATTCGTTGGCGACCTGCAGGGTCTCGATGTTGATGTCCAGGTACAGCGACAGCGCCGGACGCACGTGCCCCTCGTCCAGCGAGAAGCTGCGCACCACAGCATCGGGCAGCATGGTGATCTTTTCACCGGGGCTGTAGACGGTGGTCATGCGCTCGCGCGCCACCTGGTCCACCTCATCCCCGGGGCGGATGCCCAGCGCCGGGGCGGCAATGTGCACGCCGATGCGCGCCATGCCGTCGTCCAGCCACTGGACCGACAGGCAGTCGTCGATCTCGGTGGTGCTGGAGTCATCGATGGAAAAGGCTTCGACCGGGCTTTCGGGCAGATGGTCGAGCACCGGCGGCTGATACTGCGACAGCGCAGCCGGGAAATCGGTCCCCTTGGGAAAATGCGAACGCAGGAAGCGCTGTTCATGAACGGCGCGCGCACTGGGCAGCGCCCCCACCTTCAGCAGCAGCCGCTCGGGCGACAGGCCGGTCTGCTGGCAGGCCAGATCCAGCGCACGCCAGCCCACGGACTGGCGGTCGGCTGCCACCAGCAGGTCGGGCACCTGGCCGGCGATGAGCGACGGCAGCTGGCCGGCTTCCAGCTCGGCGGCCAGCCGCTGGATTTCCTCTTCCTGCAGGCGTTTGCGCTCGATGGCGGCCAGTGCGGCCTTGAGGGTGTCGGGCTGGGCCGGACGGTAGCGACCACGCCCCTTGCGGTAGAAGTACACCGGCATGCCGTGAAGGCGCATCAGCATGGCGGTCTGCTGCACCACGCTGGGATTGTCACCGTAGTACTCGGCCACCAGCAGCTGATAGTCGAACTCTTCCTGCGGGGCCACTTCCCACAGGAAATCGATGTCGATGTTCTCGGCCTCCTGCAGGGCCTCAGCCAGCATCTCGGCGGGTCCGGGCGATGCGAAGCGCAGCATGACGTTGGCCTGCTTGACCTTGACGCGCTTGCCGGTGGTGAGTTCCACCTGCAGGCTGGTTCCAGTGTCCTGCAGGATGGTGCCCGTCTTGAACTGACCGGCCTCCTCGAATAACAGGTAGTTTTGGCTCATTGACGGGATAGTCTGGGGGGCGGTCCGCCGTTTGGGAAGATGCAGGGGAAAATGACCGGTGCGGTGGCAGCAGGGAAATGCCCGGCTGCCGCAGACCAGGGCCCTGACGGGGCCTTGTCCCGGTGCCTGCACAGTGTTGCATGGTGAAGACAACCGGCCATTATACGGGCGTGCCCCCCGGCCCTTTCAGGAAAGAGCCAGGCAGGGAAAGGTCAGACAGCCCCCCAGAACCGGTGCAACGATCAGCACCGCACCTTCGGGGGTCTGTCCGGGCCCTTCCCGGGTCCGACGGAACATGATCGCCGCCCTGGCGGCCCTCTGTGCAGACGGACCGACGGACGGCGCCAGAAGGCGGATGGAGCCACGCCCCTTCGTTGCGCCTGTTACTTCCCGTTGCCTTCCCGCGAGGCCAGTCCGGTCAGCAGGCGGCCGTGAATGCCGCCAAAACCGCCGTTGCTCATCACCAGCACCTGGTCGCCCGGGCGGGCTGCCGCCAGAATGGCGGCCTCCAGGGCCGGCATGTCGCGCAAGACGGCCACGCGCTCGCCCAGCGGGGCCAGGGCTGCCTGGGCGTCCCAGTCGATGCCGCCGGCATAGCAGAACACCAGGTCGGCACCCTTCAGGCTGGCGGGCAGCTGGGCCTTCAGCGTGCCGGTGCGCATGGTGTTGGAGCGCGGCTCCAGCACGGCCAGCAGGCGTCCGCCGGAATGGTTTCCCGCCTGCATGCGGGCCCGCAGCCCGGCGATGGTGGTGGCAATGGCCGTGGGATGGTGCGCGAAATCGTCGATGACAGTGACGCCACCCACGGTGCCACGCACTTCCAGCCGCCGCCGCACCCCCTGGAAGGCGGCCAGCGCCTCGATGGACTCGGCCGGCGTGATGCCGATGTGCTCGGCCGCCACGATGGCGGCAATGGCATTGGCCCGGTTGTGCTCGCCGGCCAGCGGCAGGCGCACGCGCCCCTGCTCGACATCGCCGCGCCAGAGCGTGAACACGGTGGCATCGGCCTCCTCGGCCACGTCGCTGGCGTGCCAGCCGTCAGCCCCCAGGGTCTCGGTCTGACTCCAGCAACCGCGGGCCAGCACCCGCTGCAGCGCTTCGGAGTCCGACGGCCAGATGATCCGCCCCTGCCCGGGCACGGTGCGCACCAGATGATGGAACTGGGTCTCGATGGCGCCCAGGTCCGGAAAGATGTCGGCGTGGTCGTACTCCAGGTTGTTGAGCACGGCAGTACGCGGCCGGTAGTGCACGAACTTGGAACGCTTGTCGAAGAAGGCCGTGTCGTATTCGTCGGCCTCGATGACGAAATAGGGCTTGTGCCCCAGGCGCGCCGAGACCGGGAAGTTGCCCGGCACGCCACCGATCAGGAAGCCCGGCTCGCGCCCGGCCGCCTGAAGGATCCAGGCCAGCAGCGACGCGGTGGTGGTCTTGCCGTGCGTGCCGGCCACGCCCATCACCCAGCGCCCGACCAGCACCTGCTCGGCCAGCCACTGCGGCCCCGAGACGTAGGGCAGCCCGGCATCCAGAATGGCCTCCATCAGCGGATTGCCCCGCCGCACCACGTTGCCCACCACCCAGACATCAGGCTTGAGCGACAGCTGGGACGGGTCCCAGCCCTCGATCAGGTCGATGCCCAGCGCGCGCAGCTGGTCGCTCATCGGCGGGTAGACGTTGGCGTCGCAGCCGGTGACCTTGAAGCCCGCCTCACGGGCAATGGCGGCCACCCCACCCATGAAGGTGCCGCAAATACCAAGAATATGTATGTGCATCCGACGATTCTAGCGGCAGCCACCTCCGCGATGGCATGGCAACCGGCCTGGCGGTCGCCGCTGTGCCGCTGCGGCGACATTGGCCGGGTCCGTGCCACCGGGGGCACCATGAGGCCGCCCGGAAGGACAAGCCGACTGACCGGCCGCCATCCCGGTAAACTTGTTGCAGCCCGCGCACGTTGTGTGCTGCAGGAGCCCGGACGGCCACACAGCGACGGACTGCGCGCCGTGACCTGATACATCCCGAGCTTCAGACCTGCCCGCGGCAGCCTGCCCTGCCCTTTTTCATGCCGATGACCGATTCATCCACCGCGCCGCTGCCCAGCGATGCCCACTCCGATCTGCGCGCCGAGATCGCCGACCAGGCGGCCCGGCTGATCGCCGATGGCGGTCTGGACTATCAGAGCGCCAAGCAGAAGGCGTTGCGCCGCGCCTTTGCCGGCACCACGCCGCCGGCCGGCCTGATCCCCACCAACGAGGAGATCGACCGGGCGCTGCGCGAACATCTGGATCTCTTCGACCCGCAGCATGCGGCCCGGGTGCAGGAATATCGCCAGGCCGCCGTGGTGTGGCTGGAGCGCCTGGCCGACCACCACCCTTATATAGTAGGTGCGGCCTGGAAGGGCGTGGTCACCACCCACGCCGTGCTGCACATCCAGTGCTTCACCGACGAGGCCAAGGAACTGGAATTCCTGCTGCTGGACGCCGGCGTCGATTACGACGTGGTGGAGGTTGCCCATTTCTCGAGCCGGGGCGAGGATGTTCCTGCCCTGGTCTTTCATGACGGCCATGGCCTGCCGGTGATGATCTCGGTCTACCGGCATGACGACCTGCGCGGCGCCCTGAAGCGCGCCCAGGGCGCCGAGCGAGGCGACCTGGCCGCCCTGCGCCGGCTCATGGACGAACCGGCGCCCGAACCCCTTCTTCCCCCTTCTTCTGCCACGAGCCCTCTGCCATGATCCTGCACCGCTTCACCCGCCCTTCCCTGCATCCCCTGCTGCCCGCCCTGCTGCTGGGTCTTTCCCTGCCCCTGATGAGCCCGGCCATGGCCAGCGCCCCGGGCGGCGACCAGCCGGCCCAGGTGGCCAGTGCCGGTGCCACGCCCCTGGATCAGCTGGCCCAGAAGAAGTTCCCGGCCGCCGACGGCAAGGCGCTGGACATGGCCACGCTCAAGGGCAAGCCCGTGGTGATCAACTTCTGGGCCACCTGGTGCCCGCCCTGCATCCGCGAGATGCCCGATCTGGCAGCGCTGGCCCGCGAGATGGGTGATCAGGCGGCCTTCCTCGGCATTGCGGCCGACACCGACGGCAACGTGAAGAAGTTCACCGCGAAGAACCCCGGCATCGATTTCCCGCTGGTTCTGGCCGGCTACAACGCCCTGAATCTGTCGCGCCAGTGGGGCAACGAGCGCGGCGGCCTGCCATTTACCGTGGTTCTGGACGCAAAAGGCCAGATCCAGTGGCGCCACAGCGGCACCGTGGATGTCGAAGAGCTGCGTTCGATGCTAAAATCCGGCGAACTGCGTTGAGCGTCCACGATCTTGAACGTATCTGGCAACAAAAATGGCCTCCTGGTCATTCATGGCCCCAATCTGAACCTGCTGGGCACCCGTGAGCCCGAGGTCTACGGCCACACCACGCTGACCGACATCAATGCCCGGCTGGCCCACCTGGCCCGCCGGCATGGGGCTGCCTTCGACCATTTCCAGAGCAACCACGAAGGCGCGCTGGTCGACCGCATCCAGGCCGCCCGCGCCGACGGGACCGCGTTCATCATCATCAATCCGGCTGCCTACACGCATACCAGCGTCGCCATGCGCGACGCCCTGGCTGCAGTGGCCATCCCCTTCGTCGAGGTGCACCTGTCCAACGTCCACCGACGCGAGAGCTTCCGCCACCATTCCTATTTTTCCGACCTGGCCGAGGCCACCGTGGTGGGCATGGGCGCCCATGGCTACGAGGCGGCACTGCGCTTTGCGCTGCACCGGCTGGGTCTGCTGACCGAACCCCCGCCGGGAGACTTAGCTGCTCCCGGGGCCTCTGCCTGAAGGGGTGCCGTCATCCTGATATCTTCCCGCTGGGCGAGACGCGGTTGCCCTGCAGCCCTTCGCTTTCGCCGGCCTGGCGCCTTTCCAGGCACCCGATTTCCCGATCCGCCGGTCCGAGTGCCCCTGGCATCCGGGCCGGATTCCTTCACAGCCAACCGGCCCGTGTGGGCCAACTCCATCATTCATCAGGGACAAGCAGCATGGATTTGCGCAAACTGAAAACCTTGATCGATCTCGTTGCCGAGTCCAGCATTTCCGAACTGGAAATCACCGAGGCCGAGGGTCGGGTCCGCATCGTCAAGGCACCGCCGCCGTCGGCCCAGCCGGCCCCCGTCGCCCAGGTCGTACAGATTCCGGCTAGCCAGCCTGCGGCCGCTGCACAGGCCACGGCGGCAGCCGCACCAGCCCAGCAGGCCGCCGCATCAGCTCCGTCGCGCGGCAAGACAGTCAAGTCACCGATGGTGGGTACGCTGTACCGCGCCCCCAACCCCGAAGCCGATCCGTTCGTCACCGTCGGCAGCACCGTCAAGGTGGGCGACACGCTCTGCATCATCGAAGCCATGAAGCTGATGAACGAGATCGAGTCGGAGTTCGCTGGCACGGTGGTGGAGATCCTGGTCGAGAACGGCCAGCCCATCGAATACGGCCAGCCGCTGTTCGTCATCGAGTAATCCGCCGCGGGTGCCCAGCATGTTCGAGAAGATTCTCATCGCCAACCGGGGCGAAATTGCCCTGCGCATCCAGCGTGCCTGCCGCGAAATGGGCATCCGCACGGTGGTCGTCCACTCCGAGGCCGACACCGAGGCCAAGTACGTCCGACTGGCTGACGAGTCGGTCTGCATCGGACCGCCGCCTTCGCGCAACAGCTACCTGCACATTCCGGCCATCATCAGCGCCGCTGAACTGACTGACGCGGGGGCCATCCACCCCGGCTACGGCTTCCTGTCGGAAAACGCCGACTTCGCCGAGCAGGTCGAGCGCAGCGGCTTCGTGTTCATCGGCCCCCGTCCCGCATCCATCCGCCTGATGGGCGACAAGGTCTCGGCCAAGGACGCCATGAAGCAGGCCGGCGTGCCGGTGGTGCCCGGCTCGGACGGCGCCCTGCCCGATGACCCGAAAGAAATCGTCGAGACCGCCCGCAAGGTGGGCTACCCGGTCATCATCAAGGCAGCCGGTGGTGGTGGCGGACGCGGCATGCGCGTCGTGCGCGACGAAGCCTCGCTGCTGGGCTCGGTGGCCACCACGCGCAGCGAAGCGCAGGCCGCCTTCAACAACGGCTCCGTCTACATGGAGCGCTACCTCGAGAACCCGCGCCACATCGAGATCCAGGTGCTAGCCGACGAGCATGGCAATGCCATCTACCTGGGCGAACGCGACTGCTCCATGCAGCGCCGCCACCAGAAGGTCATCGAGGAAGCACCGGCACCGGGCGTGTCGCGCGAACTCATCCACAAGATCGGCATGCGCTGCGTCGAGGCCTGCAAGGCCATCGGCTATCGTGGCGCGGGCACCTTCGAGTTCCTCTACGAGAACGGCGAGTTCTTCTTCATCGAGATGAACACCCGCCTGCAGGTCGAGCACCCTGTCACCGAGTGGATCACCGGCGTGGACCTGGTGCAGGAGCAGATCCGCATCGCCGCCGGCGAGAAGCTGCGCCTCACGCAGGACGACGTGACCATCAAGGGCCATGCCATCGAGTGCCGGATCAACGCCGAGGACCCGTACAAGTTCACCCCCTCGGCCGGTCGCATCACCAACTGGCACACGCCGGGCGGCCCGGGCGTGCGTGTCGACTCCCACGTCTACAACAACTACTTCGTGCCGCCGTTCTACGACTCGATGATCGGCAAGCTGATCTGCTATGGCGACACCCGCCACCAGGCCATCCAGCGCATGAAGATCGCACTCTCCGAGATGGTGGTCGAGGGCATCAACACCAACATTGCCCTGCACCGTGACCTGATGGAAGACAAGCGCTTCAACGAAGGCGGCACCTCCATCCACTATCTGGAAAAGCTGCTGGCCGAAACCAAGCGACCGTCCTGAACGTCCCGACGCACTGAGCATCCCATGAGCCAGTCCTGGATCGAAATCACCCTCGAAGTCGACAAGGCCGAGGCCGAAGAATGGGCCGACGCCCTGCTGGAAGCCGGAGCCCTGTCGGTCCAGGCCGAAGACGCCGACGCCGACTCGCCCGACGAGCAGCCCCTGTTCGGCGAGCCCGTTCCCCCGGGCCTGCCCGGCGCCGGTGCGGGCTACCTGCCCCAGACCTTCGGCTGGAAGCGAACCCGGCTGGCCGTGCTGCTGGACGCCACGGATGAAGACGCCAACGCGGGGCACACCCCGGCCCCGGCGAATCTGGCCGTGCTGCAGGAAGCCGCCGATAGCCTGGAAAAGCCCCTGCCCTCCATCGTGGGCACCCACCGTGTGGACGACCAGGACTGGGTGCGCCTCACCCAGGCCCAGTTCGACCCGATTCCGGTGGGTCAGCGCCTGCTGATCCTGCCCAGCTGGCACGCTGCCGAAACCCAGGCCGGCGACCGCGAGGCGCTCATCATCGATCCGGGCCTGGCCTTCGGTACCGGCAGCCACCCCACCACGCGCCTGTGCCTGGAATGGCTGGACGAACATGACCCGCGCGGCCTGCGCGTCATCGACTACGGCTGCGGCTCGGGCATCCTGGCCATTGCCGCTGCCCGACTGGGTGCGGCCGAAGTCATCGGCATCGACATCGACCCCCAGGCCGTGCTCAGCACGGCCGAAAACGCCCGCATCAACCGCGTGGAAGTCACCGCCCTGGGCGGCGACGCCCCGCTGCCGCCCCCGGCCGATCTCGTCATCGCCAACATCCTGTCCACCCCGCTCAAGCTTTTGGCCCCCATCCTGTCCAGCCTGGTGGCCCCGGGGGGACGGCTGGTGCTGTCCGGCGTGCTGGAGCGGCAGATCGACGAAGTGGCCTCGTGCTACGACCCGGTCCTGAACGTGCAGGCCTGGCGCACCCGCGACGGCTGGGCCTGCCTGAGCGGACGGCGCTGATCCCGTGCGACGGAAAACCAGACACCCCGTCGCCCTGACACCGCGTCAATTTGCGCCGGTCCGCACAATGTGCGATCTTCGCGCCCGGCAGGCAGCAAACCCCGCCGGAGCGCCCCTATCTCCAGAACCGTTCCGCCCCACCGTGGCCGCCCTGCTGCCCCAGGTTGCCGGCACGCTCTTCCTGCGCCGGCGTCACCCTGCTTTTTCCTCACCATCTTCCAGACGGTAAGATAGCGACATGGCGCTCGCAACCACTTGTCCGCAATGCAAGACCAGCTTCAAGGTCGTCCCTGATCAGCTCAAGCTGCGGCGCGGCCTGGTCCGCTGCGGAGTGTGCCAGCACGTCTTCTCGGGCGTCGAGCACCTGCGCTATGTCGATCGGGACGAGGACACCAGCCAGCCCGACACGCTGGCCGCGCCCACCATCACCACACAGCCCCCCGCGCCTGCGGTCACGGCCCCGGCCAACAGCACACCCCGGTCAGGCGCCGACGCATCGCCTTCGCACACGACTCCTGCAGCCGACGACGACCCGGTGACGGACACGCTCACATCCGTCGATACCGCGACAGATACCGGCACGGCAGACGGCCCATCTACCGAAGCCCCTGCAGCCGACGACCAGGACACCTCGAACGACGGCGCCCGGCGAGCCTCCAACGACCGGGGTCGACGTCGGGGCCGCAATCGCAACCGTGACAATCGCGCGGGACGAAATGGCAGTGAAGCCCCGCGTGCCGCGCCGGCGCCACGTCCCACCGTCACCCAGGAAGAAGACGACGTGAAGACGGTCTTCTTCCTCTCCGACAGCGAAGAACCGCTGCCGGGCCAGTCTGCCGACGACAACATCCAGCTGCCTGCCTCGCTGCGCTCGGGCAGCACGGCACCCCAGCCGAACGACATCGACCCGGATACTCGGGCTGCCGGTGCCCTCATCGACGAGGCCAACCGCATCTGGCGTCAGCACAAGCCTCGACACGCCGATAGCGATGACGACAAGGGAAGCAGCCGCCACGGTTCCGACTACAGCGGAACATCCGACAGCGGCCGCACCGGCAGCCGTACCGGCCACGGTCGTCGCAGCCGCCGCCATGGTGGGGACAGCAGCGCCCGCAGTGGCCAGCGCACCCTCGTCGGATGGCTCACGCCCGCCCGGCGGCGGTATCTGGTCATTGGCCTGTCGGTCCTGGCCGCCGTGCAGCTGGTGTCCGTCCATCGCACCGAGATCGCCTATCACCTGCCCTTCCTGCGCCCCGTGGCCAGCGTGGCCAGCCTGCTCACCGGGCAGGACATCAAGCCCCCCATGAGCCTTGGCGCCCTGTCCATCGAGTCCTTCGAGCTGCGCAATACCCGCCAGCCCGGCAAGACCCGCATGACGGCCATCCTGCGCAACCGCAGCAAGCTGCCCACCCGCTGGCCGGCCATGGAACTCACCCTCACCGGCCCCTCCAACGCCGTGGTGGTGCGCAAGGTGTTGCTGCCCAGCCAATACCTGGAAAATCCTCGGGCCCAGGCCGGCGGCATGCCGCCCAACAGCGAACAGCCCATCGACCTGCTGCTGGAAACTTCCGACCTGAACCTGGCCGGCTATTCCGTGGCGCTCTTCTACCCCTGATTCTCCGCGCCCTGCCGACCGGCCCTGCTTTCCGCAAGTCTGGCCGGCACGGGACCTCCTCCTGATTTCCTGCCGGCATGCCGGCCCAATCCCCACAGGCACACCATGTCCCGATACGTTCTGATCAGCGGCTCCGTCGCCTTCGACACCATCATGGTCTTTGACGGCTACTTCAAGGACCACATCCTTCCCGAGCGCGTGCACCAGATCAACGTCTCGATGCTGACCCCCCAGCTCAAGCGTGAATCGGGCGGCTGCGCAGCCAACATCGCCTACAACCTGACCCTGCTGGGCGGCCACCCGGCCATCGTGGCCGCCGTAGGCGCCGACGGTGCCGGATACGTCGAGCAGCTGAAGAAGCTCGGCATCGACACTCGCCAGCTGCTGGTGCTGCCCGAATACTTCACACCGCAGGCCTTCATCACCACCGACATGGCGGCCAACCAGATTGCCGCCTTCCACCCGGGTGCCATGAACGAGGCCCATCGCGCCCGCATCGACGCCTTCCCGGCATCCGAAGTCAGCTGGGGCATCGTATCGCCTGATGGCAAGCAGGCCATGGTGGAACACGCCCAGCAGTTTGCCGACGCGAAGATCCCCTTCATCTTCGATCCGGGTCAGGGCATGCCCCTGTTCAATGGCGACGAGCTGAAAGCCATCGTGAAGCAGGCCACCGCGCTGACGCTGAACGACTACGAGTTCGGCATGCTGTGCAACAAGACCGGCTGGACTGAAGCAGAAGCTGCCGAGGCCGCCGGCACCATGATCGTCACCCTGGGTGGCGATGGCTCGCGCCTCTATCAGGCGGGCCAGGTCGAGACCATCAAGCCCACCGCCGTCAGTCAGGCCGTGGACCCCACCGGCTGTGGCGATGCCTATCGTGCCGGACTGCTGTATGGCCTTTCGCAGGGCTGGGACTGGGGCAAGTCGGCGCGCATGGGCAGCATCATGGGCGCCATCAAGATCGAGGCGGCCGGCCCGCAGAACCACCACCCCTCGCGCGACGACATCGCCGATCGCTTTGCCGCCGCCTACGGCAGCCGGCCCTGGTAAGCAGAAACGAAACGGGCCGGCTTCATTCGCCGGCCCCGTGACAACCCCGTGGTGACTCAGCGGCCACCCAGAAGCGCCAGCACCACGGTGGGATCAACCAGCACCAGCACCACCTGGATCACCAGGAGTGCCACCAGCGGCGTCAGATCGAACTGCCCCACCATCGGCAGAACCCGCCGGAAGGGTTTCAGCAGTGGCGCGGTGAGCGCCGCCAGCGGCCAGGCCAGCGGTGCCTGCGGATTGATCAGCGACAGCACTGCCGAGGCAATGATCAGCAGCATGGCCAGGTAGAGCGCCCACCGGATCACCCACAGCACCCCCAGCAGCACCACGTAAACCGGGTTTACCATGCCGGGCACACCCAACAGCATGGCAAACGCCAGCGACGTGACCAGCCCCAGCACCAGGGCCGCCACGATGCCGGGCCAGTCCAGCCGCCCGGAAGGCTTCAGCACCATGCCCAGCGGACGCACCAGCCACTGCGTGAGCGCATGGGCAAACCCCACCAGCGGATTGCCGAACGGAGACACCCCCTGCCAGCGCGCATAGGCCCGCAGCAGACAGGCACTGGCCAGCAACGAGGCCAGCGTCTGTATCAGCATCCAGAGAATCGACTGCATTCCGGTCCTCCAAGCACAATCGGTAAATGATCTGCCGCCCTGATGCTGCGCAGGAGAGCACCACACGCGGCCGACATTGAGACAGGCCGGACTGCGCGCGCAAGGCGACAGCCACGGGGCAAGCCATCCCGCCGCAACAGGTGCGGAAAGATCGACGCCCGACAGAATACCATCCCCCAAAACGCCGACAGCCGCCCGGGTGACCCGAAGCGGCTGCCGCAACGCTTTCAAGCGTCCTAGATCAGAAAGCGTCCGAAATCAGGGGCGACGACCCACCGGGAACGGCCAGGCAGCCTGGGCTGCCGGCGCATCGGCCTTCGCCTTGCGACCACGACGGGCGGGCGCTGCTGCCACCGGTGCAGCGGCTTCCGCCTTCGGCTTGCGACCACGACGGGCCGGCGCTGCAACCACGGCTGCAGCTTCTTCCACCTTCGCTTTGCGACCGCGACGGGCCGGCGCGGCTGCCACCGGTGCAGCGGATTCCGCCTTGGGCTTGCGACCACGACGAGCCGGCGCAGCAACCACGGCGGCAGCTTCTTCCACCTTCGCCTTGCGACCGCGACGGGCCGGCGCGGCTGCAACCGGTGCAGCGAATTCCGCCTTCGGCTTGCGACCGCGGCGAGCAGGAGCGGCAACCACCGCTTCCACTTCAGCCTTCGGCTTGCGGCCACGACGTGCAGGAGCTGCAACCACGGCTGCAACCTCTTCAACCTTCGCCTTGCGACCGCGACGGGCGGACGCCGCCACGACCGGTGCGGCTTCTTCCACCTTCGCCTTGCGACCGCGACGGGCGGGCGTCGTCGTCAGCACGGCAGCTTCAACATCCATCTTGGACTTGCGGCCACGACGGGCCGGCGCTGCAACCACCGCTTCCACTTCGGCCTTCGGCTTGCGACCACGACGAGCGGGCGTTGTCGTCAGCACGGCAGCTTCAACTTCCACCTTCGCCTTGCGACCACGACGAACCACAGGTTCCGTCACGACCTCTGCTGCCTTGCGACGTCCACGGGTCGCGGTCGTTGTTGCCGCAACAGCTGCGGTGGCCGTTGCTCGCGTCGCGGTGGCACGACGGGTTGTGGTTGCAGCAGCAGCCTTCGTGCTGCGTGTGGCCGTTGCGGCACGGCCGACGGTCTTCTTGGCTACCGCCGTCTTCTTGGTGGTTGTTGCCATCAGTCACTCCTAAGCAGGGAAATTCGATTGGCGATCAACGTCTGCACCGATTGCACGCCATGCACCACCAACCGAGGTCAATTTCTGACGGCCCGATCATAACGTGAGCAATATGCGCGTTGCAATCGCACCAAGAAGAATACCGAAGGTTTTTTCGCGTTTTTCAGGGGGCAGCAGATAAACGGTTTCCGTGCACCCCCTGTATTGCAGCAGCACTGCACGATGACAATCGGTATCCGCTCTTCAGACACCAGACTTATGCCCCGTGAAAGCACCACGCCGCCTGATCGGAGCCAGGAACTGGAACGCTGGTAAAGCACGCACCTGGAAAACGACGTGCAAATGGCATCAACAGTGCGTCATGGTCATTCCACACCACCCTGCGCTTCAGGCACCCCCCTGTTTCATGCACGGGTTTCATCATGGATCACGCACGGTACCGTCATGGCACCGCACCCGCACCTGGCGTGATGGCAGACCGGGGAACAACCACTCGATATCGCCCGCTTCATGCCGCCATCACGTGCACATCGGCGCATCAGCTGCTTTCCGGAAAAGGACGCACCACACCATGCGCATCCAGCAGCGGCTTCAACCGCGACCACTGGAACCAGGGGCCCGGATCTTCCTTGCGCCCCGGCGCCACATCACTGTGTCCGGCAATGTAGCGAATGGGATAGGCCCGGAACAGTGCGGCCAGCAGCTTCTCCAGACGACGGTACTGACTTTCGGTGAACGGACGCTGGCCACTGCCTTCCAGTTCGATGCCGATGGAAAAATCGTTGCAGCGTTCCCGATCCAGCAGGCGTGAAACGCCGGCATGCCAGGCGCGCAGATCCGGATGGACGAACTGCACCAGCTCGCCATGCCGGCGCAGGAAGAAATGCGACGACACCCGCACACCGGCCAGCCCTGCAAAATACGGGTGTGCCGTGACATCCAGACGATTGGTGAACAGTGCCTCCACCGCATCTCCCGTGAAATGCTCGGGCGGCAGGCTGATGTAATGAAGGATGACCGTATCGATGGCGATGCCTTCCGGCCTTGCATCATGGTTGGGACTGTCGATCACCCGCATGTTCGACAGCCAGGGCGTTCCGGTATCCATCAGATCCCCAGCCGCTGCAACCGATAACGCAGCGCACGGAAGGTGATGCCCAGCAACCGTGCCGCCGCCGTACGATTCTGGCCGGTACGCTCCAGCGCCAGCAGGATGGCATCGCGCTCCACCTGATCCAGGTAATCAGGCAGCGAGGTGGGTACCCCATCAATCAGCTTCCAGCCGCGGGGTTCGCCGGCGGCTGGCATCGACGACGTGCCCTGCCCTTCGTCGACACCACCCTCGGATACCGATACCGTTGCCCCCTGCCCTGCACTCCAGGGCGCAGCGGCCAACGGCCCCTGACCCGGAAGCACTCCCCCCGAACCAGCCAGCCCCTGATGCAGGGAATCATCCAGCTCGCGTTCCTTCTCGTCGGTGACGATGGGACGCAGGCCCAGATCCTCGACATTGATCACGCGGCCATCAGAGAACGCCAGCGCCCGCTCCAGGATGTTCTCCAGCTCGCGCACGTTGCCCGGAAACGGATAGCTCTGCAGGTAGCGCAGCGCCATGCTGGAGAGCTGCGGAGCGCCCTCCAGACCGCTGCGCTGTGCCAGCCGCTGCAAAATGGCGTCAGCCAGAATGCCCACGTCCTCCTGCCGCTCGCGCAGCGCCGGCATGCGCAGCTCGATCACGTTGAGCCGATAGAAAAGGTCCTGCCGGAACCGCCCCTGTGCCACGCACTGCGCCAGGTTCTGATGGGTGGCGCTGACGATGCGCACATCCACCGCTTCTTCCGTCACCGCCCCCACCTTGCGGATGCGCTTTTCCTGGATGGCGCGCAGCAGCTTCACCTGCATGGCCAGCGGCAGATCGGCCACCTCATCCAGGAACAGCGTGCCGCCATTGGCCGCCATGAAGAAGCCGATCCGATCGGAGTCTGCCCCCGTGAACGCCCCCTTGCGGTAGCCGAAGAACTCCGACTCCATCAGGTTCTCGGGAATGGCGCCGCAGTTCACGGCGATGAAAGGCCCTTCGGCGCGCCCGCTCAACTGGTGGATGAGCCGCGCGGCCAGCTCCTTGCCGGAACCGGACTCACCGGTGACGTGCACGGGCGCCATGCTGCGCGCCATGCGCGCGATGGAAGCGCGCACCGCGTCGATGGCGGGCGACGTGCCCAGAAGCCGGGTGGACTTGCCCCCGGACTGCGCCGCTGGTGGCGTGACCGGGTTCTTCGTGGCGGGGGTATCGGAAAGCTTCAGCGCCGAACGCACCAACGTCCGAAGCGCATCCAGCCCCACCGGCTTGTTCAGATAATCGAAGGCCCCTGCCTTCAGCGCCGCCACGGCATTTTCCGCGCTGGCGTAGGCGGTGATGACGGCCACCGGCGTGTCGCGCCACTGGCTGTTGATGAGCCGCACCAGATCCAGGCCGTTGCCGTCGGGCAGGCGCATGTCGGTCAGGCACAGCGAATAGCGATAGCGCTCCAGCAGCGCACGTGCCGTGGACAGGTCCTCGGCCACATCCACGTCCAGCCCCATGCCCACCAGCGTCAGCTCCAGCAGCTCGCGCAGGCTTTCCTCATCGTCCACCACCAGCACCCGGGGGGTCCGGCCGGGGGGCAGGCGGTTATCGTCGTCGGCGGTGACTTTCATTCATCGCTCTCCATTCTCGAAGGTGCTGCGGCAGGACCTGCTCCCGCTGCCTGCCGCTGCTGGGGCGTGATCACGAAGCCCGCCCCGTAGCGCTGCCGGATGTCCTCGCCCAGCAACGCGGAGGATTCATAACGGATGGTGGCGCCGTTGGCCGTGCACAGCTCCTGCGTCAGGTGCAGGCCCAGCCCCGTTCCCCGCGTCTCGGTCGTGAAGAACGGTTCGAACAGATGCTCGCGCCGATCTTCGGGAATGCCGGGGCCATCATCCAGGACCCACAACTGGAGCACGCCCGCCGCGCTCTGCGTCCAGAGCAGCAGCACCGCGCCCTCACGGTCCGAGGCATGACGCAGCCCGTTGGACAGCAGGTTGACGAGGATCTGGCGCAGGTGATTGGGGTCGAAGGTGATGGGCGCATGACTGTCATGGCGCAGCACGATGCGCTCACCGCCATCGCGCCCTGCCACCACGGCACCACCGGCCTTCACGTTGCCCAGGAACTCCGGCATGAACTGCGCCATGAAATGCCGCAGGTCCAGCACTTCGCTCAGTGCCCCGCGCCGTGCCATCGACAGCACATCCTCGACGATGCGGTCGATGCGCATCGTGTTCTTCTCGATGATGTCGGCCAGGCGCTTCTGAGATGTCGTGCCCGCCTGCTCACCCAGCAGCGCACCCGCATGGCGGATGGCCGAGAGGGGATTGCGGATCTCGTGGGCGATGGAGGCCGACAGGCGGCCCATCGACGCCAGCTTGAGCTGCTGGGCCTGATCCTCGATGCGCTTCAGGTCCTCCAGCAGCACCACGCGGTCCAGCAATGCACGGCCGCCCTGCCCGTTGTCGCCCCCCGGATAGTACGAGGTCTCATCAAGCTCGTCGGGCGGGATGTTGCCGCCGGTCAGCACCCGGACCCGCAGCCGCACGGTGCCTTCACGGCGACGGATCTGCAGGTCCGCCACGCGCTCGGGCGTCTCCAGGACCTGGCGCAGCGCCTTCAGTGTCTTGGGATCGGCCTCGGTGAAGGGAACGCCCATGGGCAGGTTCAGCAGACGCCGCGCCTTCGGGTTCATGTCGCGCGGCACGCCCCGCGGATCGAAGACGACCACGCCCTGATCCAGCTCGGCCACCACCAGCGCATGGATGGCGCGCTGGTTGCGGAGATCTTCACCGCGCCGGATGGCCAGCCGCTCCTGCATGGCCAGACGCCGTGCCAGGCGGCTGATCACCAGCGCCGTGAAGAACAGCGTGGCACTGATGAAGGCGGCGATCATCAGCTCGTTGCCGATGGCCGTGGTGCCCATGTCGCCACGCTGCAAAAAGCGCAGCATGGTCTCGCCCAGCAGCATCATCGAGGCCGCAGCCGCCACCGCCAGCGCAGGCAAGGTGGCCGACAGGATGGCCACGCCCGCCACCGGGGTGATCATCAGCGCCCCCAGGCCACTGCGGCCGTTGCTGGCATAGACGATCAGCCCCAGCACCAGCACGTCCACGGTGATCTGCGCAAACAGCTGAAGCGAGAAGCCACGGCGGATACGACGCACCGCGATGGAGCTCAGCACCGCAAAGCCCATGTAGAAGGCCGTGAGGCCAATGAAGAGCGTTCGCTGGAACGGATGCGCTGCCGGGGTGTCGGGCCCCAGCACCGGAATGTAGATGAGCAGCAGCAGCGCGATGATGAGGCGCCCGTCGGCCAGGTAGCGCAGCGAGGTCCAGAAGGTGCCGGCCTGCTGCAGGGGCAGCTCCTCCGGGTCCGGCGACAGCCGATTCGTCGATGCGTTCATGCCGCAACCAGCCGCGTGCGGCGCTGCGCATGCGTCATTTCAGGCGCTGCCCGCTCTGGGCCGCCTTGCCCTGCGCCTGGTGTGCTTCACAGCAATAGACACGGCCATGGGCAAAGATGGCCTCGGAAGCCGGCAGGTGCAGGTCGCAGATCGAGCAGGCCACCATCATGTCCGCATCGGCCGGACGGGCAGAGGCAGCGTCCGCGGCCGACTGGCCGGCAGCCGCCTGGGCATCGCGTCGGGCACGGGCTGCCGCCAGGGCGCCATAGCGCCGCACAAGCATGATCGCGCCGGCAATCACCAGCATCCAGAAGATGATTTTCACGTTGATTCCTTCCTGGCGATCAGATCCGGTTGAGGATCACTTCCAGCACGAAACGGCTGCCCACGTAGGACAGCAGCAGCAGGATGAAGCCACCCAGCGTGAGCCGGATGGCCAGGCGTCCACGCCACCCCCACAGCCGGCGCCCCAGCAGCAGCAGCCCGAAGAAGATGGTGGCCACCAGCGAGAACACCGTCTTGTGGTTCAGCGTGAGCGGACGCCCGAAGATCTCTTCACTGAACAGGCCGCCACTGACTGTCGTGAGCAGCAGTAGCACGAATGCTACGCTGATGACATTGAAGAGGATGCGCTCGAGCACCATGAGCGGCGGCAAGGCCTGATGGCCGCGCGCCAGCAGTGTTGTGATGAGACCAGCGCGGTCCTGCCGGCGCGGATGCAGCCGGTGCTCGGCGGCCGCCATGAGCAGCGCCTGCAGCGCAGCCAGAAAGACCACGCCGTAGGCCAGCGTGCCCACCACCAGGTGCGGCACGAAGAACGGCGTCTGCCGATCGAGCGGGAATGCGGCACCGGGGAAGAAGACGGGCAGCACCACCACGACCATGGCCAGCGGCGCCAGCAGCACGGGCAGGCGCCCCACACTCATGTGGCGGCTTTCCAGCCAGATGAGCAGCAGCGCGATCCAGACCGTGGCCGACAGCAGATAGGCAAAGCCGAAATGAAAGACCTCGTCGACGCGCCACCAGGGTGAGATGAGCACCATCGCATGGGCCAGCAACCCGGCCCCCAGCACGACATCAAGACCGCGCCAGCCGACGGTGGCGCTGGCCACACCACGGGGCGCCGGCGCAACAGCAGGCCGTGCCGCCGGAGCGCCTGCGCCGGCTGCACGAGAAGGAGAGTCAGCGTCTGCGGCACGTGCCTGGCCCTGCGCATCATGGCGCAGGCCACGCAGCAGCACCAGACCATACAGTCCGACCGCCAGGAGGATGAGAGTCAGTACAATGCCCACTGTCGCAGTTTACCCCGCCCGGGCACCGGTCGCGCAACATCGCCCCGCCCTTGGCGCACTCCCCGCCACGTTTTCCACCGCCTTCGGGCCCAGTCTCTCATGTTCGACAGCCTTTCCCAACGCCTTGCGCGCATTGTGAAGACCATGCGCGGTGAGGCTCGCCTGACCGAAGCCAATACCCAGGAAATGTTGCGGGAAATCCGCATCGCGCTGCTCGAGGCCGATGTGGCCCTGCCCGTGGTGCGCGACTTCATCGCCCAGGTGAAGGAAAAGGCGCTGGGCCAGGAGGTGCTGCAGTCGCTCACCCCCGGCCAGGCGCTGGTGGGCATCGTCCACAACGCCATGATGGACCTGATCGGCGGCGAGACCGCCGAGCTGGATCTGGCGGCCCAGCCGCCCGCCATCATCCTGATGGCCGGTCTGCAGGGCGCGGGCAAGACCACCACGGTGGGCAAGATCTCCAAGTGGCTGCGCGAGAACCGCAAGAAGAAGGTGCTGACGGTGTCCTGCGACGTGTACCGCCCCGCCGCCATCGACCAGCTCAAGACCGTGGCCCAGCAGGCCGGCGTGGACTTCTTCCCGTCGCAGCCCGACCAGAAGCCGGCCGACATCGCGCGCGCCGCAGTGGACTGGGCCAGAAACCACTATCACGACGTGCTGATCGTCGACACGGCCGGCCGACTGGGCATCGACCAGGCGATGATGGACGAGATCCGCCTGCTGCACGACACCCTGCACCCCGTCGAAACGCTCTTCGTGGTGGACGCCATGCAGGGTCAGGACGCGGTCAACACCGCCAAGGCCTTCAACGACACGCTGCCGCTCACGGGCGTGGTGCTCACCAAGCTCGACGGCGACTCGCGCGGCGGTGCGGCCCTGTCGGTCAAGGCCATCACCGGCAAGCCCATCAAGTTCGTGGGCGTGGGCGAGAAGCTCACCGGACTGGATGTCTTCCACCCCGACCGGATGGCCAACCGCATCCTGGGCATGGGCGACATCGTGGCGCTGGTGGAACAGGCCCATGCCAACGTGGACCACGCCGCGGCGCAGGAACTGGCCGAGAAGCTCAAGAAAGGCTCGCGCTTCGACCTGAACGACTTCCTGGCCCAGCTGAGCCAGATGAAGAAGCTGGGCGGCCTCAGCTCGCTGATGGAGAAGATGCCGGCCGAGATCCAGGGCAAGGCCAGCGCCGAGGACATGGACAAGGCCGAGCGCGACATGCGCCGTATGCAGGGCATCATCCACGCCATGACACCGGCCGAACGCGAGAAGCCCGAGCTGATCAAGGCCACCCGCAAGCGGCGCATTGCCGCCGGCGCCGGCGTTCACGTGCACGACGTGAACCGGCTGCTGAACCAGTTCTCGCAGATGCAGTCCGTCATGAAGAAGATGCAGAAAGGCGGCCTGGCCAAGATGATGCGCGCCATGAAGGGCATGATGGGCGGCGGCGGCCTGCCCGGCATGGGAGGCGGCCCCGGCCCGATGGGCTGATGATGGATGGCCCGATTGGATGGGGATCATTCGCACCCAGGTGCATCCTGGATGATTGCCTTTCCTGACAATCCAACCGATTCGCGGCTATTCGCAACCGTTCCGCGTCGATTGGTTACATATCGCATTAGATTAGTCTCAGAATTGCGGTCTAATGGCTTACAGAAGTGACCGTCTGTCCCTATTGGGGCAGAAGGCTTGGGGTTTTCACAACGAACCCTGAGCCTTCCTGTCGGGAAGTTCCTCCCTTCCCGGCACACGGACGCTTCAGGAAGACCCAACCCCCCTCATCCTGCGGGCCATCTCCTCCTGGCCCGAGCCTTTCCATGCGGGTGACCGACCGTGCGTCTTGCCTATCTGATCCTTGCCCACCAGCAGCCCGAACAGCTGGCCCAGATGCTCTACTGCATCCAGCATCCCGACAACGTCTACCTGATCATTCCGGACAGCAAGGGGCTGACCGGCAGCGAGCCGGCCTTGCAGGCCGTGGTGCGTCGGCACCCCAACGTCTTCATTGCCCCGGCACGCGACATGCGCTGGGCTTCCTGGAGCCTGATGCAGGCCCGGCTGGACGGCATGCGTGAACTGCTGGCACGCCCCGAGCCCTGGGAGGTGCTGATCAACCTCAGCGGCCAGGACTTTCCCCTGAAGTCGCAGGAAGAGATCCGCGCCTTCTTTGCCGCCAACGAAGGCCGCAACTTCCTCAACATCGTGGAGCCCGAGAAGGTCTGGAACGACCCCTATGCCCGCATCCAGCGCATCCGGCTGGAGCCCCCGTTCATGAAGAGCGGGTGGAACGTGCCCAAACTGCGCATCGATCGCTGGTCGCGCCATCTGGGCCAAGCCCGCTACGTGGGTGGCCGCCCCTACATGGCGCTTACCCGCAGCTTCTGTCAGCACCTCATCGAGTCCACCCACCTGCCCCGCTGGGTGAAGACCCTGCGGCATGGCTACCGCCCCGTCGAGGTGCTGCCGCACAGCTTCATCATGAACTCTCCCCATGCCGACACGGTGGAAAACCACCTGCTGCATGAAGAGGACTGGAGCGCCGGTGGATCTCATCCCAAGGTGTTCACGATGGCAGACCGGGAACACCTGGAGCGTTCGGACAAGCTCTTTGCCCGCAAGTTCGACAGCCGGCAGGACAGCGAGATCCTGCGGGTACTGGAAAAGAGGGTGCTGGGCGCCGAGGCAGGCTGACCCGAAGCAGGCTGACGGCTGCCGGGCATTCCGGCAGCCGGCCCGAAGGATGAGGCATTCATGCCTCTTGAACGCGCAATTTGACTATGTTTAACATAAAAAGTGCAAAAAGACGCATGAATCTCTTGCAGAGGCCGAAGCCGGAGCATAGAATTCATTCGTCTCCTCCACCTCCTCCTTTGGTGGATTAGCCCGCACGCTTATCCGTGCGGGCTTTTTTCTTTGTGCGGTCGCTTTTTCTTGTCCGGCTCAGTTGGTGCAGTACTTGCCGGGTCTCCTCTCACTGCCGCCGGGTGTCTCCATGTCCGGCTGGCCTGTACCGCATGGCTGCATTGTCTTGCTTTGCACGCAGGCATTCCATTGGGGGCAACCCTAAGCATCCCGAGCCGGCTGGCTTCCTAAAATGAAGCGATGAACGAAGCGGCCAGGACCCCGACCCCCCTCCCCCCATTTCCCTGCCCAGCCGATGCCGGGCAGTTGCCCGATGCAGAGCCTTTCTGCCGCATGGCCCACCTCGCCGAGGGCCTGTACGACCACGCGGCCGGGCAATCCGACCTGGCCGGACTGGCGACACGCGAAGGCATGAGCGTCGAATGCCTGCAACGCCGGTTCCGTGCCTGGGCCGGCATCGGACCTGAGGAGATGTTGCGGCGGATCAGCCCATCCCGCGTCCGGCAAGCCCTGCGCACACGGCGGAGCACACCGGATGCCGCATCGGACGCCCCTCTGGGCAGCAGTGCCCGGCCAGACCGCGTGCTCGTCCACATCGAGGCGATGACTCCGGACGAATACCGACAAGGCGCCCGTGGACTGCTGATTCACTACCGGCGTGCCGACACCCCGCTGGGTGAAGCCCTGGTGGCCAGCACCGAACGGGGCCTCTGCTTCCTGGCCTTCGTGGACGGTGCCGACGGAGCCTCGTTGGCCAAAGCCCGCCAGCAGGCATGGGCTGACCTGCGCGCCGAGTATCCGTCCGCCACGCTGCGCGAGGAAGCGCATCCACTGCAGCAACAGGCACTGGATGCGCTGGCCGCCCTGTATCAACCGCCATCGGATGATCCCTTCCACGGCCACGATGGCAACGAGCATTGGGCGACGCATGCCCATCACGTCACCCTCCATCTGCGCGGGACGCCGTTCCAGCTGAAGGTATGGCGGGCGCTGCTGGACATCGCTCCCGGCCAGCTGGACAGCTATGGCCGCATCGCCGGTGACCTGGGCATGCCCACCGGCGCCCGTGCGGTGGGCAGCGCCATCAGCAGCAATCCGGTGGCCTGTTTTGTCCCCTGCCACCGCGTGATCCGTGAAAGCGGCGTGCTGGGCGGCTATCGCTGGGGGCGCGCCCGCAAGATGCTGCTGCTGGCCCATGAGCTGGGAGCGGCCGGCCCGCAGGCGCCGGACACGAGAGAGCCTGATACGGGAACATCTGACACGGACGCAGAGATGCCCGACACGGGCGATGCACGATGACCGCCTCGCTGTTCGAAGAACAGGCCGACCCCGTGGTCAATCTGTTGCCGTGCGACGGCATCGTCAACGACTACGGCAACGCGTTCACCGCCGAAGCCGACGCAATGCTGGCCTGGCTGCTGACCGAGGTGCCCTGGCAGCATGACGAGATCCGGCTCTACGGCAAGCGCATCGTCACGGCCCGCCGCATCGCCTGGTACGGTGACGATGCCTTCGACTATCGCTACTCAGGCGTGAATCACCGGGCACGCCTCTGGCCCCCTCCCCTTCGGGCACTGCGAGATCGGGTGAGTGCCCTGGTGGGGGTGCATTTCAATTCCTGCCTGCTGAACCGCTACGACGACGGCAGCCAGGGCATGGCCTGGCACAGCGACGACGAGGCCGAGCTGGGACCGGAGACGGTGATCGCCTCGGTAAGCTTCGGGGCCACCCGCAAGTTTGCCTTCCGCCATCGGCACACGCGCCAGAAGGTCGAGATGCTGCTGCACCACGGCCAGCTGATCGTGATGCGCGGCCAGACGCAGACCCACTGGCAGCATGCGCTGATGAAGAGCACGCGCGTCACCCAGCCGCGTGTGAACCTGACGTTCCGGACCATCCGGGCGAGAGGGTGAGATCCCTCGACCTTCCCCGAAAGCGCTATGCCCTCCCCATTGGCTCACCACGCCGCAGCCGTCTCCTTGACATCCGCGCTGCGCACGGTCATGGCCGCTCCCAGCAGCAAGGTGCGCATCAGACGCTCCGTAGCCTCCACCAGCAGCCGCTCACCCGCCTCGATGGCCTGCTCAAGACTCATCGGAATGGGCACGATCGACGCGATGGCATCGATGCCGATGTCATAGACATCCTGGGCCCCCTTGCCAAGCGTGCCAGCCAATGCAACAACCGGCACCCCCAGCTCACCAGCCCGCCGGGCGATCTCGGCAGGAACCTTGCCACGGGGTGTCTGAAAATCGATGGCCCCTTCCGCGGTGATGACCAGGTCTGCCCCTCTGAGCAACGCATTCATGTCGAAACCGGCCAGCCCGGAGTCCAGAAGTGCCTGGAAGCGCGACACCAGCTGCGCCCCGATGGCAGCCAGCCCAGCACCCAGACCACCCGATGCGCCCGTACCCGCACCACGGGCAAAATCGATGTCCCGTGCTTGTGGCAATGCGTATTCTGCCAACTTGCGTGCCCAGTTTTCGAAGCCTCTTTCCAGCTCGGCCACCTGCTGTGGAGAAGCTCCTTTCTGGGGGCCGAAGACCCGCGCCACGCCGCGTTCACCCGTCAGGATGTTATGTGCGTTGAGCGCCATCACCATCTTCACCTTTCCGTCACGCAACGCCGACGGCAGCGCACTCATGTCCAATGTCGCCACATCCGCCAGACAGCGACCACCATGTCCAACCTCCCTGCCCTGGGCATCGGCGATGCGCACACCCAGAGCCTGCAATGCTCCCAGGCCTCCATCACTGGTGCCGGAGTCACCGCAACCGATCAAGATGGTATGGATGTCATGCTCCAGCGCGGCATGGATCAGTTCTCCCACACCCCGGGTCGTGGTGAGGGTAGGGTCACGCATGTCTCGCGGCACCAGGCGCAGGCCGGCTGCAGCAGCCATTTCCACCACGGCCACCCCTTGCGCCTTGCCGCCGAGCAAGGCGAAATGTGACTCGACAGGCTCTCCTACCGGACCGGTCACGGTACGATGCACCAGGCGCCCCCCTGTCGATTCGGCCAGCATATGCGCCGTTCCTTCGCCTCCATCGGGCACAGGAACAGTCTTGACACGTGCTCCCGGCATGGTGCGTCGCACGCCTGCCGAAATGGCACGTGCCACGGTACCGGCGTCCAGCGACTCCTTGAATCCGGCTGGAGCCACAAGGATATTCCTGGGGATGATCGGCATTGGCTTCCTCCTTGATGGATGATCCGAACGAACGGCTGCTGCCATTCACTTTCACCGAAACAGCGGCATGCCACTCAGCGGCCAGACGACGAAGGCAAACAACAGCACCAGAGCAGCACTCAGTGGCGCCAGCCACAGGCTCAACCGCAGCAGATCCTGGGCAGAATAGGTGGGCGCATCCTCGACCCTGGCAAACAGGGCCATGGGTTTGGCCGAACTGCTCATGGTGTGACAGAAACCTGCAGCCGCCGTCGATGCATACGCAGCAGCCATCGCGGAGACCCCAACCTCCGGTGCCAGCGATACCACCAGAGGAATGAGCACTGCAGACCGTGCCGATCGTGATTGAATGACCAGATGCGCTGCAGTGGAAATGAACACGATGACGACGACAAAAGTGACCGAAGCCGCCTTGCCGGCACTGCGAATGGGCCCGAGCATGCCTTCGGCTGCCCAAGCCGCGGCGCCGGAACTGGCCAGCGCCGACCCCAGCGCCAGCGTAGCCGCCATGAAGATCAGCAAGGACCACGGTACCGACTTGAGCGCCTTGCCCAGACTGACGACGCCCAAGCTTGTGCTACTCATGGCCAGCCCGCCCGCCAGGGCAATGACAGCAGGGTGGATGCCATGGACCGGCTCCATGCACCAGAGGACGATGACCACGGCCACCAGCCAGGCGGCCCTCCCTTGAGCGGGCGTGAACCTGCCACTGATGGGAATGCCGGTGTGGCTTTGAAGGTCACTCACGGAGATGCTCAACGCCTGACAGCGATCCTCACGTGAGGTGAACAGTGCCAGCACCAGCTCCACGCAGGCCACACTGGACACCACCGCCAATGGCAAGCCATAGAGCATCCAATTGGCGAACGAGAAGCCCGGGCATCCCCGACCGACCAGAATCTGACTGGTGATCAGATGTGCACCGGCCCCCAGATAGGAAGCCACGGCCGACAGCAGAATGACCGATGGGAAGGCCAGCGCCAGCGCCCGGACCAGTGCGGGTCGATCGCGCAGTACTGGAGCCAGTGCCATGAACACCGGCATGGCCAATGCTGCCCGCCCCGAGGTCGATGGCACGGCAAAAGCTGTAGCCACAAGGGCCGCGCCACTCAGATGCATCAACTGTCGCACGTCTCGCGCCCCGGAAATGATGAAGACCGCTGCTCTCGTGGCAAGTCCGGAAGCCGTGATGCCTGCGGCGATGACGAACGAACCGAGCAGCAGCCAGACAGTGTCGTCACCCAGAGAATCAAAGAGCGTCTTTTCCGGCAACACGCCCATCACCACCAGCACGACTGCCGCCCCCAACGCGACATAGGTGTCATCAATGGCGGTGAAGATCCAGAACCATACCGCTATGGCAAAGACCGAGAGGGTGACTGCGCCTTGCGTGCTCAATGTCTTGGCTTCGTCCGTACCATCCACGGTAATATTGACCCACCAGACGACGAGTGCCACCACACCAATGGCAGCTGCTATGGCAGCCAGATGCCGCACCGAGAAATCGTTGTGCAACCGCTGTACCACCCGCTCCATCAGGCTTGGCTCAAGCGTTCGTCTGCCCCCGGATTTCCTCCTGTCCGGCAGATTCAATGACGAGTGGGTACGATAAAACACCGGAGCAGAACCATCCGTCGTCGTATGCTCGATCCGTTCAGCCTTGGTCATGGCGTGGGCTGTCATTTTTCATTCTGCATGGCCTGGATGGCCGATTCCTGTACCAGTGTCTGGCTGGCACCCTCTGCGGGACGGGCCATCGGAACATCGATACCAAACACTGTCCCACGTTCCGTACCCGATTCCACCCACGCATACCCGTCATGGGCATGCGCCACTGCCTTTACTACAGCGAGCCCCATGCCCATGCGCAAATGGCCCTCATCCAGCGCATCACGCCGATGCGGCACCGGTTCGAAGACGGCCCGCGCCTGTTCCTGGCTGAGCGGCGCCCCCTGATTGACGACCCAGAGGCTGGCCATGGCCTCACCGTCGGCCTGACGGCGAACGGATGCTCCCAGACCGATCCTGTCTCCCACCTGGGTGTTGTCCGCCGCATTATTGGCCAGATAGTGCAACGCCAACAGCACCCGTTGCAGATCCAGCTCGGCTTCGGCATCCACGGTCTCCACCACCTGCCAGTCCCGATCGGGCCGCAGATTGCGCTGCTGCCGGACCAACTGCTGGATCAGGTCATCCAGTCTGATCGGATGACAATGCAGAAACCCCGGTCGACCACTTTCGAGCAGCAGATCCAGATCCTGCACCAGACGACGCATCTCGCCTGTCGGCCCGTCCAGCAAAGCCACCTGTGCGGGATCATGTGCCAGCCGTCGATGCAACGGCACCAGCGCCTGCAGTTGCCCCTGCAATTGCTGCTGCACCTCGTACAGCACGTGACTCTGCTCGCGGTGCGAGCTTTCCAGCCGATCCAGCATGCCATTGATCGCCCGTGCCAGACGGGTCAGCTCGCTGCTACCATGTTCGGGCAGCCGAGTATGCAGATCAAGCGGACCGATGCGTTCGGACAATCGTGCAAAGCGGCGTACTGGCGCCAGGATCTGCCCTGCCACCAACCAGGCGATGAACGCCGTCAACACCATGCCAGCCAACGATACGCCAAACAGCACCAGCATGTTGCGATGCACGCTGTCGACATTGGCCTGAACGAACTGCGTCACCAGCAATACACCCCGCTTGCCGTGGCCCTGAATGACACTCTTGCCCCAGCGCATCAGGCCATCGGGCGTGCTCTCGATGCCTGAACTTTGCGGACTGGCCAACAAGGCCTTCAGGCGCTTGGGATTTGCAGCCAGCCGCTCGCCTGCATCATTGGAGGCGTTATCCAGCAGAAGTACCTCGTCGGGTGTCACGCCAATGAAAGCCTCACCACGATCCGGGGTCTGACGTTCCAGGTAGCGCTCCATCAGCGCAGTCAGCGAGTCGAAGGGCCCTTGCGTACGAGGGTCCACCGCCTCACGGGCAAACGCATTGAACTCATGCAGCTCCTGGACGACGGCTGCATTGGCATCCAGATCCACCTGCCGAATGAAGATCGAACGGACCGTCAGGATCAACGCCAGCACCATCAATGCGGCTGTCAGCAATATCCAGCCCACGACGCGCCAGCGCGCCGTGAGAGGCATCGCCAGAGGACGAGCATCGGCATTCGGCTTCATGGCATCCCCTGCCTTTGATAGCCATGGGGCTCACCAGCTTCGGTTTCCGGTCCCGTACCGCGCTCACCAACGTCATTCTGCCGCTCGTCGTGGAGGCCATCCTGATGAGGACCATCCGCCTCCTTGCTTCTAGCGCCATCCACACGTCTGGCCTCGTCACCCGGCCCCATGTCGTATTTGTGCTTGATGGTGCGGGGTATGTAGGAATCCGGCAGACCGATTTCGGTCACCGCATCTGCACCATGGCCAGACATATCATCCGTATCGCGCAGCCGGACCTCGATGATGCCTCCAGACAACCTGGGCGGAGGTACCGTGCGTGCTATCTGCTGTGACAGCAACGCGATGGCAACAGGAACCAGGAGCAACAGAATGATGATGGAAAGACGCGACAACACGGCGACACCCCTCAAAAAGCAGGCGGGATAGCAGTCTCAGCATATTGCCTCATCACCAAATCGTATATTATGACACAATATGACAAATTTATTTCATGATATTTCCATAAATGCATGGAACGACTTTGAAAAACACAAAATGTTCAATCAAATGTTTCTAAACAACTTGATGCCAGGTTAATCGACAATACCTACGCATAATAGTGGGTGTTGCTAACATACGATCGACCCATCTCTATGGCCCTCTGCAAGGTCTTTCTTTCAGCGGGAGGATCGGGGTACAGCAGGAACCACGAGAGCGAAAACCGGGCTCCGTACATCCCCTCCCCGGAGCCCGGCTCTCGCAAGGACCGCCATACAAAAGGCAGGACATATCTCATGCTCTGCCCGGACGCGAATCTCGCCGTCCGGGGATGATCGCCTCACTGCCAGCGCAGGCCGCCGATGGTGTAGCCGCCATCCACCAGGATGCTCTGCCCTGTAACAAAACGGGCTCCGTCGCTGGCCAGCCACACGGCCACGTCGCCGATATCCTCAGGCTGCCCCATGCGTTTCATCGGCGTGTGTTCGACGAAGGGCTGATAGGCGGCCACATCACCGCTGCTTCGTGCCATGGGCGTATCGATGATGCCGGGGCAGATGTTGTTGATGCGGATTCCCTGGCGGCCGTACTCCAGTGCCAGGGCGCGGATCATGGCATCCAGTGCCCCCTTGCTGGCGGAATAGATGGAGGAGCCGGCCAGCGCCCCATGCGCCAGCCAGGATGAGGTATTGATGATCGCGCCCCCTTCCCCCTGAGCCAGGAACGCCTCGATCTGGTACTTGGCACATAGCCAGACCCCCTTCAGGTTGGTGGCCATGACCTCGTCGAAATCCGCTGCGCTCTGTTGCGTGATGGGAGCAAAATGGCCCAGAACACCGGCATTGTTGAAAGCCACGTCGAGGCGCCCGAAGTGTTCCCGCGTCCTGGCGACCAGTGCTTGCACCTGCACTTCAGAGGACACATCCGTGGGCAGGGCCAGGGCCTGGTTGCCAGGCAGTGCCGGGATCTGGCTGGCCTGTCGGTGTATTTCATCCACGACCCGCTGCAGTTCCGCAGCACGTCGGCCCGCCACGACCACACGGGCGCCGGCTCGTGCATAGGCCAATGCGGCGGCACGGCCAATGCCGGTTCCGCCCCCCGTGACGATGGCAACCTTGCCGGCCAAGGAAAAGCGAAGCGGCTCGTGCGGTGAATCAGCGGATTGAAGGGTCATGTCTGTCATGGTGCTTTGATGTTCCAAGGAAGTGAAATGAGGGTGACGGCGAAAGGCACATCGGACTCCAGCACGTCTGGCCGAGTCCGGGTGAGAGAACGACACAGCCGGTGCAGCGTCCGGATGCGCGGGCTGATGGATTTCTGGCAGAAGCCGTCAACGAGAGCGTGAATTCATCGTAACAACGGCGCCCGGGCGCGATAAGACACCGCTCATCGCATGCACTGTTCGATCCACGGCATCAATGAAGGCCTCGGGGAAAGGAAAGAACGAGCCTTCGTGTGGCCGTCACATCCCTCGTCGGGAGCCTTGACGCGAAGCCATTCAGGGACCTTCCCTTGAACCCATCAACCGGGCTGATATGCTTTGCTTGCCCCTGAATTCACCTGCAGCCCCCCTTTCCCGATGCGAGCGACCGAACTGGGAGAACTTTCAGCTTTCGTGGCCATTGCCGATGCCGGCAGCTTTCGCCGGGCGGCTGCACGGCTGAACCTGAAGCCCTCCACGCTGTCGCATACGCTGCGCATGCTGGAAGACAGACTGGGCGTTCAGTTGCTGCTTCGCTCCACCCGGCGTCTTTCCCTGACGGAAGCCGGACAGGCGTTGCTGACGGATGTCCGGCCGGCGCTGGAGCGCATCGACGATGCGGTACAGCGTCTCAACCAGTACCGCGAGGTTCCCGCGGGCTCCATACGACTGAGCGTGCCGCATACGGCAGCCCTGCATGTGCTTCTACCCAGATTGCGCGAATTCTCGGAACGTTATCCGGACATCTCGCTGGAGATATCGGCTGACAATGGCTTCGTGGACATCATCCAGGATGGCTTTGATGCCGGCATCCGCCTGAGAAGCGATGTCCCCCGTGACATGGTGGCTGTTCCCGTCAGCCCCCAGGTCCAAGTGGCCGTTGTGGCGTCGCCCGACTATCTGAAGCGGCATGGCACCCCCGTGTCACCCGCCGACCTGCAGCACCACCGCTGCATCAATCGTCGGCTGATTCAGGGTGACGGTCTGCAGCGCTGGGAGTTCATGCAGGACGGCCGCCTGCTGAGGATCAGCGTGCCGGGCAAGCTGGTGCTGAACGACACCGGCCTGATCCTCGCCGCTGCCCTTGATGGACAGGGACTGGCCTATTCGGCCGATCAGCTTGTGGCGGAGCATCTGACGGCAGGTCGCCTGGTACGGGTACTGGCAGATTTCAGCCCACGCATCGAGGGCTTCTGCCTGTACTACCCGAACCGCCGGATATCCGTCACGCTGCGGGCGTTGGTGGAGATGCTGAAGGACGCACGCGAGCCGGCTGCCCATTGAGGGGATCCCCTTGTGCGGACCCTACGGCGCTGGCGGCCTGAGCACCGACGGTCACATCCTGTATTGGCTGGTACGGCCGGATGCGATAGCCGGCAGAGCAATGGATGGGACAAGATCATCGGCATGCCAAGGAAGCCCCTACCGCAGGTGTGTCTTCCCGGCCAATCAGCTTGCCGCCCGCACGATTCAGGGCCCGGGTTTTGGTACCCTGTCGGCTGTCTTCATCAACGTACCGTCCACGACGACGGCATGGATGAAGGCCTCATCGTCGGTTCCGGCTTCGGCACGGGGCCGGCACCATACATGTTCAGGGAAGATATTCATGCAAAAGAACCAGAAACCCACCCTCTCCTCGGTGCGCACTCCGGCGCTGGGCCTGCTGGCCGCGCTGGCGCTGGCATTCGGTGCACCGTCGCTGCACGCCGCCGACAAGTCCGAACTGCTGTCGGGCGCCCGCGAGAAAGTGACGGAAGCGAAGGATTCGCTGTCCGGCAAGATGAGCGAAGCTGCCGACAGCAAGACATCCGCCCTGAAGGAGAAGAAGGATGCGCTGAAGAAGGATGGCAGCAAGCTTCTGGACAAGGCCGAGAGCCAGAAGGACAAGGCCAAGGAAGCCACCAGCAAGGCCAGTGCCACGAAGGAGGCAGCCAAGGACAGCGCTGCGGGATCCGTCGGCAAGCTGGACCTGAACAGCGCGACCGAAGCGGAACTTGCGCAACTGCCCGGCATCGGCGAGGCACGTGCCAAGGCCATCGTGAAGGGACGTCCCTACACGGGCAAGGATGAGCTGAAGCGCAAGAAGATCGTGCCGGCCAGCGTGTACGAGAAGATCAAGGATCGCGTGATCGCGCACAAGCGCTGATCACCTCTGCCGTCGGCGCCCATCGAATTCTTCCGGTTGGGCGCCGATGTATCCCAGATGCGTGAAACGGAAGCCATCGACATACCTCAATCCATAGCCGAGGGCACGATTGAGGCCGATGTGGCAGATCCAGACCATGGTGGGGAGCATCAGTCCACGTCCCCAACTGTCCTTGAAGATCATGCCGACGGCGCAGGCCAGCAAGGGCAGCGTCAATGAATGCGCCAGGTTGTAGCAGAACGCCCCCACTCTCCTGCCGAAGAGATAGCCCAGCACCGACAGGTCCGGTACGAAGAACAGCACCAACAACAGCATCAGATCGCCAGTCAGCCAAGCATAGGCCTGCCCTGCGCAGATGCACAGCAGGAGTCCTTCAAGCTGCATGAGCCAGCGAACCCCGCCGGTGACGCTTGCCGCTCTCCTGGAAGCATCCGGGCAAGCTGCCGGCAGGCGCACATCTCCGGATGCCGGCATTGGACCACACTTGGCCGTGGTCCCACGTGCCGCTACGCTGTCCGACCTCATGCAATCATCCTGTGCTTCAGGACCGCGCATGCCAGCCGCAGGGTCATGGATGGCTGCGCTACTCTGTTCGGACGAGGGATCCTGCATGATGGCTCTCCTGGATGGCTTATCCATTTACTGACAGGATACGATACAGACAAACCCCGTCAGGATTTCAAAGCCCCACCCCCAACGTTACCGATACCGAAGAGATGTCGCCACTGAAACTCGTGCCGGCCCGGCGCCGAGCACAGGATGCCCGAGGCCATGAAGCGGAGCGCCCCCGCGCGGGACGTCCGCAGAACCGGAAGAACGGCCCTCAGCCCGGGGCACAGACTCAGCCCCGAACGCAAGCCCGGTTGCAGCCCCGCGAGAAGGTCCAGCGACAGGCGCCGGCCGCGGCTTCAGGCGAGATCCCGCCCGAGGGCGAACGGCTGAACAAGCATCTGGCGCGCACGGGGGTGTGCTCGCGGCGCGAGGCGGATGACTGGATTGCCCGCGGCTGGGTGCGGATCAACGGTCGGCCGGTGGAGATGGGGCAGAAGGTGATGCCGGGCGACGTGGTGGAGGTGCGGCAGGCAGCGCGTGCCCGGCAGCAGGACAAGGTGACGATCCTGCTGAACAAGCCGGTGGGTTATGTGAGCGGTCAGGCCGAGGACGGCTACCGTCCGGCGGTGACGCTGATCGACGCGCAGAGCCGCTGGGCTGGCGACACGAATCCACGCCGTTTCGAGCGCAGCCAGTTGCGCGGGCTGGCGGTGGCGGGCCGGCTGGACATCGATTCGGTGGGGCTTCTGGTGCTGACGCAGGACGGGCGCGTGGCCCGGCAGCTGATCGGCGAGGATTCGACCACCACCAAGGAATATCTGGTGCGGGTGCGCTATGGTGCAGTGGAGCGCAATGTGCAGGCAGCCTTCCCGCCGGATCGGCTGAAGCTGCTGCGCCACGGGCTCTCGCTGGACGGGCACAAGCTGAAGCCGGCGCAGGTGGACTGGGAGAACCCCGAGCAGCTGCGCTTCGTGCTGCAGGAGGGGCGCCACCGTCAGATCCGCCGGATGTGCGAGCTGGTGGGTCTAGCGGTGACGGGGCTCAAGCGCATCCGTGTGGGCAATGTCCTGCTGGGGCGCCTTCCGCCCGGCCAGTGGCGCTACCTGGGGTTGGACGAAAGCTTCTGAATGCTCCACGCCGGCGGCGATGCCGGCCAGCTTCTCGAATTCCGGCAGCGGCATGGGCGCGCCCAGCGCCTGGCCCTGGCCGTAGTCCACGCCGATGCGCTCCAGTGCCGGCAGCATCAGGTCGGATTGCACCGACTTGGCCACGCTGGCAATGCCCAGTTCGTGCGCCAGCACGGTGAGGGTGCGCAGCACGGCCTGACCGGAACCCTGGTGGACGAGCGATTCGGTGAAGGCGCCGTCGATCTTCAGATAGGCCACGCCGATCTCGCCGATGGCCGACAGGTTCACGAAGCCGCCACCCACGTTGTCCAGTGCGGCGCGCGCGCCCAGCTGGCGCAGGCCGCCAATCAGGCGCTTCATCATGTAGCCGTCCTGCATGGCCACGGTCTCGTTGATCTCGACGACCAGCTTGGGAGCGACCTGCTGGTAACGGCGCACCTGGCTCAGCAGGTAGGTCTTGAAGGCTTCGTCACTGAGCGCTTCGGCCGACAGGTTGAGCGAGATGAAGTCCAGGGCGCGGAAGGCGCGTTCGTTCCTGTCCAGCCAGCGCAGGGTCTCGTTCAGCACCCAGCGGTCGATGGTGGCCATTTCGCCGCGGTAGATGGCGGCCTCGATCAGGCCGGCGGGTGAACGCAGGGTGCCGTCCGGGGTGCGGTGGCGCAGCAGGATCTCGCCGCCAAGCCGGTTGGATTCGCCTAGCCCAACCACGGGCTGGATGGCCAGCTCGAAATCGCGGAATTCCTTGGTCCGGCGCAGGCGGTCCAGCACATCCATCTCGACCTGGTGACGCTGGCGCTCCCCTTCCTGCTCACCGTCCTGGAAGATGACGACCTGGTTGCGTCCCTTGCGCTTGGCCTCGCGGCAGGCGTTGTCGGCACGGTCGATCAGCTGGCTGCTGGTCTGGCCACGCAGGGCCGGGCTCATGCCCACGCTGGCGGTGACGGCAAAGCGCTTGGGCGCGATGACGAAGGGGCGGCCGGCAATGGCATCCAGGGCACGATAGGCCAGCAGGCGGTGCGGCGGATCGTTGCTGTTGAACAGCACCGCGAATTCGTCGCCCCCCATGCGGGCAATCTCCGCATGCTCGCCCAGCCGGCTGCGCAGTCGGCGCACGACATCCACCAGCACCGTGTCACCGGCCTGGTGCCCGAACACGTCGTTGAGCACCTTGAAGCGGTCCAGGTCGATGTAGCAGAGGGCCACCCGATCCAGCGTCTCATGCTCGTTCAGCAGTGCGTCGAGGCGCTTCTCCAGGCCATGGCGGTTCAGCGCGCCGGTCAGCCTGTCGTGCTGGGATTCGTGGATGAGGTGGTGTTCGGCCTGCTTGAGCGCCGTGATGTCGGTAAGGCTGACGTCGTGACCGGTGTCGGTCTTCTGGGCCTGTACCCGCAGCCAGCGATGGCTGCTCACCTTCTCCAGACGCCAGACGAAGTCGGCTTCCTCGAAGTTCTCCAGTTCCTGATGGATGCGTTCGGCCAGATCGCGCGGGAAGGCGTCATTGAGGGCGGAGAGCGTGTCGACGTGGGCACGATCCAGCGAGGCGCTGTCGCCAGCCAGGGGCGAGGCATCCGCACGCGCGCCCGGGGCCCGATGAGGGTCGATGCCGGCGGCCGGCACGTCGAACAGCCGCACCGCCACTTCGTTGTAGCGCTCAATGCGGTTGTCACGATCGAAGGACAGCAGGCCGATGGGCACGGCACGGTAGGTGGCCTGGTAGCGCCCCAGCGCCGTCATGGCGGCTTCCTGGCTGCGCAGCTGGCGTGACCGCTCGGCCGCCAGGTAGCCGATGACGGCGGTGGAGGCGTTCATCACGGCCAGCAGCGTGGTGGACTGCAGGTCCAGCCAGGGCAGCGGCGACTGGGTGATGCCCAGCAGGAAGAAGAGCGTGTTGGCAGCCGCCATCCCGTCCAGCAACGGGGTGCACAGGTACCAGACCGACATCACCGAGATGCGGCGGCTGAGGTTGACCACCACCATGCCGACCACGGTGACGACAATGGCACCGCCCACCAGGTACAGCAGCGTCTGGAAGATGTCGGGCGGCAGCAGGCCGGAGACCGCCAGCGCGAAGCCGCTGGCAATGTACATGCCATGCAGCCAGGTGCCGAAGCGGTGGCCCTGCAGCCGGGACTCCATCAGCCCCCACATCAGGGCGGCGCAGGCGCAGGGGAAGGCCATCTGGGCCATCTGCTCCAGACTCACGCCCACCACGCTGGAGGCCGAGCTGCCGAGCCAGAACTGGATGTAGCCGCCCCGCACCATCAGGAAGACGGCGCGCGATCCCAGCCAGAAGGCGAGCAGCCGCACCACGCGGATGTGCATCAGCTGACCGGCCACGAAGGCGGTCAGCCCCAGCAGCGCCAGGATACTGCCCAGCAGCGTGCCCTGGGCCTCGATCTGGCGCTGTGCCTCGATGAAGCGGGTCTCGTCCCACAGGTTGAGCGAGAGCGCCGGGCCGGCAATGGACAGCTCCAGACGCAGCACGGCGGTCAGGTCATGCTCGCCACTGAAGCGGCGGTGGCCGGCCGGCAGGGGCAGCGGCAGCTCGGGCAGCGTGATGGCGAAGCCGGGCAGCGCACGGGCCGCGTTGACGGGTTCCTGCTCGTTGTTGAAATGCGCGTAGAGCAGCGCCTGGCCGAATTCGTCGAGGATGACGGCATCGCCCTTCTGCACCGAGCGGTTGGCGATGTGCAGCACGCGCGTGCGCTCGACGGTATCGGCGGGGATGCGGGCCAGTACCCACAGGGTCTTGGCATTGCCGCTCTTGGCGCCCAGATCCAGCGCCGATCCCTGCTCGCGCAGTGAACCCAGCACGCTGGTGAGTTCGTTGAAGTTCTTCGATGACGCCAGAATCCTGTAGGGCAGGACCTGATCCGGCTTCGAATAGGCCATCGGATAGGCGTACATCCACACCACGTACGACACCGCAATCAGCAAAAGCACCCACGACGCCAGTTGGCGTGCGCCTTGGCGTTGTCGTGCTGCTGGATCCTGGGACTGCGTCACATTCGCTCCCGGGCGGGGGGCCCTGGTTGTCGTGCGGTGATCATGTCATCCCGGGGATGGGATGCCGGGCAAAGACACACGAGAAGGAAGCCGATGTCGGCCGGGGTGCGTCCATCCCCAGCAAAAAGAATAATGTCCACCGACAGACGGCAGGTCTCGCCCTCCGAACGGACCGACGAGCGGTCAATTGACGGGGCTTGCAGCCGACGAACGGTCGGTTGGCGGGAATGAATGATGCGGGGACGCGACGTCGGACGGCTGAAAGCGCCAGCGCTTCCAGGCCGCAAAGACCGCATCGGGATAGGCCGACTGACCCCGGCTACCGTTGTAGCGCCCCAGGGCCATGAAGAGGTTGCCGTTTTCCAGGTCAAGGTAGTGACGCAGGATGACGCAGCCATAGCGGATGTTGATGCGCATCCGGAAGAGTGCATCGGCATCACCGTTGCCCAGCACGCGCGTCCAGAAGGGCATCACCTGCATGAAGCCGCGCGCGCCCACCTTCGAGATGGCGTACTGCCGGAAGCCGCTTTCCACCTGGATGAGACCCAGCACCATCTCGGGGTCCAGGCCGGCACGCTGCGCCTCGTAGCGCACGGTGAGGAGGAAGGCCTGGCGCGCCTCGAAGCCGGGCATGGCGCGACGCGGCAGCCGGTCGGACATCTGCGTGAGCCACTCGATCTTCTGCGCGCGCGACTCCCACAGCGGCTCGGCATCGTGCGGGGCATCGATGGCGCTGGCCAGCGCCACCCGTACCGCGTCGGCCAGCACCTCGTACTGCTGCGCGCCTGCCCGGGCGGTGACGGGCAGGACAAGGGCAGCCGACAGCGCCGCTGCCCCCAGCGCTGCAGCAACGTGCCTGACGATCAAAGCGTGGGCAGCAGTTTCTGCACCTCGGCCAGCATATCGGCCGGGGCAACCTTGTGGGTGACCATGCCACGCCGCACGGTGAGTTCCAGCAGCCCTTCCTTCAGGCCGCGGTCGCCCACGGTGATGCGCAGCGGCACGCCGATGAGTTCCCAGTCGGCAAACATGACGCCCGGGCGCTCGTTGCGATCATCGACCACGTAGCGGATGCCGGCCGCCTGCAAGTCGGCAGCCAGCCGGTCGACAGCCTCGCGCACGGCCTCGGAGCGCTCCAGGCCCATGGGGCAGACCACCACCTCGAAGGGGGCGATGGACGCCGGCCAGATGATGCCCTTGTCGTCGTGGTTCTGCTCGATGGCGGCGCCCAGCAGGCGGGTGACGCCAATGCCGTAGCAGCCCATTTCCAGCGGCTTCGACTGGCCGTTCTCGTCGATGAAGGTGGCGTTCATGGCCTGGGAATACTTGGTGCCCAGGTAGAATACGTGCCCCACCTCGATGCCGCGCTGGATGGCCAGCGTGCCCTGCCCGTCCGGGGACGGATCGCCGGCCTGGACGTTGCGGATGTCGGCGATCATCACCTCGCCCACCTGCCCCTCAGGCAGCGGCTCGGGCAGGTCACGACCCCAGTTCACGCCGGTATAGTGGTAGTCCACCTCGTTGGCGCCGCAGACGAAGTCGCTCATGTTGGCGACCGTGCGGTCGACCACCATGCGCACGGGCTTCTTCAGGCCCACCGGGCCCAGGTAGCCGGGCTTGGAGCCGAAGTGTTCGAGGATCTCTTCCTCGGTGGCAAAGCGGAAGCCCTTCAGGCCCGGCACCTTGCCCACCTTCACTTCGTTCATTTCATGGTCGCCGCGCAGCAGCAGCAGCCAGACCCTGACCTTGGGCGGCTGACCGTCAGCCCCCGGGGTCTCGGTGCTCAGCACGATGGACTTCAGCGTCTGGTCGAGCGGCAGCTTGAGGTATTCGGCCACCGCCTCGCAGCGGGCCTGGCTGGGCGTGGCCGTGCGGGTAAGCGGCTGGGTGGGCGCCATGCGGGTGGCCAGCAGGGGCACGGCCTCGGCCAGCTCGATGTTGGCGGCGTAGTCGGAACCCGTGCTGTAGACCAGCGCGTCCTCGCCCGTGTCGGCGATGACCTGGAACTCGTGGCTGGCCGATCCGCCGATGGAGCCGGTGTCGGCCGCCACGGCACGGTATTGCAGCCCCAGCCGGTCGAAGATGCGATGGTAGGCATCAAACATCTTCCGGTAGCTGACCAGCGCGCTCTCCGGGTCGCGGTCGAAGGAGTAGGCGTCCTTCATGGTGAACTCGCGCCCACGCATGACACCGAAGCGCGGCCGGCGCTCGTCCCGGAACTTGGTCTGGATGTGGTAGAAGTTCTTGGGCAGCTGGCGGTAGCTGCGCAGATCCTGCCGGGCGAGATCGGTGACCACCTCTTCGGAGGTGGGCTGGATGACGAAGTCGCGCTGATGGCGGTCACGGATGCGCAGCAGCTCGGGCCCGTATTCTTCCCAGCGGCCGGACTCCATCCAGAGCTCGGCGGGCTGGATCACCGGCATCAGCAGCTCGATGGCGCCAGCGGCGTCCATTTCCTCGCGGATGATGGCCTCGATGCGGCGGATGACACGCAGGCCCAGCGGCAGGTACGTGTAGATGCCGCCGGCCAGCTTGCGGATCATGCCCGCGCGCGTCATGAGCTTGTGGCTGACGACTTCGGCGTCGGCAGGCGCTTCTTTGAAGGTAGGCAGGTGCAGTGCGGTGGCTTTCATGGGCTCGCTCTATATAATGGGCAACATTCTAGAGCGTGTCATGGTGCTTTTGGCCAGCTGGAGGCCAGGATATCCTTGTGCACGCCACAAAAAAGAACGCGCCCGCACGCCGACCGGACACTAGCCACCATGCTCGACAAACACGGATACCGACCGAATGTCGGCATCATCTTGCTGAATCAGGACAACCAGGTGTTCTGGGGTAAGCGCATCCGTGAGCAGTCCTGGCAGTTTCCGCAGGGCGGCATCAACGCGGCCGAGTCCCCGCAGCAGGCCATGTACCGTGAGCTGCACGAGGAAATCGGCCTGGGCCCGCAGCACGTCAGCCTGCTGGGCCGCACGCGCGACTGGCTGCACTACGACGTGCCGGTGCGCTGGGTGCGCCGCGAATGGCGCGGCCACTACCGGGGCCAGAAGCAGATCTGGTTCCTGCTGCGCCTTCTGGCCAGCGACGACACCATCTCGCTGGACGGCCAGGGTCATCCCGAGTTCGACGCTTGGCGCTGGACGGGCTACTGGACGCCGCTGGACGAGGTCATCGAGTTCAAGCGCAAGGTCTACGACAAGGCCCTGAACGAGCTGGCCCCGCTGGTGGAGGGCAGCGTGGGGACACGGGCAGTCTGACCACGAACCGGCTGCCGCCTCCTTCGCGCGGCTCGTGATGGGCATCGCCGCCATGGCGACGAGCAATCTGCCGCACCAGAGACAGCCCCAGCCCCACGTTGCCGGCCTGCTCGGAATGGCCATCCACCCGATAGAAGGCTTCGAAGATGCGTTCGCGCGCAGCTTCGGGCACCCCGGGCCCGCGATCCAGCACCTCGATACGCAGCCAGTCGGCGGCTTCGCCGGCCTGGGCCCCCTTCCCGGTCCCGGAATGGCCTGCGTCGGAATGGCTGGCCCCGGAATGTCCGGTGTCCGTGTCAGCCTCCGGGCTGCCCACAGCCACCGGCCCGCGCTCCCGTGACAGGCACAGCAGCACCGGCTCATCGCCGTCCGGCTGGTAGCGCCGGGCGTTTTCCAGCAGGTTGCGCAGCAGCCGGCGCAACAGGCGGGCATCGCCGGCCACGGTCATGTGGGCGGTGCCTGGCCCCGACACGGCATGTCCGTTCACGTCCGACGACGTCTCGTCCATCCATACGGCACCTGTTCGCGCTGCCTCCTCGGCGGCCAGCTGCGTCAGGTCCACCGGCTCACGTCGCAGCTCGTCCAGGCTCAGGGTATCCAGCCGGCTGGCCAGCAGGATCTCTTCCACCAGCGCATCCAGCTCGCGGATGTTCTGGCGTACCTCATCGGTGTGATGCGTCAGGTCGGCGGGGTTTTCCAGCATCAGCTCGATGGCCATGCGGATGCGCGCCAGCGGTGAGCGCAGCTCGTGCGACGCGTTGGCCAGCAGCCGACGCTGGGTGCTCAGGAGCGCCTCCTGCCGGTTCACCAGCGCCTCGATGCGCTCGGCGGCGTGGTTGAAGCTGTGCGCCAGTGCGGCCACCTCGTCCTGACCGGATACCTCGGCCCGCACCCGCAGATCGCCCGCAGCCTGCGCATCCACCGAGCGCTGCAGCGCCTCCAGCCGACGGGTGATGCGCCGCGACACCGGCCAGGCGGCCAGCCCCACCGCCACAAAGAGCAGGGCCAGCGCCAGCGGTGCGCTGATGGGCAACTGCGGCGGCGCGGGGCGCCAGGTGCGGATCAGCAGCGTGCGATCGTCCGGCAGCGCCACGCGGTGGATGACGGCCACCATCGCACGCCGGGGTCCCTCCCCATCACGGGCCTGACCATGGCGGCCCTGAGGGCGACGCGCATGAAGGACCTCGCCCGGGGGCAGAGGCGCTTCCAGTCCGGGCGGGGGCGGCATCTCTTCCAAGCCGGGCTGTTCTTCCTGTCGCGCTCCGGCATCGTCCGCACGAAAAGGGCGGCCGGCGGCGGCCAGCACCCTGCCCTGCGCGTCGATCACCTGCAGGTCGATGTGCAGACGACGCTGCCAGTGCCGCAATGCCTGCTGCAATCGCTCCACGCCTTCGGTGGCCGCGGGGATCACCTCGGCTGCCAGGGCCTCGGTGAAACGGTTCTCCTGCGCCTCGGTCCGGTTGTCCAGCCGCCACTGCCAGAAAAAGGCTACCGCGGCGGCCATCAGCAGCAGGCTGGCCAGCAGCGACAGGAAGATGGTCAGGGACAGGCGACGCATGGTTGTCTATATATAGAGGGGTCGGATGGCCGAAGGCAGCAACACTTGCGGTCAGGCAGAGCCGTTGCGCGGCCGCGCGAACACATAGCCCACGCCGCGCACGGTCAGCAGCCGCACGGGCTGGCGGGGATCGGCCTCGATGGCCTGACGGATCTTGCCCACATGCACGTCGATGGAACGGTCGAAGGCCTCCAGGGGCGTCCCCTTGACCAGGTCCATCAGTCGCTCGCGCGACATCACCCGGCCAGCATGGCGCGCCAGCGCCAGCAGCAGATCGAACTGGTAGCTGGTGAGCGTGCGTTTCTCGCCCGCCACGCGCACCTCGCGGGCCCCCTCGTCGATCTCCAGATCATCCAGCACCAGCACCGGGGGATCGTCGTCCGCCACGGAGGCACCACGTGCAGCGGCTCCCCCCTGGGCGGCCGCGCTGCCGGCCGCGACGCCTGCGCCACCGGACACCGCCACGCCGCCCGCCTGCGCGACTGCACCGGAAGCCCCGGCACCTGTGGTCGCACCGCCCTGTCCCTCGCCCGCGGCAGCGGGATCCGCTGCGTGCGGTGCCGAGGCGCGGCGCAGCAGTGCTCGCACCCGGGCCAGCAGCTCACGCGGTTCGAAGGGCTTGGGCAGGTAGTCGTCGGCGCCGATCTCCAGGCCGACGATGCGATCGGTGGTCTCGCCCCGCGCCGTGAGCATCAGGACAGGCACCGTGGCGGCCGCCCCCGTCATCTGCCGGATCTGGCGTCCAGACCGTCACCATCGGGCAGCATCAGGTCCAGCAGCACCAGCCCCGGAACCTGCCGCCCCAGTGCCTCCAGGCCTTCCCGGGCGGTTCCCTGATGCTGACGGCAAAGCCGGCCTGCCCCAGGTAGCGGCACACCATGTCGGCCAGGCGGCGGTCATCGTCGATCAGCAGAATCTCGGGAGACGACACGGGAAGACCTCCTGCAGGAAAGGGGCAGCAGACGACGAAACGCCGGACAACCGACATGATATCGATTGCCCGACGCAGGCTCTCAACGGCTCAAGTTCCTCACTGTGCGGGCTCAGGGTGCGGCTGCCCCGCCTCGCCCGGCGCGCCTTCAGGCGCTTCCATGGCCGGCGGCGGCATGTCGGGTCCCTGCCCCTTCATGCCCGGGGCATGACCCTGCATGGGCGGGCGCTGGCCGTGTCCGCCGTGCATGCCATGTTCCGGACGGGGCGGATGCTGGGAACGCTCGGCCAGCTGCTTGCGCTGCGCGGGCGTCAGCACCGAAGCCATGTCCAGCCAGGCATTCATGGAACGCTGCGAGATCTGGTCCATCAGCTTGCTGCGCTCGGTGCGCAGGGCCTCGAAGCCGGCACGGTCCAGCGTCTCGGCCTGATAGAGGGCCTCGGCCCGCTGGTCCAGGGCGCGCATCTGCTCATGCAGCGGACGCAGGTCCTGGAAGGCAGCGCTGGCCAGCTTGCTGATCTTCTCCGCCTGCTCGGGCGTGCCCTTCACGGATTCGATCATCTGATCGATGCGGTGTGCCAGTCGGCGCTCGGCCCAACGAGCCCGATTCTGCATCTCGGCCTCATCGCGCTTCACCTGCTTCGCGGCATCCGGTGCCGACAGCTTCCCGCCTTCGCCCTTGGGCGGAGGCGGCGGGCCATCGTGCATCGGACGCACACCGAAGGGCCCCACACCGAACAGATCCAGCGCGGCCATCGGCGGGGGCGGCATCATGCCCGGCCCGCCGGGGCGCCCCATGCGTTCGTGACCATGAGCCTGCTCGCCCGGGTGGGCGTGGCGATGCGCGACCGGCGCACCGTCGCGGACCTCGCCGGCCTGCTCGGCCCCGGCGGTGACGACGACCGGCGTGGCGGCCAAGTTGGGCGCAGCAGCCCATGCGGCGGAAATTCCGGCTATGGTCAATGCGGACGAAACAACCAGAGTCCTGATCTTCATGTGTCATGCTCCTGCTGGGGTTGAGGGAACGGATCCGGAGGCCCCGACGCCAAGGCGCTGCCCGCCGATCCGATGGACTGCATTGTGGGCAGGACGGGTCAAGGCCAATTGAAGCCTGTGTAAAGTTTCGGTAAAGCCCCAGCCAGAAATTGCCTGCATCTGTATCGATTTCCCCGCGCCGACCCGCCTCAGCCCACGCCGGGCGGGCCGCCGTCCTAGAATGTCTGGGCCTGCCATGACAGCAAGCCGGCCCCGAGAGGCCTTGTGCGCGTCACGGCAGGCACGCTTTGCCACGACCTGTGCCAACCAGACCGATATGGCCCATACCTCCCCCGATACCGCCGGTTCGCCGGCTGCGACGCCCGCCGCCCCCTCCGTGCAGCCGGCCTCACCCGCCTCGATCAAGCCACCGCGCGACCTGCGGCTGGACTTCTTCCGGGGCCTGGCGCTGTGGTTCATCTTCATCGACCACATCCCGTCCAGCAGCATCGGGCAGATCACCTTCCGCAACTTCGGCTTCAGCGACGCCACCGAGATCTTCGTCTTCATCTCGGGCTACACCGCCGCGCTGGTCTACGGCAGCTCGCTGGAAAAGCGCGGCTTCGTCTACATGGCCATGCAGGTACTCAAGCGCTGCTGGCAGCTCTACGCGGCCCACATCCTGCTGTTCATCTTCTTCATCGCGCAGATCTCGTGGGTGGCAGTACGCTATGGGAATGCCTCATTCATTGAGGAACTCAATGTCCAGGCCTTCCTCGACAGTCCGCTGGAATCGGTGCTGGATGCGCTGATCCTGCGCTACCGGCCGGTGAACCTGGACGTGCTGCCGATGTACATCGCGCTGCTCTTTGCCCTGCCGTTGCTGCTGCTGATGGCGCGCCTGTCCCGTCCGCTGACCCTGGCGCTGTCGCTGGTGCTGTGGTGGGGCGTGCAGAAATACAACCTGGCCTGGCCGGTGTATGAAGCCGGCGATGTCTGGTTCTTCAACCCGCTGGCCTGGCAGCTGATGTTCGTCATCGGCATCCTGTGCGCCTCGGTGCGCAAGACGGGCTCGCCGTGGCTCGCCTGGCGCCCGTGGTTGGCCTGGGTGGCCGTGGCCGTCCTGCTCTTTGCCTGCATCGTGGCCGTGGGCTGGCGTGTGCCCGCCATCGACGAAGTGACCAAGCCGATCGTGGGCTCGTGGCTCTACCCCATCGACAAGACCAACCTGGGCCCGGCTCGGGTGCTGCACTTCCTGGCGGTGGCCTACTTGGTGGGGCACTACACCCGGGCCGATGCCCGCTTCCTGAACTGGCGCATCACGCTGCCCGTCATCCGCTGCGGCCAGCACTCGCTCTACATCTTCTGCCTGGGCATCTCGCTCTCGTTCGTGGCGCACTTCCTGCTGGTGGAGTTCGGTCGCAGCTGGACGATGCAGGTGCTGGTGGTGCTGGGCGGCCTGGCCGTGATGACGGCCCTGGCCTACCTGCTGCACTGGTACAAGACCCGCAGCAACCCCAAGGCAGCCGCCCCCGCACCCAAAACGGCCCAAGCCCCGGCCCCGTCCCATAACGCATGAGGAGGCCCACGATGCACACCCCGATCCGTACCGCCTGCCGCCCCCTCCCGTCGCTGGCCCTGATGGCCGCCCTGGGCGCCCTGCCTCTGGCCGCAGCTGCCCAGCAAGGCACGCCGGCTGCCAACGCGCCAGCATCCGCGGCACCCCAGACCGCCGGTCAGCCGGTCTCCCAGGCGGCCAGCCAGAATGTCGCGCAGCCCGCCAGTCAACCCGGCAGTCAGGCCCCCAGCCAGGGCATCGCCCCATCGTCCGGGGCCAGCCCTGCCGCCGCGTCGGCCGTCACGCCCCCTTCCTCGTCAGCCACCCCATCGGCTGCGGGCTCCCAAGCCGCAGGACAACCTGCCTCTGCCGTGCAACCGGCCGCTTCCGGGCAACCCGCCACATCCGGACAACTTGCGGCCCCCGGGCAAACCCCCCCCTCTGGCCGACCCACGGCCTCCGGGCAACCTGCCTCCTCCGGTCAGCTCCCGCCCGCTACCGCAGGCACGCCAGCCGCCACTCCGCCAGCGGCCCCGCAGGCCGCCCCTCAGCCGGCGGGTAGTGCACAGCCTGCGCCTTCCCCGGCCGCCAGCAACACGCCACCGGCCCGACTTCCTTCCACCGGCACGCCCCCCACGCAGCCTGCCAACAGTGCCAACCGGCTTCCAGCCGCACCGGACACGGCCGATACCGCCAAGCAGGCCCGCAACTGCTATGTCCCGGATGACCTGCTGTCGGAACCCGGGCGCCTGCCCGGACTGTCGGCCGCACTCGTGCGCGGCAAGGGCGATCTGCTGGTGATCATGCTGGGCTCGGAAAGCACCAACCCCTCACCGGCCCGCCCGGCCAGTGTCCCCAGCAATACGGCCAATTCCGACGCCGGCGGCAGCGTCAGCAGCCGGCTGCGCGCCACGCTGGCCGCGGCTGCCCGCAATCCGCTGGCCGAACGGCTGGAAGAACGCCTGATCCAGGATCTGGGCCCCTTGCCCGGTCGCACCGTCCACGTCGAGTCGGTCGGACGGCGCAACAGTACCGTGGCCGAGCAGGCATCACTGATCGGCAAGCAGATACTGCCGCGCAAGCCGGCGCTGGTGATCTGGAACCTGGGGCGCACCGACACCCGCCGGGGTCTGCCGCCCGCCAACATGGCACGCGCCCTGGATCGGGGGCTGGAGCAGCTGCGTCGGCAGCACATCGACACCATCGTGATGGATCCGCCCTACCATCCGCAGTTCGAGGCCTTCTACCGGACCGACGACTATCGCCAGTACATCCGCTGGACGATGAACCTGCACGACCAGCCCTATCTGCATCGCTACGACATGATCGACTACTGGGCGTCAACGGGCCGAATCGATCTGGACTCCGGCGAACCTGACCGCCAGGCCGCAGCCGTGACCTTCACCGAGACCTGCATCGCCTACCAGCTCTCCCGGATGATCGACCGCGGCCTGTCGCGCAAGTGAGGACCCGGTCTCCCAGGACACATCCTCACTCCGGCTCCACCGCGTCCCCCACACGGATCAGGGCATTGCCCGCCCCTTCGGCCACGAAAGCGTGCATCCCGAACAACACGTTGTCTCCGCGCCGATTCAGCCGGTACTCGCGCAACGTGCGGGTGGGCTCCTCCTGAAAGCGGCCGCTGGCCGCATCCAGATTGGGCATCGGACAACGCGCACAGGGCGCCACCATCTGGAGCACGTATCCTGGTCCGATCAGCCGCGCCATGTCGTCTTCCTCGTGCGGCTGTAATTCATCATCATGAATGACGATGTTCGGTCGGAAACGCGCCATGCCCACCGGCTGCGCACCTCGCGCCACCAGGCGCCGGTTCAGCGCATCCAGCGAACCTTGTAAGACAACCAGCAACGGATAGGCATCCGGCAGCCAGGTCGTCACCTCCCGATCTTCTTCCCAGCGCGGCTTGCAGCGTCGCCGGAAAGTCGGGTCTGCCCGCACCAGCTGTACCGGCTGCCCCAGATACTGGCTCAGCCATTCATTGACCAGCGGCCCTTCCACCAGCGTCTGAACCTCGCTGCGGAACACCGCCGAACGCAGGCGCGGTGCAGCATCCGCATCAAAGTCGGACACGGGCACCTCGATGTCTGTCCCCATGCCGGGTGCCCCCAGACGCAACACGTCTTCTTCCAGCGTCGTCCGGATGAGCGCCATGGCCGGATGTGTACGCTGCGTAACAAAATGTCCATCGGCATCCACCAGCATCCATTGCCTGTCGTGTGCCAGGCCGGTCTCGAGCAGGCTGACCTCCGACAGCGTGATGCCGCCACAGGACTTCACGGGATAGACGAACAGACCAGTCACGATGGCCATCGCCTTACCCTTCCCTACTGAGAATGGGCATCGCCACGCCGGCGGCGCCCTTGAAGCCAATGTCGTTCATGCAAGCCTCCGAATATATTGACAAAGAGCGTCCATAATCATGAATTCAGACGAAAAGCTGTCTGTTCCATAAGGGAAAGCAGGGTTTCCGGGCACGGGTGACCACCTCCGAAGCCGGTCTTAATAAAGAGAATGATTTGCATCGTTATCAACATCTTCTATCGCGCAAAAGGTCTTGATTTTCATCAAGCACACCCCATGGGCACCCTGCAACAATTCCGCTAGACAGCACAGGGCTGCCATACAAGTTCAGGAATTTTTTCATGAAAGAGTACAAACGACTTTGGGTGATCCTAGCGATCATCATGATCGGTTCGTTTGCGGTGCTCGGTTATTTCGGTAAAGAGGTGTACAACGAACGCCCGCCGATTCCGACCGCATTCGTGAGCGAAGACGGCAAAACCATCTACACCGAGCAGGACATCTATGCCGGCCAGACCGCCTGGCAATCCATCGGCGGCATGTCCGTGGGCTCGGTCTGGGGGCACGGCGCCTACCAGGCACCGGACTGGACGGCTGACTGGCTGCACCGCGAAGTGCTGAACTGGCTGGACCAGCAGGCCCAGCGCCAGTATGGCAAGAGCTTCGAGCAGCTGTCCGACCGCGACAAGGCCACGCTGAGCTACGACTCGAAGGTTGCGTTCCGCACCAACACCTTCGACAAGGAGACCGGCAAGGTCACGCTGTCGGAAGACCGCATCCGCTCCATCCAGAGCGTTGCGGCCTATTACGACAAGCTGTTCAGCGACGACCCTGCCTTCCATAAGCTGCGCTCCTCCTACGCCATGAAGGAGAACACGCTGCCCGATCCCGAGCTGCGCTCGAAGATGGCTGCCTTCTTCTTCTGGTCGGCCTGGGCAGCGTCCACCAACCGTCCGGGACTGGATGTCACCTACACCAACAACTGGCCGCATGAGCCTCTGATCGGCAACGAACCCACGCCCGAGAACGTGATCTGGTCGATCGCCTCGGTCGTGACGCTGATCTTCGGTATCGGCCTCATCATCTGGGTCTGGGCCTTCTTCACCCACCAGCAGCACATCGAGGTCGAGGCTCCCAAGGCCGACCCGCTGTCGCTGATCAAGCTCACCCCCTCGCAGAAGGCACTCGGCAAGTATCTGCTGGTCGTGGCCGCCCTCTTCCTGGTGCAGGTGCTGCTGGGTGGCGCAACCGCCCACTACACCATCGAAGGTCAGAACTTCTACGGCATTCCGCTCTCCGAGTTCCTGCCCTACAGCCTGACCCGCACCTGGCACATCCAGTCCTCCATCTTCTGGATCGCCACCGGCTTCCTGGCTGCTGGCCTGTTCCTCGTCCCCATCATCAACGGCGGCAAGGATCCCAAGTACCAGAAGCTGGGTGTGGACGTGCTCTTCTGGGCGCTGATCGTCGTGGTGGTCGGTTCCTTCGGTGGCCAGTTCGTGGCGCTGAAGGGCTGGATGGCCACGAGCCTGAACTGGTGGTTCGGCCACCAGGGCTATGAGTACGTCGAGCTTGGCCGTGTCTGGCAGCTGGCGCTCTTCGTCGGCCTGGTCTTCTGGCTGGTGCTGATGATGCGCGGCATCTGGCTGGCCCTGCGCGCTCCTGGCGACAAGAGCCTGCTGATCCTGTTCACCATGGCTGCTGCTGCCATCGGCATCTTCTATGCCCCGGCGCTGATCTACGGTGAGCACACGCACATCTCCATCATGGAGTACTGGCGCTGGTGGGTGGTGCACCTGTGGGTGGAAGGCTTCTTCGAAGTGTTCGCCACCTGCTCGGTCGGCTTCGTGTTCTACAACCTGGGCGTGGTCAGCAAGCACACCGCCACCACGGCCAGCCTGCTCGCCGCCATGCTGTTCATGATCGGCGGTATCCCGGGCACGTTCCACCACCTGTACTTCGCAGGTACCACCACCCCCATCACGGCCATCGGCGCGATGTTCTCCGCCCTGGAAGTGGTGCCGCTGGTGCTGCTGGGCTATGACGCCTTCGAGAACTGGACGGTGCAGCACAAGGCCATCTGGATGAAACCGATGCGCTGGCCGCTGATGTTCTTCATCGCCGTGTCCTTCTGGAACATGCTCGGTGCTGGCGTCTTCGGCTTCCTCATCAACCCGCCGATCTCGCTGTACTACCTGCAGGGCCTGAACACGGCCGCCAACCATGGTCACGCCTCGCTGTTCGGTGTGTATGGCTTCCTGGCGCTGGGCTTCTCGCTGATGGTGCTGCGCTACATCCGCCCGACCCTGAAGCTGAACAACCGGCTGATGGGCATCTCCTTCGTGGCGCTGAACCTCGGTCTGGCACTGATGCTGTTCACCAGTCTGCTGCCGGTCGGCATCATCCAGGCCAACGCCTCCATCAGCGTGGGTCTGTGGTGGGCACGTAGCGCCGAGTTCGTGGAGCAGACCCCCATCATCCACACCCTGCGCTGGGTGCGTACCATCGGTGACGTGATCTTCATCTGTGGTGCAGCCGCCTACGGTCTGCAGATGGTGCTGGGCCTGATGCACAAGGAAACCGGCGCCGAAGTGGAAAAAGCCTGATTCACCAGGCTTCACTCAGGCGGATGAACCGGGGCTAGTCCCCGGTTCCCTCCCCGAGGGCCAGGCGAAGGATGCAGAACATCGCATCCACCGCCTGGCCCTTTTTCTTTTCCGGCGTCCGGTCTGCAGCTTCAGGGACAGGCCATGAGAGCGGGGGGACCTGCCGCCATCGCCCCGCCTGCTACGACAGGGACCGCAGCGCCCGGCGAACAATGCGCTGCGTGTTGCCGTCCTCCGGCCGCTCGACCTGCCAGCGCCCGCACACCTCGCGCACCCAGTCGGGCTGGTCCTTGGCCGCATCGTTCAGCCAGTTGGCCACGGAATCCTGCACATAGGCGGCCGGGTCCGCGCGCAGCGGCTCCAGGATGGGCAACCCCTTTTCCGGCTGGCGCTTGAGCGCCGCAATGTGCCCTGCCCAGACACCCCGAGGCCGCAGTGCCTCACTGGCAAAGCGCCGGACCCGTTCCGACGCATCTCCCGTCCACCCCGCCAGCAGTGCGATACTGGCATCCAGCTCGGCCACCAGATACGGCCGGACAGCTATCCAGGCCCATTCGCGCACCCCGAAGTGCGGGTCATCGGCCAGCGGACGGACCAGCGCCAGACGGGCCGCCACATCCAGGTCGTCCCGCGCGCCCACCAGGAAACACCCCCAGCCGCGCACCGTATCGGAGGGATGATCCTGCAACCGCGCCAGTCCATCAGCCCCCCAGGCCTGCCACAGCAGCTGCCCCGCCAGGCCCATCCGTTTCAGGATGCCCTCGTCTTTCACCGCCTGCATCCGATTCACGATATCTTCGGACAACTCCGGGAAAACGGAAGTCATCAGCACGCCAAAATCCACAGCCAGGCACTCTGCCAGTATGGCCGCCTCGATCCAGCCTGCATTCAGCTCGGCCAGCCGGGCCGCGTCGATGGCGCTGCCACGCGGCTTCGATGCTGCGGGCTTTGATGCGCCTGACTTTGGCGCCGCCTTCGTTCGCTTCTGCCCGGTGGAAGCTACCTTCTCACCGCCCACTTTTCGGGCACTCACCTTCGTGGCCATCGCATCTCCTGCAAAGCTCGTTCATCATTCACGCGATCTTCGCACGCCTGCTCGCCCCTTTCCCATGTCCGCGCCCAGCCCCCTCATCGCCTTCAACAAACCCTGCGGCGTCATCTGCCAGTTCAGCCCGCACGAGACCCATCCCAGCCTCAAGGACCATATCGACGCCCCGGGTTTCTATCCCGCCGGCCGACTGGACACCGACAGCGAGGGCCTGTTGCTGCTGACCAATGACGGCAGGTTGCAGGCGCGCATTGCCGAACCCCGCCACGGCAAGGAAAAGACCTACTGGGCGCAGGTGGAAGGCGCGCCGGACGATCACAAGCTGGCCCTGCTGCGCCGCCCGATGGACCTGGGCGACTTCATCACGCAGCCCGCCCGGACACGCCTGCTGGCCGCCGACGAGACCGCACAGCTCTGGCCGCGCCAGCCCCCGGTACGCGTGCGCAAGACCGTGCCCGACTTCTGGCTGGAGATCCGCATCCAGGAAGGCAAGAACCGCCAGGTGCGCCGCATGACGGCCAAGGCCGGCTACCCCTGCCTGCGGCTCGTCCGCATCGCGGTGGGCGCCCTGAATCTGTGGGACCTCGGCCTGGCACCAGGTGAATGGCGCTTCGTCTCTCCGGCCACGCTGAACCGTCGCTGAACCGTCGCTGAACCGTCTGCCCCTGCCCCCTGCCCCCTGCCCTCGAGCACCTGAGCGCCTGACGACCACCTGACCGTCACCGTCGGCACGCCTGAAAGACACCGCAGATCCGCCCCCTCATCCCTCGGCCGACAGCCCCTCCAAACGCCCTGTCCACCGCTCGTCCGGCCAGGCGTTACCTCTGGAAGGTGTGGCGTGCCTGCCCGCAACATCCCGTGCCGACACGACACACACCACGACACCGCCCGTTAAGATTCGGATGCCCGTCTTCCATGGAGCCTTCCTGATGCATCTGCGCCCAGTCTCGCCCGAACAAGCCCCTCAGCCACACGCCTCCGCAGCCCCCCGCGCCACGGCCATCCACGCCGCAGCTCCGACCCATGCCGGCCTTCGCAGCCCGCAGGGTGGCCCGGCCTGCCGTCGACAGCGCCACCTGCTGCGTGACGTGCGGCTGGCACTGCTGATACTGGGTCTGGGCGTTGCCACGGCCTTGGTCGTCCCCCATGTCCAGGCCAAGGAAGCCCCCATCCCCTCCGCCGCCGTGGCCACGGTCGAAGCCACCACGCCCACGCGCATCCCCGGCATCGTGCAGGTGGGCCAGCCCATCAACGGCGTCACCCAGTACCAGCTCTCCAACGGCCTGACCGTGCTGCTGGGTCCGGACGAGTCCAAACCCACCATGACCGTCAACCTGGTCTACAAGGTGGGATCGCGCCACGAAGGGCCGGGCGAAGCCGGCATGGCGCACCTGCTGGAGCACATGCTCTTCAAGGGCACCGAGAAGATTCCCGATCCCAAGAAGGAACTGACCCGGCGCGGCATCGACTGGAACGGCACCACCTGGTATGACCGCACCAACTACTTCGGCCAGTTCAACGCAAGCGATGCCACGCGCGACTGGATGCTGTCCTGGCTGGCCGACACGATGCAGAACATCCGCATCGATGCCGGCAAGCTCAAGAGCGAGCGCCCGGTCGTCATCAACGAGATGGAATCCAACGAGAACCGACCCGGCACGGTGCTCTACCACCAGCTCATGGCCACCGCCTACGGCTTCCATCCCTACAGCCGTTCCGTCATCGGCGCGCTCTCCGACCTTGACGCCGTCGCGCCCGACAACCTGCAGAACTTCTACGGGCGCTACTACCGCCCCGACAACGCGGTGCTGATCATCACCGGCCAGCTCGACGTGAACAGCACGCTGGCCGCCGTGCAGAAAGCATTCGGCAGCATCCCGCGCCCGAAAGCGCCCATCGTCCAGCCCTACACCCTGGACTCCGCCCAGCAGGGCGAGCGCGAAGTGGTGGTGCGCCGCACGGGCGGTGTGCCGCTGCTGCTTGCCGGCTATCACACGCCGGCCGGTGCAGCACGTGACACCGTGGCCCTGTCCCTGCTGGCCGAGATGCTCACGCGAGAACCCGACGGCCCGCTCTACCAGCAGCTGGTCAAGCCCGGCTACGCCGTGAACGTGGGCGCCTCCTCGTCCGACCTGTACGACCCGGGCATGCTGCTGTTCAGCGCCACGCTGGCCTCGGAAGACAAGCGGCAGATCGTCTGGGACACCCTGCGCAAGGTGGTCGAAGGCGAACTGCCGCTGTCGCAGGAGGCCCTGGACCGCACCAAGCAGGACGTGAAGAACGGCATGCAGCGCCTGGCCGAAGACCCCGAGGCCCTGGCCATGGCACTAACCGAAGCCGTGGCTCAGGGAGACTGGCGCCTGCCCTTCGCCCAGGCCGACTGGGCCCAGGCCATGACGCTGGACGAAATTCGTGCCGCCGGCCGCCGCTGGCTGGTGCGCGACAACCGCACCCTGGCCTGGTACCTGCCCACGACCCAGCCGGTCCGAGCCCCCAACCCGTCGCGCCCCGACATCGCCGCCCTGCTGAAGGACCACCAATGGCAGCAGGCCGAGGCCTTCACGGCCGACGTGGCACTCACCCCCGCCAGCATCACCGAACGCACCCAGATCGGCCAGCTGTCCAACGGCATCCGCTACGCCATCCTGCCGCGCAAGGTGAAGGGCGACCGCGTGAACCTGTCGCTGAACCTGCAATGGGGCAACCTGCAGAACCTCTCGGGCCGCTGGCGTGAAGCCGACCTGCTGGACGCCATGATGCTCTCGGGCACGAAACAGCTGCCACGCCAGGCCTTCGACGACCGCCTGCGCGCGCTGGACGCCCGGCTGGGCATCGACGCCAACGCCACCGGCGCCAAGGTCTCGCTGAGCGTCCCGGCCAGGAACCTGTCGGACGCACTGGCCCTGGCCGTGAGCGCCTTGCGCGAGCCCGTGTTTCCCAAGGACGTGTTCCAGGAGCGGCGTGACCAGGTGCTCACCGGCATCGAAGCCCAGCGCCATCAGCCGGAAGCACTGGCTGCCGAAGCCATGGCGGTCCGCGGCCATGCCTATCCGGCCGATGACCCCCGCCACTACCGCACGATGGATGAGGTCGTCACCGACCTGAAGGCCCAGACCCCCGAACGGCTGATGAAGTTCTGGCGGGACTTCGCCGGCGCCTCCCAGGGCCAGTTCTCGGTCGTGGGCAACGTCGACCCCGAGGCCCTGAAGGCCGAACTGCAGAAGCTGCTGGGCGACTGGAAGAGCCCGCAGGCCTATGCCCGGATCCACATGGACTACCACGGCCTGCCCGCCGCCACCGAAATGGTGGACGTGCCCGACAAGGCCAACGCCGTGCTGCTGCAGGCCCGCAACATCCCCCTCTCGGAAGAGCACCCCGACTACACGGCGCTGTCCATGGCCGTGCGCCTGCTGGGCGGCTCGGCCGATGCACGCCTCTTCCACCGCCTGCGCGAGAAGGAGAGCATCAGCTACGGCGCCTACGCCTCGCTGTCGGCCAGCCGTGACGTGGACAACGCCATGATCGACATCCGTGCCATCCTGGCACCGGCCAACATCGACCGGCTGCAGAAGGCACTGCAGGAAGAGATCGAGCGCGTGCACGCCGACGGCTTCACCCAGGCCGAACTGGACGAGGCCCGCAACGCCCTGATGGACCAGCGTCGCCAGTACCTGGCCAGCGAGGCCAACGTGACCAGCCTGCTGTCCAGCAACCTGTTCTGGAACACCGACATGGGCCGCTGGACCCGCCGCGACGAGCAGATCCGCGCGCTCACGCTGGAACAGGTCAATGCTGCCTTCCGCAAGTGGATCGATCCGAAGAAGGCCCTGACCGTGGGTGCCGGCAGCTTCTCGGCCGCCCGGGCAAAGAGCACGGAAAAGGTCCAGAAGTGACGGAAACGACCGTCGGCCCACAAAACCGGCGGTCTCCCTTACCATAAAAGACTTCTGAAACAATTCCGACGCCCGGCACGCGGCCGGGCCAACGGAAGCTCCTCCCTACTGACCGACCCATGCTGCGCTCGATCTGGTCCATTTCATCCCTGCTGATCGGCATGGGCCTTCTACTGGTCGGTTCGGGCCTGCTGGGGATGGTGATCGGCCTGCGTGGCGTCTACGAAGGCTTCAGCAACCTCATGATCGGCCTGATCATGTCAGGCTACTACGTCGGCTACATCGCTGGCGGCTGGATCTGCCCGATTCTGATCCGTCGGGTGGGCCACGTGCGCTGCTTCGCCAGCTTCGCCGCCCTGTCCGCCGCCCTCACGCTGGCCTTCGGCATGGTCGTCGACCCCTGGGTCTGGCTCGTGCTGCGCGTCTTCAACGGCCTGGCGCTGATGGGCATCTACATGGTCATCGAGAGCTGGCTCAACGAACGCAGCCAGGCCACACCCGGCAGCCAGGCCAGCATCTTCGCCGTCTACATGGTCGTCAACCTGGCCACCGTCGCCATCGGCCAGTACTTCGTGACCTTCTACGGCGCCACGGCCATCGAGTCGTTCATCATCGCGGCCATCCTGTTCTGCATGGGGCTGCTGCCCATCGCCCTCACCCCCGTGCCGCAGCCACTGCCCATCGCCACGCCCAGCCTCTCGCTGGGCACCCTGGCGCGGCGCACCCCTTCCGGCGTGGCCGGCGCCCTGTGCTCCGGCCTCGTGCTGGGCGCCTTCTGGGCCCTCACCGCCATCTACGGCCGGGCGCTGAACTTCTCCGACATCGACATCGCCAACTTCACCGCCGTCGCCATCCTGGGGGGCGCCCTCACCCAGTGGCCCATCGGCTGGATGTCCGACCACTGCCGTGACCGCCGCGAGATGCTCATCGCCGTCGCCGCCGGCGCCACCCTCGCCCTGGTCGCCCTCAGCGTGGTGGACACGGTGCTGGAAGGCAGGGCCGAGCCCAACGACTACATCGCCCTCTCCTTCGTGCTGGGCATCTTCATGTTCTCCATCTACGGCATGGCCGTGGCCCAGACCCATGACCGCTTCCCCGCCAACGAGGCGCTGGAAGCCACCCGGGGCCTCCTGCTGCTGCACGGCGTCGGCGCTGCCATCGGCCCCCTGCTCAGCGGCCTGGCCATGCAGTACCTGGGCACTCGGGGCTTCCCGCAGAGCATGGGCGTCTTCACCGTCCTGCTCGTGATCTTCGTCTGGTGGCGCGTCCGCCACGACGACCCCGTGCCCATGGAAGAGCGCAGCCCCTTCCACGTCGCCTCCGATCAGGTCTCGCCCGTGGGCGTGGAAATGGATCCCCGCGCCGACAGCCCCCTGAGCGAGTCCCCGCCCCCGGATGACGGCACCACCGACACCCTCTCGGCCGAGGAGGCCGCCGCCGCTGCCGCCGAAGCCGTGGCCGTCGCCCAGAACGTCGCCAGCGAAGCCGCCGAAGCCGAGGTCCGCCAGCAGGAAGAAGCTGCCCAGCAGACCGCCCCCCAGCCGGAAGCCCAGTCTCCGAAGAAACCCGAGACCCGCTGGGACAGGATCCGCCACTTCATCCGACGGCACATCACCCAGGGCAACAACGACTCGATGGATTGACGCCGCTGCGTCAAAGTGAAGCAGCGGGGCTTCCGTTACTTCGCTGAAGCGAGCAGGGGAAGTTTCCGTGCCTTCGCTGCATGGGGCGCCGCGGGGGCAATCCCTGTGGCTTTACGGGCGCAAACCCGCATGCTCAGTTCATGCCCCGACAGTGCTGGCGCCCGAAGGCGCCCCAGGGACAGCCCCCGCGTCACCCTTCCTTCCACACGGCCGGCTGCTCTGCCTTTCAGCGTGCCCCCAAGGACACGACGTAACCCCACACGCTCCAAGACCCGTGCGCAGCCCCCGCCCGCTGTTCCCTCGGGCATCACCCCACTTACCCAGAGACGCAACCCGCCCCCTCAATGCAAGGCCGGCGCATGGGTGCCCCCTGGGGCGCCTTCGGGCGCCAGCACCCCACACGGCAAGACGCAACAACCCCCAGCGCCCGTAAAGCCACAGGGGGTACCCGTGCGCCGGCCTCCCACGCAGAAGCCGAGCCCTAAAGCGCCCATAAGACAGCCTCCCCCACCGAAGCCGAACCCGAGGCGCCCCTCAGTAAAACGCCCCGACACACAGACAGGGCGCCCCCTTCAGGGTTATCCCCCTGCCCCCGCTTGATATATCCTTGACCACCCTCAGCCACACAACCATCTCCCCCATGAAGCACTTCCGTCCCACCGCCCTCCTGGCCGCCCTGGCCCTCTCCGGCCTGATGGCCACCGCCGCCCAGGCCGCCGACACCCTGCGCATTGCGCTGCCCGGCCCCACCACCGGCCCCGTCGCCCAGTACGGCAGCATGGTCCGTGAAGGCGCCTTCACCGCCATCGAGCAGATCAACGCCGCCGGTGGCGTCAATGGCCAGCAACTGGAAGGGGTCGTCATCGACGACGCCTGCGAACCCAAGCAGGGCCCCATCGCTGCCAACCGTGCCATCAACGAGGACATCCACTTCGTGGTGGGTCACGTCTGCTCGGGTGCCACCATTGCCGCGGCCGCCATCTACGATGAAGAAGGCGTGCTGATGATCACCCCGTCGGCCACCGCACCCGCGCTCACCGACGGCAAGAACTACGAATACATCTTCCGCGTCACGGGCCGTGACGACCAGCAGGGCCCTGCCGCTGCCCAGTACATCCTGGATGTGGCCAAGCCCAAGAAGGTTGCCATCCTGCACGACAAGCAGTCCTACGGTCAGGGCATTGCCAACGCCGTGCGCGTCACGCTGGAAAAGGCTGGCCTCAAACCGGTGCTCTTTGAGGGCATCAATGCAGGTGATGCCGACTACTCCGCCATCATCACCAAGCTGCGCAGCCAGGGTGTGGACTTCGTCTACTACGGCGGCTACCACCCCGAGATGGGCCTGCTGCTGCGTCAGGCGGCCGAGCAGGGCGTGAAGGCCAAGTTCATGGGCCCCGAAGGTGCCGGCAACCCCGACATCAACGCCATTGCCGGCAATGCCGTGGAAGGCATGCTGCTGACGCTGCCCAAGGACTTCTCCACCGATCCGGCCAATGCCGCCATCGTGAAGGCCTTCCAGGCCAAGAAGCGTGACGCCAGCGGCGCCTTCCAGCTCTCGGCCTACGCCGCCGTTCAGGCCATCGTCGACGGCATCAAGGCCACCGGCAGCGACGACCCCGAGCAAGTGGCCAAATGGCTGCACGCCAACACCGTCAAGACCCCGGTGGGCGAGCTGAAATGGACCGCGCAGGGCGACCTGGAAAGCTACCCCTACGTGGTCTACACCTGGCACAAGGACGGCAGCAAGACGCTGGCCAAGTAAACCAGGCAGGGCATGACGCCAGCGCCCCGGCCAGCACGGCCGGGGCTTTTTTCATGGCGACATGACAGGCGCTGCCGATGCCGCATTTCGGCAGCCCCCCGCGTCAGCGACGACCTGTCGATGCTTCCCTCATTGCTCAGGCCTGCCCCCTTCAGACCCTGAGCACACATCGCCTATCGGTTGCCCCTGCCGGCAGATCCCCCTGTCGCCCTGACTGACAGCATGGGCGCAATGGCGCCCGCCCCCGTCCCGGCTTATCATTACAGGTTCGTTTCGGGCCAGACGCCCGGAACGTGTCCTGCCGCCATGCCCACAAGGCGCCCACGCGGCAGGAGCCCTCCTCCGGTCACCCCCTGCCGGCGGGGTACCGCGTCCGCCATCCCCGGACAAAGGTCCCGACCTTCACGGAAGGATCGGACAGGCCCTCACGGAGCCTGCCCGCGCCTCCCCCTCCAGACCCGAACAGGACGCCCACCTGTCGCGCCCGCTGCCGTTCGCCCTTCGGCCGGCAGGGTTGCGCCGCGCCCGGTGCCGTCGTCGCTTCCATGTCCGAATACTTACCGCAGATCGTCCAGCAGACCTTCAACGGGCTTTCGCTCGGAGCCATCTACGCCCTGATCGCCATCGGCTACACCATGGTGTACGGCATCATCGGCATGATCAACTTTGCCCACGGCGAGATCTACATGATCGGCGCCTACGTGGGCCTGGTCACGCTCACCGCTCTGGGCACCCAGGGCAGCGTGCCGCTGCCGCTCGCCATCGGGCTGATGCTGGCCATGGCCATGATCGTCACGGCCCTGTATGGCTACAGCGTCGAGCGCATCGCCTACCGGCCGGTGCGCGGCGGCCCCCGCCTCGTGGCGCTCATTTCCGCCATCGGCATGTCCATCTTCCTGCAGAACTGGGTGGCGCTGGGACAGGGTTCGCGTGACATGGCGGTCCCCTCGCTCATTTCCGGCGGCATCGACATCCCGTTCGGCAACTTCGACGTGACCTTCTCCTGGTCGCGGATCCTGATCATCGTCGTGACCGTGGTGCTGATGGTGGGGCTGTCGCTCTACATCCGCCACTCGCGCATGGGCCGCGCCTCGCGCGCCTGCTCGCAGGACATGCAGATGGCGCGGCTGCTGGGCATCGACACGAACCGCGTCATCTCCTTCACCTTCGTGCTGGGCGCGGTGCTGGCTGCGGTGGGCGGTGTGCTCATCGCCATCACCATCGGCAAGCTCAACCCCTTCATCGGCTTCATCGCCGGCATCAAGGCCTTCACCGCCGCGGTGCTGGGCGGCATCGGCAGCATTCCCGGCGCCATGCTGGGCGGCGTGCTGCTGGGCCTGGCCGAAACCTTCGCGGCTGCCTTCATCTCCGCGCAGTACAAGGACATCGTGGCCTTCGGCCTGCTGATCCTCATCCTGCTGTTCCGCCCCAGCGGCCTGCTGGGCAAACCCGAGGTGGAGAAAGTCTGATGGCCAGCACGCTCCGTAACGCCCTCGTGGCCACACTGGTCACGGCCGGCCTCACCATCCCGGTGCTGGGCCTGCAACTGGTGCGCGAAGGCGCCCGCACCCACATCGAGACCCACTGGAATCTGGTGCTGATCGCCTGCGCTGCCGTCTTCGTCATCCAGCTGCTGCGCCCGGCGCTGGCGCGCGCCTTCGGCGGCCTCTCGCTCCGCGTGCCCGGCACCGAAAAGCTCAACTTCATCCACCGCACGCCCAGCGGCCAGCGGGTGCTCATGGCCCTGATCATTCTGGTTGCCATCGTCTGGCCCTTCTTCGGCAGCCGCAACCAGGTCGACATTGCCACCGTCGTGCTCATCTACGTCATGCTGGCGCTGGGGCTCAACATCGTGGTGGGCTTTGCCGGCCTGCTCGACCTGGGCTTCGTGGGCTTCTACGCCGTGGGCGCCTACACCTACGCCCTGCTCTACCAGTGGCTGGGCTGGGGCTTCTGGCAGGCGCTGCCCGTCTCCGGCGCCATGGCCGCACTCTTCGGCTTCCTGCTGGGCTTTCCGGTGCTGCGGCTGCGGGGCGACTACCTGGCCATCGTCACCCTGGGCTTTGGCGAGATCATCCGCCTGCTGCTCATCAACCTCACGGACTGGACCGGCGGCCCCGACGGCATCTCCGGCATTCCCAAGCCCACGGTGTTCGGCTATGAAATGAGCCGCAAGGCCAGCGAGGCCGGCGCCCAGACCTTTCACCAGCTGATGGGCTGGAAGTTCTCCAACCAGGACATGGTCATCTACCTGTACCTGATGGCGCTGGTGCTGGCGCTGATCACGCTCTTCGTGTCCAACCGGCTGGTGCGCATGCCGGTGGGCCGCGCCTGGGAAGCCCTGCGCGAGGACGAGATCGCCTGCCGCTCACTGGGCCTCAACCCCACCCGCATCAAGCTCTCGGCCTTCACGCTGGGCGCCATGTTCGCCGGCTTTGGCGGTGCGTTCTTTGCCGCCCGCCAGGGTCTGGTCAACCCCGAATCCTTCACCTTCATCGAATCGGCACTGATTCTGGCCATCGTCGTGCTGGGCGGCATGGGCTCGCAGCTGGGCGTCATCCTGGCCGCCATCATCCTGACCGTGCTGCCCGAAGTGGCCCGCGAGTTCGCCGACTACCGGATGCTGATCTTCGGTCTGGTGATGGTGCTGATGATGATCTGGCGTCCCGAGGGCCTGCTGCCCGTCAAGCGCCCGCATGTGGAGCTGACCCGATGAGCCACGATCCCATGAACGCCCCTGACAGCGCCCGCAAACCCGGCCACCTGCTGGCCGTGCAGGACCTCACCATGCGCTTTGGCGGCCTGCTGGCCGTCGACGGCGTGTCGCTGACGGTCGCCCCCGACGAGATCTTCGCCATCATCGGCCCCAACGGTGCCGGCAAGACCACCGTCTTCAACTGCATCGGCGGGTTCTACCGGCCCACCGGGGGCAGCATCCGGCTGGACGGCCACGAGATCGCCGGCAAGCCCAGCCATCAGGTGGCCCGTCACGGCCTGGTGCGCACCTTCCAGAACGTGCGCCTCTTCAAGCAGCTCACCGTGCTGGAAAACCTGCTGGTGGCTCAACACACCCAGGTGCAGAGCGGCCTGCTGGCAGGGCTGCTGCGCCTGCCCTCCTACCGTCGTGCCGAAGCCGAGGCCATCCGCCATGCCGCCCAGTGGCTGGACTTCATGGGCCTGCGCGAATACGCCAACCGCGAGGCCGGCAACCTGGCCTATGGTCATCAGCGCCGGCTGGAGATTGCCCGCTGCATGATCACCCGGCCACGGCTGCTGATGCTGGATGAACCCGCCGCGGGCCTCAACCCCCAGGAAAAGGTCGACCTGCAGGACCTCATCCGCCGGCTGCGCACCGAATTCAACGTGGCCGTGCTGCTCATCGAACACGACATGAAACTGGTGATGAACGTCTCCGAACGCATCCTGGTGATGGAGCACGGCAAGCCCATCATGACCGGTACCCCCGACGCCGTGCGCAACGACGAGCGGGTGATCAAGGCCTACCTGGGAGAAGCGTAAGACCATGGCTTCCAACCACACCACGGCCCAGCCGAACGACGGCGGCGCCCCCATGCTGCAACTGGAAGGCGTCAGCACCTTCTACGGCCCCATCCAGGCGCTGGATGACGTGAGTCTCGTCGTGAATCGCGGCGAGATCGTCACCCTCATCGGCAGCAACGGCGCCGGCAAGACCACCCTGCTGATGACCGTCTGCGGCAACCCGCGTGCCGCCAGCGGCCACATCCGCTTTGAAGGTCAGGACATCGCCCGGCTGGACACCCCGCAGATCATGCGCAACGGCATCGCCATCTCGCCCGAGGGCCGGCGCGTCTTTGCCGACATGACCGTCACCGAGAACCTGCAGATGGGTGGTTTCTTCCAGAACCGCGAAGAGATCGAGGCCGGCCTGGAGCACGCCTTCAACCTCTTCCCGCGCCTGCGCGAGCGCGCCCACCAGCGCGCCGGCACCATGTCCGGTGGTGAGCAGCAGATGCTGGCCATCGGCCGCGCCCTGATGTCTCGCCCGCGCCTGCTGCTGCTCGATGAACCCACGCTGGGCCTGGCGCCGTTGATCATTGCCCAGATCTTCGAGATCATCCAGAAGATCCGCAGCGAAGGCGTCACCGTCTTCCTGGTGGAACAGAACGCCAACCGCGCCCTGCAGCTGGCCGACCGTGGCTACGTGCTGGAAAACGGCCGCATCGTGCTGGAAGACAGCGGCCAGAACCTGCTGGCCAACGACGACATCCGCAAGGCGTATCTGGGAGTGTAAGCCCATGCTGGACGCCATCACGCTGGAGAACTTCAAGAGCTATCGGAAAGCACGCCTGCCGCTGGCACCACTCACGGTACTGATCGGTGCCAATGCCTCCGGCAAGAGCAATGCCATCGAAGGCATGCGGCTGCTGTCATGGCTGGCTCAGAGGAAGAGACTAACCGCCATCCAACAGGATGTACGGGACGGCAAACTCCTGTTGCGCGGCACAATGACCAACCTGCCCCATTGGCGCGATAACGAATTCGCCTTGGGCGCTGAAGCCTCGCATGCGCTCTGGCAGCGGCTGACCATGCAGCTGGCGTACCGACAAGACGGCCTGCACATCGTTGCAGAAACACTCTCGCAGCCTAGTGAATGGGTTCCCCTGTATGAATTGGACCACCCTTCACACGAACGAGGCACCGACGTGCAGGTGGCCTACAACAATTACGCCCGGGGCGGCAAGAAACCGCACATCACCTGCACAGACCAGGCCGCCATCTTCACCCAGCTGGACAGCCCTGCCACATTCGCTGCCGCACACAAGGCATCCAGTGAACGCATCCCGGCAGCCGTGAAGCAACTGCAGAACAGCCTGGCCGCCATGCTGTTCCTGGATCCAGCTCCTGCGCTCATGCGCAACTACACTTTCCCATCCGATCACGCACTGCAGGGAGATGGCAACAACCTGTCCGCCGTGCTCTACAACCTGTGGGGCGCAGATCACAACAAGGAGATCGAGGCGCAGCGTGGCGAGCAGGAGCCCTTCATGCAACAGCGCCAGGCCATTCTGGACTTCATCCAGAGCCTGCCCGAGCAAAACATCGCCGGCCTTTCCTTTCTCGAAGAACCGCGTGGCGGCGTCATGCTGACCCTGCATGAAACTTTCGGCGACCAGCATCGTGCATATGACGCCTCCCTGCTGTCCGACGGCACCCTGCGTGTACTCTCCATTGCCGCCGCCATGCTCTCGGCCGAGGAAGGCAGCCTGGTAGTCATTGAAGAAATCGATAACGGTGTCCATCCAAGCCGGGCACGCCATCTGCTGAACAACATCCGCGAGATTGCCCAGCGCCGCAACCTGCGCGTGCTGCTCTCCACCCACAACCCTGCCTTACTGGACGCCCTGCCCGATGCCGCCCTCCCTGACGCCCTGTTCTGCTACCGGGACCCAACGCAGGGAGACAGCCGCATCATCCGCTTGCAGGACATTCCCGACTATCCCGAACTGATTGCGCAGGATTCGCTGGGCGGGCTGGCCACAAGCGGTGTTCTGGAGCGTTTTGTCAAACAGCCACCTGCTGGGGACCGCAAGGAACGCGCCCTGGCTTGGCTGAAAACGCTCAAGGAAGGTGCAGAGTCATGAGCGCCATCGTCCTTCTGGACACTTCGGTCTATCTGAACGTGCTGGACGTGCCAGGCTTCAATCAGCATCGGCAGACGGTTCTTGATGACTTTCACAAATCGATCGAACAGGACGACCATTTTCTGCTGCCACTGGCCACGGTTTGGGAAACCGGCAACCATATTGCCCATCTGCCCAACGGCCAGCAACGGCGCACCCATGCACAGAAGCTGGTGGACGATGTGCTGCTAGCCTTTCAAGGACAGACGCCGTACCGCGCCACCCACTTTCCCGAAAGAAACGAGTTCGAGACATGGCTGAGCGACTTTCCGCAAGCCGCCATGCGCAACAAATCCGCCACCAGAACCACCGAAGGCACCAGTCTGGCCGATCTCTCCATCATCAAGGAATGGGAGCGCAATTGCCGACTCAATCCGATGAGCCGTGTACGGATCTGGTCGCTGGACATGGACCTGTCAGGACATGACAGGCGGCCGTAGTTAAAGGCCCCCACACACTGAACGCTGCTCTGCGCTGCGCGCGGCGAGCGGAAACAAGTCGGGAGGCAGCAGGCTCAGACCGTCATACCGCCAGCCCGTCGGCCTTCAAGCCATCAGCCCTGCGGCCCCAAAGCGCCGCAGCGCTTCCATTCCCCGGATGTCGTTCGACTGCAGCGCATAGTCAAACTGTTTCAGCCTGGCCAGGTCACGCCGGATCTGCGAAAGGATTTCCTGCTGGCGCACACGTCGCTGCTGCCAGAAGGCGTTGTCGTCGGCCAAGGGAGGAATGATCTGATTCACGATCAGATGCCGACACGGAAGGTCGAAATGCTGCAGCTGCGCCACGGCGCGGCGCGTCTCGGCCAGCGGCAGCATCTCGGGAATCATCACCAGCACGATGGCGGTGTGCGCTGCATCGGTCAGCAGCCGGCCCGCTTCGGCAAACAGCTTCTGGCGGCGCTCCAGAACATCCAGCGCCTGCCGCCAGCGCTCCTGCTTCAGCTCATCCGAAAACGGATGTCGACCGCCGCTCTTCTGCCAGAACGGCAGCGCGGCCTCGCGCAGCTTCTGCTGCTGCCCCTGCTGGGCCAGCAGCCCCTCGGTCCAGGCGCCCATCATCTTCGGCAGCTCCAGCAACCGCAGCGTGTGGCCAGTGGGTGCCGTGTCGAAGACCAGATGCTGGAACCCCTGCTGGCGCTGCTCCACCACATGGCGGCAGATGGCTTCCAGCATGGCGGCTTCTTCAGCCCCCGGAGAGGATTTGGCCGCTTCCAGGTGCTCGCGCAGCCGGGGCAGCATTTCGGGTCGGGCGTAGGCCGCAATGGTCTTTTCCACCGCGGCAAAGTGCTCGTCCACCATCCGCGACGGATCCAGCTCCAGCGCCGACAGGTTATCGTCGAGGGCCCGAGCCGTGCCCGACAGCTTCTCCTGCAGCACGTCACCCAGACTGTGGGCCGGATCGGTGGAGACCACCAGCACCTTGCGCCCCAGCGCCGCCAGCCGGCAGGCCAGGCTGGCGGCATGGGTGGTCTTGCCCACCCCACCCTTGCCGCCCACGAACAGCAGCGGCCTGTCTTGCAGTGATTGCAGCAGTCGGTCCATCAGCAGCAGCCGAAACGATCGAGCGGGGAATGCGGCATGCCCATGCGGGTATGCCACTCGTGGAACTCTTCCATCAGCAGCGGCTGCAGCTCCAGCGTGTACCAGGTCATGGGGTTGGGCACCCCCAGGCTCTCTGCAAACACCAGCAGCATGAACAGATCGCTTTCGTCCCGGTACGCGCGGCTGAGGGTACGCCGGTAGGGCGCATGGTAGAACTCATGCAGCCCTTCCGAGAACGCCTTGAAGCCCTCACGCCACTTCTTCATCGCCGTCCTTGCGACCGGACCAGTTGCGCTTGAGCACCGAGATGCACTCCAGCGAGGCCAGGATCGAGCAGGCCAGGATCACCAGATCCAGCACCACCAGCAGCCAGTTGCCCTCGTCATAGAAGGACTTCAGCTGCAGCAGCAGCGCGATGACCGACACGAACAGCAGGAAGGCCATCGGGATCAGCGTGAACCAGACCTTGCGGCCAGCCTTCAGCAGCATCACCGTCACCACCAGCAGGGTCAGACCCGCCATCAGCTGGTTGGTGGTGCCAAAGAGCGGCCAGATCAGCATGCCGCCGTCACCCTTCAGGCCACCGGCCCCGAAGGCCAGCAGCATGCAGCTGCCCACCGCCAGGAACGTGGCCACCCAACCCTTCTGGAAGGACTTGATGTTGTAGATCTCGCCCCACTCCTGGAAGATGTAGCGCTGCAGGCGCACACCCGTGTCCATCGTCGTGCCGGCAAACAGCGCAGCCATCACCGTCAGCATGGTGGCCGACAGCGTGGGATCCAGCCCGATGCCCGCATGCATCACGGCAGAGCCGCCGTCGATGAAGGCGCCGATGCCGCCCTTGCCGAAGGCCGAATACACCGCCTGCCAGTCAGCCAGCGTGGCAAAGCCCGCCGTGGCCACCAGAATGGCTGCCAGCGCCAGCATGCCCTCGCCCATAGCGCCGAAGTAGCCCACGAAGCGGCTGTCCGGCTCGCGGTCCACCTGCTTGGAGGTGGTGCCGGTGGACACCAGGCCATGGAAGCCCGAGATGGCGCCGCAGGCAATGGTCACGAACAGCAGCGGCATGATCGGCGGCGTGCCGGCAGGCACGTTCTCGTTCACGGCCGGGGCCACCACGGTGGGGTTCACCAGGAAGATAGCGGCATACAGCACCAGCAGACCCACGAAGAGCTGCAGGCCGTTGATGTAGTCACGCGGCTGCAGCAGCATCCACACCGGCAGCAGCGAAGCCACGGCCGCGTAGACGAACAGCAGGATGATCCACCATGCATTGGTGGGCAGGCCCATCATGTCCTCGGGCAGACGCAGCGGGAAGACCGGGCCCAGATAGATGAGCAGATAGAGCGCCACCACACCGATCAGCGACACCCAGAACAGGTTCATCTTGTAGCGGTAGATGCACTGGCCAATGATGAAGGCCACCACCAGCGCGCCCCAGACCGGCAGCACCGACGACGGCGTCTTGATCATCATCTGCGCGATGACCACGCCGAACACGGCATTGACCATCAGCAGCAGCAGGAAGATCACCACCATGAACAGGCTGCGCGTGCGGCCATTGACCACCCGCCCGGCAATGGCGCCGATCGACAGCCCCCGGTTGCGCACACTGGCCCACACCGCCGACATGTCATGCACGCCGGCAATGAAGATGGTGCCGCACACCACCCAGATGAAGGCCGGCAGCCAGCCCCAGATGACCGCAATGGCCGGCCCGACGATGGGCGCTGCCCCCGCCACCGAAGTGAAGTGGTGACCCCAGAGCACGTACTTGTTGGTCGGCACATAGTCGATGCCGTCCTGCATGGCATGCGACGGCGTCTCGTAGTTCGGGTCGAGCTTGAGGATCTTCTGCGCAATGAAGCGCGAATAGACAAAATAGCCGGCTGCCATGAGGGCAAGGCCGGCGACCAACAGGGTGACTGCGCTCATGGAGCCTCCTTTGTCAGCGCCGTCGGAGCGATCGGCACGGGATGTTTGAAAACCGCCTGCGTGGCGCGCCCTCAAGGGTCGCTCCACGACATCGTCCAATTTTGTCAAACATTCATACCCGTGTGTACCGGGCCATCTGGGGGCCTGGGCCCGGCACACGCTACAGCAGTCACTACAGGGAAAACCCTATGTGGCATCCACCACAAATCGCCAGCCGATGCCGACGTTTCTCAACGCGGCGTCGGTCAGGGTCATTCGACTCGAAAGCCCGGTCCGTTCTGTCAGACCTTCCCCTCGCCCTCTGCCAGGGCCTTCAGGCACATCAGCAGCCACTGATGGCAGCGCCCCACCGTGTCGATCTGCACCGCCTCGTCCGGCGAATGCGCCCCCGTGATGGTCGGGCCGAAGGAGATCATTTCCCAGTGCGGGTAATGGGTGGAAAGAATGCCGCACTCCAGCCCGGCATGGATGGCCTTCAGCGGCGGCCGATGGCCAAAGACCTGCTCACCCGTGCGCTGGAAGATCCGCACCAGCGGCGAATCCGGCTTCGGCAGCCAGCCGCCATAATCCGCCGAGTAGTCGGACTGCCCGCCGGCCAGCCGCACCACCGCAGCCATCCGGTCGGCCAGGTCCAGCTTCTGCGGCTCGGATGACGAGCGCAGCAGGCAGCTGATGTGCAGCGCACCGTCCTTGCAGCGGATGGCCGCCAGGTTGGTGGAGGTTTCCACCAGACCGGGCATGGACGGGCTCATCTGATCCACCCCGTTGGGCAGCACCCGCAGCACATCCAGCAGCCGCTGGGCGTCCTCGATGACCAGCGTCACCTCCTCGGCCGGCTCCAGCACCAGCTCCAGCCCCTGGGAATCCTGCGCCAGCCCCTGACGGATCTCCGCAGCCAGACGGGCCAGCATCTCACGCACGGCCGTGGCAGCGGCCTCGTCCGGCAGGCCGATCAGCGCCTGCGCCTCCCGCGGAATGGCATTGCGCAGATTGCCCCCGCTCAGGTCGGCAATATGGGTGGCCCCGATGGCCACCAGCACCTGCGCCAGAATGCGGATGGCATTGCCGCGCAGCCGGTGGATGTCCACCCCCGAGTGCCCGCCGCGCAGACCGCGCACCAGCAGCCGATAACCCGGCATCCGCACCGCCCGCGTGACATACGGCAGGGTGTAGCTTCCATCCACACCGCCCGCGCAGCCAATGCACAGCTCGCCCTCGTCCTCGTAATCCAGATTGATGAGGTAGTGGCCCTTCAGCCAGCCGCCCTGCAGCCCCTTCGCGCCCACCATCCCCGTCTCTTCCGACGACGTGAACAGCGCCTCCAGCGGCGGATGCACCAGCGTCTTGTCGGCCAGCACGGCCAGAATCAGCGCCACCCCGATGCCATTGTCCGCCCCCAGCGTCGTGCCATCGGCCGACAACCGGCCGTCTGCATGCACCTGCGTCGTGATCGGATCACGCGTGAAATCATGCACCTTGTCGGCATTCTTCTGCGGCACCATGTCCAGGTGCCCCTGCAGGATCACCCCCGGCGCCCCCTCATGCCCGGCACTGGCCGGCTTGCGAACCCGGATGTTGCCCACCGCATCGCGCTCGGCCGACAGGCCCAGCCGCGCCGCCTCATCCAGCACGTATTGCTGAACGGCTTCCTCATGATGCGAAGGCCGCGGAATCTGCGTGAGCTGATGGAAATAGTGCCAGACCGATGCGGGCTGCAGATCAAGAATCGTGCTCATGCGGTGCTCCTGTAGGCGGCGGCGCCAGGGCCCAGTGGCGTGAAAGCCGGAAATGGGGCTGGCGCGGGGCTTGTGTTGTTGGATGCTCCCCTTATTGTAAATCGCACTAGGCTAGACTGCTGCGACTAGCGGAGTTACTCAAAGCCCGCCTCCCTTTCCTGATACTTCGCCTCCCATTGTTGCCGACTGGAAATTCGGTCCTGCAACCATTTCCGCCATTCCGCAACCTTATCGGAATATGCCGCACCCAGAATATCCGCCAACTGATCGACCAACGGCAGCCGCTCTCTGATAGCCTCTGCCTCTGATCCATTCCAGACAGAAGGAGGTATCCGTTTCACTAATACACTAGCAACATCACATGGACTGGGCGTATTCTCTAGCAAGGCGACGACCTGTGGCGACCACTTCCACTTGCTCCCCCCCTCTACTAAATCTATCGCAGGCACAACGCTGACAAGGTGAATCCAACGATGTTCCCCTCCCGCCCGGCACCACTTGACAAGCACCTCTGCTGGAACATCAGAGAAAGGGCTGTACTCCTCGCCTCTTTCAAAACCATCACGACGCCGTTGCGCCTCAATGCCATCATCATCACCCACAAGAATATCCAGAGCCGCTATAGGCTGCACCCTAAATAGCGCTTTCATCCCCTCCCTCAACTGAAGAACCGGCCACAGGTGCACATATCTCGTCTTATTAACCAGATTCCGAAGGATGCAGCGCGTTCGTTCCTCGGCTATATTCCGATCAACACCGGACCCACCTCCAAGGAGAAACTCAATAACCCGCCTGAAATGATGGTCAACACCAGCAGAAACACCAGGCCCTACCTCACGCCTCACCCAAGATACAAACGCTGCTTCGAGAACCTCGTAGGCCGCGCCCAAAAGACAAGGATCAACCGCTTTCCGACCATCACGTATATTACAAGAAAACATCGTTATGGCGACCAATGGACCACCATCCATATCAAGCAGACCTTTCAAAACAATCGCAACGTCTTTATCACTAGCCGCCCGAAACGAAGCACTATATCCAACACAAACAAAATCACCAGCAACAACCTCTGGACTCTCCATCACTCTAAGCAAGCGCTCACGAGCAATATCATCGAAAGCCGTGCAAACCTGAAGAAGCGGAACATACCTAACAAGCCCCGACTGACCGACCGCTTCATCAATGATCTCGTTGAATAACATAGGCGCTCGCTCCAAAACACCCTCCAGATACCCCCCAAGGGCTGCAGCATCTCTCTCAGACTCCGGCCTTGACTCAAATACTTCCAGAAAAATCTCCCACCCCTTTATTATTGAAGAAATGTGAATGGCCAGACTTTTGCCAAACACGTATGTGTTTGATGGCTGACGTCCTTCCCTCACCCCAGTCACTAGACGAGCCGCCTCAGGAAGCAGAACTTCTGATTCTGCAAGTTCCTCCCCCATCCTCTCGGCCATATCATCCATAGCCAGCTGCTGATCGGATGAATCTTCCGAATCAGAAAAATCCACCCCAAAATGGCCACCAAACACCAAAACCCACAACCGAGACAGCAGGCTTTTTGGGCGAGCAACCTCCTCAAGCTCATTCAGCGCGTTCCGATCTTCCTCCTCCATCTTCTTGCCATCAAAGAAGATAGTCTCTCGAATGGCGACCCACCCCTCCTTCCAGCCCTCCTCTCGACCTGCCTCTGCAAAGAACTTGACAGCACGCGACAAGCTATCCTTGACACCTTTTTTCTTTACATCCACCGCCCAGAGGTCTCGAAAACGCCCCGCAAGACTACCCATCATCTCCGACGAGATCGGCGGAAACTCACTCGCACCCCTGGTCGTCAGATCAATGAACTTCACATACCAATCTTCTACTTCCTCGTTAGTTGGCTTCCAACCAAAGTCACGCGTTCTCGCTCCGAAGTCAAAGTTGTATTCCGATCTGAATGCCCGGCTCTTCAGCGCCTTCCACAGACAACGACATGCAATCGACCTAACCGACTCATCATCACTACGCAGTCGATTCTCAAGCCACCTGAGCCTTTGTTCGGTTTTTGCAAGAGTTCCAGAAAGAGTGACAAGAAACAGTGATTCGGCAATCCGCCCAGCAGATCCCTGCCGATCTTTTTCAACCACAGCAAATTTCAGCAGAACGTCAAGACAACGATCAAACAAACTCGCGTCGTAAGCAAGGAGGCGCAATAGCGCAAGCAACCGCACCCGCCCTTCATCTATGTCATCCCCAGTCAACCACAGACCACTATTATTCACACCGCTCTCAATGACCGACCGGGTTTGATCAAGGCCTATAAGATGCTCAATAACGGAAAGCGCTCCCTTCTGATCCACCGGAGCCACATTAGCCAGAAGCTCCGCATACAGTGACCAACCGATTTTTTCGTCTGGCCGCCCAAGGCGCCCACCGGGCTGGAGCCACTTCCGAACAATATTTTTCGCTTCCTCTGACTCATGCAGATAGCCGAGCCGTCTGGAGAATGATCGAAGCATCCTCCAGTCACCTATTTCTGGCGCCAGCCCATCAATCTTCTGCTCAATATGAGCATTGGGGATCCGCTTCAACGCTCGCACAGCAAGTCTGTTGGCAATAGCTTGCGGCAAAAGCGCACGCCACCTCCCTCGCTCTTGAATCAATCCACGCTCTTTGAGATCTGCAAGATGCCAATAAAGTTCCTGCACATCCATCCGAGCAAAGCCCGCCAGCAGCTTCAGCTCCTCAGATTCTTGTCCCTGATCCCCACCATCAAACGAGTACACCAACGAACAAGCCGTGGCAGCACGCTCTAGCGCATCATTTTTCTCGTTGCGCTGCCAGAACAGGCGATCAAACACCTCCTCATCACTCAAGCCAGCCAATGAGCCTGTCTGCCCCACGGCACCTGCCAGCGCAATTGCCACACGCGAGTTTCCGTCAGAAAACTCCGCTATCGTCCGTGCATCAACCCTGGACATCCCAGGAAACTGTTCCACGACGATCCTTTCAACAAGATCAAGGGAGCCGTTTGCCAAGCGAAACACCTGCGTTTCATTTGGTGTATCTGTCCGAATATCGTACTCGACCGTCAAAAGACCTACTCTCGCCCCTCCAGCAGCATTGCCAAGCTGCTCAGCAAGCTCCCTATGCAACGTAGGCGAACAGTTATCAACGATCAGGATTGCCTGTTTCTTACTGGATATCAGCCTATCCAGCACAATAGCCGGAGCAGGATTCAGCGTTCGCCCCGCATCTGCGTATACGGCCAGCTCCTGATCTAGGGCATCGGATCCAACATCCGCCTCGAACAACGCCTGGACAAACCGCGTCTTGCCTACGCCCGAAAGACCCACTAGACGAACAGCCTTCTCATCCCGAACAGCCTTCCCATCCTCCTCATTGACACGCTCAATTCCCTTGCGCAAAACCTCTCTGACACGCTCAATCCCCTGGATCAGATTGATGAACGTGCGCTCCGAATCACGAGAATCGCTGAATCGCGCCTTCTCGTCTGGCAAAAAAGGTGGATACTTTCCATCAGGCATCCGTTTTGAAGTCGCCCATTGCCCATAAGGTTCCCAACCCTGCAGGGCACCACCTCTTGTTTTGGCATGTACCCAGGCAACGACGGTGGGATACTCACTGGCCCAGTCAGCCAAACGCCGGCTATCGTAGTAGTCCACGCAGCCGTAATTTCCATTCTGCAATAGACCAACTGCGCACTCCCGCATGGCTGCAACGCGCTCTTTATATCGCTGGTCAGCCACGGAATCACGGGCTGCAATGATGTATGCACCACCCACTTGGAGAAGCTCCTGGATGGACGATTGCAGGCTATCGTTCGGACACATCTCCTTTTCGATCTTCTTAGGCCCCATCTCGGTCGCCTTGACCTGAAATCCAACGGATCTCCAGCGCAACCAGGACCCGTTTGGCAAAGGATCATCAGCACGAAGCTGCACCCGAACATCAATGCCGCCATCCGGCTCCCGCTGATCGCCTCCCCAAGTCACACACGTAGTAGGCAACCCATCTTCGAGCAACGTTGCCTGACACAGACGCGCCACCAGCTCCCGAAGCTCATCATCCTTAAGGAGTGCTACATCTTGGGCACTCACCTCGAACAGCAACGTCTCCACACCCTCAGGCGCTGAATGCCGTTGGGTTCCGCCCCCATCTTTCCTGGCGGTGCGGGATACTTTTTTCTGCGTTTTTCTGTGGGTATTCATAGGGAAAAACTATACCCTTAGGTGCAAAGTTTCCCTATTCGCTGTGGGCCTGATGCTGCACTTATCCTGAGTCCGGCGATCTTAGCCAGGATACGGCCTCAGCAGATGTCGAAATCTTCCGTCACCCCGTTGGACCTTTATGGCCCGTAGCAGGCATGATGCCCTTCACTAGACGCAAGCCCTTCGCACTCAGGCGGTATTTTTGCAATCGGCTATTGGGTTTGTCAGGCAGCGTCTGCTCGACGAGCCCTTCCTCCAAGGCCGGCAGCAGGTAGGCCTTGCGGAAATGCTCTCTGTCGGCAAGACCCAGCAAGGTTTGCAGCTCCCTACGGAGATGTTCACCGGTCATGACCTTCAAAAGTTGCACGACTTGCGGGGTGACTTGCGGGGTGACTTGCGGGGTGACTTGCGGGGTGAATCCATCCTTCACACGCCCCTCTCCCTGCCCACCGCCCTCCTGCCACTGCGGCCGAGGCCGTTTGACCACGGCACTGAACTGGTTCCCCCGCCCCTCGCTGATCAGCTCGATCTGCGGCCACTCCTTCAAGGCCCTTGGAATGCCGCTGCCCAAGCCTCGGTAGGGCAGCAGTCTGAAGGCATGCTCGGCCAGCGTGGGGTTGCGGCGGTTGGTCTTGCCCAGGCGGATGTCATCCAGGCTCAAGGAATCCGGCAGGCCACCCGGGCTGAGAATTTCCAGCCGGTCGTTGAAGATCAGGATGCGGATAGGCGCACTGGTGAAGTAGTCGCGGTGCACCAGCGCATTGACCAGCAGCTCCTGCAGAACAATCTCCGGAATCTCCAGCATCCCGGGCGAATTGAAGCCCTGGTCGCCTTGGACACGGTGCAGGTTGCGCTTCATGAAGGCAAGAGCTTCGGTGTACTGCGTGACGAGCGTGCCGCTGATGTCCTGGCTGTCCAGATAGCGGGTATCTGCAATGCTGGTACCTGGGAAGGCCACGGCCTTGATGGAAAACGAAGGCCGCCAGCGCGAGACATTGCGCCCGAAAAGCAGCAGCCCCACCAGCTTCAGCTCCAGGCCGTCGCCCAGCCCCAGATTGTGCAGTACGGCATCCAGCGGCAGGTTGGCATAGGGGCCATCGGTGCCATAGTGCTTCTCCAGATATTGCCGAAAGACTGTTTCATCGATGTCGGCACTGGTCGTATCTGCCACCGGCACCAGGTCGGCATACACCAGGCCCACACTCTGGAACATGCGCTGCAGTTCTTCACGTGCAGTCACCTGGCGCTTGTCCGCCCCCTGCTTGACCCAGATGCGCCCCTGATGGTCGAAGTAAGGCTTGGATAGGCCATTGGGCACCTGCACGACAATGACCACTCCCTGACCGGTCAGAACGTTCTCGGTCAGCGGGCTGATGGGCGGGCGCAGGTGTTGGCTGGCCGTGTTGCTCAGTACCTGATTCAGACGGCGCACCTCGGCCGCATCCAGGCCGGCGATGCTGCCATCGTCATTCACACCGAGCAGCAGCGTGCCGCCACCGCTGTTGGAGAAGGCCACCAGCTCCGTTGCCAGCGCATCGGGGTGAGTCACGGTACGCTTGAACTGCAGGCGACTGTCTTCTCCCAACGCAATGCGCTGAAGCAGCTCTGCCTCGGTCATGCCGTCATCCCCCCCTCTTCGCCATCAGCTCCATCTGCAACATCTCCTCAAGACAAGGGGAATGCCTCTATCCAGCACCAGACACAACAGCCCGGCGCTCCTCCCCCGCCGGGCCTCACGGGATTCCCTGAACCTGTCCAGAGAATCCCGCGGATCGATCACACGTGGATCGACTTGTAGCGGAAGCGCTTGGGACGGGCTTCCTCGTCGCCCAGGCGGCGACGCTTGTCTTCCTCGTACTCGCGGTAGTTGCCGGCGAAGAACGTCCATTGCGAATCGCCTTCGGCCGCCAGAATGTGGGTGGCGATCCGGTCCAGGAACCAGCGGTCGTGCGAGATGACCAGGCAGCAGCCCGCGAATTCCAGCAGGGCGTCTTCCAGCGCCCGCAGGGTTTCCACGTCCAGGTCGTTGGAGGGCTCGTCCAGCAGCAGCACGTTGCCGCCTTCCAGCAGGGTCTTGGCCAGATGCAGGCGGCCGCGCTCACCCCCGGACAGCTGTCCCACCAGTTTCTGCTGGTCGGGGCCCTTGAAGTTGAAGCGGCCGATGTAGGCGCGCGACTGCATCTCGAACTTGCCGACATTCATGATGTCCAGGCCACCCGAGACGTCTTCCCAGACGGTCTTGTCGCCCTGCAGCGATTCGCGCGACTGGTCCACGTAGGCGATGTGCACGGTGTGGCCAATCTTGATCTCGCCACTGTCGGGCTTCTCGCGTCCGGTGATCATCCGGAAGATGGTCGACTTACCGGCGCCGTTGGGACCGATGATGCCGACGATGGCGCCCGGCGGGATCTGGAAGCTGAGGTTGTCAATCAGCAGGCGGTCGCCGTAGGCCTTGGAGACGTTCTGGAACTCGATGACCTGATCACCCAGGCGCTCGGCCACGGGGATGAAGATCTCCTGCGTCTCGTTGCGGCGCTGGTATTCGTAGGACGACAGTTCGTCGAAGCGGGCCAGACGGGCCTTGCTCTTGGCCTGACGGCCCTTGGCGTTCTGGCGCACCCATTCCAGCTCCTTCTTCAGGGCTTTCTGGCGGGCCGATTCGGCGGCTTCTTCCTGCTTCAGGCGGTTGCTCTTCTGGTCCAGCCACGAGCTGTAGTTGCCGCGCCAGGGAATGCCGCTGCCCCGGTCCAGTTCCAGGATCCATTCGGCAGCGTTGTCCAGGAAGTAGCGGTCGTGGGTGACGGCCACCACGGTGCCAGTGAACTTCTGCAGGAACTGCTCCAGCCAGTCCACGCTCTCGGCGTCCAGGTGGTTGGTGGGCTCGTCCAGCAGCAGCATGTCGGGGCGCGACAGCAGCAGGCGGCACAGGGCCACGCGGCGCTTCTCGCCACCGGAGAGGTTGCCGATCTTGGCATCCCACGGCGGCAGGCGCAGGGCATCGGCTGCCACTTCCAGCTGCAGCTCGATGTTGTCGGTGCCAGCGGCCTGGATGATGGCCTCGTACTTGGCCTGTTCAGCCGCCAGGGCGTCGAAATCGGCGTCCGGCTCGGCGTAGGCGGCGTAGATCTCTTCCAGCTTCTGCTTGGCCTCGACGATCTCGCCCAGACCGCCCTCGACGGCCTCGCGCACGGTCTGCTCGGGATCCAGCTGCGGCTCCTGCGGCAGGTAGCCCACCTTGATGCCCGGCATCGGCATGGCTTCGCCGTCGATCTCCTTGTCGAGGCCGGCCATGATCTTGAGCAGCGTGGACTTGCCGGCGCCGTTGGTGCCGAGCACGCCGATCTTGGCGCCCGGGAAGAAGCTCAGGGAAATATCCTTCAGGATCTGGCGCTTGGGTGGCACGGTCTTGCTCACCCGGTTCATCGTGTATACGTATTGGGCCATGTAGCTGCGGCAGGCTGCCGTTGGTCAGAAAGACAAGCACGCAGGCATCGCGTCACGGCCTGGGCACCGGCAGCGATACTGCCGGCCGGAAGCAGGCGCAGGATGACGCCGGCGCAGCCTGTCTGTCGGTCAGGAAACTCGAGATGAAACCGCCATTATCGCAGACCTGACCGGCGGGCGGTGCGGGCCCGCGTGCCCTGGTAGCAAAGGCCCCTCGCGCCAAGCAGCCCCGACGCGCCCCGGTACGCGGCACCACAAGCGGCCAGGCGCATTCTGCAGGCCCCACCGGTGGCTGCCCCTCAACGAATCTCCTCGATACCCGAGACGGTTCACCATGGGTTCGCAGAGAACCCATGCTCTAACCCAAGATGGCCCTACCTGAAACGGCAATAACCACCTGAAGCGCAACAACGAACACTATCACCCAGAGCGGCAGAACAATCTTGCCTCGGGCGGAGAGCCTTCCTAAAACCACTCCCCCGAATATCATCCCCAAAGACAAAAACAATGAAGAGAAGCTGATCCTTCCCAGCCCGTCACCAATCGATCTGGAAATGGAAAGCAAGACCGTGTGGTAAGCAAAAATCCCGATCAGAACATTTAGCGGGATGTATAGACCACCGGGTGGTGTAACTTTCTCTCGTTTGATGTGCTCGCTCATGGAATCCCCCCGTTCTTGTGTCATTCCAGGAATCACTTCCGGGGAGGCGGCAGGCAGCGGCACTCGCGCAGGGTCTGCGCGGCAGGAACGGGCAGCACGGCGGAGGACTGCGCCGGCACCACGGCCATGCAGCCGCGGGGTCCGAAGCGCAGCTGCATGATGAAAGGCTGGGGCTTGCCACGCCGACCATCCAGGATCTGGCCGTCGGGCCCGCGCAGGAAGGTCTGGTCCAGCACCAGGTCGCTGCTGTCGACAAAGGCAGCCTCGCCCAGCATCACGCGACGGCCGCTGTAGCGCTCGGCCATGGTCTCGATGGCGGCCAGGCAGGCATGGTTGGTCTGCGCGGCCAGCCGTGCATGCGGCAGGTCGGACAGCGAAGCGCCCGGATCCTGCCTCAGCATTTCCGCCATCTGCTCGCGGCGGTCGGCCTCGGCATCTTCACGGGCGCCTTCCCGCACAGCCTTCTCTTCCAGGGATTCCCGCCGTCCCCCTTCCCCACTGGTCAGCGACGAGCACCCAGTCAGCACGGCCGACAGCAACAGCGTGGCGGCCAGGGCACGACGGGAAGACACGACGGACGAGGAAGAAGGCAGCAGGGAAAACGTCATGGCAGCACGAACTTGGAAGTCTGGGCGGGGGAACGCACCAGCTGCGGGTCGGACAGGCCGGCCTCCGCGGCGCTGCTCAGTGCCTTGGTGCTGGCCGTGGCCGGGCACTGGCCGTACTGGCGGTGATGCAGCGCGGCGGCCAGCAGTCGCTCGTTCGGGTCGCCCAGCTGGTGCTCCAGGTCATCGGCCACCTTGCAGGTGGGCTCGAAGCCTGCGTCGAAGCCACCGACGCCCTTGTCGTTGACGCCGTTGAATTCGATGGGGAAGTATGACATACCGCAGTTGTCATGCGCGGTAAAGCCGTAGGGCTTGCCGCAGGTGGTATTGCCGATCTGCACCACTTCCACGTCCACGCCGCGCAGGCCGTTGATCAGCGATTCGCTGGCCGAGCAGGTGTTGTTGCCCGTCAGCACGTAGACGCGCTTCAGGCCCAGGTTGGGCAGGGTCTGACCGTAGCGGGTGTTGGTGCCTTCGGTGCCGCTGGTCACCGTCAGAAAGCGCATCAGGCTCTCGTCCTTGCGGCGCTTGTCGTTGTACTGCAGGCGCTCGAAGACCTTGTCCTTGGTCAGCGTGGGATCGCTCAGCATGTAGGCCAGCTGCGCCGACTGGTACAGGTAGCCGCCCCCGTTATAGCGCAGGTCCACCACCACGTCCTGCACCTGCTGGCCCTGCATCTCGGTCACGGCCTTCACCAGCTGCGCTTCGGCCAGCAGGTTGAAGCCGTTGAACAGCACGTAACCCACCTTGGCACCCCCGGCGCCATCGATCACCCGGGTGGTCTGCACGGGCGGGGCGGTGTACTGGCCGGCGCTCAGCTCGACCTCGCGGTTCTTCTCGCCCCCTTCCACCGGGCGGAACTCGAAGCCGGTGTTCTCGCCCTCGTTGGCCTTGAAGAGCACGCGATTCAGCTCGTCCACCTCTTCCTGCACTTCGGTGTTCACCACGTCGATGCGCTTGCCGGCCGCCGTGACGACCCACAGCAAGCGGTCGCCCCGAGCCACCTTCAGGCGCTCGGCCGGGGTGCCCGGGGTCACCAGCGTTACCCGCACATCACGCGGCACTTCACTCTTCAGAACACCCAGGTCCACACCATAGCCGCTGACGGCACCGGCCTGCGACTGAGCCTTCCAGTCGGCGGTGGGCATGGCAAAGCTGAAGCGGTCCTTGCGCGCGCCGTTGGCATTCTTCTGGGGCGAGAGCAGGTCACGGAACCAGCTGCTCATGCCGTCCTGATAGGCAGCCTGGGTGTAGGCCGGCGGCACCACCAGGGAGGTCGGCATCTCCTGATACCAGAGGTAGTTTTCCTGCAGGTAGGCCCGCACGAAGCTCTGTTCGATGAGCCGCGAGCCCGAGCGGTAGCCCGAAAGAAGATTGCCCTGGGCATCACGCGCCAGCGAGTTCTCGGGTGCGCACTGGTTGGCCAGCTGCGTCGACGATCCCAGCAGGATGGCCGAGCCCACTGCCGGATCGACGGCAGCCGCGGGCGTGGGCGCCGCGCCACCACCGCCGCCACCACAGGCAGCAAGCGCCGTGGCCAGCAGCGCGGAAACAGCCGAGAGGGAGAATTTCGTGGCGTTCATGCAACGATCATGGCGAAAGCCACCATGACCTGCAATGTACATCGTCACGCTTGCTGCCGGATGGTTCCCCATGGCCGCCGGACGCAGGTGGAGGCCGCGGGCGAATGCCTGCCCCACCGGGACGAGCCGCCCTCGATCAGGCCATCAGGCGACGGGAATCAGGCGTTGCCCAGCAGGCTTTCATCCTCACCCGGCAGGTTGTCGGCCGGGTGCAGCGGTGGCAGGCCCAGGATCATGTCCGAGGCCTTCTCGGCGATCATCAGCGTGGACGCGTTGGTGTTGACAGAGGGCAGCCTCGGCATGATCGAGGCATCGACCACGCGCAGGCCCTGCAGGCCATGAACGCACAGCTGGTGATCGACGACCGAGTCCCGGCGGTAGGCCGGCCCCATGCGGCAGGTGCCCACCACGTGATACACCGTGGCACCGGTCTCACGGGCAAAGTCCAGCAGTTCCTCGTCAGTCTGATATTTGTCGCCGGGCACTTCTTCCTGGGCCACGAAGGGGGCCAGAGCAGAGGTCGACATCATCTTCCGCCCCAGGCGGATGCCGTCGATCAGCACCCGCTGGTCGCGTTCGTCCGTCAGGTAGTTGGGCTGGATGCGCGGCGCATCGAAGGGGCTTGCGGTGCGGGCCTGCACGCTGCCCCGGCTTTCCGGCCTGCCCTGCCAGATGCCCAGCGTCATGCCCGGCCAGCCATCCAGCAGGCCCACCACGCCGCCGCGGAAGCTGGCCGGCGCGAAGACGAATTCCAGATCGGGGCGCTCGACCTCCGGCCGGCTGCGCCAGTAGGTGTAGGCCATGGAGGCGCTCAGCGACAGGACGTTGGGGCGACCCTGCATCCATTTCACGAATTCGCTGATGAGCCGGGGGCTGAGCACCACTTCGTTGATGCTCACCACGTAACGCAGCCGCGACACCAGGCGGACCCGGTAATGGTCCTGCAGGTTCTGTCCCACGCCCGGCAGATCGGCCACCAGCGGCACGCCCAGCGATTCGATGAGGGCACGATCCCCGACGCCCGAGATCTGCAGGAGCTTGGGCGTGCTGACCGCCCCCGCCGCCAGGATGACCTCACGGTTGACCCGGATGGTCTGCTCCCGCCCCCGAGGCCCACCCCGGACGCACCGCACGCCAACGGCACGGTTGCCTTCGAACAGGATGCGGCTGACATGGGCGCGCGTGCGGACTTCCACGTTCGGACGCTGCATGGCAGGCTTCAGGAAGGCCCGGGCCGAACTGCAGCGCCGTCCCTTGTGGATGGCCCGCTGCAGGTAGCCGCCCCCGGTGTGGACCATGCCGTTGTAATCCTCGGTGAGCGGGATGCCCAACTCGGACAGCCCGTTGACGAAGGCATCACAGATGGGGTGCGACCAGTCCTGGTCGGTGATGTGCAGGCTGCCGGAGCGCCCACGAAAACGGTCGTCGCCCGCGCCGATCTTGCGCTCGGAGCGCATGAAATACGGCAGGATCTCCAGATAGGACCAGCCCGGGTTGCCGGCGGCGGCCCAGTCGTCGTAGTCCTGCCGCTGCCCGCGCACATGCGACAGGCCATTGATGGAGCTGGAGCCGCCCAGCACCTTGCCCTGCGGCAGCCGGAAGCGCCGGTTCACCACTGGCCCGGGTTCCACGGCGTAGTCCCAGGTCAGGCGGCGGCTGTGGACATTCCAGACATAGCCGACCGGCAGGTGGATCAGCGGGCTCCAGTCGCGCCCGCCCGCCTCCAGCACGCAGACGCTGGCGCCCGTGGCACTCAGGCGATCGGCCAGCAGACAGCCTGCCGTTCCGGCACCCACCACCACATAGTCGAACCTGGCGTCCTCATCCGTCCCGATAGCCATTATCCGCTCCGCAACAACCCACCGGAATCGACGGGCGCTAAACGATATACCGATAAACCGTCGATAACCGGATCATCGATTAAATTCATCAATGATTGCAATAAAACTTACAAATTTACAGATTATCACGCTGAAGAAACGGCGTCTTTACGCGCCCTATCGCAGCACCAGATTGTCGCGGTGAATGAGTTCCACGCCTTCGATGAATCCCAGGATCGACTCGATACGTGAGGACGGCTGCCCCGCCAGTCGCCGGGCATCAGTGGCGGCGTAGTTCACCAGGCCCCGAGCCAGCTCCCGGCCATCGTTCGACAGCACTGCCACCAGGTCGCCCCGGGCGAACTCGCCCTGCACGGCCGTGACACCCACCGGCAGCAGGCTGCCGCCGTGGGCACACAGGGCTTCTTCGGCCCCGGCATCCACCACCACATGGCCATGCAGCTGCAGGTGGTCGGCCATCCAGGTCTTGCGGGCCGCCAGGCGGGCGGTCTGCGCCACGAAGCGCGTGCCGATCGACTCACCGGCCTCCAGCCGCAGCAGGACCTCGGGTTCATGCCCGGAGCAGACGATCGTCGAGGTACCGCTGCGGGCTGCCCGTCGCGCCGCCAGTACCTTGGTCAGCATCCCGCCCGTGCCCACGGCGCTGCCTGCGCCCCCCGCCATCTGCTCCAGCGCCGGGTCGCCAGCCTGCACCTCGGGCAGCAGCACCGCGTTCGGGTCGCGTCGCGGGTCGGCCGTGAACAGGCCGTCCTGATCCGTGAGAATGACCAGCCAGTCGGCTTCAATGAGGTTGGCCACGAGCGCACCCAGCGTGTCGTTGTCCCCCACCTTGATCTCGTCGGTCGTCACCGAATCGTTCTCGTTGATGACCGGCACCACGCCCAGCGCCAGCAGGGTCTTCAGCATGGAGCGCGCGTTCAGGTAACGCCGGCGGTCGGCCAGGTCTTCATGGGTCAGCAGCACCTGCGCGGTCTCGATGCCGTGGCGCTGGAAGGCGTTCTCGTAGGCCTGGGCGATACCCATCTGGCCGATGGCGGCGGCTGCCTGCAGCTGGCGCACCTCGCGCGGCCGCTTCTTCCAGCCCAGCCGCTTCATGCCTTCGGCAATGGCCCCTGAAGACACCAGCACGATCTCGGGCAGGATCCGCGCGCCGTCGTCGGATTCGTGGGCGGCGTGATGCCGGCGGTGCCCGACCGCAGCACCCTCAGCGTGATCCTCAGGGTCGCTGGCGTGCTTGCCCTGCGCGCCGGCATGGGTTGCGGTGACCGCCCGTGCCCGCAGTGCTGCCACCTGATCGGCCCAGTGGTTCAGCGCCTGCTGATCCACGCCCTGCCCGCCGCGCGTCACCAGCGACGAACCCACCTTGATCACCAGTCGCTGCGCGAGCATGGCGTTCTTCATGGTTCCAAAACTTCCTTGCAATCCCATCATCCGGCCCCGGAAAGCAGCATGCCCGCCTGGGCCCGACACATCATCAGCCCGGCAGAAGACACTGCCCGGCCTTGCCTGGCATCCCGGTCAGGATGCCGGCCCTTCCTCGGCTGGGTGGCTGGTCGCCTCAGCAGCCGCAGCAGCGGGCTCGCCGTTTACCACCTCGGCGGCGTTTTCCCGGTCAAAGCGCACGTCGGGGTCAACATCCTCGGGCGGGCGCAGCGACTCCAGATAGTCCCAGATGGCATAGCACAGCTCACGGCAGCCCTGGCCGGAAATGGCCGAGATGCAGTACACCGGTCCCTGCCAGTCCAGTTCCTTCACCAGCCGCTCGCGCACCTCGTCCACGGCCTCGGGCGACATCATGTCCACCTTGTTCAGCACCAGCCAGCGCGGTTTCTCGTAGAGGGCCGGATCGTACTTGCGCAGCTCCTCCACGATCGTCTTCGCCTCGTCCACCACGTCGCGGTCGGGGTCGAAGGGGAAGATGTCCACCAGATGCAGCAGCAATCGCGTGCGCTGCAAGTGTCGCAGGAAGCGGTGCCCCAGCCCGGCGCCCTCGGCCGCCCCGCCGATCAGGCCCGGCACGTCGGCCACCACAAAGCTGCGACCGTCTTCCACACGCACCACACCCAGATTGGGGTGCAGCGTGGTGAACGGATAGTCAGCCACCTTCGGACGGGCATTGGAGACCTGCGAGATGAAGGTGGACTTGCCCGCGTTGGGCATGCCCAGCAGGCCCACGTCGGCCAGCACCTTCAGCTCCAGCTTCAGCCGACGCTCCTCGCCCGGCCAGCCCGGTGTGGACTTGCGCGGTGCCCGGTTGGTACTGCTCTTGAAATGCAGGTTGCCCAGGCCACCGTCACCGCCCTTGGCCAGCACCACCCGCTCGCCATGCGTGGTCAGGTCAAAGAGCAGCTCGCCCGTGTCCTCGTCATGGATCTGCGTGCCCACCGGCATGCGCAGCACGATGTCGTCTCCGCCCTTGCCGTACTGGTCCGAGCCCCGGCCGTTCTCGCCGCGGCGTGCCTGGTACTTGCGGGTATAGCGGAAGTCGATCAGCGTGTTGATGTTGCGATCCGCCTCGGCCAGGATGGAGCCGCCCCGGCCGCCATCGCCGCCATCGGGCCCACCATACGGGATGAACTTCTCGCGGCGAAACGACGCCGCCCCGTTGCCGCCGGCCCCGGCGATCACCTCGATCCGGGCCTCGTCGATGAATTTCATGGCTCACTCCTGCCGGGGAAGGCCCGGACGGGATTTTTCCTGAGATTGAAGCCCGGAACGGATCCAGCGGATCTCCAGAGGCTTCATGGGCACTGCCCCTTGCGGCACCCTCACAGTGGGCGCAGGCACGGGCAGCAGAATCTTGCAAAAATAACAGATAACAGCAAACGCCTGCCATCGTGGCGACAGGCGAAAAAAAAGCCCCGGAAGCACCGGGGCCTTGGCGTAAGGCGATGCGCCCTCAGGCAGCGTCTGCCAGCGCCGGGGTGATGCTCACCACCTTGTTGCTCTTCGGACCCGCGATACCGAAGGTGACCACGCCGTCCATCAGCGCGAACAGGGTGTGATCCTTGCCCATGCCGACGTTGCGACCGGCGTGCACACGGGTGCCGCGCTGACGCACGATGATGGAACCGGCCGAGACGAACTGGCCGCCGTAGGCCTTGACGCCCAGCATCTTGGGCTTGGAATCGCGGCCGTTTCGCGTGGAGCCGCCGCCTTTCTTCTGTGCCATGTCAGATTACCTGCACGAAATGTCCTGTCGCCCGAACGAGGCAGGGACAGGACGGGTTGATCGGTCCCGGTCGCCTCAGGCGGCTGCGGGTGCCTCGGCCTTGGCCGTGCCCAGCTCGGACGACACCTGCGTGATGAACAGCTCGGTGTAGTTCTGGCGATGGCCCTGGCGCTTCTGATAGTGCTTGCGCCGCCGCATCTTGAAGATGCGCACCTTCTTGTGACGTCCCTGAGACAGCACGACAGCCGACACGCTTGCGCCACCCACCAGCGGCGCACCGATCTTCACCTTGTCACCGTCGTAGACGGCGAGCACCTGGTCGATCTCGATGCCGGCTCCGATGTCTGCGGATATCTGTTCTACCTTGATTTTCTCGCCGGCTGCAACCTTGTATTGCTTGCCACCGGTTTTTATGACCGCGTACATGGAAACCTCCAAAGAACACACCTTCCCACACGGAAAGGCGCAACCTGGAATTATAGAATCGCCCTGCCCTGGCCGTCAAACATCCTTCCCAACAGCCGCGCCCTCCCCGGCCACAGCCCCGGCTCCGGATTCGGGGGCGCCGCCCTCGAAGGCGCCTTCTTCCCTGCCCCGGCCCCGGATCCGGTCGCCCGGACCCCCAGGAAGCGCTCATCCAGCCCCCGAGAATCACCCCATTCCGGAAGAATCGGCCACTGCCGATCGGCATCGGCCATCCGCCCATATAATCAGGTCTTTCCCAGGGTCGGCCCGTCTGGCACCGTGGCATCATTCCGGGCGCTCCTGCCATCAGGCAGGGCCCCTTGCCGGAACCGGGCACCTTGGTCAGGCCAACGCACAACAACTTCCCATCTTGAAACCCTACGACGCCTATCCGATCATCTCTGAAGATCTCGCCGAAGTCGATCGGGTCATCAAGGAGCGCCTCGACAGCCCCGTCGCCCTGATCCGCACCATCGCCACCTACATCATCAGTGCAGGCGGCAAGCGGCTCCGGCCCGTGCTGCTCACGCTCTTCGCCCGCGCTCTTGGCTACGGACAGACCGAACAGCAGCGTGCGCAGGGTCACCACTGGCTGATGGCCGCAGTGGTCGAGTTCATCCATACCGCCACCCTGCTGCACGACGACATCGTCGACGAATCCACCCTGCGGCGGGGTGCTCCCACCGCCAATGCCCAGTTCGGCAATGCCGCCTCGGTGCTGGTCGGCGACTTCCTCTACTCCCGCTCGTTCCAGATGATGGTGGAAGTCGAGCAGCTCCACATCCTCAAGACCCTGGCCGACGCCACCAACGTCATCGCCGAGGGTGAGGTGCTTCAGCTGCTCAACTGCAACGACCCCGACGTGGACGAGGCCGCCTACCTGCAGGTCATCCGCTTCAAGACCGCCAAGCTCTTCGAAGCCTCGGCCCGCATCGGCGCCGTGCTGGCTGGCGCCACGCCCGAGCAGGAAGACGCAGCCGCCGCTTACGGCCGTCACCTGGGCACTGCCTTCCAGATCATCGACGACGTCCTCGACTACTCCGGCGAACGCGAGACCCTGGGCAAGAACATCGGCGACGACCTGCGCGAGGGCAAGGCCACCCTGCCCCTCATCCGCGTGATGGAAGTGGGTTCGCCCGAAGACCGCGAGATCGTCCGCCAGGCCATCCTGAACGGCGAGACCGAGCACTTCGACCTCATCCATCAGGCCATCCAGCGCTGCGACGCCCTTGGCTACGCGCGCCAGCTGGCCGAACAGGAAGCAAACCGGGCACATGCGGCTTTGGCGCAAATGCCCCCCTCCCAATATCGCGAAGCTCTGGTATACTTATCTTCTTACTCGGTTTCGCGCAATATGTAGTATCATTGCGGCAAGCCACTCGGGGTGTAGCTTAGCCTGGTAGAGCGCTACGTTCGGGACGTAGAGGCCGGAGGTTCGAATCCTCTCACCCCGACCAGGACATCAAAAAGCCGGATCGTGCCACGTGCCGATCCGGCTTTTTTCATGCCTTCGTCCAAAACACAGCCCCACGCCATGAAGTGCGTTTCCAAGCACTTTCACAGATGATGCACAATAATAACTCTCGTTAACGTTAGCATCCTCAAGCCCAGGAGACCGATCCCATGCTGCAACCTTCCCGTATCGCCCTGGCCGTGGCCACCGCGCTGGCCTGCGGCACTACCCTGGCAGCCCCCACTGGCAAGCCCGGCCCCGCACCCTCCAAGCCCGTCAGTCTCGACGCCTCCGACTTCAAACCCACCAGCGGCTGCGAAAAGCTGGAAGGCTACGACCCCCAGTGGGCCAATCACGGCGACGACTACGGCCTGAATCAGCCTGAGTCCAAAGCCGAGAAACCGAAAGGCGACAAGGACAAGAAGCCCCAGTACATCTGGGGCTTCTATCAGATGCACGAACATGACGGCACCCTGTATGCCGCCTTCGGCGGCAAGATGGCCAAGAACATCACCCCAGGGGCCCTGGTGGCGCTGGACGCCGACTCCCTGGCCCTGAAGAACACCATCAAGCTGCCCTTTGCCACCCATGCCCTGGCCCTCAGCCAGGACGGCAAGCGCGCCATTGCCACGCACACCTATGTCAACGCCTTCAGCCTGGTGAACCTGGCCGACGGCAAGATCACCTGCCGCAAGGCCGACACCGACGTGAAGGGCCAGAAGTATCGGGGCCGCTACGTCGTGCTGGATGAGGCCGGCAACTTCTACATCAACTACAACACCTTCGCGCCCGGCAAGCCGCCCAGCTACCTCATGAAGTACACCCCGGAAGGCGAGCACGCACCGGGCTTTGCGGTGCAGTCCATCGGCAACGGTCTGGTCATCCCGCTGGCCTACCTGGATGGCCGGGTACTGACCGGCACCCATGGCGTGACAGCCGTGGACCCGAAGACCGGGGCCACCACCCCGCTCACTGGCGCGGACGAGGGGCTCAACGTCTACAACTATGTGGCGGGTCCCGGCAAGCAGCTGCTGGCCAGCGTCTACGGGGTGGGGGCACTGCCCAACCTGCTGCTCATCGATCCGGCCACCGGGGCGCGCAGCAGCCTGCTCACCGGCAGCGGCACCGTCGAGGTGGGCTATTCACCTGAATCCGGACAGGTCTTCTCCACCAACTACGAAAGCCACACCCTCACCGTGGCATCCCTGCCCGCCCAGGCCACAGGCTTCGTGCCGGGCCAGTTCGTCAACATTGCCTTCCAGGATGCGCCTTCCAACCTGCACGTGCGCCACACCGCCAAAGGCACCGATGTCTACCTGACCACCAAGGACTGGGAAGGCGGCAATGCCACCCGGGGCGCCCGCCTGCATCGCGTTCACATCGCACCTTCCGTGCGGGGCATCGATGGCCTGGACAAGCCCGACGCCTGCACCGTCACCACCTTCGACATGCGGGATCGCTCGGTCTCGGCCCCGGTTGCCTGCAAGCTGCTGGATCCGAAGGCCACCTGGAAGGTCGAATACGAGCGCGCCGGGAAGAAACTGCCCGATCTGCAGAAAAGCCTGCGCAGGGCCGTCACATCCGAGCAGGACGCCAAGGTCAAGCTGAAGCAGGCCAAGGCCCAGGCCCGCAAGCAGCCCGGAAAGGCGAGCGCCCAGGCGGTGAAGGACGCCCTGCAGGAAGTGAAGCAGGCACAGATGCTGCAAGGCTTCCTGAAAGACCAGATGCCGGCCGCCGAATCCGGCCTGCGGATCTTCCAGCACATGGCCGGCCAGTAAGCTACCGCCAGACCTTCCGGGTATCATGCTCGGACTCGTCTGACCCAGGGAACCCCGCGTTCCCTTTCCGTGCTCGCGGGGAGGGTTGGCGACACGGGCCCGCAAGCCCACGGTCGCAGCATCCTTCCCGCCCCTCCAGGAGATTCTCATGAGCCAAGTCACCCTCGCCGGCAATCCCATCAAGGTTGGCGGCACCTTCCCCGCCAAGGGCAGCAAGGCCCCCGCCTTCACACTCACCACCGGTGAGCTGGGCGAAGCCACGCTGGCCACCTACGCCGGCAAGCGCAAGGTGCTCAACATCTTCCCCAGCGTCGACACCGGCGTCTGCGCCGCCTCGGTGCGCCACTTCAACCAGGACGCCGGCAAGCTGGCCAACACCGTCGTGCTGTGCATCTCGGCTGACCTGCCCTTTGCCCAGGCCCGCTTCTGCGGCGCCGAAGGCCTGTCCAACGTCGTGATGCTGTCCTCCTTCCGCAACCCGGAATTCCGGACCGCCTACGGCGTGAACATCGAAAACGGCCCGCTGGCCGGCCTGTGCGCCCGCGGCGTGGTGGTGCTGGACGAGAACGACCAGGTGCTGCACAGCCAGCTGGTGTCCGAGATCAAGGACGAGCCCGACTACGCGGCCGCGCTGGCTGCCCTGTAAGCCCTCTGCGTGCCGGACGGGGGCGTGAGCCTCTCCGTCCCTCCCGCAGAAGACGATCCCGGTGTCCGTGCCCAGCCGCGGCACCGGGATCCCGTTCATGGTGTCGAATATCATTGATCGGGCTGCAAGCCACGAAGGCTTGCGAAACCCCGATTCCCATCGCGCTCACACCATGGCCATGTCCCTTCCCAGCCGCCTGCCGGATGTCGGCACCACCATCTTCAGCACCATGTCGGCCCTGGCCGCTCAGCACGGTGCCGTCAACCTGGGTCAGGGCTTTCCGGATTTCGACTGCGATCCAGCCTTGGTGGAAGCCGTCAGCCGCGCCATGCGGGCCGGCCACAACCAGTACCCACCCATGCCCGGCTGGCCAGCCCTGCGTCAGGCCGTTGCTCGCAAGATCGCGGCCTGCCATGGCCACGCCTACGATCCCGACACCGAGATCACCCTCACCGCCGGTGCCACCCAGGCGCTGTTCACCGCCATCCTGGCCGTCACCCGACCTGGCGATGAAGTCATCGTGCTGGACCCGTGCTACGACAGCTACGTGCCCGCCATCCGCATGGCCGGCGCCGTCCCCGTACGCGTGCCGCTACAGTCCGGCAGCTTCGCACCGGACTTCGAGCGCATCGCCGCCGCCCTCACGCCCCGCACCCGGCTGCTCATCATCAACTCGCCGCACAACCCCAGCGGCACGGTCTGGACGGCCCAGCAGATGCAGCAGCTGCAGACACTGCTGGCCCCCACCGACGTGCTGCTGCTCAGCGACGAGGTGTACGAGCACATGGTCTTCGACGGCCAGCCGCACCAGAGCGTCTCCCGGTACCCGGAGCTGGCTGCCCGCAGTCTGGTCGTCTCCAGCTTTGGAAAGACCTTTCACGTCACCGGCTGGAAGGTGGGCACCGTAGCTGCGCCGGCCGCACTGACGGCAGAATTCCGCAAGATCCACCAGTTCAACGTCTTCACCGTCAACACTCCCATGCAGGCCGGCCTGGCCGACTACCTGCAGCATCTGGAACACAACCCGCAGGATCCGGGCCACTACCTGAACCTGTCCACCTTCTATCAGCGAAAACGCGACCTGTTCCGGCAGGGCCTGGCGGGTACAGGCTTCCGGCTGCTGGATTGTGCCGGCACCTATTTCCAGGTCGTGGACGTGACTGGCCTGTTGCAAGACACAGCCCTGCGCACTAACGTGCTGGCGCACCGTGACGGAACGTCAGACGCTCCGAAGGCCGCAGACCACAGCGACAACGGCAGCACACCAAATCATCCCGCTGACAGACAGCGCCCCGCTCTTTCGTCGGACGCCCCCACGGAAGCCGCCTTCTGCGAATGGCTCACCGCCCACATCGGCGTGGCCGCCATCCCGCTGTCGCCCTTCTACGGCGACGGGCGCAACCAGAACCTCATCCGTTTCTGCTTTGCCAAAAAGGACGAGACCCTGCACGCCGCCCTTGAACGGCTGGCCCGGCTGTAGCCGGAAGGCGCGTTTTCCCGTCAAGGTCCGGTTCATGGCCTGACCCCGACCTGTTCGAGGTGCACAGGCCTGCCTTGCACAGGTGCATTCACCATGAAACAATGAATGCACATTCATTCCACGGAGCCAGACCGCCATGGCCATGCTCACCGTCCGCAATCTGCCTGATGAAGTCCATCGTGCGCTGAAAGCGCGTGCAGCCTCCCGTGGGCACAGCACGGAAGCCGAGGTACGTGCCATTCTGGCTGATGCGGTCAAACCTGCCGAGCGAATTCGACTGGGATCGCTGCTGGCCGGCATCGGCCAGGAGGTCGGGCTGACCGATGAAGAATTCGCCATCTTCGAGAACGTCCGGGACAGGACATCCACACCAACGTTGGATCTTGAATGATCCTCCTCGACACCAACGTCATCTCCGAGCCCATGCGCCGGGAACCCGAGGCCCGGGTATTGGCCTGGCTGGACCGGCAGCCGTCCGAAACCCTGTTCCTGTCCGCCATCACGGTTGCCGAGATCCGCAAAGGCATTGCATTGTTGCCAGCTGGCAAGCGGCAGACCCTGCTGGCCGAGCGCCTGGACAAGCTGCTGCTGCCGATGTTCCATGGCCGCATCCTGCCCTTCGACATTCACACGACGCCGGCCTACGCCTCGGTCATTGCCCATGCAGCCGCAGCGGGTTGCACCATTGCCGCAGCTGACGGCTTCATCGCCGCCATCGCCCTGCAGCACCATTTCAGCGTGGCCACCCGCGACACCCGCCCCTTTCAGGCCGCCGGGCTGGATGTCATCAATCCATGGACGACGGACTGATGCTCTCCCACATGCACCCCCAGCTGGCCGAATTCTTCCACTACCGGCTGGCCCAGCAGGAACTCATGAAGGAACTGGGCGAATCCGGCGCCGCCCTGTCCATGCAGCAGGATCTGCGTGCCCTGCGCGGCTGGTACAAGCTGTTTGGCCAGCGCGTGGGCGGCCCCATCCTGGACATGGCCGAGGTAAGCGATCTGGTCGCCGACACCGACGAGCGCCCGATCCGCTTGCGGCGCTACCGTCCGGACATCACGGCCATGGAAGCCCCTGCTCTCATCTACTTCCACGGCGGTGGCTGGAGCATGGGTGATCTGGACACGCACGATCGCGTCTGCCGTCGGCTGGCGCATGCGGCGCAGGCCATCGTGATCGCCGTGGACTATGCACTGGCCCCGGAACTGCCCTGGCCCCAGGCGCCACACGACAGCATCGCGGCCACGCGCTGGATCCTGCAGAACGCCACCTCACTCGGCATCGACGCCCGGCGAGTGGGCGTGGCTGGCGACAGTGCAGGCGGCAACCTGGCCGCCATCGTGGCGCTGGCCTTGCCACAGCTGGCCTGCCAAATCCTCGTCTACCCGGCCACCGACCTGCGCAGCGGCTTCCATCCCCAGTACCCATCGCTGCGCGACAACGCCCAGCGCCCGCCACTGACCACCGAACAGATGGCCGAACACATGCGACTCTATCTGGATGGCCAGGAAGCACATGCCCGACACCCGCAGGCCTCTCCCCTGCTGGCCCCCTCCCATCGCGGCGCAGCCCCGGCGCTGATCATCACGGCAGAACTGGACCCGTTGCGCGACGATGGCGCCGCTTACGCGCAGAAGCTGGCTGCAGACGGCGTGGAAGTGCTGCATCGCAACTACGCGGGCCTCACCCACGGCTTCATCGAGATGGCGGGCGTGCTGGACTGCGTGCCCGAGACCTTTGCGCTGATGGCGCAGTGGTTCCAGGCCTGCTGCCGGCAGGCCACCGCATCCGGTTCGGCCCGCCCGTCAGCGTGATCCTGTCAGGCGCCCGAGGGATGACTCCGAGCGCCTGACCATGCACTGAACGACGTTCAGATCGACGTGTCCACCCGCACGCCCAGCCAGAACTGGCGTCCCAGCCCCTGATAGTCACGCACCGGCTCAATATCCCGATCCAGCGCATTCAGGAGTTTCGCCTCCAGCTTCCAGCGCGTGTCCAGCTTCCAGTCGGCACGCAGATCCACCACGGCATAGCTGCCCAGACGCACATTGCCGTCCGGACGCGACCCCACGCGGGTCAACGTCGCCCCGGTGCTCCAGCGGTCTGCCAGATAATCAGCCCCGATACTGGCCTGATGGGAGGCACGACGGTTCAGGCGCTGGCCGGTACTGTCGTCCCTTGCGTCCAGAAAGTCGAAGACCGCCGTCAGGCGCACGAAGCCCCAGTCATGCGCGGTCTGAAGCGTTGCCCCTTTCAGGGTGGCGCGCGCCGTATTGGCCGCACACCCGAAATACCCGGCCGGGCACGTGGTGCCGGTACTGTCCGGGTCATAGCCGATCAGGTCGCGGATGCGGTTGCGATAGATCGTGATGCCCGCCCGCGTATTGGAAGACTGCCAGACCAGGCCCAGCTCGGCATTGCGGCCCTTCTCCGGCTGCAGCGTGCTCACGCCATAGTTCGGGTAATACAGGTCATTGAAGGTGGGCGCCCGGAAGCTCGTGCCCACCAGCGCCCGAACCTTCAGGCGATCCGTCAACGCCTGACTGGCCCCCAGACTGCCTGTGGTCTGCCCGCCGTAGGCGGAATTGTGGTCATGCCGCAGGCTGGCCTGCACATCCAGCTGACCAAACTGCCCCGTATACCCGGCCAGCAGCGCCTGATTGTGCCGCGTGCGCTGTTCGGATGCGCCAGTCACGCCGGCCGTGGCATAGCTGTTGCTGCCCACCTTCTCGTGCAGATACTCCCAGCCCAGCACCACCTGCTGGCCTGGCTCAAGGCGCAGCGTGTTCTGCCACGTCGCCTGATTGCGCGTCGTCCGGTAATGATCCGGTTGCACCGCACCGCTGCGGTCATCATCCACGCCATGCGCCAGCTGCGCCGACGTGACCCAGCGCGAGGACAGCTCACCCCGATAGTCGAGGGCGGTGCTCGTGGTCCTGGCCCGACGGCGGAAATCCGGCGAGGCATCCGACAGCCCGGTAGCCGCATCGAAGCGGGCACTGTCGTACTGCGCATTCAGTCGGGCCTCGGTGGCCGTCAACCCGATGCGATGCCCGGTGGCAGGCGACACCCCCACGTTCACCGTGCCCATCGTGCGCCTGAAGCCGTCCCGGTCAGGGTTGTAGTAGCCATAACGGTCCCCCGGGCGGATGGCCGATTCGCCACGATTCTGCTCATGCCCCACGCTGGCCGCATAGTCGATGGCGCCACTGGCCCCGCTCACGCCAACACCGGCCTCACGCCCCCGATAGCCGCCCAGCGCTGCGTGAGCCTGCAGACGAGGCGCACCCTTGCCGCGCCGGGTGACCAGGTTCACCACACCGCCCACGGCATCCGCACCATACAGGCCCGACACCGGCCCCCGCACCACCTCGATATGATCGATCCGCGCCAGGTCCATCGCGCCGAAATCGGCCTGCCCCAATGAAGCCGAGCCGATGCGCACGCCATCCAGCAGCACCACGACTCCACCGGCCGCCACCCCACGCAGGAAATAGCCGCCGCTCTGGCCAGGCCCACCATTGCGTGCCAGCTGCAGCCCGGCAAAGCGGCGCAGCGCCTCGTCCACCGACGAAAGGCCACTGTCCTCCAGCATCTGCCGGCTCACCAGCACCACGTCAGCCACACTGTCGGTGATCGACTGCGCCTCGCGGGTGGCCGTCACCACCAGCGGCGCCAGCGCCGTCGACTCTGCCGCCAGGGCCGTCGACAGCCCGGCACCCGAGGACATCACCAGCGCAACCGCCACAGCTGCCCCATGAAAGCAGGACACCGGGTTTTCTTGGAAGAAATGATTTTCAGTAGACATGTCGGCCAACGTAAAAGAAAGACACCGTAAAGAACAAACACGGATTGCAGGAAATCCTTCACTTTCAATGATCGCACGCTTCCCGCCGCCCGCCATGGCGCCCTGTCGCAATCGCTATATAAGCGTGTATATTCCGGTTATCTTCATTTTTCGCTCCAACACCATCCACCCAGGAGGACATCTCCATGAAAAGCATCTCCTTCAGGAAGCAACTGCTGGCCCTGTCGGTCCTGTCGCTCTTTGCTGGCACCGCCCAGGCCGCCGACATCACCGTTTCGGCTGCCGCCAGCCTCACCAACGCCTTCAAGGAAATCGCCCAACGCTACGAGGCCAAGTACCCGGACGCCAAGATCCAGCTGAACTTCGGCGCCTCGGGTGCCCTGCTGCAGCAGATGGCCAAGGGCGCCCCGGTCGACGTGTTCGCCTCGGCTGACCAGGCCACCATGGACAAGGCCGAGAAACAGGAGCTGATCAACCCGAAGACCCGCCACAACTTCGCTCAGAACACCCTGGTCCTCATCGTTCCGGCCGACAGCACCCAGTCGCTCAACAAGCTGGCCGACCTGAAGAAAGCCTCCATCCAGAAGATCGCCATCGGCAACCCGGCCAGCGTGCCGGTGGGCAACTACACCAAGGAAGTCCTGGAAGACGCCCACCTGTGGAAGCCCGTCTCGACCAAGGCCGTCAACACCCAGAACGTGCGCCAGTCGCTGGACTATGTGGCCCGGGGTGAAGTGGATGCCGGCTTTGTCTACGGCACCGACACCTACGTGATGAAGGACAAGGTCAAGACCGCCTTCGAGGTTCGCACCAAGACCCCCATCCTGTACCCGCTGGCCATCACCAAGGACAGCGCCCAGCCTGAAGAAGCGCGCCGCTTCCAGGCCTTCGTGCTGGCCCCCGAGGGTCAGGAAGTGCTGGCCAGGTTCTTCTTCAAGAAGCCCTGACCCCGGCACGGCATGGAATCCGTCTGGCCAGCGCTACTACTGTCCCTGAAGGTGGCAGGCCTTGCCACCGCCATCGACCTGGTCCTGGGCGTGGCGGTGGGCTGGCTGCTGGCTCGACGGCGCTTTCCGGGGCGTGAGTTCCTGGATACGGTGCTCACGCTGCCCATGGTGCTGCCACCCACCGTGCTCGGCTACTACCTGCTGGTGCTCATCGGCCGGCGCGGCTGGCTGGGCGGATGGCTGCACGACACTTTCGGCATCAACCTGATCTTCACCTGGCAGGGTGCCGTCATCGCCGCTTCGGTGGTGGCCTTCCCGCTGGTGTTCAAGCCCGCGCGCGCTGCCTTCGAGGCTGTCGACGGTCAGCTGGAACAGGCCGCCCGCATCCTGGGCATGAAGGAAGCCGCTGTCTTCTTCCGGATCACGCTGCCCCTGGCCTGGCGCGGCATCATGGCCGGCCTGCTGCTGGCCTTTGCCCGTGCCCTGGGCGAATTCGGCGCCACCCTCATGGTGGCCGGCAGCATCCCCGGCAAGACACGGACACTGTCCATCGCCATCTACGAAGCCGTGCAGGCGGGTCAGGACGACACCGCCAACCTGTTGGTGCTGATCACCTCCCTCGTCTGCGTCGCCGTGCTCCTGTCAGCCGGCAAGCTCGCCCCCGGGCGCATCGCTCACCGATGATCCCTTCGGCCCCAGGGCACATCACTCACCGATGCCCCCTTCCTTCGACCCCATCTCACGGGGCCGCGCCACCTTCCCACATTTCAACCCTGCCGTCGCCGTGAAGCTCGACCTCGACATCCGAAAGACGCTCACCTCCGCCACGCGCACCTTCACCCTGTCGGTGCAGCTGCAATCCACCCACGAGCGGATCGTGATCGTCGGCCCTTCCGGATCGGGCAAGAGCCTGACACTGCAGGCCATCGCCGGGCTGCTCACCCCGGACGCCGGCCACATCCGGCTGGAGGGCAACACCCTGTACGACGCATCCAGCCAGGTCTGCCTTCCCCCCCAGGCCCGGCGCCTGGCCTATGTCTTTCAGGACTACGCCCTCTTTCCGCACCTGACCGTCTACCAGAACGTGGCGTTCTCGCTCCGTCACGGCTGGCGCAACCCGCCCAGTCATCCCGAGCGCAGCCAATGGCACCCTTCGGTGGCACGCTGGCTTGATGCCTTCGGGCTGACCTCGCTGGCCAGCCAGTATCCGGCCGATCTGTCCGGCGGCCAGCGCCAGCGCACCGCCCTGGCCCGTGCCCTGGTCACCGAACCCCGGGCCCTGCTGCTGGACGAACCCTTCTCCGCCCTCGACCCCCACCTGCGCGCCACCATGCGTCAGGAGCTGCTGGACCTGCAGCAACGCCTGCGCGTGCCCCTCATCCTCATCACCCACGACGTGGAAGACGCCAAGGTGCTGGGTCAGCACGTGGTGCAAATCCAGGACGGCCGCCTTCAGGACTGACCTCTCCATCCGCCAGGGCTTGCACACCCAACAGGCACGCGCGATCATCGACCCATGGATTCGCGTGACGTTGCCCCTTCGCTGCCCCAGTCCAACCCCGACGCCGATGCCGTGCCGGATCTGCTGCGGCGCGCGGTCTCGGGCGTGCTGCGCAACGCGCAGAACGGCGACCTCCCGCTGTTCGCCTGGACGCTGGGCATGCCCCAGCCGGAACTGTTGGCCCTGCTGGCCCGGATGTTCCCCGAAGTCGACCCCGTCGAATCCATGCCCGATGCCCAGTACCAGAAGCTGCTGCGCATGTGCCCACCCGACTTCGCCGCCATGCTGACCTTGCTGCTGGCCAACCGTAATCCCGAGCAGCCCGAACGCCTCACCCGCTGGCTGGCCCACGCCATCGCGGCCGCCTGCTATGGTGAGCGCGAACTCTGGGAAGACTTGGACTTGGGCGGGCGCGACGATCTGGGTCAGCTGCTGCAACAGTACTTTCCCCCCCTGCACGCCCGCCTGCGCAACGGCCACAACTGGAAACAGGTCCTGCTGACCGAGTTCCACGCAACCTGACGCTCAACGGTAGCCCCTGGCTGCCAAGACCCTGGCCATCACTCCGGCATGGGGAGCCAGACCTGCCGCCCCAGGGAAAATGCCTTTCTTTCCCCTTGCGCCCCTCTCTTTTGCCTTGCCTCTCTCCACGACATGAGCACGCCTCAAGCAACTGCCACCGACGCCCCGAACACGACATTTGTCACGGATTCACCCACAAACCAGCACGTAGAATTGCACGGTTCCATCTGGATGACCATCGGCGGCGCCAACTTCGGTGGCGCAGGGCGTATCGGGCTGCTGGCCCAGATTGCCGAAAGTGGTTCCATCTCGAAGGCCGCCAAGGCCATCGGCATGAGCTACAAGGCAGCCTGGGATGCCATCGACGTCATGAACAACCTGGCTGGTCAGCCGCTCGTCGAGCGCACAGTGGGCGGCAAGGGCGGCGGGGGAACCCGCCTCACCCAGCGTGGCCAGCAACTCATCGACAATTTCAAGACTATCGAGAACGAACACCGTCGCTTTGTCGAACAGCTGTGCGCTCAGGCTGACGGCATTGCCGACGACTACCTTCTGATACGGAGAATGAGCATGAAAACCAGCGCACGCAACCAGTTCCTGGGCAAGGTTTCCGCCGTCCACCGCGGTGCCGTCAACGATGAAATCGAACTCGACGTGAAAGGCGGTCACAAGGTGGTGGCCACCGTCACCCACGAAAGCGCCGAAAACCTCGGCCTGAAGGTTGGTGCTGAAGCCTTCGCCCTCGTCAAGGCCTCGTCCATCATCATCGTGGCCGACAGCGAAGGGGCCCGTTTCTCGGCCCGCAACCACCTCACCGGCAAGATCAGCCGCGTGCAGCCCGGTGCCGTCAACACCGAAGTGGTCATCGAAGTGAACGGCGGTGGCACCGTGGCCGCCATCGTCACCAACGAAAGCGCCCAGTCGCTGGGCCTGGCTGAAGGCAAGACAGCCAGCGCCATCTTCAAGGCCTCCAGCGTCATCATCGGCGTTCCGGCCTGATAAACCCTTGTCTGGCCCCTGGCGGGCCAGATACCCCCAGGCCCGGCCCCTGCACGGCAATCCACCCCCTGCAGGCGTCGGGCCTGTCGCATCAGGAACATCAGAAGCCTCAGGGCCCGTTGCCCGACAGCCCGTTCTCCACCGCGTAGACAGCAATCTGCACCCGGCTGGACAGATTCAGCTTCTTCAGGATGTTCTGCACGTGAATCTTCACCGTGCTCTCCGCCACATCCAGCCGCCGGGCAATTTCCTTGTTGCTCTCGCCTCGCGCCAGGCACTGCATGATCTCCCGCTCGCGCGCCGTCAGGTGCACCCGCTCGGGCGTTGCGCCCGACTGGATGGAGGGCGAGTCGGGCGGCGCCACGGTTGCACCTTGCTGGCCACTGCCCTGCGAACGGAACTGCTCCACCAGCTTCATCGTCATCGACTCGGCAATGACGGGTTCGCCGCGCTTGGCCTTGCGGATGGCAGCCACCAGCGTCTCGGCCTCGACATTCTTCGTGAGATAGCCCACCGCACCGGAGCGCAGCGCCTCGCCCAGCTCCTCGGCCTCTTCCGAGACGGTCAGGATCACCACCTTCGACTGCGGCACATCCTGCGTGAGCAGATGCAGCGTCTCCAGCCCCGACAGCCCCGGCATGTTCAGATCCAGCAGGATCACGTCCGGGCGCAGCGCCTTGGCGCGCTTCAGCCCCTCCAGCCCGTCGGCCGCCTCGGCCACGATGCACAGGTCCTCCTCACGCTGCAGCAGCTGACGCACGCCGGAGCGGAACAGGTTGTGATCATCGACAAGCAGAATGCTGATGCTCATTTATCAGAACTGGAACTCAGGGCTCGACAAGATAACAGAACGGCAAAAACTCAGGCCTCGGTAATCCGACCATTTCAGGACGCCAGCCTATCGCTCTGCGAAAGGTACAGGGAAACCTCCGTCCCCTGCCCCGGCGCGCTGCACATCTGCAGCTGCCCGCCCAGGCGTGCCGCCCGTTCGCGCATGATGGACAGCCCCACATGGGTTTCACTGCGCTCGGCCACCTCCTTCGGATCGTATCCCTCCCCGTTGTCACGGATGCTCATGCCGAAATCACGGTGATTTTCGATGCGCACCGTCACCTTGCTGGCATACGCATGCTTGCGCACGTTGGAAAGCGCCTCCTGCAGGATGAACAGCACCTGAAGCTGCTGGTCGGGGTGCAGCGGCGCACCGTCCCGGTCGTCCAGGTGCAACTCCACATTCAGCCCGGTCTGCCGGCGGAAGCGCCCGATCGTGTCGTCCACCGCCTTGCGCAACGACTCCTCGCCCAGCCGGGTACGGAAGTTCTGCAGCAGCTCGCGCACATCCTGGTAGCTCTCGGAAACTCCCGTCTTCAGCAACGGCACGATCTCCTCCACCTCCTCCCAGCGGCGCTGCTGCACCGCACTGCCCAGCATCTGCGTCTGCAGGTTCAGGAAGTTCAACCCCTGGGCCAGACTGTCATGCAGCCCCTGCGCCACCAGGTTGCGCTCCTCAGCCACGGCCAGCTGGCGCGCCTTGATGCTCAGCCGCTGGTTGTCCAGCGCTGCCCCCAGGTGCTGCCCCAGCATCTCCAGCAGCTGAAGCTCGCGGGGCGACATCGTGGTGCGCTCACGGAAATGCAGCGAAAAGGTGCCCAGCGTCGCCTCAGGCGTCACGATCTGGAAGACCGACACGGCCTGGAAACCATCACGCATGCAGCCAATCTCCTCGGGGCGCGGCAGCTTGCGAAAATCCCGGATGATCATCGTGCCGCGCTGCGTGGCCTCGCCGCAGAAGCAGGCATCCGTGCGCATGCAGTGCTCGCTTTCCTGAAGCGCCGAAGAGAAACCCAGCGACACGACAATATGCAGCCGCTCGCCCGACGGGTCCAGCACCCGGATGCTGCCTGCCGCCGCATGGAATTCGTCCATCACCCGCTGCAGGAAGCCCCGGCACAGCGCCTCGATGTCGTTGGGCTTGTTCAGGAACGCCGTCATGCCGTAGAGCGCGCTCAGCTGCCGGTTCTGCCTTTCCAGCTCGGCCGTCTTCTGGCGCACACGCTCTCCCAGGTCTTCGTACAGGCTCTGCAGCTCGTCCGCCATCCGGTTGAAGCCCTGCGCCAGCACACCCAGTTCGTCGGTATTGTTGACAGGCACCCGCACCGAGAAGTCCCGGGCTGCCATCCGCTGGATACCGCCCTGCAGCGCCTGCACCGGCCGAATGATCCAGCGATACAGCAGAAAGATCATCGCCATCGTGCCCAGGCAGGCCATCACGATCAGCACGCTCTGCAACACCCGCAGCCGGGTCGTCTTGCTGGCATTGCCGATCTCCAGCACATGTACCAGCCGGTCGGCCTCGGCCACGAAGCCCGGCAGCTGCGCCAGGTAGGCGGTACTCTCCCCCTCCACCAGCGCCTCGTGGGCCAGTTCCGCCAGCTCATCCCAGCGGGTCGTCACGGCGTGGAACTGCTGGCGCAGCGGCGCATCGGTAGACAGAAAGAGCGGCCTGCCGGGCATGTCCTCCGCAAAGTGCGCCAGGATTCGCCCCTGCTCCCGCAGGTCCACCACCACCTGGGCCTCGGCCGCTTCATCGTGCCGAAGCAGGTTCAGCCCGATACGGTTCGCGCGCATCCGAAGGCTGCCCGTCTCGTTGATGGCCGCTGCCGTACCCGCCAGCTGCCACGACAGCCACAACGTCCAGCCCACCATGCCCAGCACCAGCGACAGCGCCACCACGGAACTGAGGACGATACGCGTGGACAGCCGGTTCTTCCACGCCGGTGCGGCCACTTTGGCCGGCGCCTCACCCGTCACCGGTGCGCCACCTGGTACGTGGTCGACGCCCTCCTCGCGTCGAGGTCCGGTTTCGTCATCCACGGAAGATGCCGAACCGTCAGGTGCCTTTTCCTCTCCCGCAGCACCACGCCGCACCACCGTTATATCCGACTCGACATAACGAGGGAAAGCGCTTGCCTGCGACAGGGTTCTGTCGCCCTTCGGCAAACCTGATGCCCGGTCATCAAGCGGCAAGGTGCTTTCCATGGAAGTATCCATCCGTGGTACCTCGGGGCATTGGCCTTACTGCACCAATGGCGTATCTGCCCCCTCCAGATCGATGCCTTCGATTTTGGCACGACCCAGCAGAACCTGCACATACTGCCGCCAGGCTGCATCCCGGCTGGCAGCGACCAGCGCCTGCGCAATCCCCTCATGCACCTGCTCGAACGGCAGCTGCTGCCCCTCATGGCGACGGTTGACCCGGATGATGTGCAGCCCGTAGCGGGTCTCGATCAGGCTGTCGGCAATGGTTCCGGGAGCAATGCGCCACAGCGCCGCCTCGAACTCCGGCACCGTCTCGCCGCGCTGCATCTGTCCCAGCGCACCCCCGTTCTCTGCCGACGGACAGTTGGAGCGCTCGGCTGCCATCGCCTCGAATCGCTCGGGATGCTCCTTCAGCAACGCCAGCGTCTCTTTCGCCACCAGCCGCAACGCATCCAGTGGCGTGCGCTCGTTCACGGCAAACAGGATATGGTCGGCATCCACCCATCCACCCACCCGGAAACGCTCCGGATACTGCTCGTAATGACGCCGGCAGCTGGCCTCATCCACCACCGGCACCGTGACCTGCGTGGACAGCAGGTAATCGGCCGCTTCCTCGGCATCCGCCACCGGATGCCCCTGCTCGGCCGCCTCGTCCAGCATCACCCGCTTCAGCGCCAGCGCGATGCAGGCGCTGCGCAGCGGCTGCGGGGTGTCCTGGTGGAAAGGCAGCTCGGCTGCCACCTCATCATCGGTGATCTCCACACCATTGACCTTGATCGACACGCAAAACTCCTGAAAATGATTGGGCCACGGAAGTCGTCCTTCCGTGGCCCGATGTCCGGCCCGCCTGATGATATCGGACGGCCGGGATCATGATGAAAGCCATCCGCTGCCGGACGCATCCGGCAGCGTGACGACAGCTTCAGCTCAGCGCTGGCGCACCAGCTGCCAGGCACGACCCAGGTAGGTCAGCGAGGCAAAACCGCTCCAGACATGCACCAGCCGCGTGAACGGGAACAGGATGAACAGCGTCATGCCCATGAACAGGTGCAGCTTGAAGATGATGCTGACATCGGCAATCAGCGACGCCGCATCCGACTGGAACGTGACGATGTGCTGGGCCCAGGTCATCAGCCGGACCATCTCGGCACCGTCCATGTGACCGGCCGACACGATGATGGTCGTCAGCCCCAGCAGCAGCGTGAGCAGGATCCAGATCATCAGCACCTTGTCACCCAGGGAGGTGACGGCGCGGATGCGCGGGTTGGTCAGACGCCGATGCAGCAGCAGCGACAGCCCGATCAGGCACATCGTGCCCATGATCCCGCCGGCCGTCATGGCCACCACCTGCTTGAAGTGGTGAGTCACCCCCAGCATGTCCCAGATGGCCACGGGCGTGAGCAGCCCCACCAGGTGACCGAAGAACAGCCCCAGAATGCCCACGTGGAACAGGATGTTGGCCGTACGCAGATGGCCGCGGTACAGCACCTGCGAGCTGTCGCTCTTCCAGCTGTACTGCTCGCGCTCGAAGCGCACCAGGCTGCCCAGCAGGAAGATGCTGAGCGCGATGTACGGATAGATCCCGAAGAAGAATGCGTTGAAGTAGCTCATGAGATCTCCTCAGCGATAGAACTTCACCGTCTGCACCATGCCGTTGTCCGGCTTGAGCAGGGGTTCCGAACCGTCATTGCCCGGTCCGATGGTGTCGAGCAGCGTGTCCATGTCACGTGCCGGCGCATCCTCCATGGGCTGCGCCTTCACCGGCGACATTTCCTGCAGGACCGTGAACACGGCGGCATACGGGTTCTCGCGCTCGGCGAGGCGGCTGCCCACCAGCGCGATCACGTGCACCGCATCGCCCAGCAGGCGCGCAGCCTCCTCGGGCGGACGCTGCGACAGGAACTCCAGGAACAGCGGCAGATAGTCCGGCGTCTCGCGCGGGCTGCCCACCTCGTCACAGGGCTCGAAACCGTGGCTCTGGTATTCGCGCAGCAGATCCAGCAGCGCATCGCCCCGCTCACGGCTCTCGCCGTGAATGTGCTCGAACAGGTACAGCGACTGACGACGCGACCGATCGAACTCCGCCACGTACTCCTCCTGCAGCCGGATCAGCTTCGTCGTGCGCAGATGCTCGAGGAGCGGGCTCAGTTGCGCACGGATGCGCGGCGTGGGCGCCAGGGCCGCCTCGATCTCGGGCAGCGCATCGATCAGCTCCTGCTCCGGGTAGCTCAACAGCGCCGAAAGCACTCGATAGATGATCATCACGACTCCTGTTCGGCTTCCTGCGGGCGGGGCCGCTTCAGCTGCAGGTGAATGACATCCACCTTGTTCCGCTTGCCAAAGAGCGACTCATTGGAATAACCCGACGAGCAGCCGTTGCCGAAGCTGAAACCGCAGCTGCCGGTATCGCTGAAGTTGCGCTCCACCGCAGCCTTGTGCGAGGTGGGAATGACGAAGCGGTCCTCGTAGTTGGCGATGGCCATGGTCTGATACATGTCCTCCACCATCTCGGGCGTGAGACCCACGCGCTTGATGACCTCGAGCGACCCCTTGCCATTGATCATCTCGCCGCGCTTGAACGCACGCATGGCAATCATCCGCTCCAGCGCCTTGATGATCGGCTCCTCGTCGCCCGCCGTCAGCAGGTTGGCCAGGTAACGCACCGGAATGCGCAGGCTCTTCACGTCGGGGATGATGCTGCCTTCCACCGTTTCGTGCGGCATCTGCTTGTTCTCGGCGGCGCTCTGGATCGGTGACAGCGGCGGGATGTACCACACCATCGGCAGCGTCCGGTATTCCGGGTGCAGCGGGAAGGCCACTTCCCAGTCCACCGCCATCCGGTACACAGGCGACTTGCGGGCAGCCGCCAGCCACGTCTCGGGGATGCCCTCCTTGCGGGCAGCCTCGATCACATCCGGATCGTTCGGGTCCAGGAAGCACTCCAGCTGGGCCTTGTACAGCTGCTTCTCGTCCGGCATGGAGGCGGCCGCCTCGATGCGGTCGGCGTCATACAGCATCACGCCCAGATAGCGGATACGGCCCACGCAGGTCTCGGAGCACACCGTGGGCTGGCCCGCCTCGATCCGCGGATAGCAGAACAGGCACTTCTCGGCCTTGCCCGACTGCCAGTTGAAGTAGATCTTCTTGTACGGGCAGCCCGAGATGCACATCCGCCAGCCGCGGCACTTGTCCTGGTCCACCAGCACGATGCCGTCCTCTTCGCGCTTGTACACCGAGCCCGACGGGCACGAGGCCACACAGGTCGGGTTCAGGCAGTGCTCACACAGGCGCGGCAGGTACATCATGAAGGTGTTCTCGAAGGTGGAGTACATCTGCTTCTGCACCCCCTCGAACAGGTGATCCTGGCTACGCTTGCTGAACTCGCCGGCCAGATCATCCTCCCAGTTCGGGCCCCACTCGATCTTGTCCATCTTCTCGCCGGTCAGCACCGACACCGGCCGTGCGGTCGGCGGCGTCTTCATCCGCGGCGCTGACTGCAAGTGCTGGTAGTCGTAGGTGAACGGCTCGTAGTAGTCGTCGATCGACGGCAGGTTCGGGTTGGCAAACAGGTTCGCCAGAATGCGCAGCTTGCCCCCCTGGCGCGGCTCGAGCTTGCCGCTCGAGGTGCGCACCCAGCCCCCGTTCCACTTCTTCTGGTTCTCCCACTGCTTGGGATAGCCGATACCGGGTTTGGTCTCGACGTTGTTGAACCAGGCGTATTCCACGCCATCACGGCTGGTCCAGACGTTCTTGCAGGTCACCGAGCAGGTGTGGCAACCGATGCACTTGTCCAGATTCAGCACCATTCCAATCTGTGCACGAACTTTCATCAGACTTCTCCTTGTGCCGTTTCCGCGTTCACCGGCTCATCCATCCAATCGACCTTCGACATCTTGCGCAGCAGCACGAACTCGTCGCGGTTGCTGCCGATGGTTCCGTAGTAGTTGAAGCCATAGGCCAGCTGCGCGTAGCCCCCGATCATGTGCGTGGGCTTGAGCACCGTGCGCGTGACCGAGTTGTGGATGCCGCCGCGCTTGCCGCTCAGCTCCGATCCCGGCGTGTTCACGATCTTCTCCTGCGCGTGATACATCAGGCACATGCCGCGCGGGATCCGCTGGCTGACGATCACCCGGCAGGCGATCACGCCGTTGGCGTTGAAGACCTCGATCCAGTCGTTGTCCTCCACGTTGGCACGCTTGGCATCATCTTCCGAGATCCACACGTGCGGACCACCCCGGCTCAGCGACAGCATCCGCAGGTTGTCGGAATACGTGCTGTGGATGCCCCACTTCTGGTGCGGCGTGAGGAAGTTGAGCGCGATTTCCGGGTTGCCGTTAGGACGGGCGCCGAACATGCTGGTCGTGGACTTGGTGTCGATGGCCGGCTTGTACACGCAGAAGCCCTCGCCGAAGTCCAGCATCCAGCGGTGATCCTGGTAGAACTGCTGGCGACCCGTGATGGTACGCCAGGGAATCAGCTCGTGCACGTTGGTGTAGCCGGCGTTGTAGCTCACCTCTTCCGACTCCAGGCCCGACCAGGTGGGCGCCGAGATGATCTTCCTCGGCTGCGCCTGGATGTCACGGAAATGGATCTTGTCGTGCTCACGGCCCACCGCCAGGTGCGTATGGTCGCGCCCGGTGATCTTGCCCAGCGCCTCCCAGGCCTTCACCGACACATGACCGTTGGTCTCGGGCGCCAGCGTGAGGATCATCTCCGCCGCATCGATGGCCGTATCCAGCCGCGGCCGGCCCTTGCTCACGCCCTCTTCCTGCACGGCCTTGTTGAAGCCGACCAGGTCGTGGATCTCGTGCTCGGTGTTCCAGTTGATGCCCTTGCCGCCGTTGCCCAGCTTGTCCAGCAGCGGACCGATGGACGTGTACTTGCGGTGGATATCGTTGTAGTTGCGCTCGACCACCACCATGCTGGGTGCCGTCTTGCCGGGGATCAGGTCGCATTCACCCTGCTTCCAGTCCTTCGGCTCGAAGGGCTGACCCAGCTCTCCCGGAGTGTCGTGCATGAGCGGCACCAGCACGATGTCCTTGCGCGTGCCCAGATACGGACCACCGATCTCGCTGAAACGCTTGGCGATCAGCTTGTAGATCTCCCAGTCGGTCTTGCTTTCCCACAGCGGCGTCACCGCCTCGGACAGCGGGTGGATGAACGGGTGCATGTCGGACGTGTTCAGGTCGTCCTTCTCGTACCAGGTGGCCGTGGGCAGCACGATGTCGCCGTACAGGCAGGTCGTGCTCATCCGGAAATCCAGGACCGTCACCAGATCCAGCTTGCCCTCCTCGGGCATCTGCTCGGGCGTGCGCACCTCGGTCGGACGCACGGTGTCGCTGGCGTCACAGAACACCGAGTTCTGCGCACCCAGCAGGTACTTCAGGAAGTACTCGTGCCCCTTGCCGCTGGACCCCAGGATGTTCGAACGCCAGACAAACAGGTTGCGCGGGAAGTTCTTCGGATTCTCGGGGTCATCACAGCTCATGCGCTGCGAACCGTCCTTCAGGCCGCGCACCAGATACTTCACCGGATCCTCACCGGCCTTCTCGGCGGCATCGACGATTTCCAGCGGGTTGTTCTCCAGCTGCGGTGCCGACGGCAGCCAGCCCATGCGCTCGGCGCGGGCGTTGAAGTCGATCAGCGCCAGCGGCTCCATCGTCTTCTTGTCGGCCGTCGGTGCCAGGATCTCGCCCACGCGCAGCTGCTCATGCCGGTACTGACCCGTATGCGCATAGAAGAAGCTCGTGCCGTTCATCTGGCGGGGCGGACGCGACCAGTCCAGACCGAAGGCCAGCGGTGCCCAGCCAAACTGCGGACGCAGCTTCTCCTGGCCCACATAGTGCGACCAGCCGCCACCGCTCTGACCCACGCAGCCGCACATCATCAGCAGGTTGATGATGCCGCGGTAGGACATGTCGGTATGGAACCAGTGGTTCAGACCCGCACCGACGATCACCATGCTGCGGCCGCGCGTGTCGTGTGCGTTCTGCGCGAACTCACGCGCCACCTGCGTGACCAGCTCGGGACGCACGCCTGTGTGCTTCTGCTGCCATGCCGGCGTGCAGGGAACATCGTCCTCATAGGACTTGGCCACGTTCTCGCCACCCAGCCCCTGGTCCACGCCATAGTTGGCCATCTGCAGGTCATAGACGGTGGCCACCAGGCCCTCGCTGCCATCGGCCAGCTTCACGCGCTTGACCGGCACGTTGCGCGGCAGCAGGTCGTCCTTGTCGCCTCCGAAGTAGCTGAAGTACACGGCCTTCACGTCGTCGTGCATGCCCTTCAGGCTCAGCACCGGATCGATTTCCCGGCCGCTGCCGCCATCGCGCTTCTCCAGGTTCCAGCGACCCACCTTGCCGGTGCCCGCCTTGTCCTCGCCCCAGCGGAAGCCAACGGAACCGTTGGGCGCCACCATTTCACCGGTCAGCGCGTCCACCAGCACCGTCTTCCATTCGGGGTTGTTGGCTTCGCCCAGGTTCTCGGGCAGGTGCGAGGCACGCAGGAAGTAATCCGGTACCAGCTTGCCGTCGTGTTCCTTCAGCATCACCAGCATCGGCATGTCGGTGTACTGCTTCAGGTAATCCACGAAGTACGGCGACGGGTTGTCGCGGTGGAACTCGGTCAGCACCACGTGGCCCATGGCCAGCGCCAGCGCCGCATCGGTCCCCTGACGCGGGGCCAGCCACACATCGCTGAACTTCACCATCTCGCCGTAGTCGGACGAGACTGCCACCGTCTTGGTGCCCTTGTAGCGCACCTCGGTATAGAAGTGGGCATCCGGCGTGCGGGTCATCGGCACGTTCGAGCCCCACACCACCAGGTAGCCGGAGTTGTACCAGTCGGCCGACTCGGGCACGTCGGTCTGCTCGCCCCACACCTGCGGGCTGGACGGCGGCAGGTCGCAGTACCAGTCATAGAAGCTCAGACAGGTCCCCCCGATCAGGCTCAGGTAGCGGGCACCCGAGGCATAGCTGATCATCGACATGGCCGGAATGGGCGAGAAGCCCATCACCCGGTCAGGGCCGTACTTCTTGATGGTCAGCGCGTTGGCCGCCGCGATGATCTCGGTGGCCGTGTCCCAGTCCGCGCGCACGAAGCCGCCCAGGCCGCGCACGCTCTTATAGCGACGCGACTTCACCGGATCCTGGCTGATCGACTCCCAGGCCGAGATCGGATCCATCGTCTTCCGGGCCTCGCGCCACATCTCCATCAGCTCGCCCCGGATCATCGGGTGCTTGACCCGCTGCGCCGAATACACATACCAGCTGTAGGAGGCGCCCCGCGGGCAGCCGCGCGGCTCATGGTTGGGCAGATCCGGACGCGTGCGCGGGTAGTCGGTCTGCTGGGTTTCCCAGGTGATCAGTCCCCCCTTGACGTAGATCTTCCAGCTGCACGAGCCCGTGCAGTTGACCCCGTGAGTGGAGCGCGCAATCTTGTCGTGCTGCCAGCGGGAACGGTAGGCGTTCTCCCAGGCCCGGTCTTCCTTCACCACGGCACCATGGCCTTCGGAGAAGGACGAACGCACCCGGGAAAGGAATTTCAGCCGATCCAGAAAATGACTCATCGTCGATACCTTTTGTTTAGAGCAGCCGGCAGGCGCCAGCCATTTTCAAAAACCACTCAGCAGGGCGTGCGGGCGCCCTTGCGTGCATAGAACCACCAGGTCACCACCATGCAGCTCAGATAGAAGACGATGAACGCGTACAGCGCCATGTCCACCGAGCCGGTCATGTCCAGTGAAGTTCCAAAGCTCTTCGGAATGAAGAAGCCGCCGTAGGCACCCACCGCACCGGAAAAGCCCAGCACGGCGGAAGCCTCCTTGTTGCCCTGCACCACGGCCTGGCGCTGGGCCTCGGGTGTCTTCTCGGCATCCAGCGAACGGGCCGTCAGGAAGATGACGGGGATCATGCGGAAGGTGGAGCCGTTGCCGATGCCCGAAAGTGCAAACAGCAGGATGAACATGCCCAGGAAGGCCGGGAAGTTTCCTGCACTGCCCTGCGACGGCAGCGTGAACAGCACCCCCACCACCGCCAGCGCCATCAGCAGGAAGGTGTAGAGCGTCACCGTTGCACCGGCTTTCAGCCGGTCGGAGATCCAGCCGCCCAGAGGCCGCGTCAGCGCGCCCACCAGCGGCCCCAGGAACGCATATTGCGTGGGGTTCACGTCCGGGAACTGCGACTTGGTCAGCAGCGCCAGTCCGGCCGAGAAGCCGATGAAGGAACCGAAGGTGCCAATGTAGAGCCAGCACATCAACCAGTTGTGCTTGCGCCGGAAGATGATGGTCTGATCCTTGAACGAGGCCTTGGCATCAGCGATGTCATTCATGCCGAACCAGGCCAGGATGGCCGAGATCACAATGAACGGCACCCAGACAAAACCGGCGTTCTGCAGCCACAGCATTTTCTCGACGCCGTGCTCCACATAGGGCAGGCCATCACCCGTGAGGCCACCCACCATGGCACTGGAGATCACCAGCGGCACCACGAACTGCGCCAGGCTCACGCCCAGGTTGCCGATGCCCGCATTGAGGCCGGTGGCCGTGCCCTTCTTCGCCTTCGGGTAGAAGAAGCTGATGTTGGCCATGCTGGAGCTGAAGTTGCCGCCCCCCAGGCCGCACAGGGCTGCCAGCACCAGCAGCGTGCCGTAGCTGGTGCTGCTGTCCTGCAACGCCAGGCCCATGCCCACGGCCGGCAGCAGCAGGCTCAACGTGGAGATCACCGTCCAGCGGCGCCCACCAAAGATGGGCACCATGAAGCTGTAGAAGACCCGCAGTGTAGCCCCCGAAAGCGCCGGCAGCGCGGTCAGCCAGAACAGCTGGTTGCTGGTGAACCGGAAACCCACCTTGTCAAGGTTGACCGTCACCACGCTCCACAGCACCCAGATGGCGAACGAGAGCGTCAGCGAAATGATCGAGATCCAGAGATTGCGCCGCGCGATGCGCGCGCCGGTGCGCTCCCAGAACTCGGGGTTCTCCGGATCCCAATGATGCAGGACATGTCCCTTCACGGTGGTGTCGTTGGCTGTAGGCATGGTGATCTCCCTGTCTCCTCTACTTCTTGTACTTCTTGTTATTGGGCGGCAGCCTTGCCCTGAACCTGCCCGCCCTCGGCGGCCTCATCGCGCGGGTGCTGCACATCGCTGTAGCGGCTGAAGTGCATCCAGATCAGGCTGACCGAGACCGTGCCGAACAGCAGCATGAAGCAGCTGGAGCGGATCCCGGTCAGGTCGAGCGCGATGCCGAACAGCACCGGCAGCAGGAAGCCGCCCAGGCCGCCAGCCAGACCCACCACGCCCGAGACGGCGCCGATGTTGTGGGAGAAGTCATCGGAGATGAACTTGAAGACCGAAGCCTTGCCGATGGCGGTGGCAATACCCATCAGGAACAGCAGGAAGGTGAACACCCACGGGTTGTGACCGATGTGGAAGCTCATCGGGCCGTTGACGGTGCTGATGGTCAGGTCGGTCTGCGGATAGCTGAGGAAGAAGAAGCAGACCCACATGATCCACAGCACGTACCAGGTGGTGCGATAGGCGCCGGCCCGGTCCGAGATCCAGCCTCCGATGGCACGCAGCACGCCGCCAGGCAGCGAGAAGCAGGCAGCCAGGAAGGCGGCCAGCTGGATGCTGAAGCCGAACTCGTTGATGTAGTACTTGGTCAGCCAGAGCGCCAGCGCCACATAGCCGCCGAAGACCACCGAGTAGTACTGGCAGTAGCGCCAGACACGCGGGTCACGCAGCACCTTCAGCTGCGTACGCAGCGAGGTGGCGGAGGGAACGTTGTGCGCCGGGTTGGTGCGCGAGAAGACCCAGAAGATCAGTGCCGTCACCAGCATGCCCACCGAATAGACCTTGGGCACGATGGTCCAGGCGCCGCCGGCTGCAGCCATCAGCGGCGGAGCAATGAACTTGGTCATGGCCGAACCGGAGTTTCCGGCGCCAAAAACGCCCATGGCCAGACCTTGACGGTCCTTCGGGAACCAGCGCGCCACATAGGGCGTGCCCACCGAGAAGGAACCACCGGCCAGACCGACGAACAGCGACAGCAACAGGAACTGCCAGTATTCGGTGGCATAGGCCATCAGCCAGATGGCCGGCACGGTGGACAGCATCAGCAGGAACAGCACGATGCGGCCACCGAAGCGGTCGGTCCAGATGCCCAGCGGCACCCGCACCAGCGAGCCCGTCAGCACCGGCATGGCGGTCAACAGGCCGAACTGAGTCTCGTTCAGACCCAGCTGCGCCTTGATGGGAATACCCAGCACCGCAAACATCATCCACGCGGCGAAGCAGACCGTGAATGCGAAGGTACTGGAAGCCAGCACCGAATAGGCGCCGGGGGGAACGGGACTGTGCTGGATCTTGTCGACCATGGCGGAAATAGCCTCTTTTCATTCTTGTAAGGAGCCTGCCCCGGGGGCTTTCGCCACGACAGTCAAAAAATGGCACTGAGCGTCAGGATCATCCCGGGAGACCCATGCGCCAGAATGTAGAACTTGTTCACATCGTTCACCATTCCTCATAGGGGGAATACCCCCACCTACCCCGGGACTAGTTCCAAAGAACTATATTCACCAAGCCACTGATTTCACGGGAAAAACATGCAACGACCCGCAAGATTTCATGCGTTGCACAACCATTCCCGACCGCATTCATGAACTTCATGAATGGAAAGGGCGCAGAAAAACCGCCGGATCGGCAGACACGGCCAGCCCGCAAATCCATAAAGACCCTATCGAATAATATTGATCGTTATTGAAAACGATTATCCATACACATCCGCTTCATGGTCCGACCCCAAATTCGGGTCTGCACCATGCAAAGACCTCCTCGGTCATAGAATCTCCTCCATGCAGTCTTTCCGGCCCGCACCCTCACGATCGCCCCATGAGCGCGTCCCGGTGCGTCGGGCATGCCGCTCTCTGTCATGAGCCGTCCGCCTCGCCGACCCGCCATGCCGCCGGGCCTGTCTCACCATCTCTCCTGAAAAGCATCCTTCCCATGGACAAAGACATCCAGACCTCCTGTCCCGCCGCCGACCCTCAGCCGGTCGTGCAATCGGCCGGCATGGCCGCCATCTTCATCGTGCTGTCCCTGGCTGACGGCGACGAAGCCGCCGACACTGCGCGCGACGCCCTGGGCGAAGTGCCGGCCATGCTGCGCACCCTGAACCTGCGCCTGCCCGGCGCCGACCTCAGCTGCGTGATCGGCATCGGCCACGACGCCTGGCCCCGACTCTTCCCCGACCACCCCCTGCCCAAGGGGCTGCACCCCATGAAAGCCTTCAAGGGCGCCAAACACACCGCCCCGGCCACACCCGGGGACCTGCTGCTGCACATCCGCGCCACGCGCACCGACGCCTGCTTCGAACTGGCCATGCGCATCCGCGAACAGCTGGGCGACGCCGTCGTGCCGGTGGACGAGGTCCATGGCTTCCGGTACCTGGATGCCCGCAGCATGGTGGGCTTCGTCGACGGCACCGAGAACCCGCAGGGCCAGGAGGCCGTCGAGGCCACGCTGATCGGCAACGAGGATCCGGCCTACGCCGGCGGCAGCTACGTCATCGTGCAGAAGTACATCCACGACATGGCAGCCTGGAACGCGCTGCCAGTGGCCGAGCAGGAGAAGGTCATCGGCCGCACCAAGTATGACGACATCGAGATGGCCGATGACGTGAAGCCGTCCAACTCGCACATCGCGCTGAACGTGATTGAGGACGAGGACGGCAACGAGCAGGCCATCCTGCGCGGCAACCTGCCCTTCGGCAACCCGTCGCGCAACGAGTACGGCACTTTCTTCATCGGCTATGCCCGGGACCTGGAGATCATCGAGCAGATGCTCACCAACATGTTCATCGGCCGTCCGGAAGGCAATTACGACCGCCTGCTGGACTACAGCCGCGCCGTCACCGGTACCGCCTTCTTCGTGCCGTCCGCCTCGTTCCTGGAAGACACGCTGGGCGGCGACTGAACCCGGACGGCACCGGTGCAATACCCGGGTCGGGCGACGCCCGGGTCGGATCTTCCCGAAACATCAGGTCGGTGCCGTTCGTAGCAGGAGGCCGTCCGTTGGGCGCATGGCCTCCCGCCAACTGATGCAAGCGGCCGCAGGGCGCGGCACACTCATGGGCCAGGCAGGGTCCGGGAATGGATCCTTCCCGGTTTTTCCTGATCCATGAGGGTAGGTTGCCCGTGTCCGCAAATCTTCCACCGCAAGCAAAGAACGAACGTGCCGACAAGGTCGATGCCGCGCAGCTGCCCGGTATCGCCCGCGTGCTGATCCAGCACCAGCTGCTGTCGCCCGAGCAGGCGCGGGAAGCCCATGCCAAGGCCCAGGCTGCCGAGAATGGCCACTTCCTTGACGAGCTGGTCATCAACAGCAAGGTGCTGAGTCCGCTGCGACTGGCCACCTTCCTGTCCGAGACCTTCGGCATGCCGCTGATGGATCTGGCCAGTCTGGACTTCAGCACCTTGCCCCTGGACCAGATCGACCGCAAGCTGCTGGCCGAGACCCGCGTCATTCCGCTGATCAAGCGTGGCAACCGCCTGGCCGTACTGCTGTCCGACCCTACCGACAACCAGGCCATCGAGCGCGTCAAGTTCCAGCAGCAGGCCATCATCGACCCCATCGTCGTCGAGCACTCCAAGCTGGTCAAGCTGATCCAGAACCTGGACCAGAGCACTGCCGACAAGCTGGCCGACCTGATCGGTGACGTGGAGGAAGAGTCCGGCATTGCCGATGGTGCCGTGGCGCTGGAAGACAACGCCGACGTGGACGATGCGCCGATCGTGCGCTTCCTGCAGAAGGTGCTGATGGACGCGATCCAGGGCGGCGCCTCGGACATCCACTTCGAGCCCTACGAGAAGTTCTACCGGATCCGCTTCCGTGTGGACGGCGAGCTGCGCGAGATCACGCAGCCGCCCCTGGTCATCAAGGACAAGCTCGCCTCGCGCATCAAGGTCATCTCCCGACTGGACATCTCGGAGAAGCGGGTGCCGCAGGACGGCCGGATGAAGCTGGTCATCTCCAACAACCGCGCCATCGACTTCCGGGTCTCCACGCTGCCCACGCTGTTCGGCGAGAAGATCGTGATGCGTATTCTGGACCCCTCTTCCGCGAAGCTGGGGATTGATGCGCTGGGCTATGACCCCGAGCAGAAGAAAGCGCTGACCGAAGCCATTGCACGTCCCTACGGCATGGTGCTGGTCACCGGCCCCACCGGTTCGGGCAAGACCGTGTCGCTCTACACCTGCCTGAACATCCTGAACCAGCCGGGCGTCAACATCGCTACCGCCGAGGACCCGGCCGAGATCAACCTGCCCGGCATCAACCAGGTCAACGTCAACGACAAGGCCGGCCTGACCTTCGCGGCCGCCCTGAAATCCTTCCTGCGTCAGGATCCGGACATCATCATGGTGGGTGAGATCCGCGACCTGGAAACCGCCGACATCGCCATCAAGGCCGCCCAGACCGGCCACATGGTGATGTCCACGCTGCACACCAACGACGCCCCCACCACGCTCACCCGTCTGATGAACATGGGCGTGGCCCCCTTCAACATCGCCTCGTCGGTGATCCTGATCACCGCGCAGCGTCTGGCCCGCCGGCTGTGCACCCAGTGCAAGCAGCCCGTGGACCTGGACGATGACGCCCTGCTAGCCGCCGGCTTCACCGAAGACGACCTGGACGGCAGCTGGCGCCCCTACAAGGCCGTGGGCTGCGAGCGCTGCAACGGCTCGGGCTACAAGGGCCGGGTGGGCATCTACCAGGTCATGCCGATCTCCGAAGAGATCCAGCGCATCATCCTCAATTCCGGCAACGCCATGGAAATTGCCGCCCAGGCCAAGCGCGAGGGCGTCAACGACCTGCGCACCTCGGGGCTGATCAAGGTCAAGCAGGGCCTGACCACCATCGAGGAAGTGCTGGGCGTCACCAACGAATGACCCCCCTGTCCGGCTGGTTCACCCCGGCCCTCCCCCACCGCTTTCCGAAAGAACCGAAAACTCCGGAGTGACGCAACAACATGGCAGCCAAGGCAATGACCGCAACCGGCGCAAAGAGCGCCACCTCGCGGCCCAAGGAATTCAACTTCGTCTGGGAAGGGCGCGACCGCGCCGGCAAGACGCTGCGCGGTGAGACCCGCGCAAGCGGCGAGACCATCGTCGTCAACACCCTGCGCCGGCAGGGCATCGTCGTCACGCGCATCAAGAAGCAGCGCTACAAGGCGGCGCGCGGCAAGATCCAGGACAAGGACATCACGCTGTTCACGCGACAGCTGGCCACCATGATGAAGGCCGGTGTGCCGCTGCTGCAGGCCTTCGACATCGTGGCCAAGGGGACCGACAACGGCGCCGTGGCCAAGCTCTTCACCGACATCAAGGCCGATGTGGAAACCGGTACCGCGCTGTCTCAGGCCTTCCGCAAGTATCCCCTGTACTTCGACAACCTCTTCTGCAACCTGGTGGGCGCGGGTGAACAGGCCGGTATTCTGGACGACCTGCTGGACCGGCTGGCCATGTACAAGGAGAAGATGGAGGCCATCAAGGCCAAGATCAAATCCGCCCTCTTCTACCCCACGGCCGTGATGGTGGTGGCCTTCATCGTGGTGGCGGTGATCATGCTGTTCGTGGTGCCCGCCTTCAAGAGCGTGTTCGAGAGCTTCGGCGCCGATCTGCCCGCCCCCACGCTGTTCGTGATGGCGCTGTCGGACTACTTCGTCAAGAACTGGTACATCATCTTCGGCGGCATCGGCCTGGGCATCTACTTCTTCCTGCAGGCCTGGAAGCGCTCGCCCAAGATGCAGATGTTCATGGACCGGCTGTTCCTGAAGCTGCCCATCTTCGGGCCGGTCATCCGCAAGGCCACCATCGCGCGCTGGCTGCGCACGCTGTCCACCATGTTCGCCGCCGGCGTGCCGCTGGTCGAGGCCCTGGACTCGGTGGGGGGCGCCGCAGGCAACATCGTCTACCTGCAGGCCACCAAGAAGATCCAACAGGAAGTCTCCACCGGTACCAGCCTGACGGTGGCCATGAACAACGCCAACGTCTTCCCCAACATGGTGCTGCAGATGGCCTCCATCGGCGAGGAATCCGGTTCGCTGGACTCCATGCTGGGCAAGTCCGCCGACGTGTATGAGCGCGAGGTGGACGATGCGGTGGAAAGCCTCTCCTCCCTGATGGAACCGCTGATCATGGTGGTGCTGGGCACGCTGATCGGTGGCCTGGTGGTGGCCATGTACCTGCCCATCTTCAAGCTGGGTCAGGTGGTGTAATACTTCCATCCGCCACCCCGGGAAGGCGCGGACGGCAACACGTGCCGCCCTTCCCCGGAAACCGGGGCGGCCATGCCCGCATGGTCGCCCCTTCACATTTCAGGGGAGTCCAGCCGGACTCCCCCGCTGACACTCCCTCGCGGCCGCACATGGACCGCAGGGATAGACCGCAGGGGTCTACCCGGCCCCGCCAGGAACCAGGGAAACGAGCATGGGCATCGAAGACATCTACTGGATCACGCCGGAGTTCTCCGTGATCGTTGCCGGCGTGGTGGGTCTGCTGGTGGGCAGCTTCCTCAACGTGGTCATCCACCGGCTGCCACTGATGATGCAGGCTCAGTGGGAGGCCGAACTGGAAGAAGCGCTGGCGCAGCAGAACGCCGCCACCTCAGACGCCGCCCCCGCGGTCGAGAAGAAGCCCCCCTTCAACCTGCTGGTTCCGCGCTCGCGCTGCCCGCACTGCGGCCACCAGATCACCGCCCTGGAAAACATCCCGATGCTGTCGTGGCTCTTCCTTCGCGGTGCCTGCCGTGAATGCCGCAAGCCCATTCCCGTGCGCTACCCACTGGTGGAACTGCTGACCGGCGTGCTGGCCGCCGCCAGCGTCTGGCGTCTGGGCTTCGGCGTCACCGGCATCGCCGCCGCCGTGTTCTGCTGCGTGCTGGTGGCCCTCACCTTCATCGACTACGACACCCAGCTGCTGCCCGACAGCCTGACGCTGCCGCTGCTGTGGGGCGGGCTGCTGCTCAACCTCACCTCGCACGGCATGGCCCCGCTGCCCGATGCCGTCATTGGCGCCATGACCGGCTACCTGTCGCTGTGGAGCGTCTACTGGCTCTTCAAGCTGATCACCGGCAAGGAAGGCATGGGCTACGGCGACTTCAAGCTGCTGGCCGCCCTGGGCGCCTGGTTCGGCTGGCAGGCCCTGCCCGCCATCATCCTGATGTCCTCGGTCATCGGCGCCGTCGTGGGCATCGGCCTCATCCTCTTCAAGGGCCACGGCCGCAGCCAGCCCATCCCCTTCGGTCCCTACCTGGCCGGTGCAGGCCTGGCCATGCTGTTCCTGGGCGGCCAGGTCATGACCTGGATGGGCCTGGGCGTGCAGCCTTCGGTCATCATCGGGCCCTGAGCGGCACCGGCTGACACCAGGAGGGACATGATTTGCCCGCAGCTTCCCGAGTTCCCCGAAAGCTGCCCGTCGATGGCATCAGCGGGCCACACCAGGCAGGGTTCCACGATCAATACTGCAGGACGTGTACGATGAAGAACATCGCACCCGAATGTCCCTGCTCCTCACGCCCTGCCCCATGTCTTCGCCTTTCCCCCTCTCTCCTCCGCCTCCCCCACCGCACCTGTTCACCATCGGCCTGACCGGCGGCATCGGCAGCGGAAAGAGCAAGGTGGCGGACCTGTTTGTCGAACGCGGCGCTGCGCTGGTCGATACCGACGAGATCGCCCATCGGCTGACAGCGCCCGGGGGCACCGCCATTCCGGCCATCCGCACGGCCTTCGGCAACAAGGTGATTGCCCCGGACGGCCGGATGGACCGCGCCGCAATGCGAGCGCTTGTCTTTGCCGCCCCGGCACGACGCAAGGAGCTGGAAGGCATCCTGCATCCGCTGATCCAGACCACCGTGCGCGATGAACTGTCCCGGCTTGCCGATGGCGATCCGGCCTCCCGCCCCCCCTACGTGATGATTGCCGTGCCGCTGCTGGTTGAATCCGGGCACTGGCTGCACCGGGTGGACCGCGTGCTGGTGGTGGACTGCCCCGAAGAGGTTCAGGTGGCACGCGTGATGGCCCGTTCGGGCCTGTCCGAGGCGCAGGTGCGCAGCATCATGGCCGCGCAGGCCAGCCGGGCACAGCGGCTGGAGGTGGCCCACGCCGTCATCGACAACAGCGGCAGCCTGGAAGACACGGCAGCCCAGGTGGACCGGCTGCATGCACGCTTCCTGGCCGAGGCCGCGCAGGCCTGAAGGCCACCATTCAGCGGCCCGCACACCACGGTTGCCCGGCTCCCGCAGGCTCTGGCAGGGTGTTGGCAGTGTCGACAGGGTTATCATCAGGGACAGCGCAGGCCGCGCTGCCCTTGCCCAATGCCGGGCATTCCGGCCTCCTCACGGTTTCATCCGGATGATTCCATCATCCGGCCCACCCCTGCATGCAACCATGATCATCTACCTTCATCCCTTCAACGAGCGTGTCCGCACCATGCTTCGGCTCGATGAGCTGTACCGCCGCTTCGAGCGCCTGGTATCGCGCAACGACTCGCTCTCGCACCATGCGGCGCTGGGTACGCTGTTCGAGATCATGGAACTGTCGTCACGTGCCGAAGTGCGCGCCGACCTGCTGCACGAGCTGGAACGTCAGCGCCAGACGCTGGCCTCGTTCAAGAATGACCCCGATGTGGCCATCGACGCCCTGTCATCAATCCTGGGCGAGATCGAGGATGCCGCCGCCGCCCTGCAGCAGAGCGCCGGCAAGGCTGGCCAGGCACTGCGTGAGAACGACTGGCTGATGAACATCCGCAGCCGCAGCGTGATGGCTGGCTGCAGCTTCCAGGTGGACCTGCCCTTCTACTATGCCTGGCAGCACCGCCCGCCCGAAGAGCGGCGTGAAGCCATCATCGAATGGGCCCGCCCCTTCGGTGCCGTGCGCGAATGTCTGACCATCGTGCTGCGCCTGCTGCGCGAATCCGGCCAGAAAAGCCGCGTGACCTCCCAGAACGGCAGCTACCAGCAGCAGCTGGGCGGCAAGACCTATCAGCTGGCCGAGATCCACCTGGACGAGACGCTGGGCGCCATTCCCGAGTTCTCGGCCAACAAGTACATGCTGTGGATCCGCTTCGGCCGCCTGGACCGCGAGTTCAAGACCCGCCCCTACGAAGGCAGCGTCGATTTCGAACTGAGCCTGTGCAATCTCTGAGCCGTCATGAAGCCCGCCGACGCTCCTCCCCCCTCTCGCCGCATCACCGTCAACTGCCCCACCTGCCAGGGGCCGTCCCTGTTTGCCCCGGAGAACCGCTGGCGGCCGTTCTGCTCCGAGCGCTGCCGGATGATTGACCTGGGCGCCTGGGCCAACGACGAATATGTGGTGCCCGGCCAACCCGTCGAAGCTGACGACGACATCCCACCTCCCGGCCCCCGGCACTGACGGACGACCCCATGCATCCGTCCCCGGGCGCGCGACGGTCCCGGCACGGATGCGGCCCACACGCTGCACGCTGACAACGCAGCGTATCTCTCGCGCCATGGCCTCGGGCCATCGATCCCCTGTCCGTTTCCTTCGATCGATTCCGCTCCCGCGCGCTGCGCTCCGGTCCTTCGCAGACCCTATCCTTCAGATTGGCAACGAGCCCTCCTCCATGCTGCCACGCGGAACAGGGCACATGCCGCCTCCGATGACCGGCCACTCCGGCCGATCGCTCTGGCAAGGATATGTGACGCGATGCACAAGCAGGTTTCCCGATCGATCTCTCAGGCCCTGGCATTGCGCCCGGAAAGCATGGCCACGCCGCCGTGCCATCATGGTGCAGCAGTCAACCGTTTCCGCCCCGCGCTTCTGGCCGCAGCCCTGCTGACAGCCCTATGGAGCGCACCGACCCACGCTGCGATCAACGCCGTCAACTACACGGTGGACTCCGACGGTACGCCGGGATGGGACGCCACGGATGGCCCCGGTCTTGACACGGGCCCGAACAACCAGCGGGTACGCACCCATGACGAAGTCACCTATCAGGTGGCCATCTCGTATTCCGGCGGTACCAAGGATGCGAAGGTCGAACTGACGCTTCCCAAAAGAGGCGATGGAAAGCCGCTCGCCGAGTGGCCCGCAACACCCCCTACCGATTGCGCGCCCAAAGGCTCACGCGTTTCGAGCGATCGGCAGACGCTTGTCTGCGCCCTGCCAGACTACACCGGCTCCGGCACGAACTCCGGCAGATTCAGGGCCCATGTCCTGGGTTCCAACGCCAACGGCACCCCGATGCCGCCCCCTGCGCTGAAGGTCAGCTCGCTCAATACTCCCGCCATTGCCCCGGCAACGCTGCCGCCTGCGCTGACCATCACGGCCGCCCCGTTCTACGACGTGGTGGTCATGGACACCTTTCCCGGCAACCCCATGGCCTACGGATTCCAGGCGGGAGGCGGGCCCAACAAAGAAGACGGCTTCTACCATCGCATGCTGGTGGGCCTGATGGCTCGCAACCCCAGCGGCAACGGCAAGAAAGGTGTCGAACAGCTTGACCCCACCCAGCCCATCGAGATCAGCCTCAATGTTGCCGGCTACCCGCAATCGGTGCGACTGGACAACTGGCGCACGAAACAGAATACCGCCGAGGCCGATCTGCCCACAGGCAGCTTTGCCGACGGCTGCGGCAGCATCTGGCAGGGTGCGCCCAGCCAGCTGGCCGGCCGTGGCATCAACGCTCACCAAAGGGTCGGTGATGTGGGGGGGCCAAGCACGGAGAACTGGATGGTTGCCAATGGCGGCGACTGTGAAGCCTTGCCTACCGCCAATGACCTGCCGGACAACCACACCGTCAGGATCCGCCTGACCGGCGTCAACACCAGCCTCGCCCATACGCCGACCCGGACGCGGGGCGGCAGCTCCATTCCACCCGACGAACACTGGGTCGCCAGCAAGGTCCTGGTCTTCTGGACGGACATCAACGACTACCCGCCCCAGCAGACCATTCAGCACACGCTGAGACTGGCTGATTTCAAGGCGAGGTCCATCAGCAACCAGGCCGCCCAGAACACCCGAACCAACAATGATTCGTTCACGCACGAACTGATCAACCGGCCTGACGGATACGCCAGCAAGATCTATACACCCGACGTCGCCCAGCGCCCCCCGATCGGTACCGTACGCGATCCGGCCTATACCGGGGATGACTTCGTCGATTACATGGCCCATGGCCAGATCGTCAGGGCGCGTGTCGTGTTCACCAACAAAGGTAGCGTGGCCTTCAGGAACCTGTCGTTGTGCGAAATCATCGACAGGACCGCATTCGACCTGGCGGACCATTTCGGCGCCACCTTCACACCCCAGAGCGGAGAAGGTGCCGTGCAGTATGGCGTCCGTTCCGGCGGCCGCTACTTTGCCAGCACCGACAGCGCCCTCTCCCCCCGCCTGTCTGCAGGATCCGTCGCCGGAGCGTCGGAGTACTCCAGGGCCAACTGCTCGGATCCCTCCATCACCTGGTATCGCAAGTGGCAGGATGCGGAAGCGGCCGGCGGCGTCACCTATGTGAAAGGCACCGGCAACCTGCCGGGAGGCAAGAGCGCCTACCTGTACATCTCGGGACTGAAACTGCGCGAGACCTGGGCCGAAACCATTGCGGTCGAGACGCCGACACCTTCGGTACGCCAGAAAGGTGCCGAGATTCCGGAAGGCGCCATCCTCCGGAACAAGGGAGCTCTGGCCGGAGACAACCTGCCGGAAGAGCTGGCGAACAGGTTGCAGAGCCAATTGCGTGACCACCTTCAAGTCACCAAGGCGCGCACCACCACCCGCATCACCAAGAAGATCATCGAGCCGTCCAACGCCACCCAGCCCGTGGCAGCCGGCACCACACTCACCTTCCAGCTGCAGCCGCGCTACGCCACCGTGCTGCCGC